>Ga0081455_10005553_pt1 | contig 13807 bp, 13 predicted proteins | sample TabmetS3T2R1_FD_70207 | JGI IMG/M metagenome (GOLD analysis project Ga0081455, IMG submission 70207) | Tabebuia heterophylla rhizosphere microbial communities from the University of Puerto Rico - S3T2R1 | ecosystem: Host-associated > Plants > Roots > Rhizosphere ... | reverse complement strand
ATCTCGGGCTGGTACGGCGTGTACGCGGTCAGGAACTCGCCGCGAGACAGCACGACATCGGCCACCGATGGCACGTAGTGGTCGTAGATGCCTGCACCCAGGAACGAGAGCTCGGCGCCGGTGTGCGCGTTGCGGGCTGCGAGCTCCTCCAGGTGTCGCGCGAGCTCGACCTCACCGAGCGCCGGCGGCACGTCGAGCTCGCGGTCGAGCCTGACAGCCGCGGGCACCTGCTCGAAGAGCTCGTCGACGGACGAGACGCCGATGGCCGCGAGCATCTCCTCGCGGTCGGCGTCGGTAAGCGAGAGGTAGCTCACTGCTCTGCGACGTGGGCCTTGTAGGCCTCGGCGTCCATGAGCGCATCGACCTCCGAGGGATCAGACATCCGGATCCGGAGGAGCCAGCCCTCTCCGTATGGGTCGTCGTTCACGACCTCGGGCTCGTCGACCGCTCGCTCGTTCACCTCGAGCACCTCGCCGGATAGCGGGGAGATCACGTCGGAGACCGCCTTGACCGACTCGACCTCGCCGTACGACGCGTCCTTGGCGACCGACGCGCCGACGGCCGGCGCCTCGAAGTGGACGAGCTCACCGAGCGCGTCCTGCGCGAACCACGTGATCCCGAGCCTCGCCTCGTCGCCGTCGACCCGGGCCCAGTCGTGCTCGGGGTGGTACTTGAGGTCGTCGGGGTAGCTCTCGGCGGCTGCCACTCACTGCTCCTTCCGGTAGATCGGCTTCTTCACGATGCGGGCGCGACGCGGCTTGCCGCGGACATCGACGACGAGCTCGGAGTCGGGAGTCGCCGCGTCAGCGGGCACGTAGCCCATGCCGATGCCGCGATCGAGCATCGGCGAGTGCGTGCCGGACGTGACCTCGCCGCCGCCCTCGATCGGCATCCCCTGCCGCGGGACCGCCTTCTCCTCCATCACGAAGGGGACGAGGCGGCGTGCAGGCCCCTCCTCCTTGATCCGGCGGAGCGCCTGAACGCCGGTGAAGTCCGTGCCGAGCGCGCAGGCCCAGCCGAGCCCTGCGGAGATCGCGTCGGTCTCCTCGGTGATGTCGTTGCCGTGGAGCGGATAGCAGACCTCGAGCCGAAGCGTGTCGCGGGCACCGAGGCCGCATGGAGTCGCGCCGCGGGCCAGGACGGCATCCCAGAGCTCCGCGGCGGCGTCTTCCGCAGAGCACAGCTCGACGCCCGGCTCGCCCGTGTAGCCGGTGCGCGAGACCATCACCTCGATCCCGTCGAGCTCGCCCATCTCGTGCGTGAACGCGCGGCCCTCGGGAAGCCCGAGCCGCTCGAAGGTGCTCGGCCCCTGGACCGCGACGAGCCCGTACTCGACGGACGCGTCGCGCACTTCCGTGCCGCGCGGCTCGTGTTCCTTGAGCCAGGCGTAGACCGCCTGCCGGTTCGACGCGTTGCAGACGACAAGGAACTGGCCATGTGCGAGCCGATAGGCGATGACGTCGTCGACGATCCCGCCCTGCTCGTTCGTGAGGAGCGTGTACTGCGCCTCCCCGTCTCCGACCTTGTCGAGGTCGTTCGAGAGCATCTCCTGGAGGAACGCCTGCGCGGTCGGGCCGTCGACGTGGATCTCCCCCATGTGCGACACGTCGAACGCGCCGCAGTCGGTCCGGACGGCCCTGTGCTCCTCGATGACCCCCTGGTACTGGACGGGCATCTCGTAGCCCGCGAACGGCACCATCCGCGCTCCCAGAGAAACGTGGCGCGCGTACAGAGGCGTGCGCTGGAGCGACGTGGCCTCCACGCCCGCGACTCTATCTCGCGCAGGCGAATTCGAGGGCTGTGGACCGGCGGCGGACGCTCACCGCCAAGGGGCTATGCCGGGCTCGAGCGGGCGTCCCTGCCCGCAGCCGGGCGCTAGTCCTCCTTGAGGAAGCTCGGGATGTCGATCTCGACGTCGGTGACGCTCGGAGCGGTGATCGCAGGTCGCGCCTCGGGAGTCTCCACCGGCGCCTCGATCCGGCGACGGCGCGGCCTGCCGCCGAAGCCCGTCGCGATCGCCGTCACCCGGATGTGGTCGCCCATCGCGTCGTCGATGACGGCGCCGAAGATGACGTTGGCGTTCGGATCCGCCGACGCGGTCACGACCTGTGCCGCCTCGTCCGCCTCGGCGAGCCCGAGATCCGGCCCGCCCGTGATGTTGATGAGGATCCCGGTCGCGCCGTCGAGCGACGTCTCGAGCAACGGCGACGAGATCGCGGCCCGTGCAGCCTCCATCGCGCGGTTCTCTCCCTGCGCGACTCCGATGCCCATGAGCGCCGAGCCCGCGTCACGCATGATCGTGCGCACGTCCGCGAAGTCGAGGTTGATGAGCCCGGGCACGGTGATCAGGTCGGTGATGCCCTGAACGCCCTGTCGGAGGATGTCGTCGACCATGCGGAACGCGTCGGTCACCGGCGTGGAGCGCTCGACGACCTGGAGCAGCCGGTCGTTCTCGATGACGATCAGCGTGTCCACGTTCTCGCGCAAGGTCTGGACGCCGTCCTCGGCCTGGACCGCGCGGAGCCGCCCCTCGAACCCGAACGGGCGTGTGACGACGCCGACGGTGAGCGCACCGAGCTCGCGGCCGATCTCCGCGACGACCGGCGCGCCGCCGGTGCCCGTGCCGCCGCCCTCGCCGGCGGTGACGAAGATCATGTCCGCGCCCTTCAGCGCCTCCTTGAGCTCGTCGCGGCTCTCCTGCGCGGCCGCCTGGCCGACGCTCGGGTCCGCGCCCGCTCCGAGTCCTCGCGTGGCCTGCGAGCCGATGTGGATCTTCACATCGGCCTCCGTCATGAGGAGCGCCTGCGCGTCCGTGTTGACGGCGACGAACTCGACGCCCGACATGCCCGCGTCGACCATCCTGCTGACGGCATTCGATCCGCCGCCGCCGATGCCGACGACCTTGATCACTGCCAGGTAGCTGCCCGCTTGTGCGCTCATATCTCAATCACCCTCGACGTGAACCTCTCGTTGAACGTGCGATTTCCGGGAGTCTTTCGTCTTCGAGGGTACGGCTCCTCGGCACTCGTGTCAATTGCCACACCTTCAACCTCAACCTAAGGGTTGAAGTACGTACTCGACACGGGGCGCTCCGGAACGCTGACGTCCAGGTACGCCGTTCCCTCCTCGAGGAGCGGGAAGACGCGCGCGGCGACGACGAGCTTCAGGAGCAGGTGGCGGGCTGCGCCGAGGCGGAGCTCCGGCCCCTGGCGAAGAACGAGCGTCAACTGCCCTTCCGTGTTCCGCACGGCGATGATCTGCCTCGGCAGCTTGGCCTCCCGGGCTGCGGCAAGGGCTCGCGTCCCGGGCGTCACGCTCGCGGGCAACCGTCGGCCCAGCTCCACCGCGACGTCTCGCTTCACCCAGAGCCGTCCGAAGCTGCGATAGCTGCCGGGCTGAATCCTGCGCACCACCCGTCCGGTCCCCGTCGCGAGCCAGGCTCCCTCGCCTCGCCGGATGACCGCGACGGGACGCTCGGGAGCAACCTTGACGACGAGCGCGTGCGGGAACGCACGATCGACCGACGCGCCCGCCACCGACGGGAGAGCGCGAATCCGGTCTTCGAGCGCACGGGCGTCGACGTCGAGCAGGCTGCGGCCGAGCTCGATGCGCGTCACCTTCCGGACGTCGCGAACGACGGCTGGCGGCGCGCCCTGCACGTCGATGCGCTCGACGCCGAAGACGGCGCTCGAGCGGGCGCCCCAGTACACGAGCAGGACGGCCGCGACGAGCGCGAATCCGATCAGAAGAGAGAGGCCGGAGGGAGTGAGCCGAGCGAGAGACAGACGATCACCGACGGCGCCCTGCGGAAACGGGACGACGACGCTTGCCGCGTGCGTTCGCCGGCGCGACTCTCGCCCGGTTCGTCCCCCGGCCATGCGGCGACATTCGCCGCCGCCCCTGGCGCTCCTACGTCACGAGCGCGGGAAGCTCGATCGCGCCGGCGAAGACGACCTCGCGCTCGAGCACGACTCCGAACTGCTCGTACGCCCGTCTCCGCGCCTCGACAATGAGCGCGAGGCAGTCGGCCGTCGTTGCGCCGCCCTCGTTCTCGATGAAGTTCGCGTGCATCGGCGAGATGCGCGCTCCACCGATCTCGTGCCCCTTGAGCCCGCACAGCTCGAGCATCCGCCCCGCGCCCGTGTCCCCCGGCGGGTTCTTGAAGACGCTTCCGAAAGTGCGCTGGTTCGTCGGCTGCGTCGCCTTGCGCTGCGCGATCAGCTCGGCCACGTTCGCCTTGATCTCCTCGGGAGGCCGAGCCGTGAGCCGGTACTCGACCCGCGCCACCACCTGCCCCGGCCGCAGGTCCGAGTGACGGTACGCGAGGCCGAGCTCCTCTGGCGACAGCGACTCGGAGCCGTCGGCGCTTGCGACGACCGCCCGGACGAGGACGTCCGTCCAGTCGCGGCCGTACGCGCCTGCGTTCATCTTCACGCCGCCGCCCGCAGTGCCCGGGATCGCGCACGCGAACTCGAATCCGCCGAGCCCGGCTGCGCGCGCACGATGGAGGCAGACCGCGTTGGTCGCACCCCCTCCGGCGACGATCCCCGACTCGACGGCCTCCGCGGCGGCGAGCTCTCCCTCGAGCCGCAGCACGAGCGCGTCCACGCCCTCGTCCGCCGCGAGCACGTTCGACCCGAGCCCGACGACGACGACCTCGAGCTCTTCGTCCCGGGCATGGCGCAGCGAGCGCTCGAGGTCTCCGATCGACGCGGGGCGCGCGAACGCGCGCGCAGGACCACCGGTTCCGATCGTGGTCAGCCTCGCGAGCGGGAACCCGTTCTCGAGCTCCATGCTCACTTCGGCAGACCGCCTGCGACGGCCTGCGCGATCCTCCATGGCTCGCCGACACCGAGCGTCACGACGACATCGCCGGGGCGCGCCCATGCGAGCGCGAGCTGGGCAGCGTCGTCGAGGGTCGGCGCCCAGCCCCGGCGTACCCCGGGCGGGACGCTGTCGAGCACGAGCTTCCCCGTGACGCCGGGGATCGGCGCGTCGCGCTCGCCGAGGACGGCGGTCACGATCGCGGCGTCGGCGATCGCCAGGGCGTCCGCGAGCTCGCGGTGGACGTGTCTCGTCCGCTCGTGCACGTGCGGTTGGTAGACGGCAATGAGACTGCGCTTCGTGCGCTCGCGCGCGGTCCGGAGGGCAGACGCGATCTCCGAGGGGTTGTGCGCGTAGTCGTCGTAGACCGAGATCCCCCCGCGTGCCCCGACGAGTTGGAAGCGCCGGTCGACGCCCGTGAAGCGGCCGAGCGCGCGCTCGGCGTCCTCGCCCCCGATGCCCGCGAGCTCGAGTGCCGCAAGTGCCGCGGCCGCGTTCATGCGGTTGTGCTCTCCCGGGACCGCGAGCTCGAACGAGACGGGGTCGAGCTCGCTGCCCTGCACGACGTTCGGCACTGTCGCCGCCCACTCGTCGAAGAACTCCTGGAGCTCCGCCTCGGAGGCGAACGTCGCATGGTGGTCGAGCTCGACATTCGTGATGACCGCGATCTCGGGGCGCAGGAGCGCGATCGAGCGATCCGACTCGTCGCCCTCGACGACCAGCCTCCCGGTTCCGGTTCCTGCGTTGCCGCCGAGTTGCGGAACGACGCCCCCGATGATCCACGCAGGATCCTGTCCGACCTCGCGGAGCACGAAGGCGATCATTGCCGCGGTCGTCGTCTTCCCGTGCGCGCCACCGACCACGACCGCAGGTCGAAGCGACACGAGCTCCGCGAGCAGCTCGGCGCGCGGACGGCCCTCGACGCGTCCAGTGTGGGCGCTCGAGACGATGACCTCGAAGCCCTCGGGCGGAGCCGGCTCTCCGCCGACGTCGATGTCGACGCCGGCGAGCGTCTCCATGAAGATCGTCTCGCGTGCGTCCCAACCACGGACCTCCGCGCCCCAGCCGCGGGTGACGTTCGCGTACGCGGAGAGGCCTGCACCGCCGATGCCGACGAAGTACAGCCTCCGGCCACCAAGGGGTGCGCCTGCGCTCACCGTCACACGTGTGCTCCCCCGGGCGAGACCGAGAGCGCGAGGATGCGGTGCTCGGGGTAGCGGCGCTCGAGCTCCGCCGCGCACGGGGCCGCGTCGTCCGCCCAGACGATCACGGAAGGCCCGGAGCCCGAGAGCGTCGCGCCGCGCGCACCCGACGGAGGCTCGGCACGCAACTCGCGGACCAGCGCGGTCTCGCGATACGGCTCGTGCACGCGGTCGTCGAGCGCGGCCGCGAAGAGCTCGGCACTCCCCGACGCCACGCCGGCGCCGAGTAGCGCCGCGCGCGCGAGCGAGAAGACTGCGTCGCCGTGCGTGACCTCGGACGGCAGCGCGTCGCGGGAGGTCTCCGTGGACACGCGCGCCGTCGGAAGGACCACGACCGGCTGGAGCGGCAGCGTGTCGGCAATCTTCGCGATCCGCCCTTCCCACGTGAGTGTCACTCCGCCCGCAAGCGCGGCTGCGAGGTTGTCCGCGTGCGGCTCGAGCGAGAGGCCGAGCGCGAGCAACTCCTCGTCTCCCGCCGACGGCGCCGCCGCACGCAGTCCGAGCGCGATCGCCGCCGCGCTCGAGCCGAGACCGCTCTCGAGCGGGATGCGATTGAGGAACCGGAACCGCTTGCCGCTCGCTTCGGCGAGGAGCGAGTACGCCTGCACCGCGAGGTTCGAGAAGTCGGCGGGCAGCTCGCCGGCGCCCTCCCCCTCCACCACGACCCCTCCGCCGTCCGTGAGCTCGAGCTCGTTCCAGAGGTCGAGCGCCACGCCCGCGCAGTCGAAGCCGGGACCGATGTTCGCCGAGGTCGCCGGCGCGCGGACGATCACCGCGCTGCCTCGGCGATCGCGTCGGGATCCGGATCGACCGTTCCGACAGCAGGTGCGAAGCGGTCGGCGCTCGCCACGTCCTTCAGGCCGTGCCCGGTGAGGGTGACCACGACCCTGCCTTCGATGTCACCGCGCGCGACAGCCACGAGACCCGCCGCGGACGACGGCTCGCAGAAGACGCCCTCGGCAGCGGCGAGCTCGCGCCACGCGCGCACGATCTCGTCGTCCGAGGCCGACACGACGCGCGCGCCGGTCTCTGCGACACGCGGCGCGTGCACGGGCTCGGCGATCCGGATCGCGGACGCGAGCGTGGCTGGTCGGTTCTCGGCCTCGACCGACACTATGGGCGTCCCGAGCCCTAGCTCGGCGACCGCGGCCGCGTAGGCGGTCGTGTTCCCGCCTCCTCCGTAAGGAATGACGAACGCGTCCGGCGGTCCGCCGAGCTCCTCAGCGATCTCGAGCGCGGCGGTCTTCTGGCCGGCGACGCGATGCGGGTTGAGCGAGTTGACGAGAACGTGACTGCCCCGGTCCGCGAGCTCGCGCGCCGCGCCGAGAGCCTCGTCGAAGCTTCCACGCACCTCGAGGACGCGCGCGCCGAGCATGCGTGTCTGCGCGAGCTTGGCGGCCGCGACGGCGCCTTCCGGAACGAGCACGAGCGCCGGAAGCCCTGCTCGAGCTGCGTAGGCGGCGGCCGACGCAGCCGTGTTCCCCGTCGACGCGCAGATGACCGCCTCAGCCCCGTCCTCGAGCGCCTTCGAGACCGCGACCGTCATCCCGCGGTCCTTGTAACTCCCGGTCGGGTTTGCACCCTCACACTTGAGCCACAACTCGCAGCCCCAACTCTCAGAGAGCCGCGCGGCTCGCAACAGCGGCGTCGAGCCCTCTCCGAGCGAGACGACCGGCGTCGCGTCCGACACGGGAAGCACGGAACGGAAGCGCTCGATGAGCGGCCGGCTCATGCCCAGCCGAGCTCCTCGACGCCACGCGAGGAGACCACGGGCAGCGCGCTCGCGTCGCCGCGGGACTCGGGGAGACCGCGGATCGCCGCGAGCGCCGCATGGACACGTCCCGCCGGCGCCTCGTGCGTCACGACGTGCAGCACTGCGAGGCCGTCCCCCTGCTGCTGCACCAGCCGCGCGACCGAGACGCCCTCGTTCGCGAGCTCTTGCGCGAGTCGCGCGAGCACGCCCGCGCGGTCCTCGACCTCGACCCGGAGATAGTGGGGCGAGGGCAGCTCGCCGGCGGGAAGCGCGTCCAGTGCGCGCCAGACCGGGTCCTCGCGCAAGAAGCCGGCGCCGGACGCGCCGAGCACGGAGACCATGTCCGCGACCACCGCCGAGGCGGTCTCGATCCCGCCCGCTCCGGGGCCCTCGAGCATGATCTCGCGAATCGCGTCACCCTGGAGCATGACGGCGTTGAACGCGCCCTCGACGGACGCGAGCGGGTGATGCACGTCGACGAACGCCGGTGCCACACGCACTCCCACGCGCCCGTCGACGAGCACGGCTTCCCCCACGAGCTTCACGCGCATGTCCAGCGCGCGGGCGGCTGCGACGTGCTCGTCGCGCACCGCATCGATCCCGGCGACCTCGACCTGCTCGAGCCGCACCTGCGACCCGAACGCGACGGTCGCGAGGATCGCCATCTTTGCGGCCGCGTCGAGGCCGGACACGTCCTCGGTCGGGTCCGCCTCGGCGTACCCGAGCCGCTGCGCCTCGGCGAGCGCACCCGCGTAGCTGCTGCCGGCCTCCATCTCGCCGAGCATGAAGTTCGTCGTCCCGTTCACGATGCCGAGCACGCGGTGGACGTTCGTGACCACGAGCGACTCGCGGAGGAGCTTGATCACGGGGATCGCTGCGCAGACAGAGGCCTCGAAACGGAGCTGTACACCGCCCTCGACCGCCGCAGCGTGGAGCTCGGGGCCGGACCGGGCGACGAGCTGCTTGTTCGCGGTCACGACCGGCACGCCCTTGCGCAGGAGGTCGAGCACGTGGGCGCGAGTCGGCTCCAAGCCGCCCATGACCTCGGCGACGAGGCCGATCTCGGAGTCGGCGGCGATGTCGGAGAAGTCGTCGGTGAGGACGCCGGGCTCTGGCGCATGTGCCCGCTCCCGCTCGAGGTCTCGCACGAGCGCGCGGACGACGCGGAGCCGGTGGCCGGTCGCGCGCTCGATGTCTTCGGCGCCGTCCTCGAGGAGGCGGTGCACCGCCGAGCCGACCGTGCCGTAGCCGAGCAGTGCCACCGGCACGTCGACCGGAGTACGGCTCACGCGGAGGTCTTCCCGACGGGCAACTCCACCTGCGATCCGCGCCGCGCCCGCTGCTCCTCCGCGAGGCGCACGAGCTCGTCGGCGATGTCGTCGGCGGCCTCCGGCCTCGCGAGCGCGCGCATGGCGCTGCTCATCTCGGCCAGGCGCGCGGGATCGGCGAGCAGCTCGTCGACGAGCGCGGGCACGCGACCGAGGTCCGGCTGCCGGACGACGATCGCGCCGCCCCCGGCCTCGAAGTGACCCGCGTTCAGCGCCTGGTGGTCCGCGGTCGCGTACGGGTAGGGCACGAGGATGGAGGGCGTCCCGGTCGCCGCGAGCTCCCACACGGTCCCGCCTGCGCGCGAGATGGCGAGGTCGGCGGCGGCGAGCGCGTCGCCGAAGTCCGGCGCAGTCGCCATCAGGACGTAGTCGACGCGCGAGACGAGCGGGCGAAGCGTGGCGTAGTCGCGCTCGCCGGCGATGTGGAGGACAGCAGGCCCACGCTCGCCGAATGCCGCGACTGCGAATTCGTTGAGCGCCTGCGCGCCTGCGAGCCCGCCGAAGACTGCGAGTACGGGCCCGTCGGCGGGAAGCCCGAGCCGGCTCCTCGCCTCCTCGGCTCTCCCTGCCAGGTGCGCCCGCGGTACGGGCCGCCCGACGACGCGGTACTTCGAGCCGTCGCGGCCGGGAATCGGGTACGCGAGGAAGACGCGGCGCGCGAACGGTGCGGCGAGTCGGTTCGCGAGCCCGAGGTGGGCGTCCGCTTCCGTCAGCGCCGCCGGGATGCCGCGCAAGCGGGCGGCGAGCACCATCGGGCCGGCCACATACCCGCCGGCGCCGAGCACGACATCGGGACGGCGCCGCGAGAGAATCCGCGCGCAGGCGAACGGCGCCCGTACCGCGCTCGCGACCGAGCGGAGCAGGTCGATCCCGAAGCGCCGCGGAAAGCCCGAGATCGCGAAGGTGTCGAGCTCGTACCCGGCCTCAGGGACCAGCTGCGACTCGACGCGATCGGGCGTTCCGGCGAAGCTCACGCTCACGCCGCGCTCGCGCAGCGCTTCCGCGACTGCGAGCGCGGGCCGGACGTGTCCCGCCGTCCCGCCGGCGGCGATCAGGCACGCGAGCTTCGACGACCTTTCCATTGACGGCGATGTTAAGGAGTATCCCGACGCCGGCGAGCAGGACGACGAGGCTCGAGCCGCCGTAGGAGACGAACGGGAGCGGGATGCCCGTAAGCGGCGCGATGCCGAGGACGGCTGCGAGGTTCACTGCGGCCTGGCCACAGACGAGCGCGGTCAGCCCGGCGGCGAGGAGCTTTCCGAACGGGTCCGGGCAGCGGTGCGCGATCCGGAACCCCGCGATCGCGAAGACGACGAACCCGGCGATCACGAGCGCGGACCCGATGAGCCCCAGCTCCTCCCCGATGACCGCGAAGATCATGTCGGTGTGCGCCTCGGGCAGATAGAGCGCCTTCGCGACGCCCTCCCCGAGCCCCTGCCCGGTAACCCCGCCCGAGCCGATCCCGATCATCGCTTGGACGATCTGGAAGCCGGCGCCCTGGGCGTCGCTCCACGGGTCGAGAAAGCTGAAGACCCGGGCGCGGCGGTACGGCTCCGACCAGATCGCGAGAAGCCCGACGGCGACCGCGATCGTCGACGCACCGACCAGCGGCACGAACCGGACGCCCGCGACGAGGAAGATCGCGAGCATCATCGCGCAGAGCGTGATCGTCGTCCCGAGGTCGGGCTCGAGCAGGATCAGGACGCAGAAGATCCCGGTGATCAGGCCGAGCGGCCTCGCGAGCTCGCCGAGCGTCCGCGGTGCCCGGCGCCGTGAGAGGTACGCGGCCGCGAACACGCAGAGGGCGAGCTTCGCGAGCTCCGAAGGCTGGAAGCTCGCCGGGCCGAGGATGAACCAGCGGCGTGCCCCGTTGATCTGCGGCCCGAGGACGAGCACAGCGGCGCAGAGCCCGAGCGCGACGAGGACGAGTGCAGGTGAGAGGAGGCGCAGACGGTGGTAGTCGAAGCGAGCCGCGACGAGCATGAGGACGACGCCGAGGAACGCGTACACGCTCTGCCGCTTGAGGAAGCTCATCGGGTCGTCGTCGCCGAGCGCGGCCGACGCCGAGGTCGCGCTGTAGACCATCACGAGCCCGAACGCGACCAGCGCGAGCGTGACGAGCGCGAGCAGACGCTGATCGAAGCGGCCGTCGTCCTTCATGCCAGCTCCAGTACGAGCCGCCGGAACTCGTCCCCGCGCGCCTCGAAGTCGTGGAACTGGTCGAAGCTCGCGCAGGCCGGCGAGAGGAGGACGACGTCTCCGGGCCTGGCTGCGCGCGCGGCCTCGGACAGGGCCGTGGCGAGATCTCCGCAGGGTGTGAACGGGACGCCCGCATCGGCGAGGGCCGCCCCGATCTCCGGCGCGGCATCGCCGATCAGGTACGCGTGGTCGCTCGCCTCGAAGGCTTCCGCGAGCGGCTCGTAGCTCTCGTGCTTCCCGAGCCCACCGAGGAGCACGTGCAGGCTCGCCGGGTGGAGCGCGGCCAGCGCCCGCAGCGCGGCGGCGACGTTGGTCGCCTTCGAGTCGTTGACGTACCGCACGCCGCCCAGCTCGCGGACGGGCTCGATGCGGTGCGGAACGCCGGGGAAGGTGCGCAGCGCCTCCGCGATCGCGTCGTCCGGAAGCCCCGCGGCACGCGCGGCCGCGGTCGCGGCGGCGGCGTTCTCGCGGTTGTGGGCACCCGGGATGAGCGGCTCGGCCGGCAGCGGGTCGTCGCCGGAGAACTCGATGCGCGCGGCGCCGCCGGGAACCGGCCCGAAGCCGAGAGGGACGATCGCGATGTCGTCCTCGGTCTGCTGCTCGAAGATGCGGAGCTTCGTGTCGGCGTACCACTCGAAGGTCCCGTAGCGGTCGATGTGATCCGCGTCGAGGTTGAGGAGCGCGGCGATGCGAGGCCTGAACGTGTCCACGTCGTCGAGCTGGAACACGCCGACCTCGCACACGATCCATGCGGACTCGTCCGTCGAGCCGATGAGCGACGTGACCGCGCGGCCGATGTTGCCGGCGACCTCGGCCGGGACTTCCGCGGCGTGGAACATCGCTCCGAGGAGCGCAGTCGTCGTCGTCTTCCCGTTCGAGCCGGTGATCGCGGCGAAGGGGTTCGGCAGCAGGCGCGCGCCGAGCTCGAGCTCGCTCCAGACGGGGATCGCGCGCGCGTTCGCGGCCGCGACCAACGGCGTCTCGCCCGGGACTCCCGGGCTCTTCACAAGGAGATCTGTCCCCGCAAGCAGCATGTCGACCGCCTCTTCCTCGCGTCCGAGGTGAACTTCGACGCCCAGCGCGCGGAGCCTTCCCGCGTCGAGGCCCTCGTTCACGTCGAACGCGACGACCTCCGCGCCGAGCGCCCGGAGCACCTCGGCCGCCGCGACCCCGGAGCGCGCAAGGCCGATCACGAGCACGCGCCGGCCCTCGAGCTCGGCTCCGGCTGTCACTGCCCGACGATCTGCAGGAAGTCGCGGTAGAAGAGCGCGAAGCCGGACGCGCAGAAGATCGCGCAGACGATCCAGAAGCGCACCATGATCTTCGTCTCCGACCAGGCCTTCATCTCGAAGTGGTGGTGGATCGGCGCGATCAGGAACACACGCTTGCCGGTCCGTTTGAAGGAGACGACCTGGATGATCAGCGAGAGGACCTCGATCACGAAGATCCCGCCGATGAGGAGGAGCAGAAGCTCCGTGCCGGTCACGATGGCGAAGCCGGCGATCGCGCCCCCGAGTGCGAACGAGCCCGTGTCGCCCATGATCACCTCGGCGGGGAAGGCGTTGTACCAGAGGAACCCGATCGTCCCTCCGATCAGCGCGGCAGCGAGCGTCGCGAGATCGAGGAACGACTCGCTTCGGAAGCCCGGGTCGCCCGACCGAAGCCAGGAGATGCCGACGATCGCGAGGAACGTCAGCAGCATGATCGTCGCAGTGCCCGCGAGGAGCCCGTCGATCCCGTCCGTGAGGTTCGAGCCGTTGACGGTCCCGGCGATGAGCACGAAGAGGAAGGGGTAGTAGGCGTACGAGAGCTCGATGTCCCAGCCCGCGAGGGGCACGTACAACGAGGTGTCGAAGGTCGCGCTCTCCTGGAGCATGATCGCCGCGACGACGGTGACGACGGCGATGAGAAGCATCTTCCAGCGCCCCGGGAGCCCCAGCGAGTGCCGGCGGCGGACCTTCAGGTAGTCGTCGATGAAGCCGATCCCCGCGCAGCCGAGAACGATGAAGAGCACCGTGAGCCCTTCGGCCGTGTACTGCGACAGGACGAGGAAGGGCAGGACCGCGCCGGCGACGATGAGCAGCCCGCCCATCGTCGGCGTCCCCTGCTTCACGAGGTGCGTCGCCGGCCCCTCGGCGCGGATCTGCTGGCCGAGGTTGCGCGCGCGCAGCGTCTCGATGAATCTCGGCCCGATGACGATGCCGGCGACCATCGCCAGCAGGCCGGCGATCAGGACTGGGACCATGCTCGGGCGATCTTCGCGATCTCGTCGGCGATGCCTTCGAGGCCGACGGCCCGTGAGGCCTTCACGAGGACGACATCACTGGGTCGGAGGAAGCCGCGCGCGGCCTCGACCGCGGCAGCGTGGTCGGGAGCCCAGACCGCCGGCCGGTATGCGCGTGCGGGCTCGCCGACGCCGATGACGTGGACGTCGAGCTCTGCGGCGAGGTCGACGGCCGCGCGGTGGTAGTCGGTCGCGGCCGCTCCCAGCTCGGCCATCT
>Ga0081455_10005552_pt1 | contig 13808 bp, 10 predicted proteins | sample TabmetS3T2R1_FD_70207 | JGI IMG/M metagenome (GOLD analysis project Ga0081455, IMG submission 70207) | Tabebuia heterophylla rhizosphere microbial communities from the University of Puerto Rico - S3T2R1 | ecosystem: Host-associated > Plants > Roots > Rhizosphere ... | reverse complement strand
TTGCGCGTAACAGGGCCGTCGAACGAACGAATGTCGTCGAGGATGGCGCGCTGGCGCGCGTCGATATCCACGAATGCCAGCGGCTGAGTTGCGCGATCCGACCAGTCCGGCGCGTTGCACAGGATCCAATCGCGCACGCTCTGCAGATCGCTTGCGCTGGGCCGCTGTCCCGCCGCTGGCGGCGGCATGCTTCCGTCGACGATGCGTTGATACAGCGCCGACGTTTCCGGCCTGCCCGGCACGACGCGTCCGCTGTGGAGGAGCGCGGGGACATCGAGCAGCGAGCGCAGGCCGCGCGTCACGGTCGAGTCGGGCTGGTGACAACTACCGCAATACGTGTGCACGACCAGCTGCGCCTGCTGCGTGGCCCGAGCACACGCTAACCTTAGCGGCGGCGAGGATACGGGCGCGACCACGACAGCGCCGTCGACTTCATCGTCCTCGGCGGGCGCATCGTTTGGTGGACGCGGTGGTTCGGCAGGGCCGCCGTCGTCGCGATCGATCGGCTTGCTCGGCAACGCCAAGAACGCATTGCCGCGCGGGCGTTCGCGCGTAGCCGCAGCAGATTTCGAGGCATGGGCATCGCTCGGGGCCGGCGCGCACTGCGGCAGCACGAAACCGCATGCGATTGCGACTAGCGCAGCACGTGCGCCGGCAGCGCGAGTGGTTGGATTTCGCTGAGTCACGCTAAGCGCTCCGTAGAAACACGAGTCGGTCACGAGCCAGCAGCAGCTGCTGCCAAGCAACGCACGTGCCACACAGTGCGAAGCGCTGTTTGCGCGCGGACCGCGAGCGCATGCATGCGCGCTCTCGACGCCACTGGCGGCTGTTGGCGAATCCCAACAGGCGCTGGCCATCGAAGTTTTTTCTTCGCCGTACGCGCGCTGAAACGGCCTGAGACAACCTGCTTCACTCTAGTCTCTTCCCTGTCGGGCACTTTTGCGGCAGCCTTCGTGGCTGCAGTTGTCGTGGAACCAGCGCAATCGTCGCAACGAGGAATCGTCTTGTGGACATCGGCGAAGAGGAAACCACGGTTCAGTCGCAAGTCCGACCTGCGAACACGCTGACTCGGATCGCCGCGCGCGTGATCTATGGTCATGCGCGCGGCATGAGTGGCGAGCTACTTCCCGACTCGTCGCTGAGCATCGGCAAATCGCCGGACAACCAATTGCTGTTGGCGGATGAGACGGTGAGTCGTTATCACGCCGAACTCAGTTTGCGGCGCGAGCTGATCGAGGTTCGCGACCTCGACAGCATGAACGGGACTTACGTCAACGATGTGCGCGTCAAGCACGCCTACGTGATGCCTGGCACGCGGCTCACGATCGGCTCGAATACCATCCTGTTGACCGCAGAGTCGTACTCGGAGCCAGCGTTTTTTCTGGCGATCGACGAGGTGCCGGTGCTGCCCGGCATCATCGCCGAAAGTCGCGCCATGCGCAGCGTGCTGCAGCAGGTGGCGCGCGTGGCCAAGAGCCATGTCACGGTGTTGCTGCACGGAGAAACTGGCGTCGGTAAAGAAGTCGTGGCGCGCGCGATCCACGAGCTGAGCCCGCGCCGCAAGCATCCGTTCGAGGTCGTCGATTGCGGTTCGATGGCGCCGAGCTTGATCGCGTCGGAGCTGTTCGGCCACGAACGCGGCGCGTTCACCGGCGCGCACGGCGAACACGTCGGCGCGTTCGAGCGCGCTGATGGCGGCACGGTGTTCTTGGACGAGATCGGAGAGCTCCCACTCGACCTGCAACCGATGTTACTCGGGGTGCTGGCGCGCCGGCGCTTCAGGCGTGTGGGGGGCACGCGCGAACGCAGCATCGACGTGCGCGTCATCGCCGCGACCCATCGCGATCTACGTAGCGCGACCAACCTCGGAACGTTTCGCGCCGATCTCTACTTTCGCTTGGCGATCGCGCGCATCGTCATCCCGCCGTTGCGGGAGCGGCCGGAGGACATCCAACCGCTGGTGCGTCACATTGCGGAGCAGCTCACCGGCGATGCGGCCGCCCAGCCGTTCGATCCGCAGACGTTGGCGGCGCTCGAGAGTCACCCATGGAGCGGCAACGTGCGCGAACTTCGCAACGTCGTCGAGAGTGCGGTCGCGCTCGGCTCCGTCGTGCTCGAGGGCGACTTTCTCAGCCACAACCGCGACGCAGCCGTTAGCGCCGTGACGCAAGGGTTCGATCCCGCGCTGCTGTCGCTACCGTACCGCGAGGCGCGCGCCCACGCAGTGGCCGAGTTCGAACGCAACTACTTGCAGGGACTCACGGCCGAGTGTGGCGGAAACGCATCCGAAGCCGCGCGGCGTGCGAGGATGGACCGGCCATACCTGTTGAGTCTTCTGCGCAAGCACGGGCTTCGCTAGATGCTGAATCACGGACTGTCGGACGAACGAGGCGATTGACCAGTTGACATGGCCCTCTTACTGCAGGAGGGTGCTCGTGATGCAGGGGGTGAACGGTGCAGACCGCATCTGTGCTCCGCGTCGTAACTGTGCTGCAAGCCGTCGCCATCGGCGGCTGCAGTTTGTTGGTAGAAACGGACCGCCAGCAGTGCGTCGTCGATAGCGACTGCACCGCACGCGGTGAAGCATTCACGGACAGCGTGTGCATCGATTCGTGGTGCACCGCCGAGCCGAAGTGGAGCTGTCTCGGGGCGCCGCAATCCAAGCCGGCAAGCCTCCACTCGTTTCCGGTAACGCTCCATCTGCAAGACATACAGACGCAGCAGCCCCTAGCGGGAGTCCAAGCGCGCCTGTGCCGTAAATCGGACCCGAAGTGCGTACAGCCCGAAACCGAAACCGTCATGAGCGATGCGCTCGGCGTGGTACGTTTCGCCCTGGGCGTGGAGGAAGACAAGCCGCGCAGGTTCGCGGGCTTCGTCAAGCTCGTGCGCGACGATCTGGTGCCAGCGCTCTACAACTTCAATCCCCCCGTCGAGCACGAAGTGGATATCGCGCCCGTGCAACTGCTCAGCCGCTCGGGCTCCGAAGCACTTGCGCGGCAACTCGGCGCCACCTTCGACGCTGGCCGCGGTAGCGTGTTGTTGAGCGTGTTCGACTGCACCGGCGACCCAGCCGGAGGCGTGACGATCGCAACCGATGACTCGGATGAGCGCGCGGCCCGCTTCTATTCGGTGGCTGGGCTGCCCTTGACCAAAGCGACCGCCACCGACACGTCCGGTTACGCCGGGCTGGTCAACGTGGCTCCGAGCACGATCGCGATCACGGGACGCATCGCTTCCAATCAGCGCTCGCTCGGAACCATCAGCTTGCCGGTTCAAGCCGGCGCGATCACCTATAGCCGGATGGCGCCCGGTGACGAGTAGGCGCGACATACAACGGCGCGGCGCGGCACTCGCTGCGTTGCTCGCGTTGGAACTGATCCAGCCCGCGAGTTTGCGCGCCGATCGGCCTCCGGATGAATCCGAGACTCACGCCGACGAGCCCAGAGAGCGCTTCAAGCGCGGAGTCGAGCTGTATCGCGACGGCAGCTACGATGCTGCGCTCGCGGAGTTTCAACGCGCGTACGCGCTCTCGCCCGACTATCGCGTGCTGTACAACCTGGCTCAGGTGCAGGCTGAACGCCACGAGTACGTGGCTGGAATGAAACTACTGGATGACTACTTGGCGCAGGGTTCGAGTCAGATCTCCGAGAGCCGCATGGCTCAGGTCGCGAGTACGCGCGCGCGCCTCGAGCGGATGATCGCGACCTTGTGGGTGATCAGCCCGGCGGCAGGCGCGGAGATCCTCGTCGACGGCTTGCCGACTGCGAAGGTACCGTTGACCACGCCCTTGATGCTGAACGCAGGAGTGCACCGGGTTCAGCTTCGCAAACCGGGTTACGAGACGGCGGTGCGCGAGCTCACCATTGCGGGCAGTGAAACGGTTCACCTCGAATTCGCGCTGGCACCTGAGCACTCCTCGGTCGAGCGCAGGGCAACTGCGGGACCGCTCGTGCCAGCGAAGGTCGACGTCGACCTGCGGGTTCGCAGTGATCCGCCCGCCGTCCCGCTGGCATCGGAGCGTGAGCGCTACGTGCGGGTTTCCAGCCATCAAACACCCATGTGGGTCGCTCTGATGTCGACCGCCGTTCTGACCGGCGCTGCCGCCACTTTTGGCGCACTGGTGGCGACTTCGAACGCGTCGCTCGCTCGGGAGCTCTCCGCCCTGCCAGCAGATCGCGAGCGCGTCGCGGGGCTCGAATCACAGCTGCGGCGCGATGCTGCGTTGTTGGACACGTGCGTGATCGGAGCAGTGATCAGCGCGGGTGCTGCCGTGTACTTCGCGCTCTCGCCACCGGCCGAGACTGTGGAAGCGCCGCGAGCAGCAGGTCTAACTCAGGCGCACGTGGGTAACATACCCGGCCACCGAGCAGAGCTCGTGTCCGATGACATATCGGGCGCTGCCAGCGCCCCGCACCGTGCTGCGGGCTCAGCGGCGCTGTCACGCCGCTGAGCCGATACTTCGGTTACTTCGCCGGTACGGGCAGCAGGCGAAACTGGGCCTTGTACTTGTCGCGCCAGGCTTTGTGGCACGTCTTACACTCCTTCTTCGCCGCCGCGATGTCGCCGCTGCCAGCGGCGGTGGCACCCGCGCGCGCGATGCGTGCCCAACCGGCATCGCCGTTGTTCCAAGTCGGGTCCGGTACCAGCGAGGCTGCGCGCGTGAAGGCCGCAGCCAAGGCTTTGGCATCGGCCTTTTCCACGGCGGCATCCATGTTCTGCTCCATCCATGCCTGCAGCGGACAGCTGCGCTGGCCTTTGCCGCCGCACGAGCCGGCATCGTCTGCCTGCACGGGGTGCTTCAAGCACATCATCAGCATCGCCAAACCTCCGATTACGGCCACACAGTAGACGCTTCGTGTCATGGTTCGAACCTCGTGTTGGATTGCGGGTGGATCAGGTCAGCATCGCGGAAACAGGCTCGCGTATGCGCGTTGAGCGCATTCGCGCATGGTGGCTTCCAGCGCTGGGGTAGCTACGCTGCGCGCGATGGCACCTAGCAGCACGAGCGCAAGCTCCCAGGCGGTCTCCGGCTCGACTTCGCGCTGCGGAGACGCGAGCAGCAGCGCGTAGCCGGCGAGCAATTTGGCGACTTGGAATGCAGGTGTTTCGTCGACGGATCGGGTTTCGAGTCCGTCGATCGCAACCAGCGGCAACAGCAACGACTTTGGCAATGGTTCGTGAATGCGGTACAGCGCCGCGTCGGCAGCCGAGACCGTCTCGCTCAGTTTGGCGTTCCAGGGGTCAGCGTCCGCTACACGTTCGAGCAAGCGTGCCCAATCGAGCGCGATCGCGAACAGCACGCGCGTCGGCACGCCTCCGGCTCGCGCCTCGGCGAACAGGCACTGCAACCTGCGCGCCTGCGCTGAATCGGCAGCCGGAGCCACGCACGGAAACTCCTCGTGTAACGTGCTGTGTGCGGGCCACACGAACCATTGAAAGACATCGATCATCGCCGTACCTCGCCGGTCAACGCCCGGCTCGACGCAACTTCCGACGAGTGCGCGCACATGAGCGCAGGCCAGCCGGCGCCGGCGGCGTGGCGTGCAGCGCGCCGCTGATCGTCTGCGCGCGCCGATCGCCATCCGGACACGAACGCTGGAACTACGAATGGCAGCGCGATCAACGCCACTGGTGTCAGAAACAGCAGTGCAGGCGCGACAGCGAGTGCGACGAAGGGCGGCAGCAGCAACGCGGACATGACCACTGCCAGCGTCCCGCCGATGCGGCGTGCGGTGATGGTGCTTCCAGCTTGGGCTTGATCCATGCGGCCTCGTGAGTTGACCGTGCCGAACTGCGAACTCACCGCGCATTGAGCAACGAGCGTACCAACCGAAGCTCAGCGCGAGCGCCACGTCTCGCGTGCTCCGGCGCACGCAACACGCGCACCGCGGGCTCGCTTGTCGGGCTCGGCCAACAGGTTCCCGGCAACGTTGGCTCAGGGCCGTGGATGATCGATCATCCAGCGCAAGGCAGTGCGGCCCCAGTTCAACGTCGTGCCGCCGGTGCTGCAGGCGTGCGTGTCGGAAGGCGAGCCCCCGGGAATGCAGTGACCGCTGCGCTGCACGTTGCGATACGCGTGCTCGATGAAGTCGAGCAGCATGGCTTCGTCGCCGCTGTAGCGCTTGCGCGTGAACGAGGCGTCGCTCTCGATCACTTCCCCGCCCGTCAGCGCCAGCTGCTCGACCAGGCGCTGTACGCGCGCGGTCGCGGCGGTCGGGATCAGCACATCGTCCGCGCGCCCGTTCATGAATAGGATCGGCACCCTGGGATGCCAAGTGCTATCGAGCGCAGCGATCCAGGCCGGTGGATCGATGTCGGTACCGGACGCTACGGCGGCGCTGGCGATGACGTTCATGCGATTGCCCAGGAACCAGAACGTGATAGCGCCGCCCAGCCCGAACCCGGTCACGTGAATGCGCTTGGGATCCACGCGAAACGCGCGCCGCATGCGCTCCATGAATTGCCCGAGCAGCGGCGGATGCTTGTCGAGATCCCAAGTGCCACTCGGGGCACTGGGGTGCACTACGATGAAACCTTCGATGGGCGCGAGCAGGTGCAAGCGCGTGTTAGCGCGCATGCTCGTACCAGACATGTCTTGGGCGTGCACTTCGACGATCAACCCGCATTCGGTGCGAGTGCAGGGTTCGCTGACCAACGTCAAATACGTGATGCCGTCGCATGTGAACGTGTGATCGCCCGCGCCGATGTCGGTGATGCAATCGTCTGTCCGGGGCTCCGGCACGGGTGGCTCGGGGCGCGCGGCGCTCTGGCCCGCCGTCATGCTGAAACTGCGCGAGCTCGGCACCACGCCGCCGTCAGCGTCATCGACTGGTTCATCCGAGCCGCTGTCCATGACATCCGGCGCGCGCGCCGTCGTGCCAGCGCTGCCGCTGCTAGAGCTCCTACACAACAGACAGCGCGCAGGATTGCCGGCCGCACCACGCTGCGCGTTCGCGTGCTGCAGCGTCGGGTCGGACTCGCTCGAGCAAGACACGACCGTGGCGCCCAAAGCCATGATTATCGCGAACCATTTGACCGCGGCGCAGTGTGCCATGAAGCCCATCGTCCCGGCAGCAGCAGCGCCGGCCGGTTACACAATCTCGTTCGAGCCGGATGCTAACGGAGCACTTGCGCCGCAACAATCGACTTCATCACGCCCCGGTATTTCAGGTTGCAGTGCGTGGCAGCGTTTACAGGGCGGTCGCAACGTGACACTCGAGCGCGATGCGCAAGACTGCCGCAGCGAAGTCGGCGCACGTTCGCGGACACAAGGTGAGGCGCTTGGGAGCCGCGCGATCGGCGTAGTACCATCCCAAGACACCGCATCGTGTCGCATCGCCCACGCGTGGAATGCGCTCGGCAACGCTGGCATCGACCTCTGTACCGCGCACATCGACGAGATCGGGATCGAAGTCGAAACCTGCAGGCGGACTCGGAAGCTCGAACGTGCAGCCTTCCGCCAGGCCGGCGCTCAACTTCGCACTCAGCGCGTCGAAGAGCGCGGGACTCACATCGCGACATATCGAGAGCTTGAGCCCTGCCGTCAACGTGGCAGCAGCGTAGTACGCGTCGCCGGGATTCTTGGCACCCTCGCAGGCGTCGTCTCCGATCCGTTCCGAGGCGATCGCATGCAAGCGAAACGGCTTCGCGACCAGCGCAGAGAACTCGTCTACGAAGCGATCCGCCGCGAGTCGACTTTCGTCGTCGGTCACCGCGATCAGCTCGAGATTGGCGCTCGGTCGCAAGAACGACGCATAGTCGTCGAAGGCGTCGAGGAACGTCTCGAGCGCCTCGTGCGAGCCCACGCGACGATCGATCAAGCGAAAGCGCTGCGGATCGGTGCCGAGCGGGCCCGGGACGTCGAAGTCGCGGCGCTCCGTAATCACGACGACGTGCATGTCGATCTGCGCAGCCGCGAAGGCGTGTGCGAACGCGTTCAGGCCGAGTTGGATCGTCTCGCGCTCGTTGCGCATGCTGCCCGAGCTATCGATCACCCACACCACATCGACCTGCGCGGCTTGCGCGCTGGGCCGCGTCTCCAGAACCGAGCACTCGCGGCTTTGGCTCGCGCTCGTCCCGGCGTCGACCTGCGGCTGGCTGGGCGCTGGCGATCGTGCAGCAGCGTCCACTGCCGCTACATCCGCGTCGAGTACCGCGGGCTTGCCGACCGGCGCGGTCATGGCCGGCGACAGCGGTTGACCGGCGTCGAAGCTGCGCATGCTCGAAGCGACGCTCGGTGCCGCGACCATCGGGCTTCCCGCCACATTCGAGTCAGCGTGTGAAGCGTAAGGCGCGTGCTGGTCGGAGTCCGCTGAACAGCCACAGAGCACTCCGTAAACGATCAGCACGGCGTAGCCGGTGAACTGCCGTGGCTCGTAGACTTGCATGATGTTGCCCCTTAGGCCTGCGATTGAACTGGCACGACCACGCGCACAGTGACGTCTGGCTTGACCCGCAGTGCGCCTTGCAGAGCGCTGAACGGGTGGATGCCGAAGGCGGGCTGGTGAATCGTCACTTCGGCCTCGTAGTGACCGTTCACGCGCCGCGCGACCGTCGACAGCGGACGGATGTAATTGTTGAGTTGGAGCAAGCCGTGGATTCGGATCTCGGCTCCCGCTGCCCACACGCTGGTCGAGCGAAAGCGGATCCATGGATAGGCATCCGCGCGCAGCACCGATTGCGTCATCTGCGCCTCGATCTCTTTCTTTTGATCGTCGGTCAGCGCGTCATCGACGTTGCGGCCGTACCTTCGAGCGCATACGACGCGCAGCGAGCGCGCGTCGACCTCGGCGAGCACTTTGCGCTCCTCGACCTCCAGCTTGAAACGGGTGGCACGATGCTCGAGGTCGTGCCCGAGTCTCGCGAGCAGCCCTTCGTTGTAGCTGTACACGAGGCATTGCGCGGTCGTCTCGTCGTACATCATGACCGTTCCTTTCGCGTGGGAGCCGGGCCGGCACAAAGCAATGACCGTGCCTGAGCCTAGAGAGTCGAACCGCTAAAGCGGTTCGGTTCTCCGGGACCGCGCTTGCGCACGCGCGCCGCTGCTAGCGCGCGCAACTGTCGGATTGCGCCAACAGGTGAGCGCGTGGTTCGCGTGCGACGCGATCGGCACGTGTGTTGCTGATATGCGCGAGCTCAACGTCCCATCGCGAGAGCGAGTCATCGGCCGGCGAGGAAATCATGAAATCACGCTACCTTCTGACGTGCAGCGCTTGGGCGCTAAGCATCGCTGTTGGCTGCAGCCACCAGGGCAAATCAAACGAGTCAACAACCGCGGGGGATGCGAGTACCGAGGCTCCGCCGTACGCAGCGTCGACGCCGTCGGCCGGCGAGCGTGCAAGCATGCCGGATGCATCGATCCTCGCGCCTCCAATGGCGGCGGCGGGAGCTCCGGCCGCGATCGACGCGCGCGCGCCGGCGTCTATGCCGGGTGGCGGCGCCGCACCGGCGATGGCTGCGGCCAGCACCGAACCAGCCGCCGGTGAGCCAGCGACGGGTGCAGCGATCGCTATGTCTGCGGACGACGCATTCGCGGTCGCGGTGAACCGCGATGTGGATTCGATCACGATCCTGACCTTAGCGTTCGAAGGCGAGGCCGCCACCGAGCTGACGGCGCGGAAGGAAGTGCCGCTGGGGCCGGGCTCAGAGCCGTATCAGCTCGTGATCAGCCCCGATAACCGCGACGCCTACGTCCTGCTACGCCGCGATCAAGCGCTGGTGAAAGTGGAATCACTGACGGAGCGGCCGAGCATCGTCGGCCGCGTGAGCGTCGGGTCTGAACCGACCGGTCTCGCACTCGATGCGAGCGGCAAGAAGGCCTTCGTGACCAACTGGAACGACGGCACACTGACCGTGATCGACACGCAAGCCATGAAGGTGCTGCGAACCGTCGACTTCAACGCTGCGCTGGTCGCAACCGGAGCCTTGGGTGACATCGCAGCGCGCCCTGCCCTCGCGCATCCGCGTTCGGTCGCGATCGGCGAAGCAGCACTGTACGTGACCGAGTACTTCGCACAACAACATGAGCCGGAGCAGGAGAGCGGCGCAAACGCGGACACGCACAAGGTCGGCTTGATCTACAAGGTGACACTACCCGACTACGTCGTATCGACGATCGAGCTCGCTCCGCTGAAAGATCTCGGGTTTCGTGACGACGCAAGCAACGCTGCGGGCTGCTATCCGAACCAACTCCAATCCATCGCGATCCGCGGCGCGTACGCGTACGTGTTGTCGGTCTGTGCATCGCCGGAAGGCCCCTTGGGCGTGAAGCTAACGACGCAAGCCTGTCAGGCAGCCAGCGACTGTGCCGGGTTCGTGGAACCTGTGTGCGTGACGCCCTTCAGCGGCGCTAAAAACAACGTGTGCGCGGACGTCGCGAGCGTGAAAACGACGACGGCGCCCGTGGTGTCGATCGTCGATCTGCGCACGGGTCGCGAGCTCGCGAGCGGGCCCCAGAATCTGAATGCGCGCTTCGACGCACTGTACAAGATGCACCAGACGGACCCGACCAAGCAGCGCTTTCCGCTGTTTGCGAGCCAGATCGGTTTCGTGCCGGGAGCTACGGTCGGTTACGTCAGCGCGAACGGCAGCGACGCCGTGTTTCGCTTTCAAACCACGGCCGACACCGGCGAAATCCAGACCGTCGGCGGTGCGACCAACGACTTCATCGATCTCGCGCCGACCGGCATCGCCAGCGACAAGGTCGGGCAGAACCCGATCGGATTCGCGATCGGCCACAAGCACAAGAAGGTCGCGATCGTCGCCAACGAAGTCAGCCGCAACGTGAGCGTGCTCGACTTCAATTCCCAGGCCCTTTCGGGTGGCGCTACGAGCCCATTGGTCGCGCGTACCGCGAACTTGCCCCTCGCCGGCAGCAAAGCCGAGCAGATCTTGCGCGGCAAGCGCTTCTTCAACACTGGACTCGGCCGCTGGTCGTTGCGCGGACAGGGTTGGGGAGCCTGCCAGTCGTGCCACGCGGATGGACTCACCGACAACGTGACCTGGTATTTCGCGCGCGGGCCGCGTCAGTCGACGAGCCTCGATGGCAGCTTCGCGTCCACGCATCCGGACGACCAGCGCATCTTCAACTGGACCGCGATCGCCGATGAAGTCGCCGACTTCGAACTCAACACGCGCGGCGTTTCGGGCGGCGTGGGCGCGATCGTTTCCGAATTGAGTACGCCGCCGTCCGCTGCCGACCGCATCGATTTCCAGGGCCTCGGTCACGCCGGCCTCAACGGATCTGCCAGCCAAGCCGCGGATCCCGCGAACCCGCTGCAACTCGCGAAACGCGCGCAGATCGGCGACTGGAGTGACATCGAGAAATACATGCAGAGCATTCGCTCGCCGCGCGCCCCAACGAACTTGGACTCGGCGCTGGTCGAGCGCGGTCGCGAATTGTTCTCGGGTGAGGGGAACTGTCAGGGTTGTCACGGCGGCGAGAAGTGGACCGTGTCGCGGCGCTTCTACACGCCGTCCGCCACGACGAACAAAGCATTGAGCGCGGCTCCGCTCGCTCAGAGCAGCGATTTCCCGGTGGCATTGATGCCTGCGCGCACGGGCACGAACCAAATGCTGCGCTTGGCGGGCACGAACGCTGCAGCGCTCGATCAGATCCTGTGCGTACTTCGGCCCGTCGGCACGTTCGGAGTCGCGGAAACCGGAGTCGGCGTCGCGGAAGTGCGCGCTGACATGAGCAGCCGAGCGCAAGGCGATGGCGACCCTGCGGGCGAAGGTCGTGGCTACAACGTTCCGTCGCTGCTCGATGTATCCGCCGGAGCACCGTATTTTCATGCCGGCAACGCGCGAACGCTGGAAGCGGTGTTCAGCACCACGTTCGAACCGCATCATCAAGCGCTGTCCGCCAACTTCCTGACCGAAGCCGACAGCCGCGCGCGCGCAGCCGAGGTCGGCGCGCTGGTGCAGTTCCTACTCTCGATCGACGAGCAGACAGCGTTCCCCGAACTTCCGGGGCTGTCTGCGAGCGGCGGCTCGCTGTGTCCAGCGAGTTTTTAGTCGCGCTGCTGGATCGCTCCTGCTGGATGGCGCCAACAGTGCGCATTCAGCGCGAAGCGATCCAGCGCTGACGCGGGTTTGAGGCGGTTTGAGCGTTGGTACGTGCGTTGCTCTCGCACAGGTAGCCGCAACATTCACGACGCTTCGCGTCGAGGTTATGGAGGACATTCGATGACGAAACAACGACTAGCAGTACAGACTGTAAAGGCGCGCGCGCTGGTGTCGGTGCTGCTGGCTGCGTGGCCGCTCGCTGCGTGCGAAACACAAGTCGGGAGCGACTCAGGGCCGCCATCGACTTCACCGGGGGGCTACCGCCAAGATTCGGACGTATCACCGACATCCACGAATGCCGGGCTCGCTCAGGGCGGCGGTGCGTTGAACGGCAGTGGTGGTGCCGCCAGTACTCGCAGCAACAACGCCAGCACCACCAATCGCAACACCAACAACAGCAACGCCAATCCAGCGCCCGCGACGCGCCCGCCCACGAGCGCAGGTGCGGGCGGATCGCCGGCACCTTTGCCAGGTGGCGGCGCCACACCGGGATCGTCGCCACCGGAATGCGTGGCGGCGGCTCAGCAAGCCGAGACCGTTCTGACGACGTATTGCGCCGGTTGCCACGGCCCGAACTCTCCGGCGCGCGGAGGCTTCAACACCGTGCTCGATGTGCCGGCGTTGCTCGCGAGCGGCAAGGTCAAGAAGTACGAACCGGACATGTCGCTGCTCTACAAACGCGTGCAGGCGGGCAGTATGCCGCCGGCGCCGGTGGCCAACCGGCCAACCATGCAAGATATCGCGACGCTCCTCGACTGGATTGCGTGCGGAGCAACGGACTGGGCCGACGCGGTTGGGCAGCAGTACGCCTTCCTCGACATCGACACGCGACTGCGCGACGTGCTCGACGACTTGCGCTCCTTTCCGAATCCGGTCGATCGTGAGCGCTTGCGCTACATCGACGTTTCGCCATTGGCAAACGCCGGAAACCAAGACGAGCAGCTGCAAGTCTACCGCGAAGCGGTGTCGATGCTGATGAACAGTCTGTCGCGCGGTCGCACCGTGATCGCGCCGCGCGCGATCGACGACGACCAGCTGATCTACCGCATCGACCTGCGCGACTACGGCTGGGATGCAGCCAGCTGGAACCAGCTCGAGCAAGCCTATCCGTATGCAGTGATCTACGACGAGAACTCGCGGCTGTTCCCGTACGACGAGAACACTGCGCAAGAGATCCGCGATGAGACACAGACCGAGATCCCCGTGATTCAAGGCGATTGGTTCCTGTCACACGCCAGTCGGCCGCCGCTGTACTACTCGCTGTTGGAGTTGCCGGCATCGCTCGCGGGCTTGGAACAGCAGTTGGGAGTCAACATCCAGCGTGACATCGATACCGAGCAGGTGCTGCGCGCCGGCTTCGCGAATGCGGGCCCCTCGCAGAACAATCGCGTGATCGAACGCCACGATCTCGGCGGTAACCGCGGCGCGTTGTGGGTGAGCTACGACTTCAAAGACAACCTCGACGACGCCAACATCTTCGCGCATCCGCTCGACTTCCAGGAAGACGGCGGCGAGCTGATCTTCAACCTCGACAACGGCCTGCAGGGCTATTTCATCGTCGACGCAGCGGGGCGGCGCCTGGACAAGGCCGCCACGAACATCGTGCAGGATCCCGCGGCGCGCGATGGCGCGGTCGAGTCCGGGTTGTCGTGCATGAACTGCCATCAAGAAGATGGTCAGCTCCCGCACTACGACGAAGTCCGCGACTTCGAGATCCGCACGGGAGCCAATGCCCAGGACAT
>Ga0081455_10005551_pt1 | contig 13808 bp, 11 predicted proteins | sample TabmetS3T2R1_FD_70207 | JGI IMG/M metagenome (GOLD analysis project Ga0081455, IMG submission 70207) | Tabebuia heterophylla rhizosphere microbial communities from the University of Puerto Rico - S3T2R1 | ecosystem: Host-associated > Plants > Roots > Rhizosphere ... | reverse complement strand
CGATCGTCGTGTACACCTTGTATCCGCCTTCGATGGCCGACTGGCCGAAGCGGTTCATCATCTCGAGGCGCACCATCTCGGCGACGTAGGGAGCCTCCGTGTCCGCGATCGCTCGATGCGCCTTGGCACTAACTACTTCCTTCTCGGCCTCCGCCTTCTGCTCGGGCGTGATGTAGTGGAGCTCGAGCATGCGACGCAATACGTAGCCGCGGCGCTCGGTGGCGCCAGCGGGATTCGTGATCGGGTTGTATCGCGACGGCCACTGCGGCACGCGCGCGAGAGTCGCCGCCTCGCTGAGCGTCAGCTGATCGAGTTGTTTGCCGAAGTACGTTTCCGCGGCCGCGGCGACGCCGTAAGAGCGCTGGCCGAAGAAGATGACGTTCAGATACAGCGCGAGGATTTCCTGCTTCGTGAACTCGGTTTCGAGCCGGTGCGTCACGAAGATTTCCTGGAGCTTGCGCCGGATCGTCTGTTCCTGCGTGAAGAAGGCGCTGCGCGCGGCCTGCATCGTGATCGTGCTCGCGCCCTGCATTTCGCCCGATGTCGCATTGACGAACAACGTGCGCAGGATGCCCTGCCAGTCGTAGCCATGATGCTGGAAGAAGCGATCGTCCTCCGCCGCGATGAACGCGTTCTTCACGTTGTCGGGGATCTGTTCGTACTTCACGGGGTTGCGGCGCTGGTCTCCGATCTGCGCTATCAACTCTCCCGCGCGCGTGTAGACGCGCAGCGGCACCGCGAGCTCGTTGTTCTTCATCGCGTCGACCGTCGGCAGCGTCGGTTCGAGGTAGATGTAGCTGCAAACGAACGCATACGCCGCGACAACTGTGAACGCCGTCACACCCATCAGCACTTTGACGATCAATCGAAAGTAGTTTGGCTTCACAGAATCGGGTTCTCGTGTGTTGCGTGCACGTTATGCCCTATGCATAGTAACCGCCGTCGATTCGCATACTCACCGAAAGGTGGGGACGCAAAGCTTCCGGTCTAAGGGTCTGCATTGGCCTACGACAGCGGGGTTGCCGGCTCGGACGTCTCTCCGAGTTGAACGCCAAACTGCTGCCTGGTTCCCAATGCGCACGAAGGCCGGCAGCTCGCTTCCCCCTCGTACTGGCGGCCATGGGAGTATCCCGAGGAATCCGCCAGTTTCGTGAGGAGCGTCTCGTTCAATTTAACTTCACGCTGATATATAGTGTCTTGGGTTTAAGACAGGTCGCGCGATTCCGCCGTAACTATATGAAAGGACTGCGAAAGTGCTGTTCTTAACGCGCAAATATCGTCCCTTGCTCGGGCTTGACATAACTACATCGTCGGTCAAGTTGATCGAGCTGGTGATGAGCGGTGGCTCTTATCGCGTCGAATCGTACGCGGCCGAGCCCACCCCGCAGAACGCGATGAACGAGAAGGCCATCGTCGACGCGGAAGCCGTCGGTGAAGCCATCCGTCGCGCAGTCAAGCGCTCCGGCGCCGGTGCCAAGGAGGTCGCGATCGCGATTTCCGGCGACGCCGCCATCACGAAAGTCATCCAGATGCCCCGCGCCCTGCGCGCGGGCGATCTCGAAGCGCAAGTCGAGATGCAGGCTGACCAATACATCCCATTCCCGATGGACGAAGTCTCGTACGACTTCGAGGTTCTCGGTCCGTCCGAAAAGGACCCCGACACCAACGACGTGTTGCTAGTCGCGACCCGCACCGAGAACGTCGAGCAGCGCCAGGCTGCCGTGAATGCCGCGGGGCTCACCGCGAAAATCGTCGACGTCGAGGCGTTCGCGCTCGAGAACGCCTGCAAGCTAATGACGCACCAGATGCCCGACGGCGGTATCGACCGCACGATTGCCGTCGTGGACTTCGGCGCGAGCAGCACGACGTTCAGCGTGCTGCGCAACCTCAAGGTCGTCTACACGCGAGACTTCGCGTTCGGCGGCCAGCAGCTCACCGAAGAAATCATGCGTACGTATGGCCTCTCGATGGAGGAAGCCGGACGCGCGAAGAAGGAAGGCGGCCTGCCCGGCAATTTCCAGGCGGAAGTGCTCGATCCCTTCATCGACGACATGACCCAGCAGGTCAGCCGTTCGCTGCAGTTCTATCTCGCGTCGGGCTCCGGCCGCGATCAGCCCGAGAAGATCCTCGTGTGCGGCGGCTGCGCCAACATCTCCGGTGTTTCCGACGTCATCTCGAGCCGCGTCGGGATTTCGGCGGAGAAGGGCGACCCGCTCGGTCAGATGAAACTTTCCTCGCGCGCGAAGGCGCAGGCGGTGGCGCGTGACGCCACGGCGCTGCTCACGGCGTGTGGTCTCGCACTGCGGAGCTTCGACAACTAATGCCTCGCATAAACCTACTCCCCTGGCGCGACGAAGAACGCAAGGAGCGCAAGCTCAAGTTCCTCGTCGCTCTCGGCGGCGCGGCGATCGCCGCGTGCGTCACGGCGTTCGTCGGCTATCTGCTCATGGACTCCATGGTCGGGGCACAGGAGCGGCGCAACGAACGGCTCAATACCGAGATCGCGGAGCTCGACAAGCAGATCGAGAAGATCAACAGCCTCGAGGCCGACAAGGCGCGATTCATCGCGCGCATGGACGTCATCGAGAAGCTGCAGCGTTCGCGTCCCGAGATCGTTCACATCTTCGACGAGATCGCGAAGCAGCTGCCCGACGGCGTGTACCTCACGGCGATCACGCAGCAGGGACGCCGCCTGAAGTTCGAGGGTGTCGCGCAGTCGTCGACCCGCGTATCCAATTTCATGCGCAACATCGACGGCAACGCCTATCTCACGAAGCCCGATCTCGAGGTCGTCGAGAACAAGAAGGACAACAACGTGGTTGGTGCGACGTTCGTGCTGTGGGCGGACCTCGCCGGTGCCGCACCTGATGCCGACGACGCTCCCAAGCCCAAGCGTCACAACCTGCAGGCGCAGGGAGGTTGAGCATGAGCGTTTTGGACGATCTCAAGACTCTCGACCCGAACGATCCCGGGCGCTGGCCTCTGGCGATCCGCGCCGGTGCGGTGGGAATCTGCTTCGTGCTGCTCGCCGTGGGCTTGTTCTACTTCCTCGTGTGGAACGAACAGAAACCGCTGCTCGATCAGGCGGCAGAGCAGGAAGCGACGCTCCGCAACACGTTCAAGGAAAAGCATTCGAAGGCGGTGAATCTAGCCGTCTATCAGCAGCAACTCGCGGACATCGAGCGTTCATTCGGCGCCCTGCTGCGTCAGCTGCCCGGCCGCACCGAAGTGCCGAGCCTGCTCATCGACATCTCGCAGGTGGGCGTCGGCGCCGGTCTCGAAGAGAAGCTCTTCCAGCCTTCGGGCGAGATCAAGAAGGACTTCTACGCCGAGCTGCCTATCAAGATCAAATTGACGGGCTCCTATCACCAGATGGGTGAGTTCGTGAGCGGAATCGCCGCTCTCCCGCGCATCGTCACTCTCGATGAAATGAAGATCACGACCGAGGACAAGAACGTCTACGACAACCTGTCGTTCGAACTCACCGCGAAGACGTATCGCTATCTCGACGACAACGAGATCGCGAACGCCGAGAAAGCCAAGTCCCCGATGGGTCCCGGCGCTCCGGCGACCTGAAGCGTAAGAAACACACAGGTCATGGATATGTTTTCAAGACAGAAGAACACCTGGCTCGCGGCGATCACCGCGTGTTTCGCGCTCGTGTCGCTCACGGCGTGCTCGAGCAAGGACGATGAGCTCGATCAGTTCATCGCGGATACGAAGAAAGGCGCCGGCGACCGCGTCGAACCGCTGCCCGAGCTCAAACCCTACGAGTCCTACGCCTATGAATCCGCGAGCCTGCGCTCGCCGTTCATGCCCGGTGGTTCGGGTGGCTCCGCCGCGGGGCCGCGACCGGATCAACGTCGCAATCGCGAATTCCTCGAACAGTTTTCCCTCGATACGTTGCGCATGGTGGGCACTCTGCGCCTGCAGGACCGCACGTACGGTTTGATCAAGACGAAAGATGGACTCGTGCACCGCGTATCCGTCGGTGCGTTCGTCGGCCAGGCCGACGGGCGCATCACCGAGATCACGCCTTCGAAGATAAGCGTCGTGGAACTCGTTCCGGACGGCGTCGGCGGATACATGGAGCGTCCCGCCGCGCTCGCCTTGAACAATTGAAGTTTCCGTCTGGGAGTAGATTCGAATGAACAAGATCACCATTCGTCAGCTGGCCACGTCTACCGGTCTGTGGCTTGCTGCCTGTGTCATCGTCGCGTTCGCGACCTCGGCTGCTTATGCGCAGGGTGCGCCTAACAAGCTCGAGTCCGTCGACGTGCAGACGCTCGCGGGACAGCAGTTGCAGCTGACGCTGCATCATTCCGCTCCTCCCTCCGAGCCGGTGGCCTTCACCATCGACAACCCGGCACGCATCTCGCTGGATCTCGCGAACACGGCGCTCGCGCTGCCGTCGCGCCGCATCGACGTGCGCGCGGGTGGCGTCGACTCCATCCTCGCAGCCGAAGCCGCGGGTCGTACGCGCCTCGTTCTGAATCTCGATCGCCTGTTGCCGTACACGACGCGTGTTTCGGGCAACGACGTCATCATCATGATCGGCAGTGGCGCCGCTGCGTCGACGGCGGTTGCCGCATCGAACGGTGCGGCCAGCTCCGCGGAGCCGCGTGCCAGCGTGGCCGCAGCACCTTCGGGCCCTCGCGCCATCAAGGGAATCGATTTCCGTCGCGGCGCCGGTGGTACGGGCCGCGTCATCGTTCGTCTCTCCGATCCGCATACGCCCGCGAACCTGCGGCAGCTCGGCAACCAGATCGTGGTCGATTTCGCGGGCGCCGAGGTCGCGAGCAATCTCGCGCGACGTTACGACGCGGGCGATTTCGCCACGCCGGTCACGGGCTTCGACGTCGTGCGTGTGGGCGACGGTGTCCGCATCTCGATCAGTGCGGTCGGCGACTACGAGCAACTCGCTTACCAGTCGGATGACCAGTACGTCGTCGAGGTCCAGCCGGCCCGGAAAGCCCAGCAGAAGACCGAAGACAAGCGCGTCTACACGGGTGAGCGCCTGACCTTGAACTTCCAGGACATCGATACCCGCGCCGTGCTGCAGCTCCTTGCCGACGCCAGCGGTCAGAACATCGTCGTCTCCGACTCGGTCCAGGGCAGTGTGACGCTGCGCCTGCAGAACGTTCCGTGGGACCAGGCGCTCGACATCGTCCTGCGCACCAAGGGTCTCGACAAGCGTCGCAACGACAACGTCATCATCGTGGCGCCGACGGAAGAGTTGGCCGCGCGCGAAAAGGCGGAGCTCGCCGCGCGTCAGGACGTGCAGGAACTTGCGCCGTTGCGGTCCGAGTACCTCCAGGTGAATTACGCCAAGGCTTCGGATCTCGCCACGCTGATCAAGGGTGGCGGCGAGGGCGCGACGGGTGGATTGCTGTCGAAACGCGGCAATGTGACGACCGACGAGCGCACCAACACGCTTCTCCTCACCGATTCGGCTGATCGCCTTGACGACATCCGCCGTCTCGTCGGCACGCTCGACATTCCGATCCGCCAGGTCCAGATCGAGGCGCGCATCGTGATCGTGAGCGACGACTTCTCGCGGGAGCTTGGCGTGCGCGCCGGGTTCAACGGCTTCGACAGTTTCGGCTCGAACACCGGCACTGCGTACACGAGCGGAACCTCGCGCAACAACGACGCGGAGTTGGACCTCATGCGTGAGCGCGCCGAAGACAGCGATCCGAACAACGACGGTCCCCGTTTCGTCACGGACGGCGACGGCACGCCGAATCGGTATAACGTCAACCTCCCGGTAGCAAGCCCCGCGGGCAGTCTCGCGTTCATGCTGCTCGGCCGCGACTTCCTGGTCGATCTCGAGATCTCGGCGGCGCAGAACGAAGGCCGTGGCGAAGTCATCTCCACGCCGCGCGTCATCACGGCGAACCAGCGCGAGGCCAGCATCGAGCAGGGCGTCGAAATTCCCTACCAGGAGTCGGCCTCGTCCGGTGCCACGACGATCTCGTTCAAGAAAGCCGTGCTTTCGCTCAAGGTCACGCCGCAGGTCACGCCTGACAACCGCGTCATCCTCGACCTCAACGTCAAGAAGGACAGCGTCGGTCAAGTCATCGTCGGCGGCGCCGGCCAGCAGGTGCCGTCGATCGACACGCGTGAAATCACCACCCAGGTCCTCGTGAACGATGGCCAGACCGTCGTACTCGGCGGCATCCTCGAAACGGAACGCCGCGAGACGGAGAAGAAGGTTCCGTACCTCGGTGATATTCCGGTCCTCGGCCGCCTCTTCAAGACGACGGGCAAGACGAACAACAAGGACGAGTTGCTGATCTTCGTCACGCCGAAGATCCTGCGCGAAGGTGTCAGCGTCTACTGATCGTCCTTCACGGAACTGATCTCGCAGCGGCCGCCTTCGGGCGGCCGCTTCGTTTCCGCTATGCTCGTCGACGATGTCGAGCGCTTCCAACGTATTCCTCATCGGTCCCATGGGGTCGGGAAAGTCCGCCGTGGGCAAGCATCTCGCGCGCCTGATGCGGGCGCCGTTCCGCGACAGCGACGCGGAGATCGAAGCGAAGACCGGCGTCGACATCTCGTACATCTTCTCGCGCGAGGGCGAAGCGCGATTCCGGCAGCGCGAGCGCGAAGCGATCGAAGAGCTCACGCGTGAGAGTCCCATCGTGCTCGCGACGGGCGGCGGCGCAATCCTGTTGCCCGAGAATCGGACCGTGTTGCGCGATCGCGGGTTCGTCGTCTATCTCAACACGTCGATCGATCAGCAAGTCGAGCGGGTGAGGCAGGGCCGCCATCGACCGCTGCTGCACGACGTGGACCCGCGCACCAAGCTCACCGAGCTCATGGCCGTCCGTGCACCTCTCTATGAAGGCCTCGCGGACTTCACCATCGCCACGGACGGGCGCAAGGTGCACGTCGTGGCGGATGCGATTCTTGCGGCGCTCAAGGCGGCGAAAGAGCGGCCTTGATCGGACGCATATACTTGCGTCCGCCCCATCGAATCGAGAGACGCGCGTGCAACGTATCGACGTAAGCCTGGGACCCCGCAGCTATCCGATTTTCGTCGGAGCCGGCGCCATGGAATCCCGGGACGACATCGCGCAGGCCATTCCGGCACGCGACGTGCTCCTCGTCACCAATACGACGGTGGGACCGCTGTACTCGGCACGACTCGCAGCTGCACTCGCTCCGCGACGGTGTGTGGAGGTAGCGCTGCCCGACGGCGAAGTGCACAAGACGCTCGCGAACGTCGCGCGGATGCTGGATGTCCTCGTCGCCAACCGCTTTGCGCGTGATTCGTGCGTCGTGGCGCTCGGCGGTGGCGTCGTTGGCGACATGGCGGGGTTCGCGGCGGCCTGCTATCAGCGCGGAATCGCTTTCGTGCAAGTCCCCACCACGTTGCTCGCCCAGGTCGATTCCTCCGTGGGCGGAAAGACCGGCGTGAACCATCCCGGCGGCAAGAACCTGATCGGCGCGTTCCATCAGCCGGCAGCCGTGTTCGCCGATACGAACACGCTTGCCACGTTGCCCGACCGCGAGCTGCGTGCCGGGCTGGCCGAGGTCATCAAGTACGGATTGATCGTCGATCGGGGTTTCTTCGACTGGCTCGAAGCCAATGCGCAGAAGCTGCTCGCGCGCGATACGGAGTCCCTGACGCACGCGATCAAGCGATCCTGCGAGATCAAGGCCGACATCGTGGCCCGTGACGAACGTGAACAAGGCGATCGCGCACTTCTCAACCTGGGGCACACGTTCGGTCACGCCATCGAGAGCGCGACCAACTATTCGAGCTGGCTCCATGGGGAAGCCGTGGGCGCGGGAATGCTGCTCGCGGCCGACGTATCGCACCGACTCGGATGGATTGCGGAATCCGACGTGGCCCGCGTGGAGCGCGTGCTCGAGGCATTCGGACTGCGGACCGACGTGCACGCCCTCGCCGCGACGACCCTTGCCGAGAACATGAAGATCGACAAGAAGGTGGCGGCCGGGCGCATTCGCCTCGTTCTCCTCAAGGGCATCGGCAGGTCCGTCGTCACCGGTGACTATGACGATGCCGCGCTGCGGGAAACGCTGCGCGCACGCTGCGGCTGATCATGGACGCTTCGCTCGCGCCCTACGCTGCGATCGACGAGCGGAGCCGCGGGCGCCGCCATCCGGAACCGCCGCCGCGATTCCGCTCGGAATTTCAGCGCGACCGCGATCGCATCATCCACTCCAATGCATTCCGGCGCCTCGTCTACAAGACACAGGTGTTCGTGAACCACGAGGGCGACCTGTATCGCACGCGGATCACCCATTCGTTGGAAGTGGCCCAGGTCGGCAGGACCGTTGCGCGCGCGCTGCGCATCAACGAGACGCTGACCGAAGCCATTTGCCTCGCGCACGATCTCGGGCATACGCCGTTCGGACACGCCGGCCAGGACGCGCTCAACGAATGCATGCGTGAGTACGGCGGGTTCGAACACAACCTACAGTCGCTGCGCGTCGTCGACGAGATCGAAGAACGATATGCCGAGTTTTCCGGTCTCAACCTCACGTTCGAGTGCCGAGAGGGCGTCCTCAAGCATTGCTCCGTACAGAACGCGCGCCGACTCGGCGATGTGGGAGAACGATTCCTCAATCGCACCCAACCCGGCCTCGAGGCCCAGCTGTCGAACATCGCCGATGCCATCGCATACAACAATCACGATGTGGATGACGGTGTGCGCGCGGGACTCATCGACATCGAAGAGCTGCGCGAGGTTCGCGTATTCGCGCGCTTCTACGAGCAGGTAGTCGGAAAGTATCCGAGCCTCGCGCCCCGCCGCCGCTTGTACGAGACGATTCGGCGAATGGTCGACCATCTGGTGAGCGATGTGATCGTGCAGTCGGGTCGAAATATCGAAGAGGCAGGAGTCGCCACCATCGACGATGTTCGCACCCAGCCGCGTCCGATGATTTCGCTGGGCGAGGCGGTGCTCGAGGAGCACCAGGAACTCAAGCGGTTTCTACGTTCCAAGCTCTACAATCATCCGCGCGTTCAGAGCGTCATGGATGATGCGCGAGCGACGCTCAGAACGTTGTTTGAGGCGTATATGGATGACCCGTCGCGATTACCTGCAGAGCATCAGGCACTCGTCGCCCGCGCCGATGTTGCCGGCGGGAGGAGTGGGAGAGCACGCGTGGTTGCGGACTATGTGGCGGGGATGACGGATAGGTTTGCTTACACGGAGTTGGCAAAGCTTTCTCGATAGTCACCAGAGAAAAGTGGAATCCACAGTATGCAGAAGAGTCCGCGCGATCATTTGTTAGACACTTTTCGTAGGGTTCTGCGACCGCTCGTAAGAATTCTCGTTCGTTCTGGTGTTCGTTACGACGAATTCTTGGAACTAGTTCGCCGTGTGTATGTTGAAACAACGGTGCGTGACGGTCTCGGAGACGGTGTTCCACTAACTCGTACAAGAATTTCAGTATCGACTGGTGTTGCTAGGCGCGACGTGGATCGATTCATTGATAAAGAAGACGACTTGCCGCCCATTGGCAAATCAATGACGCGCACATTGATGGAGATCCTCCATAGATGGCACACGGATCCACAATTCGTCGGGCCTTACGGTATTCCACTTGAGGTTGAAATGAATTCGCCGAAAGGGCGAAGCTTTCGCGAGCTAGTACATTTCGTGAATCCCACCGTAAAGGCCCCGGAAGCACTTGAGGAGCTCTTGCGGATGAAGGCGGTCGTGATGTCTGGCGAGACACACATTCGCGCGGTTTCGAGAGCGCTAAGACCGGCGGAAGAAATGTCCCCTGCCCAGTTGGAATTTTTCGGAAACGCGCTTACGCGTTTGGCAGATACCGTTCAATTCAACATGGACCCGAAGAACAATCAGAAGCGACTAGAACAGTCAGTCATTTCGGATCACGGCCTCCCAAAGGATGTCGTACCGGTATTCGAAAAGTACGTCCGTGAACGAGTAATGGAGCTACTGATCGAGGTCGACAATTGGTTGAGTCCGTACTCGACTAAGAAAGGACCTCATGACGAACCGCCAGAGCGTATTGGGATCGCCGTATTTCAATTCGTTGATCGCCTACCAGACCGCCAACCAATGAAGGAAAAAGTGGTTCCAGATGCGAATTAGTTGCAACAAGGATGCGAAATAGCGCCATTTTTTTTGTGGGACATTTTTGACTTAAGGGAAGTCTTCGATATAGGCTTTGTGACAGGGGTCTCAATTAAAACCAGATTCTGTCGAGTGTCTACCACCATGGACGGCACGGGGCACAACAACTATGCGCAGCAAACACGCAGCAAAACTCTTCATCTCGGTGTTCTTCGTGGCGCTTTCTATGGGATCGCGCGCTGAACAAGCTTTCGTGGCTGGACCGATTGAAGCGATTTCCAGCGCCGGGACGATTAGGGTTCTTGGTCAAACTCTGTCTTTCGACAAGCGCACACCGCTGACGGTCGACGGCAAGTCGACTTTCCTGTCAAAGGCCGCGAACCTGCTTCCAGCGGGAAGCTTCGTTTTGATTGAAGTCTCGGAAAAGTCGGCTGGGTCCGTGGCCCTGAAGGCGACGGCGTCGCTGAAGTCACAATACGTTCCTGGGTCAACGTCCGTGGCTATCGCCGGGACTATAAAGAGCGTCTCTTCGACAGACGGAACGGTTCGAATTGGCGATGTCGTTGTCGATATTTCGTCGATTGCCCCAGAAATGTCATCGCAGTTGCAGCCGGGCGCGTTTGTGTCCATCGAAGGGATTCAGCCCGTGCGGGGCGGTGCGATTGTTTCCCTAACCGGATTCAGCATCGGCGGTTCTGGTGCACAGAGCATCGGCGGGTCGGGCACATCCAGCATCGGCGGGTCTGGGGCATCAAGTATCGGTGGATCTGGCGTTTCCAGCATCGGTGGCTCAGGCGTTTCCAGCATTGGTGGGTCCGGGCTGTCGAGCATCGGTGGCTCTGGGACTCTGAGCATCGGTGGTTCCGGCACCTTGAGCATCGGTGGTTCGGGAACCAAGAGTATCGGTGGCTCAGGCAAAGCCAGCATCGGCGGCTCCGGCGTACAAAGCATCGGCGGCTCGGGGGTTCTGAGTATCGGTGGGTCGGGCCTTTGACTCCCTTCGATTTCCTGATCGCGTAGACGTTTTGTCCCCGCCGACATTTTTTTCGCTTGCGTCTGGCGATCGCCGACTGTCTTTCTGAGCAAGTTGAGAAACTAGCGTTTCGCGTAAAGAACGCGAACCAATTCCTGCGCGTATTCAGCGATTCTGTTCGACGCTAAAGCGGTCGGAATGGGTATCTTGGCGTTCGAGGTCGACGCCACCGATACGAGGCTGAATCATTAAACGCCGGGCAACACTCAAGGAGCACGAGTCCCAGCTCGCGCCTCGTCTCCTCAGCAAAATCGCGCACTTGCTTCTACGGCTCGGATTTGACGCGCCCAAGGCCGAACGTCTCCTGAGAGAAGCATTTGTTCGTGCGTCAGTGGAAACCGCGCACCTTACCAATAGGCGCCCCACGCAATCCCAAATTGCGTCGATTGCCGGACTCAGCCGGCTTGAGATTCGAAGGCTCATGCGCGAAGGCAAGCAGAGTGACGTCGCGCGTCAAATCCAAACTAGCACGCGGCTCGAAAGGCTTATCGAGGGTTGGACGACCGATTCGAAGTTCGTAGATTCGAAAAAGCAGCCAAAGACGCTCAACGTCGTTGGCGCGAGGTCCGAGTTTTCAATGTTGGCAAGACGGTACGGGCGTGACGTTACTCCTCGATCACTCATTGATCAGCTTGTACGAATGCGGATGGCCTCTCTCGAAGATAAAAGCATTTCTCTCAACAAGGACGTACATCCGCGCCATGCAGACCTTCAGACCGTTCGTTCCGACTTAAGGCTCCTGTTGGGATTGCTGGACGGTTTTGATTTGCAAACCGGAAGACGAACGTTTTCGGCATCAAGACTTTGTCTTGGTGCACCCGATCCGAAAACCGCCCATCTGCTTCGACGTACCTCAACTTCAAGAATTGAAACTGCTCTGCATGCGATCAGGGCGCTTTCGTACGACTCCACGAATAGAGCGCGGCCAAGAAAACCTCACAAGAACAAAGTGTTCATCCACGTCTCAATCGCGACAGAGACGAGGAGGAAGTAAGAGATGAAAGCCAATAAGAAACTCGAAAATGAAAACCTGGAGAGGCTTCTCGAAGCGGTGTTCACGATCTGCGCAATGCACCCCTCGGCAAGCGAGGCCGATCTCGATCGACTGATTGGTGAAGCACGCGGCCGCGCGTCGCGACGAGCGGCCGGCACTCGTCAGCGCGGAAAGGCACTAGACTTCAACTCGCTCGGGCAAGTTATTCATCGATGGAAGCGGTCGCCAAAGTATCTGACTAACGACGGGGAGCCAATGCCTTTAGCGCCGCGAGGACGCGCGCCGAGCATCGAGTCATTGTTCCGTGATGTGAGGCGCTCTGAATACTTTGAGGCGGGACTCAGGCATCTGAAGAAAATGAGGCATGTGTCAAAAACCAAGGAAGGCCTCTATCTACCGAGAGAACTCACGATTATCGTTCCGACGCTCACGCCGGAGTTGTTTGATGTGCTTGCGCAGACGATCAGAAGGCTCGTGGCTACGGTGATGTACAACACCTCATACAGGGGGAGAAAAACAGATAGATTGATCGAGCGAATGACATTCGTTCCGGATTTGCCACGGCAACAAATTCCGGCATTCAAAAGATTCGTCCGACAACAAGGAGTCGTGTTTATTGACACGCTTGATGATTGGCTTGAAAGCAGACGTTCTTCTTTATCCAAGGGTCTCCGCAACAGGCGGCCGGTGGCGGCGGGTTGCCATCTGTTCGGGTTTCTAGAGGGATAGAGCCGCTACTTCGGCAACTCCTCCCTCAACGCCCTTCTCAAAATCTTCCCCACATTCGTCTTCGGCAATTCGGTCCTGAAGTAAACGTGCTTCGGAACCTTGTACCCCGTCAAAGCCTTCCTGCAGAAATCCATCAGCTCCTGCGCTGTCGCGGTGTGGTCCTTCTTCAGCACCACAAACAACGCCACGACCTCGCCTGACTTCTCGTCCGGTTGTGCAATCGCCGCCGCTTCGAGCACCGCCTCGTGCGTCACCGCGACACTCTCCACCTCGTTCGGGTAAACATTGAATCCCGACACGAGGATCATGTCCTTCTTACGATCCTCGATGTACACGAGACCGCGTTCGTCGATGCGGCCGATGTCTCCGGTCCTCAGCAGGTCCTTCCCGATCATCACCTTCGCGGTCTCGTCGGGCCGATTCCAGTACCCAGCCATCACCTGGGGTCCGCGGACGCAGATTTCGCCGATCTCGTTGATGCCGAGCTCGTTGCCGTCGTCATCGCGGATGCTGATTTCGGTCGACGGAATCGGGAATCCGATCGAGCCGTTGAAATCCTCGCCTGGCAGATTGATGCACGCAGCAGGCGACGTCTCGGTGAGTCCCCACGCCTGGGTCAAGATCTTCCCGGTGACTTCCTTCCACCGCTTGGCGACCGCTTCCTGCACGGCCATGCCGCCACCGAGCGTGATGCGCAACGAATCGAAATCCACCTTCTCGAACCCGGGCGTGTGCAGCAGCGCATTGAACAACGTGTTCACACCGCTCAGATACGTGAACTTGTACTTGCGCAGCTCGGCGACGAAAGCCGGAAAATCGCGCGGATTCGTGATGAGCACGTTGCGCCAGCCGAGAATCGTGAACAGCAGGCAGTTAGCCGTGAGCGCGAAGATGTGATACAGCGGTAATGCGGTCACGAGCGTCGCCGGCTCCCGCGGGAATATTGGGCCTATCCACTCGAGCGCCTGGA
>Ga0081455_10005550_pt1 | contig 13809 bp, 11 predicted proteins | sample TabmetS3T2R1_FD_70207 | JGI IMG/M metagenome (GOLD analysis project Ga0081455, IMG submission 70207) | Tabebuia heterophylla rhizosphere microbial communities from the University of Puerto Rico - S3T2R1 | ecosystem: Host-associated > Plants > Roots > Rhizosphere ... | reverse complement strand
CATGGAGGAGATCGGTGTCCTCGCTCATGCGCGCGATGACATGCTGGTCCCATATCTTGGCCAGCATGGTGCGGCCGGATTTTTCCATGGCGCGCCTCCCCTTTGATGGCCGCTTTTCGCGGCTTTTTTGTTCGGGCTTCGACCCGGAACCATCAAAGCATAGGAGCCAGCCATCCGACTAGGCCCGGCCGGCACAGGGCAGCTACCACGGGATGCGATGGCCGCCTACTCGGCGCCGCTGCCCACTTCTCTCGCACCCTGTGGGAGCCGGTCGAGCCGGGCTTCGCTCTCTTCAAGGATCGCGGTATCGAGCCTAGCCTGGCCGGCGGCCGCCGAAGCACAGGCGAAAATCCGATAGAACTGCGCGCCGTCGAACGCGACCAGCAGCAGGTCCACACCCGCGTTGAGCGCCTCGACCACGGCGGTGCAGACATCGTGCTGATAGATCGCGCCCATCACCAGGTCATCCGTGATGATGACGCCCTGGTAGTTCCATTGCGTGCGGATGATGCCTTCGATCACCTTCCTCGAGTGCGAAGCCGCGCGGTCCGGGTCAGCCGCCGTCAGCCGGACATGCCCGACCATCAGCATCGCCCGTGAGCTGGCGAGCGCCTGCCTGAAAGGTCGCCAGTCCGACGTCTCCAACTCGTCAAGCGGCGTCTCGAGGTCGGCGCTGAAGTGATGCGTGTCGCCGCGCACGCGTCCCAATCCCGGGAAATGTTTCACCGTCGCGCCTACCCCTGACATCTCGAGACCGCGGATATAGGGCAGCGCAACGTCGGTCACCTTGGCGGGGTCGCCCGAGATCGCGCGGCGGCCGATCAGCGTGTTGAAATCGAACCGCGTCAGCTTCGTCTGCGGCCGCAAATCGAGCACCGGCGCGAAATTGACATTGACGCCAAGCGTCGCCAATTCGCGGCCATGAATCCGTCCGTACTCCTGCGCCATGCGGTCGCGGAGATCAGCGGGCAAGTCCGCGAGCGTGGCCAGCGAGGGCAGCTCCGTCAGGACCGGCGCGAGATGCGAGACGATGCCGCCCTCCTGGTCGGCCGCGACAATCAGCGACGGCAGGCCGGCCCCACGGCGCAGCGACTGCAGCGCCGCGATCTCCGCTTTCAATGCTTCCGCGCGGCGGCCTCTCAGATTGTGCCGGGTGACATAGACGCCGGCGATCAATCCCTTCTCCGCCAAGATCGCTACCTCTTCGAACGACGAGTAGCCGACGACAAAGTGCCGGCCAAGCCGGTGCGCCGTGGAAGTCTCGGTGTGAAGCACATCGTGCTTGCACCATTCGAAGCGCAGATGTGCCGCGAGAATCGATAGCGGCACAACGCACCAGAGCAAGATCAGGACTTTTCTCTCCGCGGCACGCCAGTGGCCGCGCAGGATCAGCACAAGGGCCACGGCGATCCCAAGCGCAGCCACCGCAACGTTTCCGGTGCCGCGCAGCGAGATCAGGTAGGGATCGTTCTTGTTGAAGCCGATGAACAGAAAGGCCAGCGCGAGAGGCCATAGCAGCGCAGCGCCGATACGTTTGACCATCTGCCGGAACCGCCCCGTGAACGAGTCCCGAAATCAGGACCCCGCTCGCCTCGTAAACGAACGCAAGCGCGCAGCGCCAGCGAATAATCGCCCCTGCACAATTTCTGCAAGAAATACCTGAACTCCTGCAGACATCGCTCCCGGCAACTGCACAAGCGCCCTTCAAAGTCCTGGTCGCGACTCCAGCGGCCGGTCCTTCATGCCTGTTCCCTCCAGATTAGCCAACGACGGATGGTGGCTGTGCGACAGCCCGCCGATCAACACAATCGTCATTCCCTTTCCCAATATCCAGAGAGGCTCCGCATCCATGACAAACCTTGCCCAGCCGGAATTTCTCGCTCGTCCTATGCGGATCAACATCGTGATCATCCGGCTGGCAGCGGCGTTCGGGCTGGCGGCGCTCGCGGACTGGCTGTTCTACGATGAGTATCCTGGGATCTCGGTGGCGATATTTGCGGCAACCCTCGCCGTCGTCTCGCTGGCCACCAATCTTGACACCGTGGATCGCCGAAAACTTTTGCTCGCCGGCCTTGTGCTGTTGGCGGGCTTGTTGCCAGCCGTCGAGTATCTCAACGCGCTGTCGCTGGGTTTCGTCCTGCTTGCGCTGGGCGTGGCGGCTGCGATGCTGACCAATCATGGTTTTGACAGCCTGCCCGACCGGGCGCGCGCCCTGCGCGAACTGTACATGTTTGCTCCGTTCAGGCTGGCGCGCGATGCCATCGGCGCGCTCAACCTGCCGGCGATCTCGTCCGGAATTGCGGTCTGGGTCGTGCCGGTGCTGATGAGCTGCGTCTTCCTGCTGCTGTTCGCCTCGGCCAATCCCCTGATCGAGAAATGGCTGTCCGCGGCCAATCTCACGAAACTCACGACGAATGTGAGTCTGCCGCGAATCCTGTTCTGGCTGCTGGCGCTCTTTTTGATCTGGCCGTTCGTCTGGTTGCGCTGGCGACGCAAGCCGGCGACCGCAGTCGCACCTGCGGTCGTTGCGACCGAATTCCTCAGCACCGCGACGGTGCTGCGTTCGCTGATCCTGTTCAACCTGCTGTTCGCGGTGCAGACCGTGCTCGACGTCGTCTATCTCTGGGGCAACGCCGCGCTGCCCGCCGACATCACCTATGCGAGCTACGCTCATCGCGGCGCCTATCCGCTGATCATGACGGCGCTGCTCGCGGCCGGTTTTGTGCTGGTCGCGATGCGGCCGGGCGGTCCTGCCGAGCAATCGAAGGTGATCCGGCCGCTGGTCTACCTTTGGGTCGCCCAGAACGTGATGCTGGTGATCTCGTCCATCCTGCGCCTCGACCTCTACGTGGAGACCTACCTGCTGACCTACTGGCGGATCGCCGCCTTCATCTGGATGCTGCTGGTGGCAACCGGGCTTGTCCTGATTGTCGCCCGTATCGCCTTGCAGCGGAGCAATGCATGGCTGATCCGGGTCAACCTGATCGCGGTCATGTTGACGCTTTATGCCTGTTCCTTGACCAATTTCGCCGCCCTTATCGCGGACTACAATGTCAGCCATAGCCGGGAGGTGACCGGAAACGGCGTGAATGTCGACATTAACTATTTGCTCAGCCTTGGCCCGCAAGCGCTGCCGGGCATCAACCAGTCCCCCAGAATACGCGAGGGTGATTGGACGCTTGTTGCCTCCCGCGATAGCCTTGTAGACAGATTCCAGCGTGAAACGGCTTCCTGGCGCGCATGGGGCCTTCGCGACTGGCGGCTGAAGCGCTATCTGGACGAGCGAGGCAAGCGTGCGGCAGGTTGAACCATTGGCGAGCGGGAGAAACGTTTGACGCACCGTATTCTCATCGTCGACGACGACCTGCATATCCGCGAGGTCATCCGCGTCGCGCTGAAGAAGGCCGGCATGACCGTCTCGGAGGCGCGCGACGGCAAGGAAGCGCTGAGTCGTTTCGCCAATGACCGGCCCGATCTCGTCGTACTCGACATCGGCATGCCCGAGTTCGACGGGCTCGACGTCTGCCGCGAGATCCGCAAATCTTCCGACGTGCCGATCCTGTTCCTCTCGGCCCGCGACGAAGAGATCGACCGCATTCTCGGGCTCGAGATCGGCGGCGACGATTACGTCACCAAACCCTTCAGCCCGCGCGAGCTCGTCGCACGCATCAATGTCATTTTGCGCCGCGCGGTCGCCCGCAGTCTGGATGCGAACAGCCAGCCCTCGCCGCTGGCGCAAGGCGCCCTCTCGGTCGATCCGGAGCAGCATGTCGCGGCGTTCGCCGGAATGCCGGTGCGCCTGACCGCGATCGAATTCGGCATCCTGCGCGCGTTCCTGACGCGGCCCTCCTCGGTGTTCAGCCGCGAGCAGATCATGGCCGCCGCCTATCAGCTCAACATCCAGGTCTCCGACCGCACCATCGACAGCCATATCCGCAATATCCGCGCCAAGCTTGCCGCGGTGAATTGCGACAATGTGATCGAGACCATTCATGGCGTCGGCTTCAAGCTCGGCCGCTGCGAGCCGCAGGCATGAGTGAGGCACCCGGCCGCGAGAAGTGGCGGCCCTCGCTCGGCCTCGTCATCTTCGCCGTGTTGGCATCGGTGGCGACGCTGCCGCTGGTTGGCCTCTTCTTCTTCCGTCTCTATGACAACCAGCTCATCCGCCAGACCCAGGCCGAATTGATCGCGCAAAGCAAAGTGCTGGCGGCCGTCTATGCCCGCGAGGTCGAGGCGCGCCTCGACAGGGGCCTGGTCCTCGGTCCTGAACTGCCGCAGGCGGCACGCCCCGATCCCGAGGACCGGGTCACGCCGATACGGCCCGCGCTTGATCTCGCCGGCAACGATCTGTTGATGCGACGCCCCGATGCACGGCCTGCCCCCGCTCCGACCGATCCGCTCTATGTCGAGATCGGTGCACAGCTGATGCCGATCATCCTGGAAACGCAGAAGGTCACGCTCGCCGGCTTTCGCATTCTCGATCCCAAGGGCGTCGTCATCGCCGGGCGACAGGAAGTCGGCGAGTCGCTCGCGCATATCGAGGAGATTTCAGCAGCCCTGAAGGGCCAGTACCACGCTGCCCTGCGCACCCGTAAGCCCGACAAGACGCCGCCGCCGATCTATTCGATCAGCCGCGGCGTCGGCGTGCACGTGTTCTCCGCGATGCCGGTGCTGGTCAACAACCACGTCGCCGGTGTGATCTATACTTCGCGGACGCCAAGCAACATCTTCGACCATCTCTACCAGGAGCGCGGAAAATTCATCCTGGCGGCGCTGGCCGTCATCGTGGGCACGGCACTCATCGGACTCGTCTTTCGCCGCACTATCACCCGCCCGATGCACGAGTTGGTCAGCCGCGTCGAGCGCATCGGCCGCGGCGACCGCGATGCCTTCCAGCCGCTGGCGCACTACGGCACGCGCGAGTTCGCCCAATTGGGGAAGAGCTTTCTGGGCATGGCCGAGCAATTGGCGCGGCGGTCCGACTATATCGCAACCTTCTCGGCCCATCTCACCCATGAGCTGAAATCGCCGCTCACCTCGATCAAGGGCGCATCCGAACTCTTGCTGGAGTCGCTACAGGGCCATACCGCGACGCTGACGCGGATGGAGCAGAAGAATTTCGTCTCCAATATCCTCGGCGATGCCGAGCGCCTCGAAACCATGACACAGCGGCTGCGGGAGCTGGCTCGCGCAGAGGGCGCGCCGCAAAACGAGAGCAGCGAGCTCAATAGCGTGGTCAGCGGATTGAAGAGCCGCTTCCCGACCCGCGCCATTGCCGCGAGCGGATGCCTCGATCGCTCCATCGGCATGTCCGCCGAGAAGGCGCTGATCGTGCTCTCGCACCTCACCGACAATGCCATCCGCCACAATGCGAAGCACATCCGCCTTGAGGCTGCCAACGACGATGCCGCGATCCGGATGACCATCAGCAACGATGGCGATCCGATCTCGGAAGCCAACCGCGACCGTATCTTCGATGCGTTCTTCACCACGCGCCGCGATACCGGCGGTACCGGCATGGGGCTCGCCATCGTGCGCGCCATCATGGCGAGCCATGGCGGCTCGATCAGGCTGAAGCCAACGGAGCAAGGCGCCGCCTTCGAGCTGCAGTTCCCGGCGGCCTAACTTACACCCGCTCGATAATGATCGCGGGCGCCATGCCGCCAGCGGCGCACATCGTCACCAGGCCTCGCCTGAGGTCGCGCCGCTCCAATTCGTCCAGCACGGTGCCGATCAGGATCGAGCCGGTGGCGCCGATGGGATGGCCGAGCGCGATCGCGCCGCCATTGACGTTGACCTTGTCGCGATCGAGTTTGAGGTCGCGGATGTATTTTTCCGCGACCACCGCAAAGGCTTCGTTGATCTCGAACAGGTCGATGTCGTCGACGGTCAAGCCGGCCTTTGCCAGCACCTTGCGCGTCGCCGGCACCGGCGCGTTCAGCATCAAGGTCGGCGAGTCCCCCATATTGGCGGTCGCCACCACGCGGGCGCGCGGCTTCAGGCCGCGCTTTTTCGCATATGCAGGCGATGCCAGAAGGATCGCGGCCGAGCCGTCGACCACACCGGAAGAATTGCCGGCGTGATGCACGAAGTTGATGTCGACATCCGGGTATTTGTCGAGGATCAGCTTGCGATAGGTCGTACCTTTGTCGTCAAGCGCGTAATCGGCGATTGCCGGGAACGCGGGCTTGAGTTGCGACAGCGCGTCCATCGTCGTCTGCGGCCGCGGATATTCTTCGCGGTCGAGCGCCAGCGTGCCGTCCTCGCGATGGACCGGCACGAGACTCTTTTTGAAGCGGCCGCCCTTGATGGCGGCGTCGGCCCGCTTCTGGCTTTCCAGCCCGAGCGCGTCGACGTCCTGTCGCGAGATGCCTTCCATGGTCGCGATCGCATCGGCGCAGACGCCCTGGTGCGATTGCGGATGCCGCGCACGCAGGCGCAAATTGCCCGCATCCATCATCATCGGACCGCCGCCTCTGCGGCCTTCCATCGACATCATCTCGCAGCCGCCGGCGATGACGAGATCCTCGGAGCCCGCCATGATGGAATTGGCCGCCATGTTGACGCTGGTGATGCCGGAGCCGCAAAACCGATCCAGCGTGACGGCACTGGCGCGCACGTCATAGCCGGCATCGAGCGCCGACATGCGTCCGAGATCGCCGCTCTGGGTCGAGACCTGCGCGCTGCAGCCCCAGACGATGTCATCGACATCGGCGGTGTTGATGCCGGTTCGCTCGGCGAGCGCGCGCAGCACGGTAGCGCCGAGCTGCTGTGGATGGATGCCGGACAGCGCGCCCTTGCCGGTCTTGCCGATGCCGCGCGGGGTCCTGCATGCGTCGATGATCAATGCGTCAGCCATTGTGGTTTCCTCTGGTGTTTCCCTCGATTTTCTTTGTTGATGACATTTCAGCGAATTTTCCGGAAGAAGTCCCGCACTTCCCTGATGAACAGCTCCGGCTGCTCGAAGGCCGCGAAATGGCCGCCCTTTGGCATCTCGCTCCAATGCGTGATGTTGGTGTAGCTCGCTTCCATCCATTTGCGTACCGGCGTGACGATCTCCTTTGGGAATACCGCAACACCCGTTGGCACCTTCACGGCATGCGGCGTCCGCCGCTTCGGCCCAAAACTTTCCCAATAGAGCCGCGCCGATGAGGCGGCGGTTGCCGTGACCCAATAAAGCATGACATTGTCGAGCAGCTCGTCACGGCTGAAGATGTTTTCAGGATGGCCGTTGCAATCGGTCCAGGCCCAGAATTTTTCCAAAATCCATGCCGCCTGTCCGCTCGGTGAATCCGTCAGCGCATAGCCGAGCGTCTGCGGCCGGGTGGACTGCTGCTTGGAATAGCCGGAATCCCAATCGGCATAATACTTGATGCCCTCGAGCGCCCGCACCTCTTCCGGCGTCGGCTGTCCCTCGACATTGGGCCGCGTTGCCATCGCGAGCGTGATGTGGATGCCGGCGCAATGCTCGGTGTCCAGTGCGCCGAGCGCAGTGGTCACTGCGGAGCCCCAGTCGCCGCCTTGCGCGCCGTAGCTGATATAGCCGAGCCGATCCATCAGCACCGCCCAGGCCTGTGCAATGCGGCCGACGCCCCAACCTGCTGCCGTCGGTTTCCCCGAGAAGCCGAAGCCCGGCAACGAGGGACACACGACGTGAAACGCGTCCGCCGCATTGCCGCCATGGGCGACAGGATCGACCAGCGGCTCGATCACCTTGTGGAACTCCACCACCGAGCCCGGCCAGCCATGGGTGATGATCAGCGGCATCGCCTGTTTATGCGGCGAGCGGGCATGGATGAAGTGGATGCCGAGCCCGTCAATCTCGGTCGTGAACTGGGCGAAGCGATTGAGCGCGGCCTCGCGCTTGCGCCAATCATATTGCTCGGCCCAGTAACCGCAGACGTCCTTGATCCATTTGAGCGGCGCGCCCTGGCTCCAGTCATCGACCAGCTCGGCCTCCGGCCAGCGCGTATTGAGTAGTCGCGATTTCAGATCGATGAGCACGGGATCGGGGACCGCGATGCGAAACGGGCTGACAGCACTCATGGACGCGCCTTTCTTATTTCTCAGCCTTCAGCATTGCGAGGATGCGATCGGCCTCGGTGCGCCAGTCCGCGCTGCGGGCGAATTCCTTGGTGCCCTTGGCGCCGAACAGGCCGTCATCGGCGAGGTCGGCGACCCAGGCCTGCCGCTCGGCGGTGCCCTGCGCGGACCATGGCGAGAGGCCAGCTTCGCGCACGGTCTCGGCGACTTCGCGCACTTCCTCGGCGCGGCGGCGGCCGTGCTCGATCACGCGCTGAAAATAGTAGGCGCCCTGCTTTTCCCAATCGATGCCGGGATAGGTTTCCTTCAGTGAAGCAAGCACCGCGTCCTCGACGCCGTAGGCGCGCGCGGTAGTGAAACTCTCGATCACCATCGCTTCCAGGCCCTTGATCATGATGCTGCGGCACATCTTGACGGCGGAGGCCACGCCAAGCTGCTCGCTCGCCACCTTGGCATCGAAGCCGAGCGCCACCAGCAGCGGCGCTAGCTCCCGCGCCCCGGCGCCGCCGAGCAGCAGCGGCACCTTGATGCGATAGGGCGGCACCGACGTCATCACTGCGCCCTCGACGTAACGGCCATGGGCGCCGTCGATCAGCGCGGCTGCCCGCTGCTTGGCGCCGGGCGAGGCCGAGTTGAAATCGAGATACCAGGTGCCTTGCCGGATCGCAGGCGCGCAGGATTCCGCGACTGGAACCGCCTGGCTTGCGGTGACGGCGGAAACGATCAGATCGGCTTGGCCGGCGAGATCGGCATGCGATTTGGCGAGCGCAACGCCGATCTTCGAGGCGTGCTCGCGCAGCGGCCCTGCCTGATCGCTATCGAGCTTGATATCGTAGGCGGCGACGACAACGCCTTGCTTGCGCAGGTCCTCGGCAAGGATACAACCGACCTCGCCATAGCCGACGAGGCCCACTTTCCAGCCTTTGGGATCACCGGACATTGTTCTGGAGCGCCTCCGCCGTCTTGCGGGGAAGCCTAGCCGCATCGGCCGGCAAGATCGAGGGCGGAGCTATGCCGCCAGCACGCGGCAAATCTTCAGCGCATCCGCTGCAACCGCATCGACGCTGCGCGCATAGCCGCTCCTGATCCATTCCTTGGCGATCTGCACCACGCCGCCGACCACGCCGGCGCGCACCAATTCGCCCGGCTTCGGCTTGATGTCGCCGCCCGGCGCCATCATGCGCGCCAGCACCTCGCCGAATTGCAGCAACAGCGCGCCCCAAACCGCATCGACGGCCGGACCAACCCGGGCAATCTCGATCACGAACAGCCGGGCGCCGTCCGGATCGTCCTTCAGCATCTGGTAATAGGCCCGCAGCACGGCGTGGCCGCACTCCTCGGGGGTTCCGCCACTGTTCGCCTTGCGAACCTCCTCCAGGCAATCGAATACCCGCCGAGAGACGGTCTCGAACGCGGCCACCAGCAGCGCCTCGCTGTTGGCAAATGACTCGTAGAAGTATCGCTCGGTGAGGCCGGCCGCCTCGCACACCGCCTTCACCGTGGTATTGCGGTAGCCGAGCTCGCCATAGGCCCGGATCGCCCCCTCGATCAGCCGCTCGCGCCGGGCTAGCCGCCGTTCCTCGGCTGACAAACCTGCGTAATTTCGTGCCCGCGCTGTGGTCATGACCTTCCCAAATCCGTCGCTTGACATAGCATATTGTCAGATGCTTTAATCTGACAATATCACGTGTCAGAAATCAATAGCAATATAGCAGGACACGCTTAGCCTGATTGCTCAAGGGAGTGAACCTATGCAGGAGCATGTGTCGGAGCGAAGCTTGGCGGGCGGGCAGCCAACCAAGGCCTCCAACGTCACGCCCTTGAAGTCGGCTGCGCAGACCGATTTCGACGTCATCATCGTCGGCGCGGGCCTGTCCGGCATTGGCGCCGCGTTCCACCTGCAGCGCGACTGCCCGAAAAAGTCCTTTGTCCTTTTGGAGGGCCGCGACGCCCTCGGCGGCACCTGGGATTTGTTCCGCTATCCCGGCATCCGCTCCGATTCCGACATGAACACGCTCGGCTTCCGCTTCCGCCCCTGGCGCGGCGAGAAGGCGATCGCCGATGGCCCCTCTATCCTCACCTATCTCAACGACACCGCGCGCGAAAACGGCATCGACCGCAAGATCCGCTACCACCACAAGGTCAAGCGCGCCTCGTGGTCCAGCCGAGACGCGCGCTGGACGCTCGATGTCGAAGGCCCGGACGGCCAGACGCTGACCTTCACCTGCAACTTCCTGCAGATGTGCAGCGGCTATTACGACTATGACACCGGCTACATGCCCGGCTGGCCGGGCATGGAGCGCTTTGAGGGACAGACCATCCATCCGCAGAAATGGCCAGAAAATCTCGACTACGCCGGCAAGCGCGTCGTGGTGATCGGCAGCGGCGCCACCGCGGTGACGCTGGTGCCCGCGATGGCCGAGACGGCCGCGCATGTCACCATGCTGCAGCGCTCGCCGACTTACATGGTGTCGCGCCCGGCGAAAGACGTGATCGCCAACTGGCTGCGCGCGAGACTCCCGGACAAGCTGGCCTATGGGTTGACGCGCTGGAAGAACATCTTGCTGCAGATGTATTTCTACAATCTCGCGCGCAAGAAGCCGGAAGGCGCCAAGCACCGCCTGATCGAGATGGCGAAGGCCGAGCTCGGCGACGGGTTCGACATGCAGAAGCATTTCACGCCGCGCTACAATCCGTGGGACCAGCGGCTGTGCCTGCTGCCCGACGGCGACATGTTCAAGGTGATCCGCGAGGGCAAGGCTTCCGTCGTCACTGACGAGATCGAGACCTTCACCGAAACCGGCATCAAGCTGAAGTCCGGCGAAGAGCTTCCCGCCGACATCATTATCACCGCGACCGGCCTGGTGATGCGGCTGATGGGCGGCGCGCAGATCGTGGTCGACGGCAAGGTCATCAATACCGGCACGACCTTGAGCTACAAGGGCATGATGTTCTCCGACATCCCCAACCTCGCCTCCACCTTCGGCTACACCAACGCGTCGTGGACGTTGAAGGCGGATCTCACCGCCGAATATATGTGCCGCATCCTCAACAGGATGGATCGCGGCGGCTATGCCTATTGCACGCCGCGCAATGTCGATCCCGAGGTGATCCCGGATGCGACGCCGCCGCTCTCCTCCGGCTACATGCAGCGCGCCAGGGATGTGCTGCCCAAGCAGGGCTCGAAGCGGCCGTGGAAGCTGTACCAGAACTACGCCAAGGACATGCTGGCGCTTCGCTTCGGCAAGGTCGATGACGGCGTGCTGGTATTCAGCAAGGCGGAAGCGCCGGCCGCCGAACGCCTGCGCGCGTAGGCCGCGGTCGCCTCGCCCGTCAGGCGCGGCTATACTGGTCGCAATTCCCACAGAGGGTTTCGCATGACTATCCTTCTCGGACTGATCCTGCTGCTTGCCATCATCGTCGCCGGCCTGGTCTGGTTCACGTCGAACATGGCCAAACGCGTCGAGGCACTGCTGCCGCCGCGTGGCCAGTTCATGGACATTGATGGGCAGCGCATCCATTACGTCGACACCGGCGGCAACAAGCCGCCGATCGTCATGATCCACGGGCTTGGCGGCAATCTGCTGCATTTCGGCTACGCCATGGCCGACAAGCTGGCGGCCGACTTTCGCGTCATCCTCGTCGACCGGCCTGGCGCCGGTTATTCGACCCGTCCCGACGATGCCCCGGCCACGCTGACCGCACAGGCGAAGACCGTCGCGACGCTGATCCGCCGGCTCGGGCTGAAGCGGCCGCTGGTGGTCGGCCATTCGCTCGGTGGCGCGCTGTCGCTGGCGATCGCGCTCGATCATCCCGATTGCGCCGGCGCCCTCGCGCTGCTCGCGCCGCTGACGCACGCCGTCGAATCGGCGCCCGAGGTCTTCAAGAGCCTCGAAATCCCCTCCCCGCTGATGCGCAAGGCCATCGCCTGGACGGTGGCGACGCCACTCGGCATTCGCCGCGGTCCCGCCCTTCTCAAGCAGGTATTCGCTCCGGAAGCCGCCCCCGCCGATTTCCCGATGCGGGCCGGTGGATTGCTCGGACTTCGGCCGAGCGCTTTCTACGCCACCTCTTCCGACCTGATGGCGGTGAGCGAAACGTTGCCCGGCTATATGGCGCGCTACAAGAGCCTCGACATTCCCATGGCCATGCTGTTTGGCCGCGGCGACCGCCTGCTCGACTATCGCGGCCAGGGCGAGGCGATGAAGATCGTCTGCCCCGCGCTCGATCTCGAACTGATGGAAGGCGGCCACATGCTGCCGATGACGCAAGCGGACCGCTGCGTCGCGCTGGTGCGGCGCGTCGCGGAGCGGCAGCAGGCTGCGCGGGCGGCGTGAGTCGCTGCAGGCACGGAGGGCTCTCCGCCGTCATTGCAATGACGTGGAAAGACACGCGTTCTCATTCTCGCAGCGCGTTTTCGCCCGGGCCGCGCGAATTCGTTGTTCCTCTCTCGAAATCTTGCCGGCGTGCTTTCGGTGCGCCTGATCGCCTTGCGGTAGAAGGCTTCCGCGATCTCGAGAAATTTCTCGCTCTCGCGCAGAATCATGCGTTGAAGCGCGATGACGTCGCTGTCCGGGATCAGCTCGCCGAATCAGGGAGGCGATTGATACTGATTCGCGGGCGGGATCCCGTCAGCCCCGAACGGGCTACCATAATGTCGCGCGCGCCCGCTCCGGCCATTCCCTGTCGTATTTTTCGCCGCCGACCTTGTTGTCGCTCATGCCTGCGAGGATCTCGCCGGGGGTCGGCAGCGTTTTGGGATCGACGCGCTTATCGGGATTCCAGAGATCGGAGCGCACGATGGCCCGCGCACACTGGAAGTACAATTCCTCGATTCGCATCACGATCACGGTGCGTGGCTTCTTGCCTTCCATGGCGAACGACGCCAGCAGCTCGGAATCGGCGGACAGATGCGCCCGCCCGTTGACGCGCAGCGTGGCGCCGGCGCCGGGAATCAGGAACAACAGCGCCGCGCGGGGATCGCGCACGATGTTGCGCAGCGAATCGATTCGGTTGTTGCCGCGGCGGTCCGGCATCATCAGCGTCTTGTCGTCGTGGATGCGCACGAAGCCGGCGAGATCGCCGCGCGGCGAGCAATCCAGCCCCTCCGGGCCGCAGGTGGCGAGCGCCGCAAACGGCGATTTCTCGATCAACACGCGATAGGGTGGCGTGACACGGTCGGCGACTTTCACCGTGGAGGCGTCATTGGGAAAGCCGTAGATCGCTTCCAGCTGCTCGATCGTCGAGATGATCGTCATCGCATTCTCCACTCGGGGCCGCCCTGCCCCACTTGCCATCCCTGATGATGCGAAGCAACTGACGAACGTCTTGATTCGTTTCCTGCTCAGCCAAAGCGCGATAAGATTGGGATGAATCATCATCGCGCTTTAGCTTATTGTTTGAGCATGATCTTTTCGGAAAACCGCTGCGCACTTTTCCGGATCATGCTCTAGGCGGACCCGTCAGCCTGGCGGCTGCGTTGGAGCTTTCCAGCTACTCGCTTCCCTGCACCCATCCAGCTTTGCCACGCACGCACCAAGTGCTCGACCCAAAAGAAAAATCCCGGGCTCTGGGCCCGGGATTTGTCGTTGTCCACCAAGTGGGACGATTCAGTACCCCCAGTTGAACTTGTAGTTGACGCCGACCTTGGCGATCGAGAGCGTGTTCTTGAGATCGGCGTTGACGAACACGTTGATCGGAGCGGTGATCACCGGGTTGATCAGGAAGGCTTCGTTCTTCCTGTCAAACTCGATGTAGTTGTATTCG
>Ga0081455_10005549_pt1 | contig 13809 bp, 12 predicted proteins | sample TabmetS3T2R1_FD_70207 | JGI IMG/M metagenome (GOLD analysis project Ga0081455, IMG submission 70207) | Tabebuia heterophylla rhizosphere microbial communities from the University of Puerto Rico - S3T2R1 | ecosystem: Host-associated > Plants > Roots > Rhizosphere ... | reverse complement strand
CCCTCGCGCTCCCGTTCTGGCTGGTGTTCGTCCTCGGCGCGGCCGTGCCCGCCGACGCGCAGACGCCCTCGGCCACGCTGACGCTGCTCTCGCAGACCAGCTGGAACTGCCCGAACGCCGCCGACCTGCAGCAGCCGCCGGCCGACGGCGTGACGTGTCCGACCGGCCGCGTCCTCGTGATCAGGTTCCGCGCGCAGAACACGGGGACCGAGCCGCTGGACGAGCTCTCGGTCGGCATCACGCTGTACTCGCGCATCCTGTCCAGGAGCGCGTACGAGGACTCGCTCACCACCGATCCGGCCGTGGCCCTCAAGGCGCAGACGCTCACCCGGGAGGGTTCGATCCCGGCGGGGGGGACCCGGGACTTCGAGGTGTCGATGGCGCTCGACACCGGACTGGATCCCGACCACTCGGGCGTGTATCCGGTGAAGGTGGACCTGCGCAGCGGCATCACCTCGGTGGCCGCGATCCGGACGCCGGCGATCTTCCTGGTTCGCGCGCCCGAGATCCCGCTCACGCTGTCGTGGACGTTCGTGCTGTCGCACCCGATCGCCTTCGCGCCCGACGGGACGTTCACCGACCCGTCGCTCGAGACCGCCCTCGCCCCCGGCGGGCGGATCTCCGGGCAGATCCGCGCGCTGGTCGATCTGGCGGCGGACCCCTCGGCGCCCGCGGTCGACGTCGCCGTCTCGCCGGTGCTGCTCACCCAGCTCGGGCGGATGCGCGGCGGCTACTCGGTCGTGCAGCCGGACGGGACCACGCGCGACGTGCCCGCCGGCCAGGGCGGCGCCGAGCTCGCGGCGAACGCGCTCGATGCGCTGCAGCGGGTGGCCACCGCCCCCGGCGTGGAGCTCACGACGCTCCCGTTCTCGGCACCCGAGATCCCGTCGCTGTACGGCGGCGGCCTGGGGCGCGACGTGGCGATCCAGCTGGAGCGCGGGCGCGCGGTCGCCACGGCGCTGATCCAGGCCGAGCCGCCCGTGGGCGTCCTTCGGCCACCCGGTGCGGCGCTGGACGACGAGTCGCTCCGGGGCCTGGCCGCCATGGGGATCGGCACGCTGATCGTCGGCCCCGCGACCGTCGAGCTGCCGCCGCAGCCGCTCGGGTTCGCGGGGCCGGCCACGACGGCCCTCGGGGACGGCGCGATCACCGGGATCGTGCCCGAACCCTCGACCGACGCGGTGATGACCTCCCTCGCGCAGGCCGATCCGGTCCGGGCGGCCCAGGTCGTCCTCGGCGAGCTCACGACGATCTGGCAGGAGGCGCCGGGCGAGACGCGCAGCATCGCGCTCGTGCTGAGCGAGGACGCCGCGCTCCCCGGCCCGTTCTTCCCGCCGCTCGTTCGCGACCTCACCGGGGCCCCGTGGCTCACGCCGAACACCGCGAGCGCGTTCGTCGACGCGTTCCCAGCAACCGAGACCTCCGAGCTCGCCAACCCATCGTTCCGGCGCTTCCCGATCACGTACGTGGCCGCGCTCAAGCAGGCGCGGCGCCGCGTGGACACGCTGCGTTCGATGCTGCCGCCCACCAGCATCGAACCCGAGCGCCTGGAGACCATGCTGCTGCTGGCCGAGGCCCGTCAGTTCCTGACCTCGACCACCGACGGGCTCGCGTTCATCGCCGCGGTGCGCGACAGCGTGAAGAGCACCGTGGACGACCTCTCGCTCGACACGGTCTCCTCGGTCTCGCTGTCCTCCGATTCGGGCGGCATCCCCGTCACCGTCTCGAACGCGGGCCAGCGATCGCTGAGCGTCTTCGTCCGGCTGGCCGCGCCGCAGCTGCGCAACGAGCCCAGCCAGCAGCTCGACCTGGGACCGGGCGACTCCCAGACGCTGCGCCTGCAGGCCCAGCTCGGCTCGACGGGCCGGTTCCAGATCCACGTCCAGATGCTCGCGCCCGACGGCCGGCCGCTGGATGACCAGACGCTGATCGTGCGTTCGACGGCGTTCAACCGCATCGCGCTGCTCATCACGATCGGAGCCGCGGTGATGCTGGTGGCGGTGTGGGCGAGGAGGTTCCTGCCACGGCGGACGACGTGACGCCCCCGGACACCACGCGATCGTTCGTCCGCAACACGGTCGTCATGTCGACCGGCACCGCGCTGTCGCGGGTGACCGGGTTCCTGCGGCTGTCGGCGATGGCCTTCGCGCTCGGCATCACCGAGAACCGGCTCGCCGACGCCTACAACGTCGCGAACATCACCCCGAACATCCTGTACGAGCTGGCGCTCGGTGGGATCTTGACCTCGGTCGTCGTCCCGATCGTCGTCCAGTGGATGCAGGAGCAGGGGCGCGACGCCGCCTGGGACGTCGTCCGGCGTCTGTTCACGCTCGCGGTGATCGTGCTCTCGGCGATCGCGGTCCTCGGGATCGTGCTCGCGCCGTGGATCGTCGACCTGTACACCTCGGGATGGCCGCCAGAACAGAAGGCCGCGAGCGCGGACCTCGCGACGTTCTTCCTTCGCTGGTTCATGCCGCAGATCGTGTTCTACGGGATCGGCGCCGTGGCGAGCGGCCTGCTGAACGCGCACCGTCGGTTCGCGATCGTGATGTTCGCGCCGATCGCGAACAACGTCATCGTGATCGCGACGTTCCTGATCTTCGCGGCGATGCCGGCACCTTCGAACGGCTCGCATCAGCTCGTGACGGGCGCGCAGGAGCTCGTGCTGGCGATCGGGACGACGCTCGGCGTCGTGGCGATGACGGTCGCGCTGTGGCCCTCGGTGCGCGCGACCGGGTTCCGGTTCCGGTGGCTGACGGGCTTCCGGGACGAGGCGGTCCGGCGGATCGGCCGGCTCGCGACCTGGGTGTTCGTCTACGTGGTCGCGAACCAGATCGGCTACCTGGTCGTGATCATCCTGGCGGGGCCGGTGACCGGCGGCTACGCGGCGTACGCGGCGGCGTTCATCCTGTTCCAGCTTCCCCACGCGATCTTCGCCGTCTCGATCTTCACCGCGCTGCTGCCCGCGATGTCCTCGCGATGGGCGGCCGACGACGTCGAGGGCTACAAGGACCTTCTCTCGCAGGGGATCCGCGCCACCGCGACGATCCTGATCCCCGCCGCGCTCGGCTACATCGTGCTGGCTCGGCCGATCGTCCGGCTGCTGCTCGAGCACGGCGAGGCCACCTCCGCGAGCGGCGACCTGGTCGCCGAGGTGCTCGTGTACTTCGCGATCGGGCTGTTCGCGTTCTCGGCGTTCCAGCTCCTGCTTCGCGCCTCCTACGCGATGCAGGACACGCGGACGCCCGCCCTGCTGAACGTCGCCGCGGTGGCGATCAACATCGGCGCCAACCTGTTGTTCATCGAGGTGTTCGACATGGGGATCCCGGGGCTGGCGCTCGGGCACGCCACGTCCTACGTGTTCGCGTCCACCGCGTTGTTCCTGCTGATCCGCCGGCGCATCGGCGCGATCGGTGGGCGGCGGATCGTGGCCTCGCTCGTCCGCGTGGTCGTCGCCGGCGTCGCGACGGCCGCGACGGCGTGGGTGGTCGCTGAGGCGTTCGACGCGTGGCTCGGCACGACCTCGCTCGGGACGCAGGCCGTCCAGGTGCTCGGTGCGGTCGCGGCGGGGCTCCTGGTGTTCGTCGCCTCGGCCGCGGCGCTGCGGATCGAGGAGGTCGACATGGTCCGCAAGCAGGTGACGGCGGGGTTCCGTCGATGAGGCTCGTCTCGGACGAGCGAGGGCTGGTCGGCAAGCTCATCATCCTGGCGCTGGTGCTGCTGGCCGTCCTTGCGGTCGTCGCCGTCGACGGGGGATCCATCCTGCTCGCGCGCTCGCGCGCCGAGACCGTGGCCGACGACGCGTCGGCCTCGGCCGCGCAGGCGTACCGGGAGACGGGCGACGAGGAGGCCGCCAAGCTCGCCGCGCTGGACACGATCGCCAACGCCGACGAGCCGGTGCGGCTCAAGCGCATCGACGTCGGCCGCCGAGCCATCACCGTGGTCGTCACCACACGGGCGGACACCATGGTCGTGGGCAGGATCCCGGTGATCGACGACCTGGCCCGCCTCACGGTGAGCGGTTCGGCCGCGGTTCCCCGCGACTGAGGAGCCCGGAGCGGTTGGAAGCCGCATCGCCGGGCATAGACTTCGCATCGTGGCCGAGACGATCCAACCGGCCGCCGTGCTGGCGGACCGATACGCGCTGGACGAGGAGCTCGGTCGTAGCCGCACCGGTCTGGTCTGCCGCTCCACCGATCCGCTGCTGCGGCGCGACGTGGCGATCAAGCTGGTCCATCCCCGGCTCGCCGACGACCCGGCGTTCGCCGAGGCCCTGCGGGCGCAGGCCCGGCGTGTGGCGGCCGTCTCGGTCCCCGGCATCGCGCGGCTGCTCGACACGGGAGAGCAGGACGGCGTGCTCTACCTCGTGCGCGAGTTCGCGCCCGGCGAGAGCCTGCGTTCGCAACTGGATCGCGACGGCCCGGCGTCCCCGGACGAGACCGTGCGGATCGGGGCGGCGCTGCTCCGCGTCCTGGCCGAGGCACACGACCGCGACGTCCTGCACCTGGCGCTCGATCCCGACGACGTCATCGTCGGCCCCGACGGGAGCGTGCACCTGATCGATCTCGCGATCGGCGCGGCGATCGCGGCGAGCCGGCCGAAGGAGACCGCGACCCTGCTCGGCGACGCGTACCTGGCCCCCGAACAGCTCGAGGGGCAGGCCTGCGACGCGCGCACCGACGTGTACGCCGTCGCTGCCGTGCTGTTCGAGATGCTGACCGGCGAACCGCCCCGCGGCCGAACCTCCGTGCGCTCGGTCCGCGAGGACGTCCCCAGATCGCTCGACCGCGCGATCGCCCGAGGGCTCGATCGCGACCCCGAACGCCGCTATCCAGACGCCCGAGCGTTCGCCGACGCGCTGGAGCGCTCGTTCGACATCGACGCTGCCGACGCCCCCGAAGAGGGCCGCGCGATCGTGTTCGGCTGGGTCGTCGTCCCGCTCATCGTGGTCGGCCTCGCGATCGCGCTCATCACGCTCGGCCTGTGGTTCGGCGAGCTGGAGGTGGGGGGCCCGCTCGGCATCCGCCCCGCCGCGCCGAAGGCGTCTCCCGCCGTCGAGATCTCGCCGGTCGCCGTGCGTCCGCTCTCGGTGACCGCGATCGACCCGTTCGGGGACGGCAGCGAGCTCTCATCGAACGCGGGCCTGGCTGCCGACGGCTCGCTCTCGACGTCCTGGAAGTCAGAGAACTACTTCGACGGCGAGCTCGGCAAGCCGGGGATCGGCCTCGTGCTCGACCTCGGTCAGAGCGTTCGGGTCCAGGGCGTGCGGCTCGCGACGCCGTTCCCCGGGTTCACGTTCGGCGTGGCGGTGGGCGAGGATCCGAACGCGCTCGTCGACCAGGTCGGCGACACCGTGACCTCGAGCGCGTCGACGCGCGTCCGGGTGGACGGAACGGGGCGGTACGTCCTGGTCTGGATCACCTCGGTCGTCCCGGTCGACGACGGCATCCGCGCCGAGGTCGCCGAGGTTCGCGTGGTCGTCCCCGCGGCCGACGCCGAGCGGGTCGGTGCCTGAGCACCCCACCCGCGACGAGGACCTGGTTCGCCGGTACCTGTCGGGGGACCGGGCGGCGTTCGCCGCGCTGGTCGAACGCCACGAGCGCCGCGTCTACAACCTCGCGCTGCGGATGACCGGCCGAGAGGAAGACGCGCGAGACGCCACGCAGGACGCGTTCCTCACCGTGCTCCGAAAGCTGTCCTCGTTCCGTGGCGAGGCCGCGTTCACGACGTGGCTGCACCGCGTGACGATCAACGCGTGCTACGACCTGTTGCGCAAGCGCCAGCGATCGCCGCTGCTCGAGCGCGGGGACGACGACCTGCCCGCGGTCGAGCCCCCGCCGGCGCCCGATCCCGCCGACGACTCGAGCCTGTCGATCGACGTGCGGGCGGCGCTGATGCAGGTCCCCGAGGACTTCCGCGCCGTGATGATCCTGCACGACGTGCACGACCTCCGGCAGGAGGAGGTCGCGGCGATCCTGGGCGTGCCGGTCGGAACGGTGAAGTCGCGCCTGCATCGTGGCCGCGTCGCCCTGGCGCGCGCGATGGGCCTGTCCCGGACCGATCCGGCGAGCGGGGAACCCGCCGAGGCCCCGGGCTCGTCAGAGGGAACGGTGTCCCCGTGACCCATCCCGACGACCTCCTCGCCGACTACGTCGACGGCATGCTGGACGAACCGCGCCGTGCCGACGTCGACGCGCACCTGCAGGGGTGCGCGCGGTGCCGTGAGGAGGTTCGGCTGGCGGGGGCCGCCAAGGCGTCGCTGGCGGATCTCGAGGACGTGCCGGTGCCGTTCGGCGTGACCGGGCCGGTCGTGATCGAGGCCGGCAAGCGGTTCGAGCAGCGCGGGCGGGCGTGGGACCGGTTCCGGTGGGCGGCGGGGCTGGCGGCCGCGGCCGCGCTGGTCGTGGTCGTCGCCCTGAACGTCGGCCGCGGCGACCAGCAGAACGCGGCCGTGCCCGCGTCCGCCAGTGCCGCCACCGGCGCCGCCGGGGCCGGCGGCGGGAGCGCGGCCGACGCGGAGGCGCCCGTACCGTTCCAGGGCCTCGAACAGCAGCCGAACGTGACCTACGACGAGGCCGGGATCCAGGCGGTCGCGCTCAAGGCGAGGGACGCCCTCAAGGCGGCGGAGAAGGCCGTCCCCGGCGCCGAGGTCGCCCCGAGCCCCTCGACCGCGGCCCAGTCGGACCGGAGCGCGGTCCTGTCCGCGGAAGTGCCGGAGCGATGCATCCGGCAGAGCGGCCTGCCGACCGACGACCCCCGCGACGTGCTGATCCGGCTGATCCAGGCGAAGTTCGAGGGCACCCCCGCGTACATCGCGGTGTTCGCGGAGAGCCCCGGAGCGGGCCAGCCCGCCGACCACGTCGTGGTCTGGGTGGTCTCGACCCGGGACTGCAGCATCCTCAGCACCGCCTCGCAACGGGTCGACTCGGCCTGAGCCTGGGCTCGGCCGCGTGTGAGGGTTCGAGCGCGTACTCGTAGAGTTACCGGTCGTGAGGTACCGGGTCGAGCAGCTCGCGGCCGCGTGCGACGTGTCGGTCGACACGATCCGCTACTACCAGTCGCGGGGGCTCGTGCCGCCCCCGGCCAGGGAGGGTCGCGTCGCCTGGTACGACGACCGCCACGCCGAGCGGATCCGCGAGGTACGCGCGCTCCGCGGCAAGGGCCTGACCCTGGCCGCCATCGAGCGTGTCCTGGCCGACGGCGCCGATCCGGCCGACGCGGATCTGGCGCTCGCGGTCGCGGCCGCTCGAGGTGAGGCCGCCGAGGACGAGCTCCTGTCGCTCGACGAGTTCGCCGAGCGCAGCGGCGTCCCCGCGTCGCTGATCCAGGCGGTCGAACGCGAGGGGATCGAGCTCGGCCGCGTCGAGGACGGCGAGACTCGGTACACGGCCGCCGACATCGACATGGTTCGCGGCGCGCTGCGGTTGCTGGACTTCGGGCTGCCGCTCGGCGAGCTGCTCGAGCTCGCGCGCGACACGAACGAGGCGATGGTGGCGCTCGCCTCGCGCGCCGTGGAGCTGTTCGACACGTACGTGCGCAAGCCGATCCGGGACACGGCCGCCTCGGACGAGGCCGCGGCCGCGCAGATGGTCGAGGCGTTCGACGCGCTGCTGCCGGCGGTGACGAACCTGGTCGCGAACCACTTCCGCCGCGTGCTGCTCCACCAGGCCGAGGAGCGCCTCGAGTGAGCGGCCTGCCCGAGCCCGGGGAGAAGGCGCGCGTCGTTCGGCGGATGTTCGACCGGATCTCGGCGCGCTACGACCTGGTGAACCGCGTGATGACGTTCGGCATGGACACCGGCTGGCGCCGCCGGACGGTGGCCGAGCTCCGCCTGCCCGGCGGCGCGACCGTGGCGGACCTGGGATGCGGGACCGGCGACCTCTGCGACGAGCTGCTCGAGACCGGGTACCGGGCGGTGGGGTTCGACTTCTCGCACGGGATGCTGCTGCACGCCCGAACGCGGGCGCCGGTCGCCGAGGCCGACGTCCTTCGCCTGCCGCTGGCCGATGCGAGTGTGGACGGCGCCACGTGCGGGTTCGCGATGCGCAACGTCACGGATCTCGGCGAGCTGTTCGAAGAGACCGCGCGCGTGGTGCGGACCGGCGGCCGCATCGCGTTCCTGGAGACCGCCGAGCCCGAGGGCCGCCTGCTGCGAGCCGGCCACGCCGTGTACTTCAAGCGGATCGTCCCGCTGATCGGCGGCGCGCTGTCCGACGGGGACGCGTACCGCTACCTCCCGCGTTCGACCGCGTACCTGCCCGAGCCCGAACACCTGCTCGCGATCGTTCGCGAGGCCGGGTTCGCCGACGTCGAGCGGTCGCTCCTGGCCGCCGGCGCCGCCCAGCTGCTGGTGGCCACGCGATCGTGAGCGCGCTCTCGGCGACCGCCTCGCGTCTCGGCCCGGCGTTCGATCTGCTGGCCGCGTACCGCGACGGCGGCTTCTTCTTCGAGCGAGCGGGGGTGGGGCTCTCCACCAGCGGCGAGGCCGCCCGGCTGCGTGCCGAACCCGGCCCCGAACGCATCCTGCGGCTGTCCCGCTCCCTCGTTGAGACGCTCTCGGCCGTCGAACGCGGTCCCGACGGCCCACCCCCGGTCGCGGTGGCGTCGATCACGTTCGACGACGACCGGCCCGCGGAAGCGGTGATCCCCGCCCGCGCCGCGATCCGCCCCGTCATGGGCGAGACCTGGCAGCTCGACGTCGCGCCCAGGGGCGAGGCGCCACCACGGGGCGAGCGCGACCGCTGGACCGGCCGGACGCTCCCGCACGACGCGTTCGCCGAGATCCAGCTCCGCCCAGACCCCGAGCCGGACGACTACGCGACCGCGGTCGAGCGGGCGACCGAGCGCATCAGGGCGGGCGAACTCCGAAAGATCGTGCTCGCGCGCACGATGCTCGTGAACGCCGGCCGGACCCTGGACGCCAAGCAGCTCCTGTGGCGCCTCCGCGCGGTGGAGGCCGACTGCTACGCGTTCGCCGCGCCGCAGACGCACCCGCCGGTGCGCTCGCTGCTGGTCGGCGCCACGCCGGAGCTCCTGGTCCGCCGACGCGGTCGCCTCGTGGAGGCGACCCCGCTCGCGGGCTCGGCGCAGCGGTTCGGGGACGCGGGGCGCGACCGGGCCTCGGCCGACCGGCTGTTCGACTCGGGGAAGGATCGCGAGGAGCACGCGGTCGTGGTCGAGGACGTCGAACGCATCCTGGGCGCGTTCTGCGAGCACCTCGAGCACCCGCACGAGCCCGAGCTGCTCGGCACCGCGAACGTGTGGCACCTCGCCACCCCGTTCCGGGGCAAGCTGCACGACCCGTCGGTGACATCCCTGGAGCTCGTCGCGGCGCTGCATCCGACCCCCGCGGTCTGCGGCACGCCGCGCGAGGCCTCTCGGGAGGCGCTCGAGAAGCTCGAGCCGATCGATCGCGGAGGCTACGCGGGCCCCGTCGGGTGGATGGACGCGAACGGCGACGGCGAGTGGGCGATCGCGCTCCGGTGCGCCGAGGTCACCGGCTCGACGGCGCGGCTGTTCGCCGGCGCGGGGATCGTCGCGGACTCGGTGCCCGAGGCCGAGGTCGACGAGACCGAGCGGAAGTTCCGGGCGCTGCTCGACGCCTTGCGCTGGGGCTGAGCCCGCTCAGTCGCCGGCCAGGTCGAGCAGGAGCGGCGCCTCCCGCGAGCCGAACCCCGCCCGCCGGTAGAAGGGCACCGAACGCTCGCTCGGCCACACGACCACCTCGGCGACCTCACGCTCGCGGGCGAAGGCGAGTGCCTGGTCCATCAGCCGGCCGCCGAGGCCCTCGTTGCGCAGGTCGGGCTCGACGTACATGTTCGTCACGTAGCCGATGGGCCGCTCCCACCGACGCCGGTTCGGGTGCGGGACCTTCTCGACGAGTTGGAACCACACGCACCCGACCAGCCGGTCGCCGTCCTGCGCCACCCAGGCCCTCCACGGCGTTCCTTCTGAGAGGACGTCCGTCGCGAAGCCGCGGAACTCGTCGAGGAAGTCCTCGAAGGTCCTCTTGGCCGGCGTCCCGTGTTCGACGCGGAACTCCCACCGGAGCCGGCCGAGCTCGTCGGCGTCGTCGGGCGCGGCGGCTCGGACCTGGGGCACGCTCACATGCTAGAGGCACGCAGCGCCGCGCCGACCGCATCGTGAACGGCCGCGTGGAGCTCGACGTTGCGATCGCGGTCGGTGGGTACCTCGACCACGTGCACGCCGCCCTCGTCTCGGGCGCGTTCGATCGCCGGGATGAGGTCGCCCGCGCGCTCGACGAGCGTGTGGCCCGCGCCGGCCGCTGCGCAGACGGCCGAGAGGTCGAGCCCGTGCGGCGTCGCGAACAGCTCCTCGAACTCCGGCAGCTCGCGCTGCGGCAGGAACGAGAAGATCGCGCCGCCGTCGTTGTTCGGCACGACGAAGATGCAGTCGCATCCGCGCTTGGCGCTCCACAGGAGCGAGCCCACGTCGTGGAGCAGCGTGAGGTCGCCGCAGAGCGCGGTGGTCGTCACGCCCGTCGCCGAAACGCCCAACGCCGTCGAGACGAACCCGTCGATGCCGCTCGCGCCGCGGTTCGCGAGCACACCGATCCCCTTGCGGGGTTCCATGTAAAGGTCGAGGTCTCGTACCGGCATGCTCGAGCCCACGACCAAGACCGAATCGTCCGGGACGGAACGTGCGACGTCTCGAGCGATCCGCCCCTCGAACGGCTGATCCCAGCCATCGATCAGCTCATCGACCGCCGAGCGAGCCGCCGTGTCGGCAGCCAGCCACGCGCGGAACCACGGGCTCTCGGCATGCGGTTGGATGGCATCCTGGAGCTCCGGGACGAACGCGGCGGCCTCGGCGCGGACCGTGAGGACGGCTTTCCGATGGGGGTCCGCGACGAGATGGTCCTGATCCACGATCACGAGCCTGCCGGCGCGGCGGACGAGCTCGAGGCCCGCCCGCGACGTCGGTGCGGCGCCGAACTGGATCACGACCTCGGGCACGTGCGTATCGGCGAAGGGTCCGTCGCTCAGCAAGAACTGGCCGGCGGAGAGCGTCCCCGGCCGCCGGAGGTTCGACGTTGGCTCGGCGAGCATCGGCCACGAGATCTGTCGAGCCAGCTCGGGCAGTGACGGCGGAGCCTCTCGAGCCGGCCCCGCCACGATGAGCCCGTTCGACGCAAACGAGAGCTCTCGCTCGAGGACCTTGAACTCCTCGGGCGTCGTATCTGCCGACAGCGTGTACTCGGTCCCCGAGGGCGGTGAGGCGTGCAGATCCACGTCGCCGCCCACGAGTGGCTCGCGGAAGGGCAGGTTGAGATGGACCGGCCCGGGCGGCCAGCCCATCGACGCCTTGGTGAGCTCAACGACGATCTCGTTCCAACCGTCCTCGTACGGACCGTCACCAGGCACGGGCGCATCGATCGAGGCCCTGACGTACGAGCCGAACAGACCGATCTGGTCGATCGTCTGGTTGGCGCCGACCCCACGCAGCTCGGGGGGGCGGTCGGCCGTTAACACCACCAGCGTCGCGCGGGACATCGACGCCTCGACCACGGCGGGGAGCAGCTCCGCGGCCGCCGTCCCGCTCGTGCACGCGATCGCGACCGGGCGGCCGCTCGCCTTCGCCACACCGAGGGCGAAGAAGCCCGAGGCCCGCTCGTCGAGATGCACATGCAGCCGGACGCTCGGGTGACGCGCGAGCGCGAGGGCGATCGGCGTCGAGCGCGACCCGGGCGACACGCACGCGTGTTCCATGCCGAAGCGCACGAGGTTGTCGACGATCCACCACGCGGCCGCGAACGCTCGTTCGGCCTCGCTCACGAGACGAGGACCTCGATCCACAACCCGAGCGCGAACAGCACGCCGAACACGATCTGCAGACGGGCCGTGCCGATCAGCACGGGGATCAGGGCACGGCCGCTCGCCTGGCCGATCTCGCGAAGCGGCCGGACCCCGGCGACAGCCGCGATGAGCGCGAGCAGGGACCAGGGCGGCAGACCACGGCCGGGATCGATCAGGTCGACGACCACCCCGATCATCACGGCCAGGAACGCGAGGAAGACACAGACGCGATACAGCCGCCGCGTCCGGTGGTCGCCCAGCCGAACCGCGAGCGTGCGCTTGCCGGCCACCGCGTCGGTCGGGATGTCGCGCAGGTTGTTCGCGACCAGGATCGCCACCGCCAGCAGCCCCATCGGCACCGAGGCCCACCAGGCGGCGTTCGGGACGGTCTCGACCTGCACGTACGCGCTCCCGGCCGTCGCCATCACGCCGAAGAACACGAACACCATCAGCTCGCCGAGACCCAGATCCGCGTACGGCCTCGGTCCCCCGCTGTAGAGCCACAGCGCGAGCATCGCGACCGCGCCGATCGGGACGAGCCACCAGGTCGTGGCGGCCGCGAGCGCGAGCCCGGCCACGCCCGCGACGAAGATGCACACCAGCGCCGCGATCAGCACCGAGCGCGGGGCCGCCACCCCCGAGGACGTGAGCCTCGGGGGGCCGAGGCGTTCGGCCGTGTCGACGCCGCGGATCCCGTCGTTGAAGTCGTTGGCGAAGTTCACGCCGACCTGCAGCCCGAGCCCCACCAGCAGCGCCGCCACGAACCGCCACGCGATCGCGGAGCCGGCGGCGGCCGTCCCGACCAGCACCGGGGTGACGCTGGCGCCGAGCGTTCGCGGACGGGCGCCCTGGAGCCAGACCGCCGCGCGGCTCACGGGCGCTTCGGGAACCTCGTGAAGTCGGGCGGGCGCTTCTCGACGAACGCGTCCCTGCCCTCCTGCGCCTCCTCGGTCATGTAGTACAGGAGCGTCGCGTCGCCGGCGAGCTGCTGGACGCCCGCGAGCCCGTCCATCCCGGCGTTCGAGCCCGCCTTGAGCAGACGGAGCGAGAGCGGGCTCATGCGCAGGAGCTCGCGACACCACTCGAGGGTCCGCGTCTCGAGCTCGTCCAGCGGGACCACCGCGTTCACCAGGCCCCACGCGAGCGCGGTCTCGGCGTCGTACTGCCTGCACAGGAACCAGATCTCCTTCGCGCGCTTCTCCCCGATCTGGCGCGCGAGCAGGTTGATGCCGTAGCCGCCGTCGAACGACCCGACCCGCGGCCCGGCCTGCCCGAAGACCGCGTTGTCCGCCGCGATCGTGAGGTCACAGCACACGTGCAGCACGTGGCCGCCGCCGATCGCGAACCCGGCCACCATCGCGATGACCGGCTTCGGGAGCCGCCGGATCTGGATCTGGAGGTCGAGGACGTTCAGCCGGCCGATCCCCCGCTCGTCCACGTACCCGTCGTCGCCGCGGATCCGCTGGTCGCCGCCGCTGCAGAACGCGTCGGGGCCCTCGCCGGTCAGCACGATCACGCCGATCTCAGGGTCGTCGCGGGCGACGTCGAACGCCCGGATCAGCTCTCGGACGGTGAGCGGGCGGAACGCGTTGCGGACCTCCGGCCGGTCGATCGTGATCTTCGCGATGCCCTGCGCCGTCTCGTAGCGGATGTCGGTGTACGTGCCCGAGGGCGCCCATGTGGGGGTCTCAGCAGGGGTCGACGTCATGAACGCGCACTCCTAGAGCGAACACTCGAACGATTGGCTAGCCTATCGGATGTGCCGGCCCTCGAACATGTCCGCCCGGCCGAGGGAGACCTGGTCGCCGTCATGCTCGCGCCGAGTTCCCTGTGGCTCGACCTGGTGACCGAGATCTGGGGCGCGGGGGCCGCGCTGCTCCCGATCGACCATCGTCTCCCGCCCGCCGAGCGCGCGGCGCTGCTCGACCGCGCCCGGCCGACCGTGCTCCTGGACGGCGGCGGCGCGCGCCGCGTCGACGGTGAGCCGGCCGAG
>Ga0081455_10005548_pt1 | contig 13809 bp, 11 predicted proteins | sample TabmetS3T2R1_FD_70207 | JGI IMG/M metagenome (GOLD analysis project Ga0081455, IMG submission 70207) | Tabebuia heterophylla rhizosphere microbial communities from the University of Puerto Rico - S3T2R1 | ecosystem: Host-associated > Plants > Roots > Rhizosphere ... | reverse complement strand
GAGTCCGCGGCCTCAGATCAGCGCCGAATGTGGAAAGGAAACGCTCGCCGGAAGACGTGACCTCACCGCCTTCCTCGGTGAGTACGATGTGCCCCATGGCAACAAGTGCATCGGTAACAGCGACTCCTAGCTGGCCGGCCAGGTGATCGTAGCAACTTCGGGCAAAACGGAGTGCATCGTCGTTTGCTGACCGCGGGTGACGGCGGGGTGGCACCTCTATGGCGGCGACAACCTTGATGCTCTCCAGCATTGTCGCGACCAGCGGGGACGCGATCCGATAATAGCTGAAGCGGCGATTGCGCGTGACGGTCAAAAGCCGCGCGGCAACCAGCTTGCTCAGGTGGTCGCTCGCCGTCGAGCGAGAGACATTGGCGCAGTAAGCAAGCTCAGTTGCCGTCAGCGACTGGCCGCCCATAAGGGCGTTAAGCATCGTGGCTCGCGCAGTGTCACCCACGAGAGCGGCCACTTCCACCAGATTTGCCGCCGCGACCATCCTTAACCCTATCGCTGATACTGGAAGCATATCAATCGAAAGCAGTTCGGTATGGGCCGAACTGTTCGCGCGAGACAATTGCGAACCCTCGCAGCAAGAATGCGTTGTAGCCCTAGCCTAGCAGGGACGTGGCATGGAGGATGAGATGGTCGCTTATTGGGTCGCGCGCTCGAAGGTCAATAACCCCGAGCAATACAAGAAGTACGCTGATCTGGCACCGGCGATCATCGGGAAATTCGGCGGCAAGTTCCTGGCGCGCGGCGGCAAGTTCAAGATCCTTGAGGGCCCGGAGAAATTCCATCGCTTCATAGTGATCGAGTTCCCGAGCTTCGAAAAGGCGGTCGCCTGCCACGAATCGGCCGAGTACCTTGAGGCCGCGGCGCACCGCAAGAAGGACGGCGCGAGCGAGTTGGAGGTCGTCATCGTCGAAAGTATCTGAGACCCGCCGACAGGACCCTTCTGGCGCATCGCCTCCTTCGTGCGCCGCAGAGGGTTAGGCATTTTTCGTGCTAGTCTGACGTAACGAGGAACTCGATTTGGCGTCCGCTTTGGGTCAAAAGCAGACATTGGCACTGCAAAAGGTCATCTCCGCTTTGCGCCCGAAAAGCGGACATGTGCGGTGCAAATAGGGATGTCCGCTTTGGGCCAATAGCGGACATGCCATCATGTCCGCGCTTTGCGCGGCGCACCCCTAGTTTTGGCCTTTTTCGCTTTGGCACGCGGCCCTCGCTTTTTGGTTCGTCGAGGCCCTCGCTTTTTCGTTCGAGGCGCGGGCTTCGGCGGCACTTCCTCGCGCCACTCATCGATTAGCTGTTGCTTGGTGCCGGTATATTTATTGAGATCGAGATTGCCTTGGCTGTCGCCGGGAATGCCGTTGCATTCGCCATGCTCGGTGTATTGCCAGAGCCACCATTGCGGGAATGTCGCTTTTGGCCAGCTTGGCGTACCTGATGTGTATTGCGCCAGCCAGAGTCGATACTGCGACAGTTCAGAATCGCGCCTGTCGCCAAGCTGTTCTTTCAGCACATGGCCGGAATAGATGACCGGGCTTTTGCCGGTCAGCCGTTTCACTTCGTGCAGGAAGGTTTTCAGATCATCGAGCGAAACGCCTTCATCTTCGTGATCGGCGGCATAGAGATCGAGATCCTTCCCTACTTCGCTGACAAAATACTGTGCCTGTTCTTTCATGTTGCCGGGCCGCAGGAAATGATATGCGCCCCAGAGCAGGCCAGCAGCGAGCGCATCCTTTTTGCGCTGGTTATAAGTCGGATCAAAATAGTTATTCGATTCGGTTGCCTTGTGGATGATGCCGACCACGCCATCATCCTTTGCATCTTCAAAACTATCGACTTCATCCCAGTGCGAAAGATCGACCACCGCCTTGTCAAGCACTATTGCCTCTTTAACCAATGAGTCGTTCTGGTGACGGCCACGCAGTGTCGACTTTACCCCCCCAAAGCGGAGATCAGAAGCGGACGTCAAACACCTTCGGTCGGGAAGGACTTGCGAAGGTGGCTCGGCCAGCCGACGCGGACCAATGTCTCGTCCGGGTCAGCAACCGCAAATTCATATGTACCCCATGGTTTATCCTCCGGAGCGTTCTTACCAATAATTTCGCCGCGGAATTCGTTGGCCCAAAAGTCCACATCCTCCATATAGAAATAAAGGCCGAAAGGATTTCTGCCCGGGACAAGCCAACCGCCAACCGCGGCGGTCAAATGAAGTCGCCCCTTGCCATTCGAAAGCATCCGGTAGGTCTCCAATTCTGCCGGCGGTCGTCCTTCAATGCGTGAAAACCTGAGACGTCCATAAAAACGCTCGGACGCGTCGAGATCATTGCATGGCAAGATCGCGACAACGGTGCCCGACTCCATTTCGCACCTCATTTGGTCGCTTGTCGCCCCTCAATTCCAGGGTCTTGCAAAAATTGGGAAACGTTATGGCGCGCGAGCACACTCAAGTTGGGTGCTGTCACCGATGTCCGCTTTGGGTCATAAGCCGACATATGCAGTGCACATTCCGCTTTACCCCAAAAGCGGACATCAGATGCGGCGATCGGAATACCCGCTAAGCGCCAATAGCGGACATCGATGCGCTAGCCGGCGAGCGAGCGCTCCCAGGGAGCATCAAGGCATCAGCAGCCGGTCAACTCGCCGAGCGCGGCTGTCGTCAGGTAAGGCAACCGGCTCGCAACCGCGGCACGTTAACGTCGTCGGTCGCGCTTGTGTGGCTGGAAAAAGAAATTGCCCTCGATGTTACAGAGCGTTGTCCGAGCTAGTTCACGCCGTTTTGATCGACATGTCCGATCGCCTGATCGGATTGTGAGCCACACGTAGAAAATCTCAAGCCGGCCTCAGGTTCTCCTCCAAGTCTGTAATCCAAGTTGCGGCTATGCGTTCGGCCACGGGCTGACCCCGCAACAGCCAAAGCGCAATCGTGCCGCGGCCAAACCTTCAAGGATTTACGACCATGGCTATCAAGGCCAATTTTTCCGCCGGCTCCGGTCTGCTGTCGGTGACCGGTGACAATGCCGACAACACGATCATCGCCAGCCGCGACGCGGCCGGCAATATTCTCATCAACGGCGGCAGCGTACCGGTCGCTGGAGGTTCGCCGACTGTCGCCAACACCACGACGATCACAATGACCGGCCAGGGCGGCAATGACACAATCGCGCTCGACGAAACTAGCGGCGCACTGCCCTCTGCGCAGTTGTTCGGTGGCGGCGGCAACGACGTCCTGACAGGTGGTTCGAGCGCGGATCAGCTGTTCGGCCAGAACGGCAACGATACGCTTCTCGGCAAGGGAGGCGACGATCAGCTCTTCGGCGGCGACGGCAATGACGTGCTGACTGGCGGCGTCGGTAGCGACCAGGTGTTCGGGGAAGCCGGCAATGACAGGATGATCTGGAATCCCGGCGACGGCAGCGATCTTCTTGAAGGAGGCGACGGGACCGACACCGCCGAGGTGAACGGTGGGAACGGCGCCGAAAACTTCACGATCACTGCCAACGGCACGCGCGTGCGTTTCGATCGCGTCAGCCCCGCGCCTTTCTTCCTCGACATCGGGACGACAGAAAACCTGGTACTTAATGCGAATGGCGGCGACGATGTCATCAGCGCCGGAAATGGCCTTGCCGGATTGGTCAAATTGACGATTGATGGCGGCGCGGGCAACGACACGATTTTCGGTGGCGATGGCGACGACCAGTTGTTTGGCGGCGATGGCAACGATTTCATCGATGGCAACAGAGGCAGCGACACTGCGCTGCTTGGTACCGGCGATGACGTGTTTCAGTGGGATCCGGGAGACGGGTCCGACACAGTCGACGGCGGTGACGACTTCGATACGCTGCTCTTCAACGGCGCAAACATCGCCGAACATATCGACATTTTCAACAGCGGCGGGCACGCGATGCTCACCCGCGATGTCGCCAACATCACAATGGATCTCGATGGGATCGAAAAGATCCAGTTCAACGCATTGGGCGGCGCCGACAATGTCGTGGTCAACGATCTGGGCAAGACCGATGTGCAGGAAGTCAACATCGACCTCGGCGCGGGTGATGGCCAGGCGGACACTGTGACCACCGTCGGCACCTCGGCCGCCGATCAGATCGACGTAACTGGAGCCGCCGGATCGGTCGTCGTCGCGGGCTTGTCCGCGCAGGTGACGGTCAATGGCGCCGAAGCGGCCAACGATACGCTCGTCATCCAAGGCCTCGGCGGGAGTGATACGATCAATGCTGCCGGACTCGGGGGCGGTCAGATCAAGCTCACGCTGGATGGTGGCAAGGGCAACGACACGATCCTTGGTAGTGGCGGTAGTGACCAGTTGCTCGGCGGCGACGGAAACGATTTCGTCGACGGCAATCAAGGCAACGACGCGGCGTTTCTTGGTGACGGCAACGACGTGTTTCAGTGGGACCCGGGTGACGGCAGCGACGTCGTCGAAGGCGAAGGTGGCACCGATACGTTGGTGTTCAACGGCGCAAACATCGCCGAATCTTTCGACCTTTCGGCCAATGGCGGCCGCCTGCGCCTGTCCCGCAATGTCGGCAGCGTGACGATGGACGTCAACGGTGTCGAGCACGCCGAGCTCAATACGCTCGGCGGTGCGGACTCGATCACAGTCAATGACCTCACCGGCACCGACGTCAATCAGGTCGCGATCGACCTGTCGGCGCCGGCAGGAAGTGGAACCGGTGACGGCGCTGCCGATGCCCTGACCATCAACGGCACGACAGGCAACGATCAGATCACTGTCTCCGACAAGGGCGGAGCGGTCGTTATCAAGGGACTTGCGGCGCAGGTGGCGATCGACGGCGCCGAAGCCACCACCGATTCACTCACCATCAACGGCCTTGCCGGTGACGATACGATCAACGCGTCGGGGCTCGGCGCCGGCCTGATCAACCTCACGATCAATGGGGGTTCGGGCAACGACACGATCACCGGCAGCAAAGGCAACGACCTCGTCAATGGCGGCCAAGGCAATGACGTGGCATTGCTCGGCGCAGGCAACGAGACCTTCGCCTGGAATCCGGGCGACGCCAGCGACACGGTCGAAGGCCAGGCCGGTTCTGACAGGCTGTTGTTTAATGGCGCCAATGTTGCGGAGAATACCGACATTTTTGCCAATGGCTCACGAGCCACGCTGACCCGCAATGTCGGGGGCGTCACCATGGACCTCAACGGCACCGAAACGATCGACGTAAGGGCCTTGGGCAGTGCCGACACCATCACGGTCAACGACATGACCGGCACCGATGTTGCCAATGTCAACATCGACCTGGCCGGTTCAGCCGGCGGCGGCGATGGCGCTGCCGATACCGTCATTATCAACGCAACTGATGGCAACGACGTCATCAGCATCACCAGCGACGCGAACGGCGTTGTGACTGTATCGGGTCTCGGCGAGGACGTGACCATCTCGAACCTCGACGATGGCGATCGCCTCATCGTCAACGGCCTCGGTGGTGACGATGTCATCAATGCAACGGGACTTCGAGCGGGTATTTCGCTCACCGAAAACGGTGGCGATGATGCCGATGTCCTGATCGGCGGAGCCGGCAACGACACCTTGAACGGTGAAGCTGGCGACGACGTACTGCTCGGCGGACCCGGAACAGACGTTCTCGATGGTGGAACGGGTGACAACATCGTCATCCAGTCCATAGCGACCACCATTCCGAACGACGGCTCGCATGCCGCGGCTTTGCTCGGTCAGTTCATGGCGTCGAGCTTTGTTACGGCCGGCGACAGTGTCGGCACGACACCGCTCGCCGATCAGCCAGCGGGCCAGCAGCCGCTGCTGGCGCAGCCGCATCCCTGATCGCGCCCTCGCCGGAGCGTGCGGGTGAGCACCGACAGCGACAGCGCGAAACCGGCCGATGCGGGACTCGCGGCCCTCGTGACGCTTCTGCGCCTGCAGGGCGTCGCGGCTGATCGCGAACAGATCAGGCATCGCCTCGGAACAACAAAGATTGGCGCACCGGAGATGCTCCGGTGCGCCAAAGATCTTGGCCTGAAAGCCCGGTCGTATTGTGCCGACTGGTCGCGGCTTGCCAGAATGCCATTGCCGGCGATCGCCGCCTTGCGCGACGGCGGGTTTCTGGTGCTTGCCAAAGCGGGCGAGGACAAGATCCTTGTTCAGTCGCCGAAGACGTCGCGTCCGGCTTTGATGACGCGCGCGGATTTTCTCGCGATCTGGGACGGCGGATTGATCCTGATCGCTCGCCGGGCCGGATTGTCGGACATTACACGCCGTTTCGACATCACCTGGTTCATGGGGGCAATTCACAAGTACCGGCGCCTGCTGGGCGAAGTGCTGGTCGCTTCGTTCTTCCTGCAATTGTTCGGCCTGGTCTCGCCTTTGTTCTTTCAGGTGGTCATCGACAAGGTGCTCGTCCATCGTGCCTTGAGCACTCTTGATGTGCTTGTCATCGGCCTCGTGGCGATTTCTGTTTTCGAAACGGTTCTCGGCATTCTGCGCACTTATCTATTCTCGCATACGACCAATCGCATCGATGTCGAACTTGGTGCGCGCCTGTTTCATCACTTGTTGGCGCTGCCGATGGCCTATTTTCAGGCCCGGCGCGTCGGCGACTCAGTTGCGCGGGTGCGTGAGCTCGAGAACATTCGCAATTTTCTCACCAGCTCGGCACTGACGCTTGTCATCGATCTGTCCTTCACAGTCGTGTTTCTCGCGGTGATGTTCTTCTACTCGCCGTTGCTGACGTGGATCGTTCTCGGTTCCTTTCCATTCTATATTGCGATCTCGATGGGCGTGACGCCACTGTTCCGGCGGCGGCTCGACGAAAAGTTTCGTCGCGGCGCGGAGAACCAAGCGTTTCTCGTCGAGAGCGTGACCGGCATCGAGACGCTGAAGGCTATGGCTCTCGAGCCGCAGATGCAGCGCCGATGGGAAGAGCAGCTTGCCGGCTACGTCGCGGCGAGTTTCAGGGTTCTGAGCCTCGGCAACGCCGCGAGCCAGGTGGTACAGCTCATCAGTAAGATCGTCACCGCATGCATCCTCTATTTCGGCGCCAGACTGGTTATCGACGGTAGCCTGTCGGTCGGTGAGCTTGTTGCGTTCAACATCCTGGCTGGCCGGGTGAATACTCCGGTGCTGCGCCTTGCGCAGATCTGGCAGGACTTTCACCAAGCGCGCCTGTCGGTCTTACGGTTGGGCGACATCCTCAACACCACCGCCGAGCCGACCTATTTGCCTGCGCGCGCACGATTGCCCGCAATCCGGGGCAACATGAGGTTTGAGCACGTCAGCTTCCGCTATCGGATCGACGGGCAGGAAATTCTGCACGATGTCAGCTTCGACGTACCGGCTGGCCAGATGGTCGGCATCGTCGGTCCATCGGGCTCTGGTAAAAGCACCTTCGCGAAGCTCGTCCAGCGCCTCTACGTCCCAGAGAGTGGCCGTGTGCTGATCGACGGGATGGACATCGCCATGGCTGATCCGGCATGGCTGCGCCGGCAGGTCGGCGTGGTCCTTCAGGAAAACGTCCTGTTCAATGGCACGGTGCGCGACAACATTGCGCTCACCGATCTGACTATGCCGATGGAGCGTATCATCGCTGCGGCAAGCCTCGCGGGCGCGCACGAATTCATTCTCGCGCTGAGCGAAGGCTACGATACGATCGTTGGTGAGCGGGGATCGACACTCTCGGGCGGGCAGCGCCAACGTATCGCTATCGCCCGCGCGCTCGTCACCGACCCGCGCATATTGATCTTAGACGAAGCGACGAGCGCCCTCGACTACGAGAGCGAGCGCATCATTCAACAGAACATGAAGGAGATCGCCAAAGAGCGAACGGTGCTGATCATTGCACACCGACTGTCCACAGTCCGTGCAACGGATCGCATCGTCACGCTCGAACGGGGCCGCCTAGTCGAAGACGGCACCCATGAGGCGCTGATCAAGACCGGCGGCCGCTACGCATCATTGCACCGGTTGCAGGCGGGGATTCATGAGATCCGCTAAGAACGCCGCGATTGTGAGGTCGGCGGTGCGAGGCGTCACCATGTTTCAGCGCGCGCCCGGCAAGCGGAAGGAGGAGCTGGCATTTCTGCCGGCTGCCCTCGAGATTGTGGAGACGCCGCCATCGCCGGTTGGCCGTGCGATCGTTGGCACCATTGTCTTGCTCTTCTGCGCGGCAATAGTGTGGGCCTGGGCGGCCACGATCGACATCGTAGCGTCGGCGCCGGGAAAAATAGTGCCCAGCGGCCGCACGAAGATTATCCAGCCGTTTGAAACCGGCGTGGTGCGGTCCATCCGCGTTCAGGATGGGCAGGTGGTCAAGGCCGGTGACGTGCTGATCGAGCTCGATCCGACTGTGAATGCCGCGGAGCGTGACCGTTTACGGAACGATCTTTCTGCAGAACAACTCAACGTCGCGCGGTTGCGTGCGGCGCTCTCTGGCGGCGAGGATCCCTTGGCCGCTTTTGCGGCGCCCGTCGATGCAGATCCGGCCTTAGTCGTGGCACAGCGCCAGCTCTTGCATAACCAGGTTATCGAGCACCGCTCGAAGCTGGCGGCGTTGGCGCGTCAGCAAGCACAGAAGGAGGCGGAACAGGGCACGATTGGGGCCACGATCCATAAGCTGGAAACGACCATCCCTGTGATCCAGCAACGCGTCGACATCCGCAAGACGCTCATGGACAAGGAGCTTGGCTCGAAGCTCACGTATTTCGAAACGCTTCAGCTTCTCGTCGAACAGCAGGAAGACCTCGCCGTTCAGAAAAGCCGACTGCACGAGGCGGAAGCAGCCGCGGCTGCCATTCGTGAAACGCGCGGTCAGGCAGAGGCCGAATATCGACATGGCCTGTCCGACGATCTTGCCAAGGCCGAACAAAAAGTGGGCGGGCTTGCTCACGATCTTATCAAGGCAGAACAGAAGACGAAGCTTCAGGTGCTCACCGCCCCCGTTGACGGAGTGGTGCAGCAGCTTGCGATTCACACGATCGGCGGCGTTGTCACGCCTGCACAGGCCCTGCTGATGGTCGTGCCGAGCGAGAGCCGGCTGGAAATCGAGGCGATGATCTCGAACCGCGACATTGGCTTCATCCATTCCGGGCAGCAAGCGGAGATCAAGATCGACACCTTCAGTTTCACCCGCTACGGCCTGCTGCACGGACAGGTGCTGAGCGTATCACAAGATGCCGTCATCCGAGACCGTAAGCAGGATCGGTCCGACGACCGTTCATTGGGCGCGCAGAACGATACCAGCGAGCCGAAGGGCCAAGAGCTAAACTACACGGCGCGAATATCGCTCGATCGTAACCGTATGCAGATCGACGATCGGGTGGTCAGTCTCTCGCCCGGGATGGCGACGACGGTCGAAATTCGCACAGGATCGCGCACGATCATCAGCTATCTCTTGTCGCCGCTGCTTCGCTATAAGCAGGAAACATTGCGCGAGCGGTAACGAGAACCAGAGATTTTGCGGCGTAATCGGAATGTCCCCAGCGAAAGCGGACATTCGATAAATTCAAGGGCTAGTGCAACTACGGATGTCCGCTGAGGGCCAAAAGCGGACATCGCCGGTCACTCGATCACCTCGCCGGCGCGCGGCACAAGGCACGCGAAATGCACTCAAGCGTTGGCGTTCGGCTCAGAGTGCACGACCGCCTTAAGCAGGGACATTGTTGGCGCCCCTGCCGATCGCCGTTTTAGTCATTGCGATTTCTGTCGGGGGTCATCTTTGGGATTTACGTAATTGACACCCCACGGCCCAGTGCTGTTGATCTGGACGACGGTCTCTTCATCCGTAAAGGCATAGTGCGCCATGCCGGGGGCGAACGCGAAGAAGCTCCCAGCCGGCAGCGGCTTGGCGTTGCTCTTATCCGCAACGTCGCCCATGCCGAGCGTAAAAGTGCCAGAGACAACGGTCACGATTTCAGGCTTCGGGTGGGTGTGCGGAGGAATGGCATAGCCCTTAGGGAGCTTGAGTCGAAGCACGAACAAGCCGTCTTTCCCGGGGTCGCCGTAGAGTACGCTCGCTTCAGCCCCCGGCGGAAGAGACGGCGGCGCCTTCGCCCATTTAACATCCTGCGGCCCAAGCATCGTGTGATCCATGCCTTGGGCTGATGCGGGACCGACCAAGGCAATCAAGCCGAAAACGATCGCAACTTGAATCATTTTCATGTGATCCTCCCATGTCTCAGATTAAGCCCAGCATTGAAGTGCTGGCTCGGCCTAATTTTATCCCGAATGCCAAAAAGTGAAAAGTTTTCGGGGCGACACGCCATCAGGCCAAGCGTGGCCAAAAAACTGCGGCGATCCATTGCGACCTCTACGGTTTATGGCGCCGAATTAAACGGGACACTATTAACATAGACCGTGGGTCTGGGTCAGGCCGATGTCCGCTTTGGGTCATTAGCGGACATCGCGACAAATCCGCGCGATGCCGCTTTCGCCCCAATAACATCGAGCAGATATGTTGACACGTCCGCTTTGTGCGTGGTCGGTGGTAACGTTCGCGCCGACCCCCGGTCGTAGAGCAACGATCACGATAGAACTGTTGAGTGGCCCCAGTGCTGTTTCCGACGGACCTCGCATCGTTCCTCGATCTCATACGCCAGCACGGCGATGTAGCGTATAGCCTCATGTTCGCCTATGCGGGCTCGCACAGCCTGCTGCTTGGGCTATTCGCGGGCTATGCCGCGCATTCGGGCGCGCTGCAATTAGGCACGCTGATCTTGGTCTGCTGGTTTGGCAGTTTCGCCGGCGATGCGGTCCGCTTCTGGATTGGACGGCGTTTTGGCACCCGTTGGCTCGGCTCCTTTCCACGGCTTGAACGCGCCGTCCAGACCGCAGCCCGACTGGCGGACCGTCATTACGTCTTGATGATCCTGTTCCATCGTTACCCGCACGGCATTCGCGGCGTCGCGGGCTTTGCCTACGGAATGTCGCTGCTGCCCTGGTCTACCTTCCTGGCGCTCAATTTTGTTGCAGCGGGTCTATGGTCCTGCGCTGTTGTCTTGGCCGGCTACGCCTTCGGCCAGGTCTCGGAGAAGCTCATGAGCGACGCCTCTTCGGGCATTGGCTTGGTAATGCTGGTCATGTTTCTCGGCCTCTCTTGGATGTTGAGCAGGAAGTTCGAGCAGGCCATCGAGCGGAGTTGATGCGCGCGGGTGAGCTGATTGAAAAAGCATCTTCCGCTTCATTGGCGGACATGGCGGCATTCCTAAAGGATGTCCGCCTTACCCCTGAATGCGGACATGTGCGGTGCAACTAGGGATGTCTGCTAAGGGCCAAAAGCGGACATTCCGCCCATTCATTCGATCACCTTATCGGCGGCATTCAGGAGCCCTTCCGGAACCGTCAGACCGAGTGCCTTAGCGGTCTTGAGATTGATGTACAGTTCGACTTTAGTGGCCCGCTGCACCGGCAAGTCGGCGGGCTTGTCGCCCTTGAGAATCCGGCCTGTATAGATGCCAGCTAGGCGGTATGCCTCTCCAACGTCCGTTCCGTAGCTCAGCAGACCTCCGGCCACAGCGAACTCGCGATACGGGGAAACCGCTGGCACGGCGTGACGAACCGTCAGCGCGCCGAGCCGTTCGCTCCGGCTCGCAAATAATGGACCGCCGCCTATCACGAGCCCGCCTGCCCGCAATTGGATCAGCTTGGCAAAAACTGCATCGAAGTCATCTTCGCTGCTGGCATTTAGAACATGGAGCTCCAGCCCGAAGGCGCGAGCGGCCGCCGGCACTTCACGCACCGTGGTTTCCGTAACAGGAGCATTGGCTGGGTTGACAAGCAGGGCCATGACGCTCGCCGTCGGAACCAGCCCGTGCAGCAATTCCAGTTGCTTCGGTGCTGCCTCCAAATTCGCTTGGGTCGCGCCCGTGACGTTGCCGCCCGGCCGGCTGAAGCTCGCGACAAGGCCAAGCCGAACCGGGTCGGTGCCCAGTTCAAAGACGATCGGAATGCTCGTGGTCGCCGCCTTTGCCGCAAGCGCTGCCGGAGTTGTCGTCGCAGCAATCACGGCCACCTGACGATGCACCAGATCAGCCGCCATCGCCGGCAGCCGGTCATGTTGGCCCTCCGCCCAGCGGTACTCGATTGTCACGTTACGACCATCGACGTAACCGGTTTCGCTCAGCCCTTTGAGAAAAGCCGCCAATTGCCGCGTGTAAACTTGGGCAGAAGCGGCGTTGAGAAACCCGACCACCGGCATCGCCGGCTGCTGCGCACGCGCCGCAACCGGCCATGCAGCCGCAGCACCGCCGAGAAGTGTGATGAACTCGCGCCGCTGCATGTGTCCCCCGTAAGGACCATGCCTTGTGCAATTGCTAAAGCCTAGCACTTTGCAACCGGGCGGCGAGTGCGACAAAAAATCAGGCCAATGTCCGCTTTGGGTCAAAAGTCGACATGTGCGCCGCAAGAGGTCATGTCTGCTTTACCCCCAAAAGCGGACATGTGCGGTGCAGCTGGTGATGTCCGCTTTGGGCCAAAAGCGGACGTTGCCAGCCTACTCGATGATCTCGTCAGCGCGGCCAATCAATGACAACGGCACCGTTAGGCCGAGGGCCTTGGCAGTTTTGAGGTTGATGATCAGCTCGACCTTGGTTGCCTGCTGGACCGGCAGGTCCGCGGGCTTCTCGCCCTTGAGAACCCGACCGGTGTAGATGCCGGCAAGGCGATAAGCATCAGTAATACTCGCTCCGTAGCTCATCAGGCCGCCTGCCTCGAGGTCAACATAGGGCGAGATTGTTGGCACCGCATATCGAAGTGCCATCGCGGCGAGTTGTTTGCTTCTGCTATTGAAGAATTGGCCCCCGCTGATCACCAGCCCGCCCGCTCGCAACTCGATTAGTTTTGGGAAAACTGCATCCAGATCACGGTCGGTGCTGACATTCAGGATATGGAGTTCCAGCCCGAGACTTCGGGCCGCCGCCTTCACGCCGTGTGTCGTACTTTCAAAGATGGCTCGATCAGTCGGATCGGCGAGGAGCGCGATGATCCTGGCTTTGGGAATCATCTCGTGTAGCAATTCCAGCCGCTTCGGCGCGACTTCGGTGGCCAATTGAGCTACGCCCGTGATATTGCCACTCGGCCGGTTGAGGCTAGTGACGAGACCGAGTTGGACCGGGTCGCTGCCCAATTCAAACACGATAGGAATCGTCGTGGTCGCCGCTTTTGCTGCAAGGGCCGCAGGAGTGCCGGTCGCGGCAATCACTGTGACTTCGCGATGCACCAGATCGGCCGCCAATGCAGGCAACCGATCAAGTTCGCCCTGCGCCCACCGATATTCGATTTTGACGTTCTGGTTCTCGACATAGCCCGTTTCGCTGAGCCCTTTGAGGAAGGCGGACAACATGTGCGCGTAGGGCTGGGACGAAGCAGCGTTGATAAACCCGACCACCGGCATCGCCAGCTGCTGCGCACGCCCCGTGAATGGCCAAATTGCCGCCGCTCCGCCAACCAGCGTGATGAACTCGCGTCGCTTCATTGCCGCCCCGAGGCTTAGGGCAGATATCGTAGCGGTTTAAACCTGCACCGGGAAAGGCCCGACCCATGTCCGCTTTGGGTCAAATGCAGACATTCGCACCGCAGAAAGTCATGTCCGCTGTACCCCTAAAAGCGGCCATTCGTAGAAACGAGACTTCGGTCGAATCTCGCCGTCACTTAGCTGGCGGCTCGACGTACCGCTTATAGAGCCATCGGCCATGGTCACGTCGACGCCAGACAGGGCCCCATACGAGACAGCCAGTTATTGAGCGTCTAGGAAACGTCACCGCCCACACGTGCCAAGCGCCATCATCGAGACGGCGGCGCGTAGCGGTCCTCAGGAC
>Ga0081455_10005547_pt1 | contig 13811 bp, 12 predicted proteins | sample TabmetS3T2R1_FD_70207 | JGI IMG/M metagenome (GOLD analysis project Ga0081455, IMG submission 70207) | Tabebuia heterophylla rhizosphere microbial communities from the University of Puerto Rico - S3T2R1 | ecosystem: Host-associated > Plants > Roots > Rhizosphere ... | reverse complement strand
CGGTGTGGCGCAACAGCTCCGTCATGCCCTTCACCGCCTGATTGATGTCGACGATCTCCGCCTGGATCGATTCGCGCCGGGCAAAGGCGAGCATCTGCTGGGTGATCTTGGCGCCCTTGTCGGCGGCTCTCTCGGCGAGCGTCAGAAGCTCGAGCTCCTTCCCATCCCTTGTCCGCTTTCTGAGCATGGCGAGCGCCCCCGTGATGGCGGCAAGCAGGTTGTTGAAATCATGGGCGACCCCGCCCGTCACCTGGCCGAGCGCCTCGAACTTTTGCGATTGCAGCAGCCGCGACTCCGCTTCTCGCCGGCGCTCGCCTTCCGCCAGCAACAGCTTGAGCTGCTCCTTTTCCGTCTCGAGCCGCCGCATCACCTGATCCATCGCCAGGAACATCGCCGCCCCGGCGAGCGCCGCAAAAGCTGCCCATGCGGCAACTCGCCAATACCACGGCGTAAGATAGGCCTGCCTGTCGAGCGCAAAGACGGCGTAGAGCGGCTGGCGCTCGACGCGGCGGAACTCCGAAACCTCGTCACGGCCATTGATCGGTGACGTCGCCCATAACGTTCCGCCCGGTGCATTGCCGGCGACCGCCTTCATCAGCGGCTCGTCCGGTTTGAGCCGCATGATGTCTTGCGACACCTGGGGATAGCGCACCAGCACATGACCATCGGTGCGGACCAGCGCCGCCGCCGCCGCATCGGGATGCTTCAGGATTGATCGATAGAAATCGTGGAAATAACCGGGAAACAACGTGACCGCCAGCACCCCGTCGAACTTGCCGTTGCGAATGAGCGGCTTGCTGACGGTGAATGCCACGGTGCCCGACATCTTGCCCCGAAACGGCGCGCTGACATAGACCGACGACTGCCCGTCGCGTGCGACGCGGTAGTAGTCCCGCATGCTCACGTCGAAGCGCTCCATCGGAAAGGCGCGGCTGCTTGCCGCGATATGGCCGCCCGGCTCGACCACGAAGATCGATTCCACCTCCCGCAGATCCTTGGCGATGTGGCGTAGATGATCATGCAGCCAGGAGGACACGCCGATCTCTTGCCAACTGGCATTGCCGATCCGGTCCGCAACGCGCTCACAAGGCTCGCTGATCATCTTCTGCGAGTCCTTCTGCGCGGAGACATTCATCACGTCGTCTACCTGGCCCATGAGCCAGAAGTCGCCGTACTCGTCGCTGTCACCAGCTATTTCGAGTGGCTGTACGCACTGGTGCCTCGACCGTGCCCGCCGCTACGTGTATTGCATCAACGCGAGTGCAGCCGCAGGGGCACCCGCGAGGCTGTGCTGGAGTTCCGTGCCAGCAGCACGCACGAGTTGACAAGCGGGCGGCTCACACTTGCCGCAGGCCAAAGGATTTCGCCTCATTACCGGTCGCGACGAACAAGCCGACGAAGAAGCCGACGACCCCCGAACCGGGAGAAGGGCAAGTCGTACACATCCACAAGGAAGAGGTGGATTGGGCTTCTGTGGAGTCATCTAGAAAGAGGACCCCTTTGTGAGCACACGAGATGGCCCCAGGTCTGGCCACTCGCTGTCCGCCACCGACGATGCTGGCCACCGATGCCGAATGATGCGGGTCGCTGTAGGGCGGTCTGGTGATGAGCTCGTCGGCAAGGTTGAAACCAGCAAGCGAGTGCACCGCGGATACTTCCAGCGAGTCATGCAGAGCAAGATCAGGAAGCAGGCCCGGGACACGCTCGGCGAGCATGGTCTTGCCGACTCCTGGTGGGCCATGGAAGAGCATGTGATGCCGACCCGCCGCGGCTACTTCGCAGGCCCACTTGGCCTCGACCTGACCGACGACATCCGCCAAGTCAAGACGATGGTTCGCATGCTTTCCGGCCCGCTCACCCATTACCGCAATGGGGTCAACTGGCGGCATCGGGACGCCGCACAGGAACGCCACCAGCTGGGTGATTGAGGCAATGCCAAAGACCTCGATGCCTTCCACGAGTTTCGCCTCTCCGGACTGGCTCAACGGCACAATCACCCTGGTGAAGCCCGCCTGCTGGGCTGCCAAAGTCGCGGGCAGGATCCCGCGTACCGGGTGGAGGCGACCGTCTAGGCCCAGTTCCCCTAAGAGGACTGTTCGACGAAGCTCCTCAGCTGCGAAGACCCCCCTGGGCCGCGAGCACTGCAGCAACGATCGCGAGCGCAAAGGACTCGTTAAGACATACCTAGATCCAGTGGCACGTGATCAGCAATCTCATCAAATACCCTTGCCCATCCGCTGGACGAGGCCAACCACGAAGCCGGACGACATGAGCCGCGCGGAGATGGCCAGGGCCAGCCATGCCTTTATCTGGCGCGGGTCCGAGCGGAGCGCGCGCACCGCCCACTTCCGCCCGGTCCGTCGCTCCCGCGCAGCCACCCGGGCGAAGGCGATCTGTGACTGGATGTGACCATGGGCTCGTCGATCTCGGGCGAACTCTGGGTGGACCTCCAGCAGGTAGGTGAGCCCGTCGGCGTAGGCGGCCCACCGGCCGAAGAAATAAGACTGACCTGACCAGTTGACCGAGACCAGGGGGCGGTTGACTACGGCAATCAGGCCAGCCTCGGCCGTCCGCAGAAGCAGGTCGTAGTCCTCCCCATAGCTTCCCGGCAGATGCTCGTTCACCATCCCGATGGAGCGCAACGTCTCTGCGCGGAACACGAACGTGCTGGAGTGTGGCCCCGCCATACGATCCTGCAGGAGGTCGGAGTGGCCGACGCTCTCGAGCGGCACGAGTCGCTCATGGGTACGGGTTCCGTCGTTGACGACCATGGCCGAGCCCACCATAACCGGTCGGGGCGACCGCTCGAACCGCGCCATCTGGGCTAACAGCTTGCCGGGCAACCAGTAGTCGTCGTCGTCGAGGAAGGCGACGAAGTCATGACTGGCATCGTCAATGCCAGTGTTGCGAGCACCGGCCAACCCGCGCGATCGATGATTCGTCATCGTCCTCATAGTGCGGCACGGCGGAAGGAAGAGGTCGGGCGCCTCCTCATCGCAGGCGTCGAAGACGATCAGAACCTCGATTTCGCCCGGATAGTCCTGCGAGACGATGCTCTGCACGGCGCGTCGCATCATCTTCGGGCGGTTGTGCGTCGGCACCACTGCGGTGACCGGCGGGAAAGACGTCAAGGGGACTGGCCTTTGCTACGAATCGAGCAACGGGGCCGTGTGATCGTAGTCCAATGGAGTCGCGTCCACCGCGCGATCCCATCTTCTTTGCAAGGCGGGAGTTCCCAGTTTGTCAACCGATTTGCCCTACTTCAACCTTCACCAGAGTCGTGAAGACCGGGAGGTGGGTGATCGTCATCTCGGCAGTGTTCTTCGGACTCGCTGCTGGCGCGGCGTGGCTGGCTTGGCCGGTGAAGTAACGCCGCGACCACGACGGTTGAAGTGAGTGGCGGTGACAGCAAGCATCCGACGAACATGCAGACGGAGCAGACCATCGCTCTATCCACCGGCGTGGTGATTGATGCCAAGAACGATCTCACCGGTTGGACTCGCACAAACCTCAAGGAGGCGGTGGCGATCACTGGGGCCTCGGAACGCGAGGTGACTGGTCGAGACTGACTCTGCGAGGGCGTCGCCCAAGGCGCCGACGCAGTAGCCAGCCTAACTCGAAAATGGCGGGTGACCGGGCAGGCGGCAGCTCCCGGCGGAGCGCAGCGGAGCCGGGAATCTTCGGGCTCGTGGGTGTGGGTCAGGCGGCGGGTTCGAGGGTGACTCGGTATCCGAGTTCTTGGAGTCCCTGGCCATCTGCGCGAGCGCCTTCGGGTCGCGTTGCCCGGCGATCAGCGCGGCCATTATCGCCCGACCTGAGACACCGAAGATGTCGGAGGCGACCACCGAGAGCTTGATCTGGGCGTCCTCCAGCAGCTTCTCCACCCGGTTCTTCTCCGCGTTGCGGACCCCCGACCAGGTCGACCCGGTACCTGGTCGGGTCACGCAGCCGTCGGATGTCGCGCGGCGGCACGAAACTGGGCCGCAGCATCTGCCGCTCGGCCACCTTGCACAGCCACACCGAGTCCAGCACGTCGGTCTTGGGCCGACCCGGCAGGTGCTTAACGTCCTTGGCGTCGACCAGCCACGGCTCCAGCCCGTGGGCCTCGAACAAGTAGAACGGGGGCTTCCAGTAGGATCACGTGGCCGCCGCGGAATCCAGCCGGTCCGACGTCCCGTTCGACACCGTGGACCCGATCTTCAGGTTCGGCCACGGACTGCGCTACAGCTAACCCGCACCGAGCTGTACGTCCACTGAACGCTCTTCGGTTCCACGGAGAATGATCAACTGGATAGCACCCTCTGCCGTTCCGAGCGCCTCGAACAGATCATCGGGGCCCTCAACTGGTCGGCCACCCGCCACGACGATCAAGTCGCCCTGTGCCAGCCCAGCCCGGGACGCAGGGCTGTCGTCCTCAACGAGGCGTACCAGCAACCCATCGACGTCCGGCAGACCGACGGAGCGCCGCAGTCTTCTGGCAACATGCGATGGAACTACGCCGATGCCAAGCCGAGCGCGACTTTTCGACTCGCCACGGGCCAGCGCGTCTACGCGCGTTCGGAGCGACTCATCGGCTGGGATCGCAAGGTAAAAACCTTCGCCGAGACGGTGTGTGTTCAACCCCAGCAGTCGTCCCTCACGGCTGACTACTGGGCCGCCGGATGAGCCGGGCAGCAGCGGCGCGTCGTGCTCGATGCTTCCGGTGATGCGGCGGCCGCGAGGTCCTCGAAAACTGCGCTCGACTCCTGTGATGAAACCCAGAGTCACCCGCAGCCCTCGCCCACCTGGATTCGACAAAGCGAAGACGGGTGCGCCAATTCCCGGCGCGCCGTCGGTCGCCCACGCAAGAGCTTCCAGATCCCCGGTCTCGACTCCGATAACGGCAATGTCTCCATCGACGTCGTGTCCCAGTACCCGACCGGTTGCCGTGTGCCCGTCAGGAAAGGTGACACTGACCTCGTCGCCTCGCACGTTGTGTGCGTTTGTCAGTATCTGACCCTCAGCGAGCACTACGCCGGATCCGACGCCCCAGCGCTGCCCGATGCCGACCACTGAGTTGCCGACCCGCTCCGCCACTCCCTGAATCTCTTCCTGGATTCCGTCGAGTGCTCCCATTGCAACCTCCGCTGTTAGTAGTAACTTGCAAGTTACTAGCTTCTCCGCGTGTGTCAATCCTCACCGATACGGTTTGTCTATGAGCGAACAGGAATCCGCCGTCAGCGGGCACACGGCCGCGCCCTCCCCACTTGACAACGCTCTCGCTCACGTCGGGGACAGGTGGACCCTGCTGATCGTGCAAGCCCTGCTCGCCGGACCTCGTAGGTTCAACGAGCTGCAGGAGGAGATCCCGGGAATCGCGGCCAACATCTTGTCGCAGCGCCTCAAGCGGCTCGAACGCGACGGACTTCTGGTGGCACGCCCTTATACCGAGCGACCGCCTAGGGCGGCGTACGAGCTGACCGGGGAAGGCAGTGAACTCGCCGGGGCGCTCCGCCTGCTCGCGCACTGGGGAGCCCGTCACACAACCCCAGCCGATGCACCTCGACACCCCACCTGCGGCACACCACTCGAGGCCCGGTGGTACTGCCCGACCTGTGACCGGCTCGTAGAGGACGAGCCTGAGCAGGAGATCCATTTCCTGTAATGCTTGCACCATCCATGGAGATGGTGACAGGATGGTGTCTGGATGGTAAACCTGTGTGCGAAGCGGCAGAGGCATGGTTGAGAAGACCGAAAAGATCACAATCAACATTGGCCTGATAGATCTCGGCCAGATCGATTTGCTCGTCAACGAAGGCTTCTACGCGAACCGCACGGACTTCATCCGCACCGCGATCCGCCGCCAACTCGAGACGAGATCGAGCGCCGTAGACCAAACCGTCGCGCGACGAACGATCACGCTTGGTACCCAGCACTACAGCCGACGCGACCTAGAAGAGCTTCGAGCCGCCGGCCGTACCGTCGAGCTCCGAGTCTTGGGGCTCGCGACGATCGACCACGACGTGACGCCCGAGCTCGCGCTGGCGACGATCACGTCGGTGGAAGTGCTCGGGGCCTTTCGCGCATCCGAGGCGGTCAAGGCGGCCCTGGCCCCCAGAACTGTGTAAGCGAGCCGATCATGAACGACGACAGGAAAGCCACCATGGCAGATGCGCTACGACTCACCCGTGCTGGCCGGCTGACGGAAGCCACTGCACTGATCCAAGAGGGTCTGCTACCCGGCGGATTGGCCGGCGCCTTGCCCTTGGTCCGGTCTGGCCCCTTGGTCCGGTCTGGCCCCTTGGTCCGGTCTGGCCTGGTGCAGCCTGGTTTAGACAGACCGGAGATAGCCCTACCTGGTTTGGACAGACCGGGGTTGGCCCTACCTGGTTTGCTCCGATTTAGTTTGGCCCCGTCTGGCGGCTCGGCCGCCGCGACGGCTGCAGCGCGTGCGCCCGGCGGTGAGGTCCGCCACCTCACCCACATCGACGCGGCGGGGTCGCGGACGTATCTCCTCTACGTTCCTACTGGCTACGCCGGCGAGCCGGTGCCGCTCGTCCTCATGCTGCACGGTGGTACACAGAACGCCACGGACTTTGCCGCCGGCACCCGGATGAACGATCTGGCGGAACAGCACACCGTCATCGTCGCCTATCCCGAGCAGTCGACTGCTGCCAACAATGGCCGCTATTGGAACTGGTTCCGTCGGGGCGACCAGCGGCGTGGAAACGGGGAGCCGGCGATCCTTGCAGGGATTACTCGTCAGGTCATGGGCGACTATGTCGTCGATCCGGCGCGGGTTTACGTCGCTGGGTTCTCCTCCGGCGGCGCCATGGCCGCCGTCATGGCCGGGACCTACCCCGACCTGTACTCCGCAGCAGGTATACACAGCGGGTTGGCATATGGTGCCGCACACGACCTCCCGTCCGCGTACGAGGCAATGCGGACCGGCGGCACAGTCGGGCCCACCATCCAGGTGCCGCTCATCGTCTTCCATGGCGACCGAGACAACATCGTCGCGCCCGTCAACGCAGACAGACTCATTGCGTCACGCATCGCGGTGAGCGCGGGCATCGATAGCGATGTGACCTCGCGGCCGGACACGACCCACAGCGGAGACAATGCCCGCCGCGGTCACACCCGCAGGATCTACCGGGACATGAACGGCAGGGTCGTCGCCGAGCAGTGGATCATTCACGGTGGCTCACACGCCTGGTTCGGCGGCAATCCGGTGGGCTCTTACACCGACGCTCAGGGACCCGACGCCTCCGCAGAGATGCTGCGGTTCTTCCTCGAGCACACGGCACCTGTCATAGGGCGTTGACCTCGCCCCTGAAACCGTCGCGCTGTCGGATCGCTTACGACCGGCGTACCAGAAATCCTCGCAAGAAATCCGGAAGGCGGTGTCGGATCGTGCCAGCGGTGTTCGTAGCAGGGGTGAGAGGCCGCCCACGAGGGGCGCCCCAAGGAAGAGGGAACCGCGATCATGAAGCTGACGACCACCACGCAGGTCTCCGTCGATGGAGTGATGCAGGCAAACGGCGGGCCGAATGTGCTCGACCCCGGATTCGAGCGCTCCGGCTGGGCCAGGCCGCTGTTCAACAGCGAGACCATGACCTTCGTCGACCAGCTGTACCAGCGCGCCGACACGTTCCTGTTCGGCCGGCGGACCTACGAGCTGTTCGCCGGCTACTGGGGTGTAATGGATCCTGGCAGCAGCCCGATCGCAGATGCCTTGAACACCCGGCCCAAGTACGTGGCATCGAGCACGCTCACCGACCCGCGCTGGGCGGACACGACCGTCCTCTCCGGTGACCTCGCGGCGGCCATCGGTGAGCTGAAAGCCAAGCCGGGAGGGGAATTGCAGGTCCACGGGAGCGGCAGGCTGGTCCGCTGGCTGCTCGAGAACGACCTCGTCGACGAGATGAATCTGCTCATCGGCCCGGTGGTAGTCGGCCAGGGCACGCGCCTGTTCCCCGACAACGGCCCGGACATGGCGCTTGACCTGGTCGAATCTCGAGCCTTCCCGAAGGGCATCACGCTCCAGGTGTACCGGCCGGCCGGGCGCCCGCAGTATGCAACCGACTGAAGCAAGCCCGACGGCCCGGAGGTGGCACTGGCGGCCGTCGACCGGCTCGACGAAAATTGGCCGGCTATCACGCCTACCACGCGACACGCGCCGACATGCTGCGCCGGCTGGGCCGCAGTCAGCAGTCGCGCGGGGCGTACGACAAAGCCATCGAGCTCGCGGGCAACACCGCCGAGACCGCCTATCTCACCCGTCGCCGCGACCAGCTGGGGTAGCGCCCGCGCGGATCCCGGTCGAACATCGTGTAATGCGGCGGTCCGCTCGCAGCCGGGCCAGCATGCGCAGTAGGTGCGCTCCGCGATGCGAAGCTGTCTGACAGGCGACGCATGATGATCGCACCGATGAGTTTTGGTCGCGCGAGCCGTCCACACAGCAGGGTCCACGTCAATCGGAGGTGTTGAACGTGCGCAAGGTCGTCGTGTATGAGCTGTTGTCCCTCGACGGCGTCGCGGAAAAGCCCGATGGGTTCTTCGCCGACTGGGACGACGCGATGGATGCCAACCTCGGCGCCGTCATCGCGGAGCAGGACTCGGTCATCCTCGGCCGGCGCAGCTACGAGGAGTGGGCCGAGTTCTGGCCGGGCAGCGAGATCGAGCCGTTCGCGACGTTCATCAACGAGGTCGCCAAGTACGTCGCCACCTCCACGCCGCTCGATCGGAAGTGGGCCAATACGACTGTGGTCGACGGCGAACTGGTCGAGTTCGTGCGGGATCTGAGGAACCAACCCGGAGCCGACATCGGCGTGCACGCAAGCATCTCGGTCGCTCAGGCACTGCTTGCCGCGGGCGTCGTCGACGAGCTCAGCCTGGTGATCGCACCGACGATCGCGGGCAGCGGGCGGAGGCTCCTCGACGGCTTGCCGGCGATTCGGCTCGAGTCGATCCGAAGCACGACCTCACCGACCGGCCATCTGCTCGTCGACTACCGGGTCATCGGGTAGGGCGAGCAGCTGTTCCCGGGTTTGCCCGAGCGCGACGGTGTCGTCGTCGAGCCACTCGAAGCTGGTGAAGGAGATCCCGACCTCTGTAGGCCGGGCTTGGTAGCCGGAGGGGAGGCGGAACCGTACGGGATTGGGGCTGGGAGACTGGGTGACCGTGATCGCTCCGCTCGACCCCGCCGAAATCACCGCCTTGTGGTCTCCGAACGACGTCCGGGTCGCTCCGGACGGCCAACATGTCGCCTGGTCAGCAAGCCCTCTGGGTGCTGAGGACGAGCACGACGAGAGCGGTCTGTGGGTCGCCGCTCCCGACGACGAGGGGTCGCCCCGGAGGTGGACGTACGCCGCCAACGACACCGCGCCGCGCTGGGCGCCGGACGGCCGACGGCTGGCGTTCTGCTCCGACCGCAAAGAGCGCGGCACGGCCGGGTTGTACGTCCTGGACACCGGTGGGGGAGAGGCCGAGCCGCTGGTCGTACGCAACCGTGACGTCACCGCGCCGGCCTGGTCGCCGGACGGCGAGTCGATCGTGTTCCTGGCTGCCGACGATCCAGACGACGAGGACGAGCGCCGGGAGAAGGAACGTGACGACGCCGACGTGTACGGCGAGCGTTGGCCCTTCCAGCGCGTACACCGGGTCTCGGTCCCGACCGGCGACGTCGAGGTGGTGTGGGATCCCGACCTGCATGTGACCGACGTGGCCTGGTCGCCCGACGGCACTCGGCTCGCGGTGCTCGCCCAGGACATCCCGCAGCTCGACGACGGCTGGAGTACCAGCATCTGGGTGGTGAGCGCGGACGGTGCCGATGCGTGGAGGCTGTGCCCGACGAACTGGACTCCCCAGGACTTGGCCTGGACTCGCGACGGCACGCGGCTGGTCTATGTCGCGCCTCATCGGCCGCGGGCGACGGCGGCGTGGACGGTGTGGTCGGTCGGCGTCGAGGAGGGCGCCGAACCGGTGGTGATCGGCCCGCAGCGTGACGAGCCGCGCTGCGGCATCGGGGTACGCGTGGTGCCGGAGGACGACCGGGTGGTGATCGCCATCGCCGAGGGTCTGGACACCCGCCTGGAGTGGTGCGACCCGGCCGACGGGTCACGCGAGACGATCTGGGACTCGCCGGGGGACATCGACGCCTACGACGTCGGACCGGGCGGCGTGGTCGCCGCCGTCGCGCACCGGCCGGACCGCTGGCCCGAGGTGTGGGCCGGACCGGCGGACCGGCTGCGGGCGCGGTCGAACCACGGGGCCCCGCTGGGCGACAAGGCCCTGGGCAGCGTCGAGGACTTCAACTACACCGCGGCCGACGGGCGCGAGCTCGACGGCATCCTGATCCGGCCGCCAGAGCCGCCGGCCGGGCCGGCGCCGACGATCGTGCTGCCGCACGGTGGGCCGTACGGACGGGCCGGGCGGTCGCTGCAGATCTGGCCACTCAACTGGGGACAACTGCTTGCGACGGCCGGCTACGTCGTGCTGAAGCCCAACTATCGCGGCGGACTAGGGCACGGCGACGAGTTCGCCGCCCTGGCCGAAGGAGACATGGGCGGCGACGAGTTCGGCGACGTACTCGCAGCCGTCGACGCGGCGGTCGCGCGCGGCATCGCCGACCCGGACCGGCTGGGCATCGGCGGCTGGAGCCAGGGCGGCTTCCTCACGGCTTGGGCAGTGACCCAGACTGACCGGTTCGCCGCAGCCGTGATGGGCGCCGGCGTCAGCGACTGGAACATGATGACGCTGACCAGCGATCTGCCGACCTTCGAAGGACAGCTCGGCGGCAGTCTGCCCTGGGACGGGCCAGGTCCGCATCGGGCGGTCGAGCGTTCGCCGATCTCCTACGCCACGCGTTGCACCACGCCGCTGCTGATCCTGCACGGGCAGAAGGACGAGCGGGTGCCGGTCAGCCAGGCGACGGGCTTCCACCAGGCATTGCGAGACCGTGACGTGCCGGTCGAGCTGGTGACCTATCCTCGCGAGCCGCACGGCGTCAAGGAACGTCGCCACCAAGAGGATCTGATGCGCCGCGTACGTGAGTTCTTCGACCGCTGGCTGCGCGCCGACGGCGCGGGCTCGTGACCGCCCGGGGTTAGCAGCCGCCGTTCCCACCGCCGTCGCCGCCGGTCAAGCCCCAGAAGGCTGCGTCGGCGACCAGCGGGGTGCCGCCGAGCATCCCGGATTGGATCGCTGCCACAGCGCCGTGCTTGGAGCCCGTCCAGTCGCCCTCGAGGTACCCGGTCGCATAGGCGTCGAACGCGACGGTGGCCGCCCAGTACGGCACCCGTTGCCTGCCTGTCCAAACGTGGAGGCTGTCGGGCTCCTCGGCCGCGGCGATCCGAGGTGCGTGGGCAGCGCAGGCCGGGACGTCTTGCGGCTCGCCCGGTGCGTCGTGCCATCTCACCTCGGCGACCGACGGTCCGTGCCGCGGGTTGAAGATGCAGGGCAGTCGCCCCTCGGGGATGGGTTGTCCGGCCAGCCGTGACCGGGCGCAGGCCATCGCGTATCGCGCTTCGGCCAAGGCCCTGGTCAGCGCATCGGCCAAGTCCACCGACCAGAGCTGGTCGACCGATCGCCGGACCGCGTCGTTGATCGCCACGGCACGTTCATAGTCGCGTCGGGCGTCCCCGTCGTACTCGGCATCGGCCAGGTCACGCCCCAGCCGCCACAGATCCTCGCCCAGCGCCGACACGTCCTCGGCCAGGGAGGCCTTGACCGCCTGGTATCCCTGCTGCCGCTGCTCGCGCTCCGACCCCCGTTCGCGCCACCAGATCATCGCCAGCCAGCCGATCGCCGCCGCGATCCCCACCCAGGTCACTGCCCAGGCCAACGCCTCCACCACCATGGCGCCCTCCGAAAGCCTTCCGGCCCGAGACGCCTCAGCCTAACCCGGACGGCAGCACGTTCACGTCGAGAGACACCGTCGCAAGGATGCGTCGGCGCCGGCGTCGGCGTCGGTGGTGGGCAGGTTGGCGTCGTCGGATCAGCTCCGACTGTCGAGCCCGCCGCGTTCAAGCACCGTACGAAGCGTGCTGAGCCATTGGGTGCCCAGCCGGTGTCCGTCGGGGAGTTCGTCGCCTCGATCCCAGCGCCATGCGGTGATCATGGCCAGCACCAGGATTCGGCACGCTCGCAGCAAGTCGTCGTCAACACCCGGGTAGTGTCCGCTGACCTCCTCGGGGGCATGAGCGAGGTCGAATTCGACAGGCCCACGGCAGCAGGTCTCGAGATCGATGAACAGCGGCCCCTTTCTGGTGGCGAGCACGTTCCCTGGATGCGGCTCGCCATGCAGCAGCTGCTCGGCACCTGCCGTCTCGCCGATCCGTTGTCGCAGATCTCGTAACGTGGCACCGAGCAGCTCACGGTCGGGGTCGGCGAGCCTGGGACTGCGATCGCGGTTCGCCACGAGTTGTCGAGCCTCCTCGACGCGCTCGGTGAAGTGCGGCGCCCGGACGTCGTCGAGCTCGCGCAGGCCGGCGTGCAGCCGCTCCATGGCGGCGGCGTAGTCGAGTGCTGAGACTTGTACATGCGCCACGGATTCGTAGTAGGTCCACAGCGTGACCACGAAGCCGTCACGCTCATGGACGCGTGGCTCCACCCGAGGGTCGAGAGCGGCAACCGGACATCCGGTTTCGCCGAGCCGCTGAGCAAGCGCCACCTCGAGTTCGGCGACCTGGTGCCCTCTGTGTGCCACCCGGGCCACGACGTCACACGGCTGGACACGCAGGGTGAGCTTGTTCGAATCGTTCAGGACGATCGCGTCGTCTGCTTGCAGGCCAACCGACGAGACGATCGACATCGCCGCAGCCACCGCACGCGGGACCTCGGACGGCTGCATCTGTCACTCGGTCAGGAGAAGCGTGTCCAGCCCGCGGGTCAGTCCCGTACGACCGAGGACCGCCCGGACCGCCAACAACGTGCCGCCGACGTACGGGGTCGGCGTACCGCCTGCGTCGTGGCGAATCGACAAGCGTTCGTCCGGGAGCGCGAACACGACCTCGGTCGACACGACAAAGCTCGGCAGCCGAAGTGAGTGGACCTGCGTCCCCGCCACCGTGGTGCCGCGAGCCTCGATAGAGCCGCTGGTCTGGTCGGGCGGCACCTCGACCGAGTTCGGTCGCACGTCGGCCAGGCGCTCGGCCAGCTCCTGCGCCGTACCGCTGGGAGCGTCCGGCTTGCCGGCCGAGGCATAGTCGATGATCTCCCGGGACGGCAGGTAGCGCGCAACGAGCAGCGCGGCCGCCTGTGCCATCGCCGCTGTGAGCGAGAAGTTGCCCGATGCGACGACGCCGACCCCGGCTTCTTTGGCAAGGCGATCGATCTCGGCGAAGTCGTCAGCCGTAAGGCCCGACGTCCCGATGACCACCGACACGCCTCGATCCAGTGCGGCAAGGGTGTTGGTAAGAACGGCGTCCACGGAGGTGTAGTCGACCAGAACGTCCACGCCGTCGAGCGCCTCTGCCACGGAGGCGTGCACTGGAACACCGAGCGGGTCACCGCCCCATGCAGTGCCGAGGTCCGCGCCGGCCGCTGAGCGGCTCACGGCACGACGTAGCACCAGGTCCTCGGAAGCCACGATCGCCTCGGCGATCGGACGACCTGTCCAACCAGTCGCGCCTGCGAGGCACACGTTGATGGTCACGAACCTGAGGTTATCGCCGGCCGACGATCCCACTCATGCCTCCGTCTGTCCTGGCCCCGCCTCGCTCACGATGTCCTCGGCCGACAGCTCGCCCGGCACGTACTTCGGCAGTCTCGCGGCTGGGAAGATCGACAACAACGAGATGCCCGCCACGATCAGGAACGACGACCGCAAC
>Ga0081455_10005546_pt1 | contig 13812 bp, 13 predicted proteins | sample TabmetS3T2R1_FD_70207 | JGI IMG/M metagenome (GOLD analysis project Ga0081455, IMG submission 70207) | Tabebuia heterophylla rhizosphere microbial communities from the University of Puerto Rico - S3T2R1 | ecosystem: Host-associated > Plants > Roots > Rhizosphere ... | reverse complement strand
ATCCTAGAATCTTCGGCTTTGAAACTTCCGATTCGTCGTCGTCCCATTGCCAGCCCCCGATGATAAACAACATTAAGGGCAATATCCACGAGGCGGCCCCGAAAGCCTGAAAGAGCATGTTGGACACATGGGCGCCCATCGGCCCGACCCAGTTGCGCGCGCGAGCCCTCTCGCTCACCGAATTCCATGACGGATCGCCGGAGTCGTAACTTATCAATGCAAGCAAAATCACGATCCCGATCCCGATCAGCATCAATCCGATTATCTCGTTCCAGGGGCCGGTGGAGTTTTGCTTGTTTATGATCTTACGTCGAGCCATAGGACTTAGAAGAGTTATGGGACTTAGAGGACTTATAGGACGCATGGTTCTATAAGTCCTCTAAGTCCTATTGAATGTTTCTCTTCGACAACAAATACTCCTTGATAAAATCGTCAATTTCGCCGTCGAGCACCGCGTCGACGTTGCCCGTCTCGCGTTTTGTGCGGACGTCCTTGACCAGCTTGTAAGGGTGCAGCACGTAATTGCGAATCTGCGACCCGAACGAGATGTCGCGCTTCGCCTCGGCTAGCTTATCGGTCTCCGCGCGCTTCTTCGCCAACTCCATCTCGTAAAGGCGCGACCTCAGGACTTTCATCGCCACGTCGCGGTTCTGGTGCTGCGACCTCTGGTTCTGGCAGGTCACCACGATCCCGGTAGGGAAGTGGGTGATCCGCACCGCCGAATCCGTAGTGTTGATGTGTTGTCCGCCCGCGCCGGTCGAGCGATAAGTGTCGACGCGCAGGTCCTTGTCCTGAATTTCGACCTCGATGTTGTCGTCGAATTCCGGCGTGACGAAGACCGAGGCGAAGCTTGTTTCACGGCTCTGCCCGGCGTTGAACGGCGAGATGCGGACAAGCCGGTGCACGCCGACCTCGCCCGCTAGCAGCCCGTAAGCGTAATCGCCCTCGACGCGGAAGCTGGCCGATTTGATCCCGGCCTCTTCGCCGGCCTGATAGTCGAACATCTCGGTCTTGAAATCGTGGCGCTCGCACCAGCGCAAGTACATCCGAAGCAGCATCTCGGCCCAGTCCTGCGCGTCGGTCCCGCCTGCCCCCGCGTTGATCGCCACAATGGCGTTGAGCGAATCGTTTTCGCCGCCGAGCAACATTCGCGTCTCGCTCTCCTCGACCTCTTCGGCGAGGCGTTTGAGCGATTCGCGCAGCTCGCGGGCCGAAGCCTCGTCTTCGGCGGCGAATTCGAACAGCACGGCGATGTCGTCAACGAGGCGTCGCTGCCCCTCGGCGGTGTTGATCGCGCGCTCCAGGCGCGCGCGCTGCTGTAAGATTTTCTGAGCCTTCTCCTGGTCGTTCCAGAAATCGGGCGCGGCGGCCTGCGCCTCCAGTCTCTGCAACTCCGCGCGCTTGGCCTCTACGTCAAAGAAACCTCCGCAATTCGGCCACTCGCGGCTTCAGGCCATCGTACTTTTCACGCAATTCCTGAATGGCAATCGCATCGAGCATTCTTATTATCCATCTCCTGTCCTAAATGGTAGTTGATTTTGGACCGCTTAAACAGCGCCACGCGCCTAGGGGCGGGTATTCCCCGCACGTCTTTGTGATCAACGCCGTTGGGCGGGGAATATCCGCCCCTACGCGCGCAGACAGTACCGGCGTCCCAATATCGCGTGGCCTGTTAGCTTACCACACCCCAAAGACGGAGCGTTAATCAGCCGCAATCACGTCCGCTTTTAACACACTCAGGGGCTTATGCGGTTTCCACCCGTCTGGCAGATCGCCGCAATCTTCGCGCAGGTACTGCCACTGGTTCGGGCGGATCGTAGCGACCAGCTCTTTGCGGGTCTTAGTCTTGAGCGGTTTGCCGAGATAAATTTTGCCCAGGCTCGCCATCGTTTCTTCCGGCAAAGCAGAGGCGAACATTAATAGCGGCCATGTGAAGTTCGGCCCGTTGATCTTGCGCAGCTTCCATGCCCACAGCGCCAGCGCGCCCGTGCGCCAGGCGATCGGCCCCCACCAACTATACAGGCCGGGACGCAAATTCAGCTTCCAGCATTTCATCATTAACTGCCATTGCAGGGGGGTGAGCTGGCGCGTCTCGGCGACTCCTTTCTCCTGCTCCATCCGCGTGTCGTGGAGCGGCGTGAAGATCGAGGGGACGAGGAAGGCGAACAGTCCGCGCCGCTCCATCTCGTAAATCAGATCGAGCGTGGCCATCACGTCCTCGTCGGCCTCTTCGGGGCTGCCGACGATCAAGGTCATCACCGGGAACCAGTTGTTCTCGTTCAATGTTTGCAGCCCTTCGAGCACGACGCTCGGCCAATCTTCGATAGAAAACGGAATGCCTTTGCTCGGCATGATCTTCTTCGCCATCCTGACCGAGCCCGTCTCCAAACCGATCAACGGCGAGAGGGCCTTCTTCTGCGGGTGCGAGCTCAGGTATGGCAAATGAATCGGGCTTTTCGGCAGCAGCATCTCCGACATCTTTTGGATCATCACAGGGTCTACGACGGCGGGCGCGATGGTCGCGTGGCTCAGGACGTGCTGTTCGACGCCGGGCGTGTTGATCACCGACGAATAAAGGTCGAGCAGCGCGTCACGGTTCGGGAAATAGAACGGAGTGTCCGTGTGTACCTGCCCCCAGATGAACATGTCTTCGGTGGCCAGGCTGATCTGTTTGTTGCCTTCGCGCACGTTGGCGCGCACGGCAGACATTATCTTTTCTTTCGGAAAGTCGATCTGCGGGTTCAGGTCGGGGACGCAGAATTTGCAACGGCGTCCGCAGCCCGTGGTCATCTCGACCACGCCGAAGGTGGTGCGCTTGTCGGGCACGAGCAGCGCCTCGCGCTCCTTCGGGTGGCCGACCTCGATCTCGCGCGGCAGTTCTTCTCCGGCGATCGCCTTGCGGAAGATCGCCATCGTGTCCTCCGATTCGCTGCGGCCTTCGACCACGCAATCAACGCTGAGTTCGTCGAATGAATTGGTCTGCGTGATCTGCCACCCGCCGGAGCCGCCGACGATGACTTTGAAGTTCCGGCGGTAAGGACTGTCCTTGATTTTGGCGAACATCAGCCGCGCGTAATGCGAGTTGATCGGCATCTTCGACGTGCCGAAGATCGAAGTGTAGACGCCGGCGGCGAAGGTCACGCCGAGCGGGTTGTGCGTCGAGACGGCCACGACGCGCGTGTTAGGGCCGATGAATTTGCCCAGGTCGTCGGGGTAGCAGCAGACGATGTCATCCGGCCGGAATTCTCGCAGCAGCGCGGCCTCGACCAGGCGCACGCCCGCCGGCATGTAGCGCGCCGAGCCGTCCGGGTTGTATTCGACCTCGCGCCAGTGCGGATATTTTTTAGTCATCCAGCCCTCCATCCAGATCGGCATCGAAGCCATTCCCATCTGGATGAAATAACCGGCGTGGTCAATCGTCTCGGTGAGCGGCGCCGTCAACACGATCAATTTGCCGCCGTCCGCCGGCTCCGTGATATCTAGTGGTTGCAAATGGTTATTCGATTTTTCATTCGTCATATGGGGAGTATTCCTGTCGGGTTGAGGGGGCATTGTTCACGGTTGCTCGCCAGATTGCTGCGATGAATCTCAAATCCCAGATTTCATATCCGAGATTTGAGGCCGAGAATATTTCAAATCCAGGATTTCAATTCTGAGATTTGAGCTTAAGACTTGAGATTGAAAAATTATTTGTTTTTTGCCGGTACGCTCGTTTTCAGCAATGCCAGGACTTCATTTCTCACCGCTTCCCAGGCGAAAGATTTGGGGTCGACGATTTCAAAATGGCCCGCCTTTTCGATCACGACCAGCTTCGCCTCATCGCCCTTCTTCTTCGCGGCCTCGGCGTAATCTTTCGCCATATCGAGCGGGATGATGGGGTCGCTCGAGCCTTGCACAATCGCGGAGGGAATTCCCAGCGGCAGCAGTTCGATCGGCGACGCCTGGTCGTAAATCGCGGCCTTATCATTTGCCGGCCCGCCCATCAACTGCGCGACGTTCGCGTCGCAGGCCGTGCCCGACCGCCGCAGATCGGTGACGCCCGCGAGCGATACCACGCCGCGCAAAGGCAAAGGATCGTTCGAATAGGCGGGGCTGTCTTTCGGCAAAAGCTTTCGCGCCGCGAGCCACAGCGCAAGATGGCCGCCCGCCGAATGGCCCACGGCGACCACCCGATTGAGGTCGAGCGGATAGGTCTTCGCAATCTTTCGCAGATGATCGGCGGCTCGCGCCACGTCTTCAAAAGTGCCCGGCCATCCCCCGCCCTGATTGCCGACCCGGCGGTATTCGACGCTCCAGGTCGCGACGCCGGCCTCGGTGAGCGCCGCGCTCAGATGGCCCATATACGAAAGGCCGTACTCCGACATCCAACACCCTCCATGAATCACGATGGCGACGGGATGAGGCCCCGCGCCCTTGGGCAGTCGCAGGTCGCCGAATTGAAATTCGTTCGAGCCGTAAGGCAGACGATGATCGACCGGCGGAGTTGGACGAGTCAAAACATCGCGGGACGATTGCCCTAGCCTAGCGCGGACGATGTCGCAGGCGAGCGCCGCGACCGCGGCCAGCGCGAGAGAAATAAACACGATTGGTCGGGAAATGTGAGTGAACATCCGTCATATCCTGTCTTTTTCCGAAGGAGTCGTTCATATCGCAATGAGCGACGTCCAGGAACAATAAAAATAGACAGGATTTACAAGATGAACAAGATGAAAAGGAAAAAAATCAATCCTGTAAATCTTGTAAATCCTGTCTATTTTCTGAGGGGCTCAACATGTCGAGTTGTGACGCCCTGAAACGATGAAAAGCGCAGTTCGTAATCCCGCCTTTAGGCCGCAAGCGTTTGGCGTCACGGAATGGATCTGCATCCGACGATTCCGCCTAAAGGCGGGACTACGAACTCATTTTCTGAGGAGCGCTTTCAGCTTTGCGCCGAGTCGAGTCGAAAACATCGCGCCGAGCAATCGTAACATCAATCGCTCTGTCTTTGCATCATAAGGGTACCAGAACGGGTCGCGCTTCAGGCCGAAGCGATCAGTGACGATGACTTGTTGATGGCAGAAGCGGCGAATGCCTTCGGCGCCGTGGCGCTTGCCGATGCCGCTCTCTTTCAACCCGCCCGAAGGAGCGTCGGTGACCGCGAACCCGGCGATCACGTCATTTACGCAGGTGACGCCCGCCTCCACCTGGGCGGCGATCTTTTCGCCCCTGGCCTTGTCGCGCGTGAAGACGCTGGCGTTCAACCCGTATCGCGAATCGTTCGCCAGTCGCAGCGCTTCCTCTTCGTCCCTCACGCGCATAATCGGCAGCACGGGGCCGAAAGTCTCTTCGGTCATGATCTTCATCGAGTGGTCGACGTCCGAGAGAACAGTCGGCTCGAAGTAGCGTCCCGAGAGGTTCGGGTTGCGGCGGCCCCCCGTGAGGACTTGCGCGCCGCGCGCCTTGGCGTCGTCGATGTGGTCTTCTACGATTTCGACCTGTTTAGGGAAAGTCATCGCGCCGACGTCGACACGCGCCTCGACTTCGCCCACGTCGGCGCCCTGGCGCAGCGCGCGGGTCTTCTCTACGACGCGGCGAGTGAACTCATCGGCGACGGCGTCTTCGACGTAAACGCGTTCGACCGAGATGCAGACCTGGCCCGAATTGGTGAACGCGCCCCAGACCGCCGCGTTGGCCGCGCGCTCGACGTCGGCGTCGCGCAAAACGATCATCGGGTCCTTGCCGCCTAGCTCGAGGCTCACCGGAACCAGGCGCTTCGCCGCGCGCTCGGCGACGACCTTGCCGGTGCGCGCGCTGCCTGTGAACGCGATCATGTCGACCTCGTCAACCAGAGCGCCTCCCGTCTCCCCGTAGCCGTTGACGACTTGCAGAATGTCCGCCGGCGCGCCGGCGGCGATGAACGCTTCGCGCAGGATGTCCGCGCCTCGCATGGCGATCAGCGGGGTCCATTCCGACGGTTTGATCACGACGGCGTTGCCAGAAGCCAGCGCCGGAACCGCTTCGCCGATGGTCAGGATCAGCGGGAAATTCCACGGCGTGATCATCCCGATGACGCCGCGCGGCTGGTAATGTACGGTGACCTTTTTGTTGCGGAGCAAGTGAGGCGTCACCCGATGCGGCTTTAGAAAGCGGCGGGCCCGTTTCGAATAAAACGTCAGCGCGTCGCAGACGTAAGTGATCTCGACCAGGGCTTCGAGCCGGGGCTTGCCGTTCTCCCGGCAGATCAATTCGATCAACTCTTCGCCGTGAGCGATAAAACGGTCGCGGGCCGAGAGCAGAACCTTCTCGCGACTCTTGAAATCCATCGCGCCCCACACGCGAAAGGCCTCGCGTGCGCGCTTCGCGGCCGCGCGCACGTCGAGCGGCGAATCAATTTCGACTTCGCCGATTTTTTCGAACGTCGCGGGGCTGTGGACTTCGATTTTCTTTCTTGCTTCGACACTAAGTCGCTGCGCCATGATCGGCCTCCAGGGTTCTTATCAATCTTTCGTGAGAGTGAACAATAGACGGCCCAGGTATGAAACTTTCCTGCCGCCTTCAGTCATTGGTTTAAACCTCCACTTTTCCGCCGCGCTCAATACCAAACCTCGCCACGCAGGGGGGCCGTTGGGTATCTTTGCGCAATCAACGGCGCCATCCTCATTCACCAAAAGATCGGCGAAAAAAGTGAGGCCGATCTTTTGGTGGGCATCAAGAAGAGGATCGACTGTATAAATAGCTCTATCTTTCATCTCTTTCGCTCCTATCCAAACCGGCTTCCCATTATTGTCTTTGAGCAGTCTTGCTTTGGTTATGCATGGTAAGGCCTGCGGCTCGGTGACGCTGTCGGTAATGTCATTTGGGTCTGACAAATTGAACGTGATTACGGAGCTGACCGCAACCGCTTTTCCTTTAACATCCACTGGTTGAAATCGCCACCTCATTAAAGCCTCTGAAATAGGCGCCGTGAGCAAAGGATGACCGCTCAGAAATTGGAAACACTCGACCCTGCCTTCAGTATTGATCAACGCCAACAACTGAACGCTGCCTGAACACCTACAGGATTTCGGATAATCCGGTTTCTCATACCAAATCATTCTCGATCCCAATTCTTCTGCAGGAAACAAAACCGGCTTGTCATTTTTATCGCGCAATAAATTGGGATCATCCTTGCATGGCCATTTTGATTCTCTCTCTTGAGCGAGATAGAGCGGCGACAGCGCCGCTAAGACGCAAACACAGAACGCTATTGCCCAGATTCTCTCTTTCATTGCAATCTATTGCTAGTTTTTGCGGCCCTCTCACTTTATCGGAGATTTTCAAATTCGATTGTCTTGCCGCGGAGCGGCTTTTGAGCCTAGCCCGGCGTTTAAACGCGGCCTAAATTCAAAAGCCGCTCCGCGGCAGTAAAATCACTATCTCAAAGTTTCGTAAAAGTGACAAAATCGTAAATCGTCTTCGGTCTTTACTTCGTATCATCCTGACTTCGCCACTATATTGAAATTCACCACAACCTCGTCCTTCACCTTTATCGTACCGCCGGCCGCCGAATAAGGCTTGATGCCGTAGTCGGTCTGTTTGAGCGTATATTTGCCGGTGGCGCGGAGCTGTTGCGGCGTGACTGTCGCCGCGACCGGAACCGCTATTCGCTTCGTCACTCCGTGCAAGCTCAGGTCGCCGTTCACGACGAAGCCGTAAGCGTCACTGCCCGTCTGTTTCACATCGCTGACCGAAACCGATTTGAATGTGATCTTCTGATACTTCGCCGATTCCAGCACCTCGTTGTGCATTGAATTGAATATCTTCTTTTTATCTTCTTCGCTCGGCTCCTTATCCAACACCTCCAGGGACGGCGCGTCAACTTCCATTTCCAGCGATCCGGCGCCGGCCCCGGCTGCTGGAACGATGACTCTCCCGCTAAAGGATTTCACGCCGATCTCGTGGTTGTGCGCGAGCGCGCTGAAAAGCCCAGACTTGCCCACGAAGACCCAGAAACTGCTCTCCGACGGGACGATTGTGTAAGTTCGCGTTCGGGATTGTCCGAACGCGAAGGCGGTTAATAACAGCAACGAAAAAATCCGGATTGCGTATCGCGTCTTCATTATTGCCCTCCTTACGGCTATGGCGACTTCGCCACGATTGCAAAATTGATCTTCACCCCGTCGCCGATACTGATCATTCCCAGCTTGCCCGAATAAGGCTTTATTCCGAAATCGGTCTGCTTCAATTCGGCGTCGCCGGTCGCGCGGAGCTGGTCTTTTGAGATCGAGACGGTGACGGGAAATGAAACACGCTTCGTCGCGTCGCGCAAGGTGAGGTCGCCGTTGAGCGTGAAAGAGCGAGTCTCGCCGGATTTGCGCGCGTCGCTCACCGAGACGGAGACGAATTTGATCTTGGGGAATTTGTCAGATTCGAGAACCGAGTTATTCAAAACATTGTGAAACTCCCTGCGCTCGAATTCGGTCATGCCTTCGTCGGCGTTGGTGAGCGATTTCGTCTCGGCCTCAACTTCGACGGCGATCCGCATTTCGTCTCTCTCCGACACCTCGATCTTGCCGGAGAAGTTTTTGACCTCGACGCGATGAGTCGGGTATCGCCTGGCGATGAATCCCTCCTGTGTGAGTGTTGCAGTGACGCGGCTCTGCGAAAGGTCGATTGTATATGCGCGAATTTTGTCTTTCCTCTTCGCGCGCTGCGCAGACAGGTCTTGATTTTGCGCGAACAGGAGGATGACGCAACAGGCGACGGGCGCGGCGCGACGCGGGATCGCCAAGATCAGTTTTTTCATTGCTGCGCCTCCCGGGAACGCATACTAACCTCGGTAGCTCGTCCCCTCAAGCGGCTCGACTACCACCGCCGTCCCATAAGCCAGCACTTCGGTGACGCCGCTCATTACCTCGTTGGCGTCGTAGCGGGCGCCGATGATGGCGTTCGCCCCGATCTCGGAAGCGTGCTGGATCATGATTTCAAAAGCCTCGCCGCGCGCCTTCTCGCAAAGCTGCGTGAAGAGAGTGATGTTGCCGCCGACCAAGGTTTGCAGGCTTCCGCCGATCGTGCCGAAGACCGAGCGCGAACGCACCGTGATGCCGCGCACGACGCCGAGATTGCGCACGACGCGGAAGCCCGGCAATTCGAACGCGGTCGTGACCATGTGATGCGCGACCGAATAACGCGGCGGCGCGACGGGATAGGGTCTTTGTACGTTAATCTCGTTTTCCATACTTCAATCTCCGGCGGACGCAAGTCGCGTGAGCCATCGGTTCGCCTCCCTCGGCGAATGCAACCTGACGGTTTGCGCGCCTCGTTGTTCCTGGACTGCAAGGAGAAGAGGATATTCCACGCGGTGGCGATTATAAGACTGCAAAGTCCACATTATGACCGAATCTCGGGAAAACGCCGCGCGCAATCTTTCACGATTCCCGTTGCAGCACTCTTCGCCTGTCACCAGCCGGTAAATAGTACGACGCAGCACGCGCCCGAGAGTCACAGTGAATGAGAAATCAAGCCAGACGATCGTGTCGGCCCGCTCCCAGACCAGATCGCGCGCGCTTGCGCTGTAATTGCCGTCAACGACCCAGCGCTCAGCTCCGACGGCGTCGCGCACCCGCGATCGGAATACGTCTCTGGGAGCCGGTTCCCAATCAGCCCCCCAATACAACGCGTCAAGCTCGACGTGAGGGATGCGCAGAATCTCGGCGAGTTTGTTGGCGAACGTCGTTTTGCCTGATCCGCTTGTCCCGATGACCGAAATGCGATTCATACGAATTGGCGCCCGGTGTTTGACCGGCGCTCCGTAAGGGTTATGAAAACAGGGCGCCCTGATTTTCATTGCCCCTTTTCGCCTCTTCTTCGTATTCCGGCGGAGTCCACAAATATTTTTCGATCTGACAGCGGCCTTTGTCATTGAAGACAAGCCCTTCGGCTTCTAGCAACCGCTGTTGCAGATCTGGCGGCACGGTCATCCCGGCGGTCGAACATCCGCCCTGGGCGTTGATCACGCGGTGCCAGGGGATGCTCCGTCCGTCGTCCGGCGTCGCGTGCATGACGTTGCCTATGGCCCGCGCGTCGTAGCCCGCGCCCAGGACGCGCGCCACCTGTCCATAACTCATCACACGTCCGGCCGGGATTCGCAGGACGAGTTGGTAGACGCGTTCGCGGAAACTCGGATCGTCTTGAGGCCGACCTTTGACGGCGTTTGCAATGGGTTTTTCACGTTGCGCCATCGCTTTTAGAACCTCGATTGATGGTTGCGGCGCGCTCTTTTTTCATTCAACGGCCGTCATCGAATTCTTGAACAGTCTCCACCGAAAACAGCGGAGGGATTTCGCAGCCGGCAATGCGTAAATAGGTGTATAGCTGGCCGCGGTGGTGGATTTCATGTTCAAGGGTCATTTTCAGCACAGCCATCCGCGTCAGAGGACGCTCAGGGCTGAACGGCGCGACGTCTTCTGCGAGTTGTTCCGGCGTCAACGCCATGACTTTCGCCACCGCCTCTTCATGCGCCTTGTCAAAAGCGGCGAGCGCCGAAGCTGTGTCGCTGAGCGGCGCCGGCCACTCTTTTGGGAACGAACCGGTCAACGCGGCTTCGATCAGCCCCCATTCGGAAATCCAAGGATGGTTCACCAACTCGCCGAGCGACATCGCCGATTCACATGGCTTCCAATCGTATTTGTCGTTCGGCGCGGCGGCCATGATCCTTTTCGTCTGTTCGTGAATGCGATTCCAGGTCTGGACGTATGAGTCGAGATGAGCAGGCATAACGGACTCCTTCATTAGTTCGTGTGTGGTGAACTTTGTGAACGGCGGAATTTAATTCAATTCCCGCAGCACGACGCGCGCCGGGCCGCCGTCGCCGTCCTTGATCTTCAGCGGCAGGCAGATCAACTCGTAATCGCCTGGCGCGACTTCATTCAGGTCTAAGCCCTCGACGATGTAGACGTTATTACCGAGCAGCGTCCAGTGTGTGGTCGGCTTGTCGAATCCGAACTTCTCGACGGAGAGGTAATCAATGCCGACCAGCTTCACGCCGCGCGCGACCAGCGCTTCGGCGGCGTCGGTTTCGAGGTAGACGAAATCTTTTTGAAACTCCTTCGTCTCGCGCCAGAGCCGCGAGTTGCGCGTCTTGAAGAGCACGCGCGACGCGCCGTCGAGATCGAAGGTCGAGAGCGTCGCGGCGTCAATCGAAGCGACGTCGCCGGCGTCAACGACGCGGGCCGGACCGATGAAGACTTCAAGCGGCGCCTGGTCGAGCGCGACGCCGTCCTTCATAAAATGGTAAGGCGGATCGACGTGCGTGCCGATGTGCGTGCTGAAGCTCAGGTGCGAGACGCGCGCGATGTCCCCCTTTTCGAGCGATTGCGTTCGTTCGATATGAATCGGAGGATCGCCGGGATAGACAGGAAGGTCGTTCGAGATCGTAACTGTGACGTCGTAAATTCTCATCGCTCGCCCGCTGATAATTGCCCGCTGTTTATTTATTGACACGCGTTGTTTTAAAGACGGCGCGAGTATAGAAATCGGCGGCGGGCTTGTCAATTTTGGTGTAAGCTAGGTCTCAGATCGAACGAAAGAGGGACAGGCTATGGAAAAAGAATTGGAAGTCGCCAGGGAGCTGGCCCGGGATGCGGGGCGCATCCTGCTAGAGTTTTACGCGGGGGAGACAAAGGTGCAATGGAAAGGGCGCGACGATCCGGTGACGGCCGCGGATCACGCCGCGAACGAAATGTTGGCGAACGAATTGAATCGCCGCTTCCCAGGCGACGCCGTCCTGTCCGAAGAAATCCCTGACGACCGGGCGCGTTTGGAGAAAGACCGCGTCTGGATGGTCGATCCGATGGACGGAACCAAACAATTCATCGAACGAATAGGCGAATTCGCCGTGATGATCGGCTTGGCGATCGAAGGCGAAGCGAAGCTCGGCGTGGTTTATAACCCGTGGGCGGACCGGATGTATTACGCCGCGCCCGGCGCGGGGGCGTTCGTCGAAGAGAAGTGGTCGACAAAGCGATTGCGCGTCGCGCCCGTCAGCGACCCTTCGCAGTTGGTCATGGCGATGAGTCGTTCGCACCCGAGCCGGAAAGTCTTCAGCATCCGCGAAAAGCTGGGCATCCACAAATACATTCAACACGGCAGCGTTGGGTTGAAATTCGGCCTGATCGCCGAAGGCCGCGCGCACCTCTATATCAACACCAGCTCGCGCACCAGCCAGTGGGACACATGCGCCCCTGAAGCCATCCTGCGCGAGGCGGGCGGCGTGGTAACCGATTGGAACGGCGATGCTCTGAGATATAACAGACCCGAGGTCCGCAATCTACATGGCATCGTGGCCACGAACGGGACGATCCATGACCGAGCGCTCGAAGTGACTTCTGAGGTGTTGTCCGGGTTTAAATGATATTGCCACTATGCAAGAAAACGTCTTACGTCATTTGCCTTCGATTGACCAGTTGCTGCGCCGCGACGGCTTGCGAGATTTGATCACAACGGCCGGGCGCGACGCGGTGCGAGACCGTTTGCGCGAAGTCCTCACCGAAATCAGAGGGGAGATCGGCGCCAAACCTAGGATAGAGGATAGAGGATCGAGGACAGAGGGCCGCCTTAAGCGCAATGACGCGATCGTCGCTCGTCGATCCTCTGTCCTCGGTCTTTCTGAGGAGGAGATTGCAGGCGAGATCGAGCGTCGTTTGAACGCGCGATTCGACCGGCGGCGGAGATCGCGTACGCAACGGGTGGTCAACGCCACCGGCGTCACGCTGCACACGAACCTGGGCCGCGCTCCGCTGAGCCGTCGCGCGCTCGAGGCCATCAGCGAGGCCGCAGGTTACTGCAACCTCGAATACGATTTGCAAACGGGGCGGCGCGGGAAGCGCGGATCGGGGCTTGAGGCGATGTTGCGCGAACTGGCCGGCTGCGAAGCCGCCGCCGTGGTCAACAACTGCGCGGCGGCGGTGTTGATCACGCTAAACACGTTGGCCGAAGGCGGCGAGGTTCTGGTCTCGCGAGGCGAACTGATCGAGATCGGCGGCTCGTTCCGCATCCCCGACGTGATAGCGAAATCGGGCGCGCGCATCCGCGAGGTCGGGACGACCAACCGCACCAGCCTGAGCGATTACGAGAAAGCCATCAATGAAAACACTCGCGTCATCCTGCGCGCGCACCCGTCGAATTACCGCATCATCGGCTTCACCGAGAAGCCGGCGCTAGAAGACCTCGCCCGCCTCGCTCGCGAACGCGACCTGCCGTTGTTTGAAGACCTGGGGAGCGGCTGCCTGGTCGATCTGAATCCAATCGGCGTTCACGACGAGCCGACTGTCGCGCATTCGATCAACGCCGGATGCTCAGTTGTCAGTTTCAGCGGCGACAAACTGTTGGGAGGCCCGCAGGCCGGGATCATTCTGGGCAAAGCCGATGCGATTAAAAGTGTCAAGTCCAATCCACTGATGCGGGCGCTGCGCGTCGACAAGCTGACCTATGCGGCGCTCGAAGCGACCGTGGACTCTTATCTGAGCGGGCGCGCGGTCGAAGAGATACCGGCCCTGGCCGCGCTCCACGCGACCAAAGAGACTGTCACGCGCCGCGCCCGCGCATTCGTCCGCCGCGCCCGTTCAACCGGCAAATCGAAACTGCCCCTGCATTTCACACTGATGGACGGCGCCTCGGTAGTGGGGGGCGGCTCGGCCCCTGAAACGCAACTGCCGACGACCTTGATCGGCGTCACTAGCGAGCGCCTGGGCGTCGACGAGATCGAAAAGAGGCTGCGTCGCAACTGCCCACCCGTCATCGTTCGCATCGTCGAAGACCGGATCGTCCTTGATTTGCGAACCGTTGCTCCTGGCG
>Ga0081455_10005545_pt1 | contig 13818 bp, 8 predicted proteins | sample TabmetS3T2R1_FD_70207 | JGI IMG/M metagenome (GOLD analysis project Ga0081455, IMG submission 70207) | Tabebuia heterophylla rhizosphere microbial communities from the University of Puerto Rico - S3T2R1 | ecosystem: Host-associated > Plants > Roots > Rhizosphere ... | reverse complement strand
TCCATCACCGTCAGGTCTTCGGTGATCTCGCCCGAGGCCACGGGACCCCGCCCCCCTCTGAGTGCGGCGAGGCTGTCGAATCCACGGACCCGATCGTGGACGGACCAGAACTCTTCGTTCGACAGGTTGGTCGGTCCCCGTGTGCTGCGGCCTCTGACGACGACGATATCGTCGCTCCGCTCGAACGCCAACGGCCTCAGGACGACGGCATCGACGACGGAGAATGTGATGGTTGCGGCCGACATGCCGAGCGTGAGCGTCACGAGGATGTAGGTCGCGTGTTTCGGCGCGCGCAGGAGCGAGCGCACGGCATCGCGGACGGACTGTTTCAGCGAGCGCCCGGCGCGCGGCGCCGCCGCGGCGAGCGTGGCCAGCGCCGCGCCGAGGATCTGTCCGTGCAGCCAGAGGACAGGCCATCGTGGCGCGCGCCCGCCGGTGCGGCGCGCCTCGAGCTCTTCGAGGATGTCGCCAATCGCCGCGTTCGCGGCCGCATCCGACGAAATCCGCCGCAGCAGCCACTCTGTCATGGCAGCTTGAGGACGGATTCGAGGCCGGCCGTCATCGCCGCTCACAAGAACAGGCTAAAACTAGAGGAGGAATTGCCCGCGCGGCTGAAAATATTTTTGCGCTCAAGAGCCGGTACGACGATTGCGAGATGAATCTTGCTTTGGTGTGACTGTCATCCGATGCGAATGGTAAAGATTTATTGATGGATCGGGCGTCTCGCAGGAAGGTGAGATTGGAGGAGGAATGAATTTTCAGATTCAGATGGAGCAAATGCCCGGTTATCTCGCTGCTAGGTTCATTGGTTCGGGCGAGACGGGCGAGGGGTTGCGGCAATTTGAGTCAATCGCTGAATATTGCAAGCGCACGAAGAACAATAAACTTCTCATCGACACTACTGGGTTCGATGTAAAAATCTCTGTCACGAGCGGATACTTCGCGGGAGAAAAAGCGGAGATTTTCGCCCGCTATGGGATAAAAAAAGTTGCGTTTGTTGGCGGCTCAGAGCAACTCGCTGTAGGAAAGTTTTCAATCATGGTGGCTCGGAATCGATTTATAAATGTCGAGGCGTTTCCGGACATCAAGGCCGCTGAAGACTGGCTGTTGCAATGACCGCCGCAAGGCGCAGCATGACGCTTCGGCTTCTCTCCGACTAAGCGCCAATCGAAGCGTCTCGCATTGGCCATACAGGCGAGCAATGAAGTCGAAGGCGCGCGCTTTCGGTCTGAAGGCCGTAACTTACTGTTTGAGAACACGGTATGCCATGACTTCAGGCTCCTGGGCTACGCCGTCAAGAGTCATCGTGCGGATCAATAGCTCGAAATATGGTAAGCGATCCGCCCCTTGCCGGATCTTGTCAGAGAATGCGCTGAGCAACTTCTCGTTGGTTACGAACTCGGCGGCAACCTCCTGAGACCCGCTCGAATTCCCCGCAATAATCAGGACGTTGCCGCCGTTGTTCAGATTCGGCAGAAACGCTATGGAGGCATAGACCGTCCTCTTGGCGCCTTCTTCCACGGGCAAATATTCCGTTTGTTCTCCAGGCTGCGGCGACCGGTTTTGGCAGATGATCACGTTGCGCTGCAGGTCGGAATAGAACCAGAAATTCAGCTTGGTCTCAAACATCTCGTTCCACAGATTACTCAACGGCCTGCCGATCAGCACCACGTGACCAGGCGAGAGTTCGCGCAAGCTCATGTCGCGCGCATAGCGGACGACGACCCTGCCGCTGAACCTCTCGGCAAGTTGAGATACCCGAACGGCGGTGCTCGCTCCGTCGAAAGTGGTGTAGCGGCGGATCGAGAAGCCGCGCAGGATCTTCTCCAACAGGCGAAGATTCTCGTGTTCGGGCCTGGACGCCCGTCGCAGGTAAGTCGCTAAGTCAATATGCTGGTCGGACGCTTCCTGCACCATAGCAAAGGTGTGGTCAGGCACGATGACTGTGGTTGTCAGGCTCGCGCTGAATAATTGAGACCATAACGCGCTCACCGCCGGGGGTGAAGGCGCCGGCGACGAGAGTTCCTTGGGATGAGCCACCAACCATGCCAGGGTGATGATGGCGACGACCAGCGCCACGACCACAGCTAATAAACAGCGAACCACAGGCGTCCGCCACTGTGAGTGAACGGACGCCGCCGATTCGGCAGTTTCGGCAGGCGCCTGTATAGACCGTTCAATGAATTCCGGCGCGTAGCCGCCTTTTGGGATTCTCAAGATGACTGGCTCGTTGGCGCCCTCGGAAGCGAAATAGGCTTCCAGTTTCTGGCGCAGCAATCGGGCCTGAGACCGGACGATATTATCTTCATTCGGGTTGTAATCGTGAGGCCGCTCGAAAACCCTCTCACCTATCCTTTGCTCGCTGATCTCGTCAACGCGATTTTCCAGGGCGCAACGACAGACATACAGGAGAAAATCCTGTAGACGTCCCGATTTGGCGAAGTGTGGGCTGTTGACGATTCGCTGCGCCAGTTCCCAGCGCAAATCCGCCTGCAGATTGGGATCCAATCCGGGAGCGGCCCCGTCGAAGGAGATTTTTGACCGTGAATTCACAGTGTTTACACCTTTCTGTCTGGGTGACTCGGTGTTGTAATCGCCGGAGAAGCTTACCAAGAAAGTAGCGACCTTAACAAACACTACTTATCAACTTTGTTGAGATGAAGGAAGTCGGAGCGACTTGACGCGAATGTCGCTCCATAACCAAAACCTCAGGGTTAAATGGAGGCTGATCCATGTACATTCGAAGACTACCGATTCTCTTCGGGACTATCCTGATTCTCGCCTGCGCCGGTTTGACACTGGCTCAGACATCCGCGGGCAGCATTCGCGGCGCCGTCACCGACCCGACCGGCGCTGTTCTGGCGAAGGCCACCGTCACAGTCAAGAACCTCGACACCAACAGCGAGCGCAAATTGATCACCAATGACGAGGGACTCTACAACGCCGACAACCTCCTGCCCGGCCAATACGAGGTGCGCGTCGAAGCGCAAGGCTTTCAACGCTTCCTTCAACGCGTTACCGTGCTCACCGGCAATACGCACACGGCCGATTTCTCTCTAACCTTAGGCGCCAGCAGCGAAACGGTGACCGTTACGTCGGGAGCGGCCCAAATCAACACGAGCGATTATAAGGTTGACGGCGTGATCACCCGCGAGCGCGTCGAGGCGCTCCCGCTCAACGGGCGCAATTTTCTCGAACTGGGACAATTGGAGCCTGGCGTTTCCGTCACGATTACTGGGAATCCTGGCGGAGCCGCCAACAGCTTCACACAGGTCAGCGTGGCGGGCGCCGGAGCCGGGCTGACACGCATCACTGTTGACGGAGGCAATGTCGGCGACCGAGTTACCGGCGGCTCGGCGACGAACTTTTCGCAGGAGTCGGTCCAGGAGTTCCAGATTTCTACCATCAACTTCGACCTCTCCACAGGCGTGACCTCGACCGGCGCGGTCAACATCATTTCCCGCACCGGGACCAACGCTTATCACGGCAGCGGGTTTTTCTTCTTCCGTGATCACAACATGGCCGCCTATCCGAATCTCGGGCGGAGCGCGACCAATCCGGATCCCTTCTTCGCGCGGCGGCAGGGAGGGTTCTCTTTAGGAGGGCCTGTCAAGAAGAACAAGCTCTTCTGGTTCACCAATTTTGAATACGGCAATCAGCTGGGCGTCGCCGAGGTCTCTCACAACACGACAGTCGGCGACGGAGGAGCATTCGCGGCCAACTTCAATCACAGCGGCGAACTGCCGCTGCGGAACAAGCTCTTCAACGCGCGGCTCGACTACAAGGTTAATGACAGTCACAGCGCCTTCCTGCGTTACAGCGAGGACCACAGCAAACTCCGGCAGTTCACCGCCGTCAATGAATCGGCCGGATCTAGGAGCGAAAACAACGCCTACAACGCGGTGCTGGGCTTCACCAGCGTTCTTTCGGCGACCCTGGTCAATGACGCCCGCTTCAACTACAACTTTCTGGCGAATGCGCTCGGCGCTCCCGTTCCTGAAGACTGCGCCGGTTCAATCGGCTGCCTGGGGGCGCTGGGGCCGCAGATCAATGTCGGAGGCACAGGCTTCAGGATCGGCGTCGCCAGCGGCCTTCCGACCGACCGCGCCAACCGCACCTATCAACTCACCGACACTGTAAGCTGGTCGAAGGGCACACACCGCATTCGCTTCGGCGGCGAATTTGAGAAGTATGTCCGCTTCGGTTCGTTAGCCACGAATGACACCGGCATTGTAAATCTTTTCGGTCCTGATCAAGTGCGCATTCCGAATCCGGCGCTCTGGGCCGCTCTGCCGGAGAGTTTGAAGAATCCCGCGGCAGGGCCGATTACTCTGGCTGACATCCTCAAACTTCCCGTTCAGACTTTCTCTATCGGTGTCGGAGACGCCGGCTCTCCTGCGCCCTTCAACCTCGAGAGCGCGCGCCGCACCAACCGCTATCGCCTCTTCTTCCAGGACGGCTGGCAAGCGAGGCCGAGTTTCACTTTCAACTACGGTCTGGCCTGGGCTTACGAATCCAATCTTCGGAATTACGACCTGCCCAAGCCTCAATGGCTGGCTCCGCTGTTGGGTGGTGGAGAGAACCTGGAGGCGCCGCCTCGCGAATACAAGAATTTTTCTCCCGCGCTGGGCTTCGCATGGTCGCTGGGCAAGGAGAAAAAGACCGTGATTCGCGGCGGATCGGGTATTTACTTCGATTCCGATCTGGGCGTCAACCGCATTGCGGAGCGACGCATCCTCGGTCCTTCGGGCAATGGCCGCGTGGTCATTGACGGCACTGGCATCGCGAATCCGCTCTTCGGCCAACCGGGTCAGCCAGCCAATTTGAGTCCGACAACCATCCCCACCGCCTTAACCGGGCAACAAGTAGTGAACTTGATCCCGCAGATCAAAGCCACGGAGACAGCGAGATTCGGATTGCTAGGCGATCTCTCAATCCGCAACATCCAATTGCTCAAATCTACAGGAACCGGCCAGGCCATCTACTCGGCTGATACTCGCACGCCATATTCCATTCAGACGAATTTCGGCGTCCAGCGAGAGGTCATCAGGAATCTCGCGGTCACGGCGGACTTTGTGATGCGGCGAGGGGTAGCATATGGCGGGCCGCACGGACTCTTTGGAGTGGATGTCAACCGATTCAATAGCGTCCGGGTGATATCCGTAGATCCGGTCACGAATGTTCCGACCACGGCCTCGACGCGGGTCCTTCCCTCATGCGCCAATATCGCGCAGAGGAATGATCCGAACGCTCAATGTTCTATCGGAGCTTTCACGGTCTTCCAATCGGCGGCCAATTTCCGTTACGTGGGGCTGCACCTTAAAGTGGACAAGCGGTTCTCTGATCGCTTCCAGTTCACCGCCTCCTATGCTCTCTCCCACTACACGGGTTGGAATGGAGTGGTAAATTTAGACAACTTGCAGGAGAGTTACGGGATTCATCCGAATGACCGCCCACACCGGTTCAATTTCAGCGGCATCTACGAGCCGCCTGAATACAAGGGCAGTCAACGTATCCTGCGCGGTCTACTCAATGGATGGCAAATCTCGACGATCAATCAGTTCCAGAGTTCTCAGCCCGCAAACCCGACAATCGCCATTGACGTGGATGGAGAGGGGACCTCGATTTTCACGCTTCCAGGGATCGAATGGAACGGGTTCGGACGAAGCGCCGACGCCGACGACATCCGGAAGGCGGTCGAAGCATACAATGCCGATGTGCTGGCCCGGAGCAAACCCCTCCCGGCCAATCCGACCGCCGCGCAGCGGGCGGTCTGTACGCTGGTTGTAAATGGTCAGACGCTTTGCGCCCCCAGGACTCCGCGCAACCAGGTCTACCCGTTGATCAATTTGCCCGCCGGCTTCTCCAACGGAGATACGTTCATTACCAACGATCTTCGCATCACCCGGACCATCAGATTCAAGGAAGAACTCAGGTTGAGCCTGATTGGAGAGGTTTTCAACATTTTCAACATCGCCAATCTCGGCGGCTACAGCGAGGACTTACAATCGTCGAACTTCGGGATTCCCACCACTCGCACGAACCAGGTCTTTGGTTCGGGCGGGCCGCGCGCTTTCCAGATCGCCGCAAGGCTGAGTTTCTAACGCTTCGGCGCGCGTGAGCAAGCGGCAGCCCCCTCGGACAACCGCTCGCCCACGCGCGCGCCGTACGGATGCCCCAATAAGGAGAAGGCGCTTTTCCGTGAAGTATGTAAATTGCGATAAGCTGAAAGAAGTTATCAGCAAGTTATTCTCCGGATTGAAGCCGAGCGATTTTGCCGATCCGGAGGAGTATTCCCTGTCCCAACGCTTGCGCGCACTGCCTGTTGGTATGAGCTTGCGGGCTTACGTGTTTTTGACTCCCGACGGCGAGGTCATCTCTATGGGCTATGAGCGGGGAGAACTTGAACGGTCGCGCGCAAGCCGGGATCTGTTGGACGCATTGGTTTGTGGGGCCGAACGGTACCCGATGCTGGCGGCGCTGATTCCTGAACGGCCACAAGATTCCACGGACTGCCCACTCTGTGATGGAGCGGGAGAATTTGATGTTGGGAGGCATTCGAGTCGGTCGGCGATTTGTGTCTGCTGTGGTGGGCTTGGTTGGGTACCCAACGACTATTGTCAAAACTGACTGCAAGCGTGACCGCTTCGCGCTCGATCGCAGAGAGCGATCCGCGCCCGTAGGTGGACGTGTCCAGGAAGTTTTTTGACCGTGAATTCACTGTGTTTACACCTTATCCACCGATTCCGATCGTGCTTCAATGAGCATCACCATGGATGCGCAAGCTTGGCGCTTCACCTCATTACAGGGGACTCAATCGCATGAAGTCACATTTGCTTATTAAAACGTCACGTTGGGTGTGTGTCGCTTTCATAGGAGCGCTCGCCGTCGCTACCACGTTTCCCGCTCAAACTTTGGAGCCGGCGTCCGGCAATGCCGGGCAGATGCCAGCGACTGGCAAGGCAGGGCAGATAAAGGTGTCCGTTCGCAGAATTACCGAGACTCAGTATCGGCACACAATCGCCGATGTCTTCGGTCCCGAGATCAAGATCAATTCGCGCTTCGAGCCGGAAAAGCGGGAGGAGGGGCTGCTTGCAATCGGGAGCGCCCGACTCTCGCTGACCTCTTCAGGTTTCGAACAGTACTTCGCCCTCGCAAGCTCCATATCCGACCAGGCGCTTAGCGAGAAACAAAGAGCCGCTTCAATTCCATGTAAGCCCGCCGATCCTTCCCAGGCTGATGAAGCCTGCGCCCGTCAGTTCATCGAAAGCTATGGCGAACGCCTCTTTCGCCGCCCTCTGACAGAATCCGAAACTTTGGCCCGCCTCAAGACGGCGTCAACGGGCGCGAGGCAGTCGGGCGACTATTATGCGGGGCTGAAACTCGCGCTGACCAGCCTTTTAGTGGCTCCGGAGTTCCTCTTCAGGATGGAAACGGCCGAACCCGATCCAGCCAATCCGTCACAATACCGCCTCGACGGCTACACCAAAGCCGCCCGCGTGTCGTTCCTCCTCTGGGACTCGACGCCGGACCATGAACTTCTCGCCGCGGCGCGCAGCGGCGCCATCCATACCGAGGCCGGCCTCAAGCAACAGCTCACCCGGCTGATTTCGTCTCCCCGCTTCGAGGATGGCGTTAGGGCCTTCTTCACGGACATGCTGCAGCTCGATGGGTTTGAGAACCTGGTCAAGGATCCGGCGATCTATCCCAAGTTCAACCAGGCTGTGGCCGATAGCGCCAAGGAACAGACTCTCAAGACGATCATCGATTTGCTGGTCCGCCAAGGGCGGGATTATCGCGACCTCTTCACCTCGAATGACACTTTTATCAACCGCCCCTTGGCGTCGGTCTACCGCATACCTTTTGCCGCGCCCGGCGGCTGGGCTCCGTATACGTTCCCGCAGTCGTCGGGACGGTCAGGTATTCTCACCCATGTCAGCTTCCTGTCGCTCTTCGCTCATCCGGGAACCTCCTCGCCCACAAAGCGAGGCATAAAAGCGCTTGAAATCTTCATGTGCGAGCCGACCCCGGATCCGCCTGCGGACGTGGATTTCTCCAGCGTTCAGGACAGCGGCAAAGGCACGGTTCGCGGCCGGCTGCTCGATCACATGAAAAATAGAGGCTGCGCCGTGTGCCATAGCCGCACTGATCCGCCAGGTCTTGCTCTCGAGCATTTTGACGGACTGGGACAGTTGCGGACGATGGAAAACGGCATGAGGATCGATGTTGACGGCGAACTTGAAGGCCTGAAGTTCGAGGGCGCCCAGGGTCTTGGCAAGACCCTACGAAATCATCCGAGTGTTCCCCCCTGTCTGGTGCGCAATGTCTACGCCTACGGGGTTGGCCGCAAGACGGAGCAGCGGGACGAGGACTATCTCTCCGATCAAGCCAAGGCTTTCGCCGGCGCCGGATATCGTCTGCCTGATCTCATGACCCAGATCGCTTCCAGTCCCGAATTCTTCAAGGTCGTATTTCCAAGCGGAGTCCAGCGCGCGTCCTCAACCCCGGCGAACACGACAGATCCGCATCAAGAATCAAGAGGAGATTTTCAATGAGCTTAGATTTCAATCGCCGTTCATTCTTGCGTGGCATGCTTAGTGGCGCGGCTGTCTGTGTGGGTCTTCCACTCCTTGACCGCTTCCTCAACGGCGCCGGCACGGCGTTCGCCGACGGGGCGAATCTGCCGGTCAGGTTCGGGACCTATTTCTGGGGTCTGGGACTCACTGATACTCCGACCGGTGGCACGCGTTGGGTCCCGAAGAAAGTGGGGCCCGATTATGAGATCACGCCGGAGCTGGAATCGTTGAAGTTCGCCAGGGACAAGGTGTCGGTTTTCTCCGGTTTCCGCGTGATCGGGGACGGGCGGCCCAACCTTGTCCACTGGAGCGGCCATGCCGGGATACTCTCCGGCGTCGCGCCGGCCGTGTCGGGCCGATTCGATGGACCGTCCTTCGATACCGTGGTCGCCGACGCCATCGGAACTTCGACTCGCTTCAAAACGCTCGATATCGACGCGTCAATCTCGCGCCTACCTGTCAGCTACTCCACCCGCACAGGCGCCACTTTCGCTTCGCCGGAAACCACGCCACTCGGCCTCTACACCAGGCTGTTCGGCGCGGGCTTCCAGGACCCGAACAGCGACAACTGGAAACCGGATCCCTCGATCATGCTTCGTCAGAGCGTGCTCTCTGCGGTTACAGACCAGCGTCAGTCCTTGATGGCGGGTCTCGGCAAGGCCGACCAGGTCAAGCTCGACCAATATTTCGCCTCCGTCAGAGACATGGAGAACCAACTGGCGATCCAGCTGCAGAAGCCGGAAAAATGCCAGGCGTGCGTAGTTCCCCCCGTTCCAAAGGAGGCGCCGCGGTCCGCTTCGGTCGACGCCGTCAACGCCAATGCCAAGACGATGGCCAGGCTGTTGGCCATGGGTCTGGCGTGCAATCAGTCGAGAGTGTTCACTTTCGTCCACACGGCGGGCGCTTCGGAGACCTACCTCGCCGGGCAAAGCAAGATCTATCACCAGATCACGCATGACGAGCCTACCGACGCCCAGCTCGGCTACCAGCCGGAGACCAGCAAGCTCGCCGGCCTGGTGATGCAGGCGCTTGGCGACTTCCTCCTCGAGATGGACGCGATCAAGGAAGGCGACGGAACTCTGCTCGATAACAGCCTGATCATGGCGTTCAGCGATACGGGCTACGCCAAGATCCATTCGATCGAGAACATTCCGATGTTCTTGGCCGGCCGCGCGGGCGGCAGGCATAAGGCGGGTCAGCATATCGCCGGAAAGGGCGACTCCGTGACGCGCGTTTCTCTGACGGCAATGCGGCTCGCCGGGGCGCCGGCCGGCGCCTTCGGCTCCGGCGCGATGAAAACCGCGCGCCAGATTACCGAAGTCATCGCTTGAGAGGGGAGGCTCGAATGAAGCGGCGTTTGATCGCAACCGCAGTGATGGTGATTACCATCGCGTTCCCAGGCTCTCCCGGGGCGCAACAACCGTCCCAGCCGGTCAAATGGACGAAAACCTACGTCGTCGAGTGGAACGAGCCGGCGATGTACTACGGCGCCAAGACCGGCGTCATCGATCCTGGAACCGACTGTCCCAAAGGGACCAATCCGGAAATCGACTGGGTTAAGGTCTTGGTGGACGCAGGATATACGCTCGAAGAGGCCAAGTGGCTGCGCAATCCCGCCAACCCGACGCGCAGCCCCGTTCACGGCCAAAATCAGATGGCCTTCCGGGGCAAGGACCGGGCGAACGTCTATGTCAATCCTACCTCGACGCCCGATCCCGGTCTGGAGGGCGTGTCCGGTACGATTGGCGAAGGGATCAACCTGGATGGCGATGAGAATACCGGGTTCATCAGCCCCACTGGCGAGAAGGGCATAGACAACAATTTCTACAAGGCTCTCGGATGCTGGAAGACCTATCGCGGCCCGCGCAGGCTTTCGAGCGGGGCTCTACAATTCAACGACTCGATGCGGAATGGCGCGTGGACCACGGTGATCGTAGTGTCCGGCGAGGGCGCCGATCCGATGAATGACGACAAGGTTAAGGTCGGTTTCTATGTGAGCAACGATAAGATGGTGAAGGACGGCAATGGCGGCATTGCCCAAGACTATACCTTCCGCATTGCGCCCCACGCGAAGTATGAAGGCGTCCTCCAGGCCCGCACATCCAATGGAAGGATCATCTCGACGTCTCCCGCTGACATCATGTTGCGTGATCCTGGCTACACCCGAGACCTGGAACTGCTGCGCGCGCGCGTGGATCTGGAGATGAAGCCGGAAGGCTCCCTCACAGGCTATGTCGGCGGCTATCGCCCCTGGGAAGCGGTTTACAAGGGGTGGGTGAACGCCCGTGGCCCGGTGATCGAAGTGCTGACGTGGGTGCAGTTGCCCGCGGTCTATTACGCCTTGCGACGCAATGCGGACTACAGTCCGACGGGACCAGGCGGCGAGAAGACCCACATCTCCTTCGCGCTCCGAATCGACGCTCAGCCCGCATTTGTCATGACGCCGGATGCGAGTAGGGAAGTGGCGTCTGTTGAATCCTATAAGGCGATTGCGCCCAAGGAAACCGCCAGGCCGGCAGCAGGTGGATTCCTGGTCGTTGATGGCATCGTCCCCGATCGCAGTGGCAAGTTCCAGGCGGGACCGAACGCAGTGATTCTTCCGCCCTCTACCAGTTCTACCAACAAACAACAGTAATGCGGTGGACATCAACATCATTGGCGCCTGTGGCGGATCAGCTGGCTCTGGCGGCAAGTTGGTGAAAAGGTTATGAAGGGGGAGAATATCGATGAATGAAGACAATTCTTGCTGCTCCCGACCTGCTGAAGATTGAAAAAATCTCTTTTTGTTCCAATGAAGTTCGGTTAGTTGTGAAAACAAGGCTGCTGAAGTCGACCTGCCCGTCCTGCGGTTGGGAGTCGGATAAAGCGCATTGCCGATACCAACGACACCTGGCCGACCTGCCCTGGGAAGGCGGCGCCGTCAAGCTGATTCTTTCGGCTCGCAAGTTCTTCTGTCCGAACCCGGATTGCCGCCGGCGAATCTTTTGTGAGCGCCTGCCGGGATTAGCCTCGCCGTATGCTCACAAGACCCTGCGTCTCAATGAACTGCTGAGGAGACTCGGCGCCGCGCTCGGCGGCAGGCCTGGCGCGCGTATGGCGCTCGGAATGGGAATAAAGATCGGCCGTGACGCATTACTGGATCGAATCCGCTGCACGGAGACAGCGCAATCCGACACGGTCCGCGTGCTTGGAGTCGATGACTTCGCTTTCCGCAAAGGACAATCATATGGGACGATTCTGGTCGATCAGGAGCGACACCGAATAGTCGATCTGCTGCCTGACCGTGAAGCGGCGACCTTGGCCAATTGGCTCGAAGGTCATTCGGGGTTTGAGATCGTCACGCGTGATCGTGCGAGCTATTACGCGGACGGAATCAAGAAAGGCGCGCCACAGGCCGTCCAAATAGCCGATCGTTTTCAGCTGCAGAAAAACCTCCGTGAGACGCTGGAGAATGTGCTCAATGGCCACCGTAGCCATCTCAAAAAGGCGGCCGCTGTGCTCAGTCCTCATTACAAGTCGATTGAAGCTCTGAGTGATAATGGCCTACCGGATCTAAGGCCTAAGCAGCGCCAATCGCAACGAACGATGAAACAGTTGGCCGAGCATGAAGAGAAGCGCGCTCGGCGCGTCAAACGGTACGAAGATGTGAAGCGGCTACAAGCGACGGGAATGTCGATCAGCGCCATTGGGCGCCAGCTAGGACTACACCGGGAAATAGTCAGGCAATTTCTCCGCGCCGATGAGTATCGCGAAGTTTCGGTTGGATGTCACGCTTTCGTCACTTGGCGCGGGATGACGACCGTCTCAACGCGCAGGATGGAAATTACCATGCGTTTCTCATTCCGGCTGCGATTCGGTCTTCCAGCGAATTGCTTTACAAAAACTTGACGCCTTCAGCGGCTGTTTGTATCCTCAGCCTCGCCATACTTTCCTGCCGGCCCTGTGGGAAACTTCCAAGCAGCGATATTCGTAACATGGTCAGACCCCCCCTTGACTTCCTCAATAGTTGGCCAGCCTGGCCATTTGAAAATCCCGTAGAGAGATGTGGAGGATAAATGCGCCGTTTAATGATTGCCGCCCTGATCGCTTTGATATTCCTATGCGTGCCCCTTTCAACCACCCAGAGTCGCGGGTTGCATTCAATCCGCTGGACTCCTCTCATGATCAACCTGTTAGGGGTTGGGGCGCCAGTTGGTACAAGGCTGCGGCCAGTGGCGTGGCCTGCGCAGACGCCCCCCAGCGAACGCGGCGCGGCGCGGCGCGTTCAGGAGAGTGTTTCGCTAGAACCAGGCAAGCCGATCGAGCGAGAGCTTTCTGGTGGTCAATCGCATTTCTACAAAATCACGATGACCTCCGGTCAGTACCTGCATATGGTGGTCGGGCAACGAGGGATAGATGTGGCGGTGGCGCTGTCCACTCCTGATGGTAAGAAGGTCATTGAGGTGAACAGTGATCCTTCGATTGAGGGGTCAGAGACTGTGTTAACGATCGCAGAAGCGCCTGGCGCATATCTGATTGAAGTGCGTTCACCCAAGAAAACAGCCGAGACCGGACGCTATGAGATCAAGGTAGAAGAATTGAGAGCGGCGACCGCCGAGGATAAGTATCGAGTCGCTGGAGGTTCGGTCTTTCGTGAGGCGGAGCAGCTAAAAGATGGAACACTAGAAACCAAAAGAAAGAGCATCGAGAAGTATCATGAAGCGTTGGAGTTGTCTCGTAAAGCAGGTAACCGCAGTGGGGAAAGTGTCACACTCAACCGCATCGGTGAGGTCTACCTGTCACTGGGAGAGATGCAGAAGGCGCTGGAGAAGTTCAATGAGGCTCTGCCGATCTCCCGGGCAATAGGCGCCCGCAAAGTGGAAGCCGCCACACTCAGCAACATCGGCGCGGTCTATCGGTCACTGGGAGAGACGCAAATGGCGCTGGAGAAGTACAACGAGGCCTTGCCGATCACTCAGGCCGTAGGTAACCGCAGCGGAGAAGCTGATACCCTGCTGGGGATTGCGCGAGTAGAGCAAAAACGCGGCAATCTGAGTCAGGCTCGCCAAGCCATTGAACAGGCTATCGGTTTGATCGAATCCATACGCACGAATGTCGTCAGCCAGGAGCTTCGCTCTTCCTACTTCGCCAACAAGCAGGAGTTCTTCGAATTTTACATCGACGTGCTGATGCAGATGCACAAGCAGAACCCGGCCGCGGCGTTTGACGCTGTCGCATTAGCGGTAAGCGAGCGCGCCCGGGC
>Ga0081455_10005544_pt1 | contig 13819 bp, 13 predicted proteins | sample TabmetS3T2R1_FD_70207 | JGI IMG/M metagenome (GOLD analysis project Ga0081455, IMG submission 70207) | Tabebuia heterophylla rhizosphere microbial communities from the University of Puerto Rico - S3T2R1 | ecosystem: Host-associated > Plants > Roots > Rhizosphere ... | reverse complement strand
TCGCTATATGCCTCCCTCGTCAGCTGCGGTCTCACAGCTCCACGATATCCCCGGCATAAGCGGCGATCTTGTGATCAACACGCGATCCGTGATCAACGATGCACAGCTACGCCACCCTGCGGGCCGAGATCGCACGCCGCGTGCTCGACGTCTACCACACGCGGCTGAAGACTCGAGCCAGCAAGACGCCGGTCGCGGCGAGCGCCTAGGCACAACGCCTATGGCTGTCACTTCCCTATCGTCTTGAAGTATCTCAAGTCAGGCGGCACCTGATCCCTCTTTGTCGGCATCAGATAGCCGTCAGCGCTGAGCATGTAGTTCTCCTTGCCGATCCGCACGAAAGCCTGGCCCTCGGCACATTCCGTCTCCACCCACACGGGTCGCGGATTGGGTAGTCGACGGTAGGTCTGAGTCACCGTCCATGGTCGTGTCAGCGCATTATCGATGATGGTGATCTCGTTTCGGAGCAGGTTCTGATCAGCCTTATCGAGATAGAGGCGCTCCTTGACGACGGTCTGGTTGTCTTCATGCAACGGAATGCCGCTGATATCGATCGCACGAGGGCCCTTGAAGCCACGCGTTTCGATTTCGAGGGTGTCGTAGCGACCATCCCCATCCTCATCGATCCATCTTCCATGTGAAAGACCGAGGAACGAGGGCTGAATCGTCTTTGGCCACTCCCGGCCATCAGTGAAAACGCGCCTGACATGGACGTGGACGTCATTGGGCATGATGTACGTGATATCCGGCATGACCACGATTTCCATGGGCTGAAAAACGACCATCACAGCCGGCATGCCGTGCCCCCGACAGGTTGCTCCGGGCCAGTTATTACCCGGCCCGCCCGCCGCCTGGTCAGCAAGGTCGGCCTCATAGATCGCCTGATACTCGTTTGTCAGCGGAGCTTGCTGACCATGGCCTTCCGGCTTGCTTGTATCCCAGGGCGGACCGTGGACGAACGGGCCTCGTGTCGGCCTGAGCCACTGACCCTTCAGATCGGGGTACTTACCCAAGTCAATCACTTCGGCAGCAGCGGGCAGCGCAAGCAATCCGGCAGTCAGCGCGACGGCTGCAATTACAGTTCGGTCAAGCACCCTGCGTGGCATGAATTACTCCTCATGATCCACCCTTCATGATTCACTTCTCATGATCTGGGCGACGTCGTACACGCTGCGAAATAATGATCTGTAGTCTCTACTTTGCTCGCCGCCATACGGTATGAGCCGTTGTTCCAAGGGCGGTCGCCGGGTTGGTGTATTTCAGCTCGTCCGCAGTGAGCGAGGTGATAATTCGTTTGGCTTCCCTGCCGACCAGATTTGGGAACCAACTGCCCTCAGCCCGTGACGTTATGGTCTTGTCGGCCTCATTGACGGTATATGTTCCGAAATGGGCGACCATTCCTTGCATGACGGCTTTGTTTTCTTCAGCGGTGCCTTTGTCCGCTGTGCTCGCGGTAAATTTGGGAAGGTCGGAACGCATGAAAACGAGTGCATAGCGACCATTACCATCGAAGACGAGCATGCCCTTCGGGTTCGCGCCAAAGGTTTGTACGTTGTCCGTAGACACGAGCGTCCAGGTTCCAACAAGTTGATCCTTGAGAGACTTTTGCTGACCGACTGCGCTGCTTGGCAGCAGGGCGAGTGCTAATGCGGCGACCGCCGAAACACTGAAAAGATGATGTCGATTCATGGTGTTCCTCCTCTGAATCGGGTGAGAGGGACGCCACGCCCTACCGGGTGTGGGTCCACCATTTGTCGTTAGTAGCTCCGGAGGCGGATTTGGATTTCTTTTTTTTATGCGCTACCTGCCTGAAAGGCCGCGCCAGCAAGGCGCCGTTCGCGGTGCGCGCGAGTCCAATCTCAACACCCAAATCACAGGGTGTTCTCAGTCGCAAAACGGACTCCTTGTACAGACTTTGGGTTCAATATACTGACCTTAGGTTCAGTCGGTCAGGCCAGCAGCGGCCTGGCCTTCTTGCCTTCAGATCTAGAATCGCGCAGCGACGAGCAGACTTGTGATGTTGTCCAACGATCGCGTCTGCCTGCGCCGATGGCGTGACGAGGATCGCGAAGCATTTGCTGCGCTGAATTCCGATGCGCGGGTCATGGAATTCTTCCCGAGCCCTCTCAGTCGAGCCGAGAGCGACGCCATGGTCGGTGGCATTGAGCATCATTTCAACGAGCACGGCTTTGGCTTGTGGGCGATCGAGGTCCCCGGCGTGGCTTCCTTCATCGGGTTCGCCGGATTGTCAGTCAAACGATTTCCCGCCCCTTTCACGCCCTGCGTGGAAGTCGGCTGGCGCCTCGCCTTTTCCTACTGGGGGCGGGGTTATGCGACGGAGGCGGCCCGACTGGCGCTTGACTACGGATTTGGCACGCTCGCGCTCGCGGAAATCATATCGTATACGTCGGCAACCAACCACCGCTCGCGCGCGCTCATGGAACGGCTTGGGATGCGCCGTGATCCTGCGGACGACTTCGATCATCCCGCGATACCGGAAAATCATCCGCTTCGAAGGCATGTGCTTTACCGGCTCGGCTCGGATTCATATGTCGCTAGGTATTGAGTTCAGGTCCCCGCTCAAAACAGACGCTTGCATTCCAGGTTTGCGAAATGGTCAATTTGCGTCATCGATTTGAGTTGGATTTCAGCTGAGCGCTGAGTCTTTGGAGGCGCAGATCATGAGTTGGCCCTTGAATTCAGGCGAGATCATATCTGGGTTAGGTGCCGTAATTGCATTCTGCGCAATGATCGTCACGCTCTGGTTTGCAAGAGGGAATCTGAAACTCCAGATCGCAGCCACCGAGCTCAAGTATTTCGAGGACTTTCAGAGATGGGCTGATCAGTTGGCCGACGCACTGACCGAAGCAGAGCACTTGTGCGATCTCGATCCCAAACAAGTGGTCGGAGAATCGTTTCTTGACCGCCGCCATCGCCTGCGCATTACGATCTCGTCGATGATCGATCGCGGACGGTGGTTCCTTCCCAATATCGTGGTCGATGACCACGGCGCCGATAAGGAGCTCGGCTATCGTGGATACAGACACGAATTGCTCGACGGCCCCGTTGAGGCCTACAATTGCCTTCAGAGACTTGATTGTCAGAACCAGGAAAACAACAAGTCCATTCGCAACGACTTGACCAAAGCAAAGAGGAAATTCGTTGGTCAGGTGCAAAAGATCCTCGATCCAACCAGCCGCCGAATCTTTTTTGATCGCATAAGGGATAAGGCTGCGCTGGTGGATCAGCGCGCCGCAAGGTGAAGGGGCAACGCCTACTTTGCCCGACTCTGGAGCGCACTTCCCTCTGGCGGAGCAATAGGCCCGGCGGAGATTTCGCCGTTGGTCGCTTGATGGTGGCACGCGTATGTTCATACTATTGCGTCCGGGGCACGATGAGATCGAACAGGTATGATGCGCGAGGAAGGCCATGAAAGTCGATGGCAGCTGTCATTGTGGAAACATCCGATATGAGGCCGAGGTCGATCCTGCAATGGTTGTGATTTGCCATTGCACGGATTGCCAGACGCTATCAGGCTCAGCCTTTCGCACCGTGGCCCCTACCAATGAGGGCACCTTTCGACTGCTTTCCGGCGAGCCTAAGGTCTATGTCAAAACCGGAGAGAGTGGGAACAAACGTGAGCAAACGTTCTGCCCCGAGTGCGGCACGCCGATCTACTCTGCTACGGTAGGGGCTGGCCGCAAAGTTGTCGGATTGCGCGTCGGGACGATCCATCAGCGGGGCCAACTGATTCCAAGCGACCAGTTCTGGTTCCGCTCTTCGCAGGCATGGCTTCAGCAGCTGCCGACGATGAAGAAGAGAGAGAAGCAGCCCGCCTTCGGCGCGACGGGCAGCTTCGGCGATAAGTAACGCTCCATCCCCGTAGGAAAACCAGGAGGAAACGCATGCGCATCGAAGCGAAAATCGGACCCCTCCTTGCCGCCGCCCTGATCTGCGTGCCTGCGGTTGCGACCGCACAGCAGACGACCATCCGGGCTGGAACGCTCATCGACGGGCGCGGCGGCGTCCAACGCAATGTCGTCATCGGCATCGAGGGCACCCGCATCGCAAGGATCGAGGGCGGCAGTGCGCGCGTGAACTACGACTTGTCGCAATTCACGCTGCTTCCCGGCTTGATCGATGCCCACATCCATATCGGTGCACACTTCGGCCGCACCGGCCGCGCGGTGACGCCCGGCGAGACGCCGGTCGAGCAGGCCCTCTATGGCATAGAGAATGCGCACATGATGCAGATGGCGGGATTCACTACCGTACAAAGCATCGGCGCGGCGAGTGATGTGCCGCTGCGCGATGCGATTGCCAGGGGAAAAATACCCGGACCGCGGCTGCTGACGGCGGTCTCCCCGGTCCGCGAGGAGAGCATGACAGTACCGCAAATCCGGGAGCACATCCGCAAGGCCGTCGCCGACGGCGCCGACGTCATCAAGATCTTTGCCTCCAAGAGCATCCGCGAGGGCGGCGGCCAGACCTTGAGCGACGAGCAGATCCTCGCCGCCTGCAGCGAGGCCAAGAGCCTTGGCAAGCGTGTGTGGGTGCATGCGCACGCAGCCTCCGCGACGCGCGCCGCAGCGGTCGCGGGCTGCACGACCGTCACGCACGGGTCACAGATCACCGACGCGGAGGCCAAGCTGATGGCCGAGCGCGGCACGTTCTTCGAGCCGCAGACGGGGCTCCTCTTGCAGAACTACCTGGAAAACAAGGACCGGTTTCTCGGCGTTGGCAATTTCGACGAGGCTGGATTCAAGTTCATGGCAGAGGGCATCGCACTCAACGACGCGATGTTCAAGATGGCGATCCGGCACAAGACCCTGAAGATCAACATGGGCACGGACGCCGTGGCGGGCGCGCATGGACAGAACGCGCGCGAGATCATCTATCGGGTGCAGAAAGGCGGCCAGGGCGCGATGGATGCGATCGTAAGCGCGACATCGATCAACGCCGACGCCATCGGCTTGAAGGACCGGATCGGAGCGCTGGCGCCCGGTATGGAAGCGGACTTGATTGCGGTCGATGGCGATCCGCTGGCCGATATCAGTGCGCTCTTGCGGGTCGTCTTCGTCATGAAAGGTGGCAAGGTCTACCGGAACATCGCGCCGGGACAGTGACCGTTACGCATCCGCGATGATGCGTGACACGCTCGACCGCTGCGGGCATGCGCGTGCTAGTGCAGCGTCGGGACGACCTCGCCCCGGAGAGCGGCGACGAGCCATCTGAAGATTGGAGGCGCTTCGTCGGGTTCGTCGTCGGCTTCAATAACATCGGCGATCGCAACGGCAGCCGCCGGCGAGACTCGCCGAATCTGTCGCACTGCCTCTTTGAACTTCGCCAAGTCCTCCAGTTCCAGCGCTCTCTTGAGTGCAGCCCAAAATGCGTCTGTCGCGTCCCGCGCGATTGTGCCCTGAATTCGAGTCATCTCTGTTCAGCCCCCCGTGCGACCGTCGAATCGCTTCGACTCTCGAAGGGGAGATCAGAGCCTCATCGGCGCCATTCGTCCAGGTGCCGGCGCGTGCGGCAATACCACCCGGTTGTTGAAGAGTCGTGGCGGCCACTCCCCCCAGACGCGCCACGCCAAGCGGCTCATTGCAGCATGAGCTGCTTACTCCGCCATACCAGAAATTCCTCATACAAAGCCCTTTGCCAGTCTTCCTCCAAATCAATCCTCGGAGCGGGTACGTCTTTCTCGCCTACCGCCTCGACGGCCAATGTTTGCCGGTCTTCCGCCAGCTCGACCGCGTTTGGTACAGGCTTGTCGCCCGCAGCCTCGAGGATTCGAACGAAGAGCTTCGAAAACTGGTCCTGGGCACGCACGGTGTCACCTTCCTCGCGCTGCGACTTGCCCTGCTCCGATTTGATCTGCTCCGACTTGCTCTGCTGAGGCTTTCTCAGCTCCGTGCGTTCGTTGGTGGACCGCTTGCGTGTGGACGATGGTTCGCTCGTGGACGGCTCGCCCCCTTCGGTCGTCGAGCCGCTCTTCCCGGCACCAGTCAAAGCCGCCCACTTCGAAGAGAACCATGCCGCGATCGATGACTCAGCCTCCGCAGGCGCAGCTGAGAATCCCAGCTCCGATCCGGCGCCGCGCGGCGGCGGGTTGGAAGCCGCTGGGCCTTCGGATCCAGAGAAAGAGCGAGAGGATCCGCGCAGGTCCTTCAGGTACCAACACCGCTGCTTCGTCGTCTGATCAATGCGATAGTGCCAATGAGTGCCTGGACCGGATTGGGCATTGGGAGCAGCAAGACATTCAGCCGCGTGAGCTGTGATGCTGGCCGAAACTGTGAGCAGACTGGCAAACGAGCAGATCGTTACGGCAATGATCGTGGATTTCTCTGACATTTGTGCCCTCTCAACGCGATCAGTGGTAAACGGGCTAATCTTTTTACGCGCCATACGTGATCATATTGATTTCCGATGAGATTCTTTCTCAGCGCTGAATCGGGCCGCAATGGGCTGCAAATGAGGCGTTGCGAACCGCAAAATCAGTAAAAAAGCCAAACAGGTTAACAGCACAAGAGGGCTTGTGGGCGCCGCTATTCAAACCTGTCCAAATCTTGCAAGGGACATCAATATGATACTCACTGAGCTGTAAACTTCACTGATGCGGTAGTTGCCTCATTTCCACGAGCGATCTCATCCCGACGAGAAGCCGAACAGGCGCCCTGGATTGTCGGCCAGGATCAGCTTTCGCGTCGCGGCGCTCGGCGCCCATTCGCCAAGCTGGTTGTACAATTGAATTGTGCCAACGCGATCGTGGAACGACAGATGCGGGAAATCGCTGCCCCAGATCAATTGCTCGGGCGCTGTTGCGATGAGAGCCTCTGCGAAGGGCTTCACATCCGCGAAGCCGGGCGCGGTTGAAAAACGATAGATGCCGGTCAGCTTCACCCAGCAGCGGCGGGAGCCATCGCCCACGAGCGACAGAAACTCCTGGAAGCCACGTTGTTTCACTCCGTGCTCGGCTGGAAACAGTCCGAAATGGGCGACCGAAAATTCGACCGGCAGCTCGCGCAAGGTTGGCATCAGCTCGCTGACCAGCCAGCCGGGCGTGAGGAAGTCGAGGTGCCAGGCGAGTTCGCGGGCGAGCGCTGAAAGGCGCGCGATGCGCGGCGCCATGGAGGCCGCCAAGCCCGCTTCAGGTTTACGCACGGGGGAAATATTGACGCGGATGCCGCGCACGCCGAGCTCCTGCCACTCGGCAAGTTGCCGGTCCGGCGCAGATGTTTCATCGAGATCCACGATGCCACGCCGGATCGACGGATCGAGTTGGCGCATGGCGTCGAACATACAGGAATTGTCGTAGCCATAGGCGCTCGGCTGGACAAAGACAAAGCGCTTGAAACCAATGCGCCGCGCAAGCTTGAGGTAGGCCTCGAGCGGCTCGTAAGGCGGCTTGTAGCGCAGGTCAGCTCCGTAGGGGTAGCGGTCTTCCGGGCCGAACACGTGGAAATGCGCGTCACAGGCATGCTCCGGAACGGCATAGGCCGGCTCGACACCGGCATCGGGATCATGCGCCGCCATTTCCAAGTCTCTCCAGATGATCGGCCGAACCAGCGTTACTCCGGTTCAATGCCCGCATCCTTGATCATCTGCGTCCACTTGACCAGCTGCACTTTGACAAACTCGCCTAGGTCTTCGGGCGTGCTGGAGAAGGCCTCAAATCCGACAGCGCCGAGGCGCCCCCTCACCTCCGGGTCGTCGATGATCTTGCGCAGCTCGGCATTGAGGCGCGTGACGATCTCACGCGGTGTGTTGGCTGGCGCGAACATTCCCGCCCATGAATCCATGTCGAAATTGGTGATGCCGGCTTCGTGCATGGAAGGAAGCTCGGGAAACAACGTGCTGCGCTGCAGCCGTGTCGTCGCCAAGGCACGCAGCGTGCCTGCTCTCACGTGCGGAACGCCGGTGGTGAGATCCGTGAACATCATCGACACGCGGCCGCCGAGAACGTCATTGATGGCCGGAGGCGTGCTCCGGTAGGGGACATGGACAATGTCCAGCCCAGCCCAACGCTTGAGCGTCTCGCCGGCCACGACCGCGGACGCATTCCCGCTCGCAAATGAGAGCTTGCCCGGATTGGCCTTGGCGTGGGCGATGAGCTCGGGGATCGATTTCGCCGGCAGATCAGGATGAAGCACCAGCATCTGCGTGAAGCTTCCGACCCGCGAGAGCGGTGTAAAATCTTTCACCGGATCATAGCTGACGCTCTTCGTCAGACTTGGTGCGGCCGAATGCGGCGTATTGGTGCTGAGGATCAGCGTGTAGCCGTCGGGCGCTGCGCGCGCCACGAGGGTGGCCGCGATCGTTCCATTCGCACCCGGCTTCGTTTCGACCACGATGTTCTGCTTGAGCGCGATGCCGAGCGGGAGCGCGATGCTCCGCGCGACGGTATCGGTGGCGCTGCCGGGGCCGAATGGCACGACGATTGTAATCGGGCGTGATGGATACGCTTGTGCCTCCGCCATCCGCGACACGGCCGGCAGGGCGGCAGCGCCCGCGACGAGATGCAGAAACCTGCGACGTGGGAACCGCATGGCCTCCTCCAGCACATATTCAGAACCAGTAAAGAGCGGCCCTGATCGCCGCAATCAACCAAGTCCAGCCACTTTTCCTATTCTGCGCCCGCCGATGGCACCCGCACTACCACCTGAAATGAACGGGGCTTCGGCACGTCCCCTCGCGGCTCAGCTGTGAACTTACCGCAGCCTCCCGCTGATGCGAAGGGGGCGACGGTGGCTGTGGCACGAAGCTGAGGCCCCCACATGCGGGCCTACCGTTCCAATCCATTAGCGGCTTGCTGTCCAAGGAACGCAGGGCTTGGTATCGTGGCAATCAGGATGCGAGCGCTGTGAACGGTGCGCGGTGAGGGCAAGGAGAGGACCATGAGAAAGCTGGCGGTGGCAGTCGTGTTCGCGGCTACGGTGCTAGGAATTGGAAACGGCAGTGCGCAAACCTATCCTACGCCCAAGGAGGGCGAGTGGATTGCGCGAGACTTCCGCTTTCACACCGGCGAAGTCATGCCTGAGGTGCGCCTCCACTACACCACGGTAGGTGAGCCATCCGGGGAGCCGGTGCTGCTGTTGCACGGCACCTCTGGGGCAGGAACGAACATGTTGAACCGCAATTTTGCCGGCGAATTGTTTGGCCCCGGCCAGCCACTCGATGGCGGCAAATACTACCTCATTATGCCGGATGCGCTGGGCGGCGGGAAATCGTCCAAGCCTTCCGACGGCCTGCGTACCAAATTCCCGCGGTATAGCTCTGAAGATATTGTCCAAGCTCAGTACCGGCTCCTGACCGAGGGCCTCGGCATCCGCCACTTGCGCCTCGTGCTCGGCAATTCCGGCGGCGGCATGCAGACCTGGATCTGGGGCGGGAAGTATCCAGATTTCATGGACGCGCTGGTGCCGATGGCCTCGCAGCCAACCCCGATGGCGAGCCGTAACTGGATGCTGCGGCGGATGATGATCGAGATGATCCGTAGTGACCCGGAGTGGAATGGCGGCAACTACACGACACAGCCGCGTTCGCTCCGCCTCGCCAACACGTTTTTCAGTCTCGCGACCAGCGGCGGCACGATCGCCCTTCAGAAGCTCGCGCCGACCCGGGAACTGGCCGACAGGGTCGTCGATCAGCGGCTCGCCGGACGTCCTGACGCCGACGCCAATGACCTCATCTACCAATACGACTCGGCGCGCGACTATAATCCGACGCCGGGCCTCGAGCGCATCAGGGCAGCCGTTCTCGCAATCAACGCCGCGGACGATGAGCGCAATCCACCGGAGACCGGCATCACTGAACGCGCGCTCAAGGGCGTCAGCAACGCCCGCCTGTTCCTTATTCCGGCGAGTGAAGAGACGCGCGGCCACGGCACCACTGGCAACGCGAAGTTCTGGAAGAAGGAGTTGCAAGACCTGCTGGCCACCACGCCGCGACGGGGAAGCTGAGCCCTGGGGAAACCGACGGATTCCCGCCTTCGCCCCGTCGGCGGCGAGCGCGGCGCCGCATTGATCACGCGACTTCGCTGGGGCGAATGCGCAGGTCGCAGCGGGCTACCGGATTAACAGGAAGATGCGATCATCTTGCTGCGCGACCCGGGCGTCCGCTCAGAAATCGAGCGTCGCCGTCGCCAATCGCAATTGCCCGAGCAATCTGCGATAGACGGGCGACCGTTGCATGGCCGCTCTCAGCGCGGAAGCGGACTTGTTTTGCTCACTTTGAGCTGTTCTCTTCGTGACCCGAAGCCGCCGTCGGCGGTCCAAGCTTTTTGCATTGCGAGAGATTGCTTATTCGATCACCTCATCCGCGATGGCGAGCAGCCTCGGCGGCAACGCGAGGCCGAGCATCCTGGCAGTCTGGGCATTGATGACCAGTTCGAACTTGGTCGGCTGCACGACCGGCAGGTCGGCGGGTTTTTCTCCTTTGAGGATGCGGCCGGCATAAACACCAAGCTGACGATACGTGTCGGTCAGCCTTACGCCGTAGCTCATCAAGCCGCCGGCGACGGCAAATTCGCGCAACTCATAGATCGCTGGAATGGCATATTGGGACGCCAGCGTCACAACTTGTTCGCGGCGGCTGGTGAAGAACGGGTCGGCTCCGACAAGCAGCGCGCCGGCCCGCAATTGGGCCAAAGTCGTGAAGGCGGCATGAATGTCCTGCTCGCTGCTTGCGCGGACGATGTGAATCTGGCGACCGATGGTACGCGCTGCTGCCTCGATGTCCCTTCGCTGGATATCGACAGTTGGAAAGCTTGGGTTCAAGAGTATTCCGATCAAAGCCGTTGTCGGAACGAGCTGGTGCAGGAACCCGAGTCGCTTCGGGTCCATCTCACCAATGAAATTGTTTGTCCCGGTCGCGTTCCCGCCCGGTCGGTTGTAACTTGCCACAAGTCCGAGCTCGACCGGGTCACCCCCGCTGTTGAACACGATCGGGATTGTGGACGTTGCCGCCTTGGCCGCGAGCGCGGCTGGAGCGCCTCCGCCCGAGACGATAACGCTCACCTGCCGGCGCACCAGATCGCCCGCCAGTGCCGGAAGTCGATCGTACTGACCTTCCGCCCAACGGTATTCGATCGCCACGTTCTGGCCTTCGACATAGCCCGACACCTTCAGACCCTCCTGGAAATGCGCGATCTGCTGGCGCCACGGTCCAAGCGAACCGGCACTGAGGAACCCGATCACCGGCATCGCCGGCTGCTGCGCCCGCGCCGCAACCGGCAACCCGGCGGCACCCGCGGCCAGGTGCAAGAACTTTCGGCGGCAAAGTTTCATGACGTTCCTCCAAGACAAACATTGATCAAGCGCCGTCGCGCTTGCAGCAAATGGATTTTAAACAAGGGTCACCAACCGCTGGCACTGACGCTGCCGTTAAAAGCAATGGGGATTTCGGCACGTCCCGCTGGCAGCTCGATCAGCAGGGTACTTTAGCTTCAGTGTCTGCAAAAGGGGGCAATGGCAGGTTTTGGCCCACAACGGCGCAAAGCTATGTCCGCTCTGATGTCGGCAGTTAGGGCGTAAGCGGACTCGCTTTGCTCGCATTGAGCTTAGCCGCTCATGACCCCTTGCAGACATAGGGCGCGGGATTCGCCTATGGACGTTATGGAATTTGGCGATTAGTCCGGCTGGATGCCCGCGAACTTGACCACCTTGCCCCACTTCTCGGTTTCATCGACCAGCAGCTTCCCGAAATCGGCAGGCGAACCCGCGAGGACCGTGACGCCGAGTTCGGCAAACCGCACCTTGATTTTCGGATCAGCCAAAGCCGCGGTGATCTCGTGATTAAGCTTGTCAATGATTTCGACAGCGACGCCTTTTGGCGCGCCGACACCGTACCAGCCGCTGGCCTCGTAGCCCGGCAGGTAATTCGCGACAACGGGCAGACCCGGAAGCAGCTCTGAAGGCTCCGCAGTGGTCACCGCCAAGGGCCGCAGCTTACCCTCTCGGATGTGCTGGATCGAGGTTGCAATGTTGTCGAACATGACCTGTACCTGCCCGGCCAGAAGATCAGTGATCGCGGGAGCCGCGCCGCGATAGGGCACATGCACCATATTCACGCCGGCCATCATCTTGAACAGCTCAGCGGACATGTGGATCGTTGAGCCCGCGCCCGACGACGCGAAATTGATTTTTCCCGGATTGGCTTTGGCATAGGCGATGAATTCGGCCACGGACTTGACGGGAACCGTGGGACTTACTTCCATGACATTGCCAAACCGAGCAATGCTCGCGATTGGTACAATGTCGCGCAGGAAATCGTAGTTAAGCTTTTCATAAAGCGTCGTGTTGATCGCATTGGCTGGCGCGACCAAGAGCAGCGTGTAGCCGTCGGGCGCCGCCCTCGCGACCACCTCCGTGCCGATATTGCTCCCGGCACCCGGCCGGTTCTCGACAATAACTTGTTGACCGAGGCGCTCCGACAGCCATTGGCCCATTAGACGCGCGATAATGTCAGTCAAGCCCCCTGGCGCATAACCGACGATGATCCGCACCGGCCTTGCCGGAAAAGCTTGCGCCCTCGCAATATGCGGAGCAAACGGGAGCGCAGTAGCGCCCGCAGCCAGATGTAAGAAACGCCTACGATCGGGAAGTTTCACATTCGTCATAATAGAGCCCTCCCGGAGGGATGCGCGCCGCAGATCGGCAGCGGTTGCTTAGCGCTGCGGTGCCGCGGCCGCCAGCGCAATTGCGACAGTAAACCGCTTCTGCTATTGAACAATTCCCTAATTTCCTATTGCGCCATCCGGTTTTTCGTATGCCAAGAAAACTCGATTCGGACAGTCAAATTGGCCGCCGTCTGACCCTGCGGGACCTGCACTTGTTTCTCACGGTTGTGCAGCACGGCAGCATGGCTAGCGCCGCCGTGCAGCTTGGCATATCTCAGCCAAACGTGTCGGAAGTGATTGCCGATCTCGAAAAGGCATTGGATGCGCGACTGTTCGACCGCCGCCCACGCGGTGTCGAGCCCACCATGTACGGAGAGGCGCTGCTCAAGCGCACGCGAGCCGTATTCGATGAATTGAGGCAAGGCGTCAAGGATATCGAATTTCTCAACGACCCAGCGCGTGGGGAGGTACGGATCGGCTTTCCGCCAGCGGCCATGGCCACCTTCCTGCCCGACCTGATTCAAAAATTTTCGGACGCCTATCCAAGAGTGGTCCTGCGCATCAGCGAAGTCCCCAGGTCCGCCATCTATTCTGTGCTGCGCGAGCGTACACATGACCTCCACATGGAATGGTGTGTGCCGTCATTCTCTCGCGATGACGCTCCAAATGATGTGAACATTGAATTCTTATTCGACGACCATTTCGTCATCGTAGCTGGACCGAACACACGATGGGCTCGCCGCCGCAAGATCGATATTGCCGAACTTCACGCAGAGCGTTGGATGCTTGGGCCTCCCAATACTTCGAATTACGAGTTCATCGCTGGGGCATTTCGAGCACGGGAGCTCGCCATGCCAATGATCGCTGTGGAAACCCTCTCCGTACCGCTCCGAACCCACCTTGTTGCGAGTGGGCGGTTCATCGGGGCGATGCCGAAGCTGCTCGCCTCCCAATCGCTCGTGAAGATATTGCCGGTCGAGGTACCAGTGCGACCTTTGCGGTTTGCAATCTTTACATTGAAAGATCGAACGCTGAGTCCCGCAGTCGCTCGGTTCATCGCCCACCTTCGCGACTTCGCCCGCTCAATGTAATTTGGTCGATTGCTTCCAACCAACAACCAACCCCACCCGGCCGCTATCCTATTGCGCTCGATTTGCCGCCACCGAAGTCCTGCGGAAGCGCGGTCGCGTAGCCTGGGCTGCC
>Ga0081455_10002606_pt1 | contig 13821 bp, 14 predicted proteins | sample TabmetS3T2R1_FD_70207 | JGI IMG/M metagenome (GOLD analysis project Ga0081455, IMG submission 70207) | Tabebuia heterophylla rhizosphere microbial communities from the University of Puerto Rico - S3T2R1 | ecosystem: Host-associated > Plants > Roots > Rhizosphere ... | reverse complement strand
CAATGCCTCGATCTCGTGAAAGAGGTGCGCGACCTTCGGATCGGTGAGGTCGCGCGGGCGCGGCATGCCGACCTCGAATATCTTGGCGATGGTGGAGCGCGGGCCGACCGACATCATCCCGATGCGGTCCGCGAGCAGGATCGCCTCGGCGATATCGTGGGTGACGAAGACCACCGTCTTGCCTGTTCGCTGCCAGATTGCGAGCAGCACCGAATGCATGCGGCGGCGAGTGAGCGCGTCCAACGCGCCGAACGGCTCGTCCATCAGCAGAATCTCGGGCTCGACCGCGAGTGCGCGCGCGATTTGCAATCGCTGCCGCATGCCGCCGGAAAGTTGCGCGGGAAACTTGCTGCGATGCCGGTCGAGATCGACCATGCCCAGATAGGTGTCGATGATCGACGACCATCGGCGCCGCGGCACGCCGCGCACGCGCAGGCCGAAACGCACGTTCTCCTCGACCGAAAGCCAGGGAAACAGCGCCGAACCGGCATCCTGGAAGAACATCACCCGGTCCCGGCCCGCGCCGGTCACCGCGACGCCGTCGGACGTCACCGATCCGCTGGTCGCGGGCTCGAAGCCCGCGAGAATGTTCAAGAGCGTCGACTTGCCGCAACCGGAGGGACCCAGCAGACAGAAGAACTCGCCGTCGAAGATCTCGACATCGACTCCGTCCAGCGCGACGTAAGGCTGATGCGCGCCATCGTAAGTCTTGCGAAGGTTGCTCACCCGCAACAAACTCGACCTCCAGGGGGAGGGGAGACGCGCGAAAAACCGTACGGTTGCCCCAACCGGGTGTCAATGAACGAACTTCAGCAGTGAATGGCGCTTTTGTCGGCGCGATGGCTCGCGCAGGCGAGCGTGCCGCGGCGACGACGTGTAGGAATGGAGGCGAAAATGGTCGACGTGAAGTTCATTGCACCGACGCCGATCGGCGGCACGGATATCCAATACGCCCAGGGCGTGCGCGCCGGTCCGTGGCTGTTCTTCACCGGCCACATGGCGAGCGATTTCGCGCATGGGCTCGCGGCCGAGGTCGCGGGCAAGCCCTCCCTCCCGCTCGGAAGTCCGCCGCGCTATCGCCGCGAGGGCGACTTCATCATCGATCGCTTCGGACGATTGATCGCGGCCGAGGGCGGGGACCTTCGCCACATCGTGCGGGTCGATCAATATTACCCCAGCGCGCAGGTGGTGAACGCCTATCAACGTGCGCGCAAGGCCGTGCTCAAAGAATTCGTGCCGCCCAGCACCTCCGTGCTCATGGAGGAGCTTCTGGTGGCAGGCGCCAACATGGACGTATCCATGATTGCGGTGCTCCCCGGCGGCGGCCGCCAGCCGAAGCCCGCGCAGCCGGAGGGCGTGCCGGTGCCGCAGCACTCCGGCTTCATCGCGTCGCTGGTCTCCGGCGATTACGTCTTCGTCGCCGGGCAGATGCCGAACAACGAGGAGATGACCGGCCTCGCCAAGCCGGCCTATCGTCCGCCCAACGCGGTGTGGAACGGCACCGACATCAGGCTGCAAACCGAGTTCCTCATCACCTCGCGGCTCAAGCCCGCGCTCGAGGCCGGCGGCTCCTCGCTGCGCAACGCCATCAAGGCGCAGGTCTATCTCACCAACATCGAGGACTTGCCGGAATTCCTCGACGTCTGGAACGGCCATTTTGCCGACCATCCGTGCGCGCTCACCGTGGTCGCGACCAAGGGCCTCGCGCTGCTCGAGTCGATCCTGGAGATCAACATCTTCGGCCTGCGCGACAGCGCCAAGACCAAGAAGGAGATCGTCGAGCACAAGGGCTCGCGGCACATGCGGCTCGGTCCCGCGGCGGTGCGCGCCGGTGACCTCCTGTGCCTGTCCGCGCTCTATGCCGCCGATGCCGACGGCGCGATGGCGCAGGTGCGCGACAGCGCGGGGCTCAAATATTTCGGCGTGCCGGCGCGTCACGAGATGCAGGCGATCTTGACGGCGGCCGATGAGATCTGCGGCGCGGCCGGCGCGTCGCTCGGCAATCTCCTGCGCGTCAATCACTTCGTCGGCGATTTCGACGTCGTCCATCCCGCGCTGCGCGCCTGGCAGGAGAAGCTTGCGGGCGCGCCCATCCCGTTCGGCGCCGTGCGCACGCCCGCGCCGATGGCGGTGCCCGGATGCAACATCGTGGCGGACATGTGGGTGTATCACCCGTGAGGCCGCGCTTCCCGCGATCCTTTCCATGCATCGACGTCCAGCCCTCCCGCCCCTTGCCCCTTAATGTCCCATGTGAAGCGAACCAATGACGCGCCAGCGTCGATTTGATAGCTTGATGAGTATGACGAGCCTTGAAGACATCGAGAAAGCCGTAACCGAATTGCCTGCCGACCAGCTCGCAAAATTCCGCGCCTGGTTTGAGGAATTCGAGGCCACTCATTTCGACCAGAGGATCGAGCGAGACGCCAAGCGGGGCAGGCTCGATCAACTCGCCGAGCAGGCGCTCGCAGACTTCCGCGCCGGTCGCGCCCGCGAGCTGTGAGACACTTCGCCAGCCCGTCGTTCTGGGAAGCCTATGCAAAGCTTCCGGAAAACATACGAGCGCTGGCCGACAAGAACTACGCATTGTTGAAGCAGGATCCGCGGCATCGGTCGTTGCAGCTCAAGAGGGTCGGCCGCTTCTGGTCGGTCCGCGTCGGCGGCCGCTACCGCGCGTTGGCCGTCGGTCGATACAGGCCTGCTTTGGTTTTGGATTGGTTCTCACGCCGACTACGACGCTCTCATCTGAATCCTCTTCGTAGTGGCCTCGCTACAGATCGATCCGCATCAGATCGTGGGCGATCCGCAGCGGGCCTGGGTAGGTCCGGCGGATGTCGGCCACGACGTCCTCCATGAATTGCGGGCCGATCAGCTCGGCCGGCATGTGCTTGGCGAGATGCTTCTTCAGCACCGGGTTGGTCGTGTCGAAATGCCCGAAATGGGTCGCGACCAGCGACTTGGCGCGGGCACTCACCGCGATTTTCCCGAGCTCCAACGGACTGGTATGCGCCCAAGTGCCGATGCCGGCACGGCTGCGGAAGTCGATGGCCTTCTGCGGGAAGGTGCATTCGTGGATCAGCAGATCACAATCCTGTGCCAGCTCGATCAGGCGATCGCACGGCGCGGTATCGCCGCTGAACACCACGGATTGTCCGTCGATGGTGTCCATGCGGAGCGCAAAGCACGGCGAAATCTCGCGCGGGATGTGCTCGACGTAGCAGGCGCTGACCCTCACGCACTCGTCCTCGTAGACGAGGCCCGGCTTGCATTCGCGGACATCGGGCCGCAGCACCGCGAAATTATGCTGGCGCTGGGGATACTGCGCCCGCGCTTCGATGTCCTTGGCGAAGGCTCCCTCGGCGAACAGATGCCGCGCGAACGAGGTTGTTTCCGGAGGTCCGATCACGACCGGCACCGTCTGCCGCCCGAAGATCCAGGTGGAGATCAGGAAGTACGGAAAGTCGGCGATGTGGTCGAAATGCAGATGCGACAGGAAAATCACGTCGACTTCGGCGGGATCGACGCCGGCGCGCACCAGCTGATGGGTTGCGCCGTGCCCGCAATCGAAGAGGTAGTGGCGGCCGCGGACCGTGAGCAGGATGGAGGAATGGTTGCGATCGGGGTCGACCAGCGCGGCCCCGGTCCCGAGCATGACGACACGCATCCTGTTTTGGCCCTCCAGGCTTGCGTCGAAAATATAATACTTATATTATATTTCTATGATGAAGGCGTCCACTCGCAATCTGGCGCGGCGCGCCCCCTCGCGGTTCGCGAGCCCGGCGCCCGCCAGGTACCGCATCACCGACTATCCCATGCATTATATCGCCGCGGTTCAGCGGCAGAATCAGGTCAATCTCGGCCATACCCTGCGATCGTCCGGCTTGTCGGTTCCCATGTGGCGGGCCTTGGCGGCTCTCTACGACGAGGACAATCAGACCATCGGCCAGATCGCGGAGAAGGCGGTGCTCGACCGCTCGAGCCTCGGTCGTCTGCTCGAGGACATGGCTCGCGAGCGCCTGGTCGAGCGGGAAAGCCCTCCGGACGACCGGCGGGCCGTGCTGATCCGCCTGTCCGCGGCGGGACGCAGGCGCTTCGAGGCTTCGCTGCCCGCCGCACGGCGACACTATCGCAATCTCCTGCACGGATTCAGCGAAGAGGAGTTTGCGACCTTGATGCGTCTGCTGCGGCGGCTCAAGGCGAATACCCGAATGATGTCGGACGTGGCGACGCTGGCCGAAAGCGATTGAGCGCAGCATGATCGCCTGGCTGAAAAGACGGATTCAGCAAGGGATGCGCCGGGTCGCCGCTCGCGAGCATTACCGGCCCGAGCGGCACTACATGCGTGGTCCCGGCCCTAAATACGCGGCGCGCTCGATGCCGGGCGCCGGCGACGGGAATTCCCCGGGGCCGGCGATGCGCAAAACAACAACTTAGGGCGGGATGATGACTCGAAGAGAAATCATCCCGCTCTAACGGAGCGCGACGCATGACGAGACGCGACTATTACTACCCGAACACCGAGGCGCTCGCCCCCGACGAGATGCGCATCATCGCGCTCGGAACCGGGCGTCCGTTCGTGCGGCGTGCGCAGGCCAATACCTCGTGGTTGATCGAGCTCGGCAACGGCGACAAGTTCGTCTTCGATTTCGGCTCGGGCTCGCAGGTCAACTTCACCGCGCTGGAAATTCCCCATCAGGACATCACCGCCTATTTTGCGACCCATCTGCATACCGACCATGTCGGCGATTTCGCTCAGGTGTGGATCGGGAGCTGGGCCGGCGGCCGCTCCAAGCCGCTCGTCGTCTATGGCCCGTCCGGACCCGAGCCGAAATACGGCACGCGGCACTTCATCCGTTGCCAGACGGAGTCGTTCGCCTGGGATACCGACACGCGGCTCGGATTGCTGCCGGATGCCGGCGCCGAGGTCGAGGTGCATGAATTCGACTTCCGGCAGATCGGCGTGGTCTACGACCGGAACGGGGTGGTGATCAAAAGCTTCCCCGCCGTTCACATCTACGACGGCCCGGTCAGCTACCGGCTGGAATGGAACGGGCTTTGCTTCGTCTTCTCCGGCGACACCACGCCGAGCCGCTTCTTCGTCGACAACGCAAAGAATGCGGATCTCGTCGTGCACGAGGCATTCAATACGGTGTCGCAGCTGATGGAACGTTCCGGGTATGACGAGCGGATGGCCAAGGGCATCGGCACGATGGCGCATACGGCGCCGGCGGAAGTCGGCCACGTCCTCGCCGCGGTCGATCCGCGACACGCGGTGATCTATCACTTCTTCAACGACTTCGACACCGCTTTCGAGATCGAGCGCGACGTGCGTCGGGCTTATCAGGGCCCGCTCTCGCTCGCGCAGGATTTGATGGTGTTCAATGTCACGCCGCGCGACATCCGTGTCCGCCTGGCGATAACGCCCGATCACGTGTGGCCGAACAAGGAGCGTCACGAGGCGTTCCGTTCCGGCTCGCGCAAGCAGCGCCTGCAAATGTCGCGTTGGCTCGCCGACCAGCAGCTGTTTCCGAAATTCTAGCCGGGCTGAAAACTGGGTCGCTAGAGCGGGATGACGATTCAAGGAAAAGTCATCCCGCTCTAGCTTCTTGTTTGAGCATGATCCTTTCCGAAAACCGCTGCACACTTTTCGGGATCATGCTTTAGTCGCAACGGAGGAAGTGCCATGTTCGGGCTCGATCGTCGCTGGCACGTCGCGATGGCCGCGCTTGCGCTGCTGGCCGCAGCTCCCGCGCAGGCCCAGACCTACCCCGATCGCCCGATACGCGTCGTGTTGCCCTACACCGCCGGCGGCGTTTCGGACGCCATCATGCGCCTGCTCGCGCCCAAGATGGAGGAGAAGCTCGGTCAAAAGCTCATCATCGAAGCCAAGCCCGGTGCGGCGGGCAATATCGGCACGTTGGAGGTGGCGAAAGCGGAGCCCGACGGCTACACGATCCTGGTCGCGGCGACCAACAATTTCGTCATCAACCAATTCACCATGAAGATGCCGATCGATCCGCTGGCGGCATTGACGCCGGTCGCGAAACTGGCCGACGTCCCGCTGGTGCTGTTTTCCAACCCGTCCGTCCCGGCGAGGAATTTCGCGGAGTTCCTGGCTTACGCGAGAAAAAATCCCGGCAAGCTGAATTTCGGATCGCCCGCGCCGGGCACCGTCAATCACCTGCTGCTCGAGCGCGTCAAGCAGGTGACCGGGGTCGACATGGTGCACATTCCGTTTCGCGGCTCGCCGCAAGGCGTGATGGCGGTTCTGGCCAACGAGATCCAGCTCTTCACGGTCGGCCTCGCGGCCGGCGCCGGACATCTCAAGGAGGGCAAGCTGGTCGCGCTTGCGGTCGCGACGGAGCAGCGATTGCCGCAGCTTCCGGATGTCCCCACCTTGATCGAAAGCGGGCTGCCGGGATTCACGGGCGCCAATTGGTGGGGCATGGCGGTGCCGAAAGGCACGCCCGAGCCGGTCATCCGCAAGATCACCGAGGCCGTCACGGAAGCGCTGCGGGACCCCGCGGTGGTCGCGCGTTACGCCGCCATGGGGTTGCTCATTCCGCGGGAGACGCCAGCGCAGTTCGCCGCCGGGCTGAGAGCGGAAGCGGAATTGTGGTCGGAGACCGCCCGCCGCGGCAAGATCACCATCGAATGAGCTTGCGGTCGTTGCGCGCAACGCCCTTCGATCACTCTGCGTGGACCGGGGAGTTGCTTCCCTGGGCCGCGCCCGCAGTGGTGCTCCTCGTCCGTCCGTGGGAAGATGAGCAACAACGTCCGCTGCAATCGTAGGCGAGCGGCAATCGACGGGAGGGGGAGGAAACCATGAGCGCGGATCGCCCGCATCCGATCGTGCATCTCGTCGGCAGCATTCCGCTGCCCGATGCCGAGACCGTCTTTCGCACCGTGTCGGATGCGGTGGGGCCGCACCTCGTGCGCCTACCCGACGGCGAGACCGGCATCCGCAAGACCTGGATTCGCTTCTTGCAGGACGTGCTGGCCTCTGATCCCGCGATCGAGGTCGCCACGGATGTGCCGCCGTTCAAGTTCACGCAGTGGGACGGCAAGGTCGTGCGCGAGATCCCGCGCCTGCGCGTCAAGCCCGGCGCCATGCCGCAGTCGAAGTCGTTCAAGACCGGCTATGCCGACATGGCGATCGAATCGTGGCGCCTGTTCGAGCGCCTGCAGCGCGCGGGCGTCATCCCGGAGAAGGTGAAATTCCAGATCTCGCTGCCGACGCCGATCGCGCCGACCTACAACAACATGATGCCCGCGGACCGGCCGAAGGTGCTGCCCCCGCTCACCGAGCACTTCGTCGGCGAGGTCGCCAAGATCGCCGGCGCGCTTCCCAACGACCGCATCGCGCTGCAATGGGACGTGTGCCAGGAGGTGCTGGCCTGGGAGGGCTACTACGACCGCGGGCCAGTCGATTTCCGCACCGAGACCATCGACGTGCTCACCAAGGTCGGCGACGCCGTGCCCGCCGCGATCGAGCTCGGCTATCATCTCTGCTACGGCAGCCCGGCCGACGAGCACCTGGTGCAGCCCAAGGACATGGGCATCATGGTCGAGATCGCCAACGCCGTCGCCGCCGGCGTCAAGCGTCCGATTCAGTTCTTCCACATGCCGGTGCCGAAGGGCCGCAGCGACGACGGCTATTTCGCGCCGCTCGAGAAGCTCGAGCTCGGCCCGCAGACCGAGCTCTATCTCGGCCTGATCCACCACAACGACGCCGCCGGCGACGCCGCCCGCCTCGCCGCCGCCCGCCGCCACGCCCGCGTCGACGGCATCGGCACCGAGTGCGGCATGGCGCGCGGCGACCCCGCGCGGCTGCCGGCGCTGCTCGCCGCGCATGCCCGCGCCGCGGAGCTCACTGTCTGAGAGAGAACTCGGCATTGCTGCTGCAGGGTCGCGTTGACAGGCGGTGGCCATGTCGTGTATATGCACGATATGGGATGCTGGCCATGATCACCGAGCGGGAGATCCTCGCCAACTGCGCCTGCCACCGGGTACGAACAGCAGCGCGCGCCGTGACCCGTGCCTACGACGAGGCGCTGCGCCCGGTAGGGCTTCGAGCCACCCAGCTTTCCGTCCTGGTTGCCGCGGCGGCCGACGATGCCTTGTCCATTACCGCACTGGCCAAGCTCATGGGCATGGACCGGAGCACTTTGACGAGGAATTTGCGCCCGCTCGAAGCGGACGGATTGATTACAATCGGACTCGAAGGATGGCGGCGAAGTCGCACGTTGACGATCACGAAGAAGGGGCGATCGCGTTTGCGGGAAGCTGTGCCCCTCTGGGAGAAGGCTCAGCAGACGCTTCGGAGCAAGCTGGGCGATCGCCGGTGGGACGCCATCCGCAAGGACTTGCATGATCTCATTCGCGCCGCGTGAGCAGCGCATCCGCGTCGTGATGTCCTCGCAATAGGATCGAGCAGAAAAGGAGGCCGCAGGTCCAAAGACCCCAAATCGCAAGTTTAGTCGTGTATATACACGATAACTGCAATGGCAATGCACAACGATCGACGAAACAGGAGCATCGACATGAAATACTTCATCGACACCCACGACAAGACCAAGGGCAGCTTCCCGCAGCAGGAACTCAGCGAGCAGCAGTTCTTCGAGCAATTCGACGCGCTCGAGCAGGCCGCCGAGCGCTTTGGCGCGTTCGGTCACGCCGCGCACGTGAATTTGGAGGAGGGCAAGGCCTTCTGCTTCATGTCCGGGCCGGACGAGGAGGCGATCCGCAAGGCGCACGCGGCGATCAATTTGCCGTACGATTCCATCACCGAGGTGAGACGCGTGACCGGGGCCGACATGCGCATTCCGCAACCAGCGTCAGCGCAAACGCGCAAGGTGGGGTAAGCGCCCTCCCGCCGCCGGTGCGCAACCGGGCAAACGGATCTCGCTTGTCCCCCCGTCGGACGCCTAGGCATCGAGTCTGGGCGTCTCGTCGAGGCATCGCGAATTCTCGGCCAGCCACTTCATGCGTCCCACAATGCGGAGACGCTGGAAAGAACGAGGTAGAGGGCAACGGTGAGACACACAAGGGCAGCTGTGGCGGTGCAGAATTGCCGAGTGTGGCAGTTGGGCAACGCACAAGCCCGCAGGTCGATGTTATGGTGGCGACTTGTCGCAGACGGCCAAGCGAGCCTTGCATGACTCGGTCGCTTACAACGCGCCGCTTTGCTCCGTGGCTGGTCGGGCTGTTCGTGTTCGCCCAGGTCGCGGGCGTCGTGCCGTTGATGGCCGCCCATACGCTCCACGTGTTCGAGAGCAAGCAGGTGGTCTCCGACGATGACGTGCTTGCCGAGGGTGCGCGCGGTGCCCAGCACCATCACAGCATCGCCGAACTGAATGATCAGTGCTGTGCCTTTCATCATCTCGCAGGCGTGCTGGCCTACGCCCTGGTGGTCGGCCCGCTGAGCTTTACCCGCGTCGTGGTCGGCTCGACTGCGCCGAAAGTGCTCCTGGCCGCAGATCCCATTCCGCCCGAACGGCCGCCCAAATCCTCGTCGCCGATCTGATCGTGCTGCAGCGGCTGTCGTGGCCGTGCATGCGCTTGGATACCGACAAGGACGGCGCATCATGTTTTTCCATCGCTGGTCGGCGTCCGCCTCGCAGTTGCGCAAGGCGTTGCCAGGGCCTGCTTTCGCTTCGGCCATCTTGGCTGCGACGCTCGGCGCCGTTGCGCCCGCGCAGGCTGAGCCGAGCAGGCTCGCGCACGGAGCGGGCGAGGTGGATACCGAGCACATGTTCGGTTTCACCGAAGGCAGCGACATTGGAGCGGTGGGCGAAAAGGAGCTCGAGACCGACTCGATCGGCCGCTTCGGCCGCGCCGGCGGCTCCTACAGCAGCGTCGCCACGGCGCTCGAAGCCAAATACACCTTCACCGAATATTTTCGGGTCTCGGCCGCGGCGACGGTCTCCTTCTACGACATCACGGGCGTGAACGGCTTTGACGACCGACGCCAGACCGCGCTGCAATCCTTCTCGATCGACGCGAGGTTTCGGCTGCTCGATCGCGAGCGGGCGCCGGTCGGGCTTACGATCGGGATCATCCCGCATTGGGGTCTCAGGGATGAGGTGAGCGGGGCGAGTGCCGATCAATACCACACCGAGTTCCTGCTGATCGCCGATCGCGAGTTGATGCCCGATCGATTGTTCGGCGCGATCAACGTCAGCTATGAACAGGAGCGGACCCGGCTGCGCTTATCGGATGAGACCGCACATGATTCCGCGCTGGGCCTGACAGCGGCACTCGCGGCGCAGGTGATGCCCGGCATGTTCGTCGGCGCGGAGGTCCGCAACCTTCGCCACTACGAGGGATTGGGTCTCAGCCAGTTCGCGGGGCAGGCGCTCTACGTCGGCCCGACCCTTTACATGACGCTGGGCGCTCAGTTCTGGCTCTCGGCGGCCTGGAACGTGCAGGCCTGGGGCACGACGGCGGTTGATGGCGGCGCGCTCGATTTGACGAATTTCGAACGGCACCAGGTCAGGTTCCGGCTCGGCCTCAACTTCTAGCTCCGCGACCGATCCGCATAGAAACAGAAACCTTTGACAGGCTGATCGTCGAGGCCGATCCTGTATGGCACGGAACTTGATGCCGGGCCGCACAGGGGGAGGACGATCATGACCAGGACATCATTCGCGACGGCTATCGCCATCGTGACGGCGGCCGCGGCTGCGCCGGCTCCTGCGCTTGCGCAGGACGATGCCGAGCAGCAGTTCGGCACTGTTCATTTCGCGACCTCGTGCAACGAGACGGCGCAACGGCGCTTCGACCGCGGGATGCGCTACCAGCACTCGTTCTGGTATCGGGAGTCCAAGGAGATATTCGAAGAGACGCTCAAGGCCGATCCCGACTGCGCCATCGCCTATTGGGGCATCGCGCTCAGCCTGCTGTTCAACCCGCATGTCCCCACGCCCAAGGACAATCTCGTGCTCGGGCTCGCCACCTTGGAGAAAGCCAAGTCGATCGGCGCCAAGACTCAGCGCGAGCGCGACTATATCGATGCCCTGATGGCCTTCTACGCCGACCACGACAAGATTCCTCATGGCGGGCGCGCGCAAGCCTATCTCAAGGCGATGGAAGCCCTGGCCGCGCGCTATCCGTCTGACGATGAAGCTCAGATCGGCTACGCGATCGTGCTCAACGTCGCCGCCTCACCGAACGACAAGACCTATGCCAACCAGCTCAAGGGCACCGCCATCCTGGAGCCGATCTTCAAGCGCCAGCCCCGGCATCCGGGAATCGCCCACTATCTGATCCACCTCTACGACTATCCTCCGATTGCGGAGAAGGGATTGGACGCGGCCAGACGATACGCCGAGATCGCGCCGGCGGCGCCGCACGCCCTGCACATGCCGTCGCACATTTTCACGCGCGTCGGCTACTGGCAGGAGTCGATTGCATCGAACAGCGCATCGGCGCGCGCCGCGAAGGCCGGCAAGGAACCCCACGACCAGCTGCACGCGATGGACTACCTGGTTTACGCCTATCTCCAGGTCGCGCAGGACAAGGCGGCCCGCGCGGTCATGGACGAGATGGTCGCGCTCACCGGCTACAATCCCAACGTTCGCACGGGACCCTATGCGGTCGCGGCCGGTCAGGCCCGCTACATGATCGAGCGCGGCGACTGGCGCGGCGCCGCCGACTTGCAGGTGCAGCCCAGCCGGTTCGCCTACGTCGACGCGGTCACCCATTTCGCGCGTGCGCTGGGCGCGGCGCGCTCCGGCAATCTCGACGCCGCGAGGAGTGACATCGCGAAGCTTGCCGAGCTGCGCGACAAGCTGCAGCAAGCCAAGGACGATTACTGGACGGAGCAGGTGAACATCCAGCGCCAGATCGCTACCGCCTGGGTGCTCAACGCGGAGAACAAGCAGGCGGACGCCCTCGCCGCCATGAGCGCCGCCGCGGACCTGGAGGACAAGACCGAGAAGTCCGTCGTCACGCCTGGCTGGTTGGCGCCCGCGCGTGAGCTCTACGGGGCCATGCTGCTCGAGCGCGGTATGGCGAAAGAGGCGCTCGCCGCTTTCGAGGCGACGCTCGCGAAGGAGCCGAACCGTCTCGGCGCCACTGTCGGCGCGGCCAGGGCCGCCGAAAAGCTGGGTGACGCGGCCAAGGCGCGGCAATACTACGCCAAGGTCGTCGCGCTCACTGAGGAAGCCGACGCGAGCAGGCCGGAGGTGGCGGAGGCGCGGTCTGTCATGGCGAAGAATTAGCTCACCCACTGCCTCGTTAATAGGGCAGCGGTCACCTCACCAGCTTATTGCTGTAGTCGGCAAGGAAGCTCTTGATCTCGGGCTTGACCGTGGCGAGCGCCGCCACGATGGCTTGCGCGTCTTCGCCCGAGACCAGGATCGGGTCGGTCTTGAGGACCTTGGAATAGTCGCGGATGAAATCGGGACTCTTCCACATTTCGACGAAGGCGGAGCGCATGATGGCCACCGCTTCGCCGCTGGTCTTCGGCGGCATCAGCGCGGTGCGGAACATGGCGACCAGCGAGTCGCTGCTGGCGCGCAGCACCTCGTAGACGAACCCGGACGGCTTCTTGCCGCCGTTCACCGAGGCGTAGAACTCCTCGAAGGTCGGCAGATTGGGAAGCGCGACGCTGCGGGGATAGCTGCCGTCCTTGCCGCGCGGTGCGAGCTGCCACAGTGGCAGCACGACGGCGCCCATGGTCGGTTCGATCGAGCCGCTCCAGCCCGAGAGCGAGCTGTTGGCCAATTGTCCGATGTTCTGCAGGATCGCCGTTTCGACCTCCTTGAGGCCGCGATAGGCGGGAACCGCCTGATATTTGATTCCGAGCAGGTCGAGCGAGAGCGCCTGGTTGATGGTGTTGCTGCTCTGCGCGTTGAGCGACAGCGCCTTGAACTCGGGGGCCTTCATGATGTCGGTCGCGACCTTCAGCCCGGGCGGCGTGTCCTTGCGCGCATAGACCACCAGCGGGCTCTCCACCGCGGCAATCATGATGAAGTTCTCGTAACCGACGCGCAGCGCCGGATTGCCCACGATCTGCGCGACGACGTCCAGGGTGAAGAAGCCCATGGTATCGCCATTGGGGGCGGCTTCGGCGAGCTGATTGGTGCCGATGAGTCCGCCGGCGCCGCCGACGTTCTTGATGACGATCGTCGGGTTGCCAGGGATGAACGCGGGCAGATGCTGCGCCACGATGCGGCCCTCGAGGTCGGTGGGCCCGCCCGCCGGGTAGTTGACGATCATTGTGATGGTCTTGCCCTTGTAGAACTGGGCAAGCGCGCCGTCCGACCAGGTCAGGGCGAGCACGACCGCGAGTGCGGCGACCAGAATTCTCGTCATCATGGATCGACCCTTCTCTCTCGCCCTCGGGGAAACTCCAGATCGGTGGCCGCCCCCTCCTTCGAGACGACCGCTTCGCGGCCTCCTCAGGATGAGGGCGGAATTACCACGGCGGCATATTGGGCAGCCGCGCTACCGCTTCGCCGCCGGTTTCGAGCGCTGATCGGTCAGCATTGTCCCCAGCTTGAACGGCTCGAAGGTCGGCTTGTAGGATTTCTCGTCGAGGAACTGCCGCAGGCCGGTATTGTAGGAATCTTCCTGGTCGGCGGCTTTGATGGCTTTGCCCTTCTCGGCGAGGTAGTCGTAGGCTTGCGGCACGTCCATGGTGCGCACGTGCCGGATGGCCTGCTTGGTCGCGCGCAGCACGGCCGGAGACTTCTTCATCAACTTCTCCGCGAGCTCGATGGTCGCGGCCTCGAGCTTCTCCGCCGGCACCGCGTAGTTCACCATGCCGATGCGCGCCGCCTCGTTGCCGTCGAACGGCTCGCCCAGGCAGGCGTAGTA
>Ga0081455_10005543_pt1 | contig 13822 bp, 14 predicted proteins | sample TabmetS3T2R1_FD_70207 | JGI IMG/M metagenome (GOLD analysis project Ga0081455, IMG submission 70207) | Tabebuia heterophylla rhizosphere microbial communities from the University of Puerto Rico - S3T2R1 | ecosystem: Host-associated > Plants > Roots > Rhizosphere ... | reverse complement strand
CCGCCGCACCGTCCTGGCGTCGCGAATGCGACCCCTGTCGCCGTTGAGATAACACCAGCCGCGGCCGCACCGGCGCCGCCGGATCGACAGCGTGTCGGCGGTCACGTAATGGAGCCGGAGCCGCCGCGCCAAGGAGCGAAGCTGCGCCTCGGCATCGTCGCGCTGGGAATGCTCTGGGGTGGAATTCGGCATGCCACCCGAAAACGTGGCAAGGCGGGCGCAAGTTCCATCCGATGATCTGCACCGCTTGGGCCGCGCGTATGCGCCGCTCACTCGGTGGTTCGGCGCTTCCCGCTTTTGCCCGGCGGCAGCTTGTGCACCGTCGCGCTCTCGCCGGCGCTTTGGCGCAGGGCGGCCTTCAGGTCGGTGGGCCGCCCGTGCTTGTTCAGGAGATCGCGGAACGCTTCGTCCGCGAGCTCCTGAAAATCCATCATGCGATCGCGAGCTAGCAGGTCGATGGCCTGCCAAGTCGCGTCATCGAATTGCACGCGCTTGCCGGGCATCAACTCCTCAAGAACAAACCATTTCGTTTAAGTTTATGGGTTCACTTACAACTGGCGAACTTTCGCGAACCTCCGCCAACTCGCCTGGTGGGCGATATGCTTGTAAGAGGGCACGTCAGTAACCCATCTGATAAGATCGGCCTCCCCCGATGAGGGTAAGGCGAAAATGGGCATCCTGTTGATCACTGGCTCGGTGACCAGCAAGGAGTTTTCCGCCGGCCTGAATATCGACCACACCTGAGCGAATGTCCGCAAGTGGTCTTGGTTGCGTGAAAACGTCGAGCTGCAGAGAGCCCAGAGTATGAGATTCAGCGAGGCGTCATCACCTCCTGAATCTGCGCCGTGTCGGCGTACTGGTGGAAACTCTTGACCGTTCCGTTTTTAAACTTCCACACGTGGCATGTCTGGGCGTCGAGCGCCTTGCCTGTCGGCTTGTAGATAGACTTGTACCTGCCTTCCACCACCACGGTATCCCCCAGATCGTGTACGTTGGCGAGGGCAATGGACCAGTCCCACTCGGGACCGGCTTTGGTGAAGAAGTGTTGGATGATAGCGTCCTTGCCGAACCAAGGCTGCCCGGACGGCTGATAGGGATGCCCCTCGGCAAGACGGAACTCAACGTCCGGAGCGAAGGTGGTTAGGATACTCTTGGCGTCGCCGTGCTTGAACTTCTCGTAGATGTATTTCACGATTTCGACGTTACCCATTTGCTGTCCTCGATGTCCTGTTGCGGTGCCACTGCTGTCGGAACGCTGTGGTTCGGCATCGAGTTCACTGTCGGCCCTCCAACGCATCCACGAACAAGTGCCAGACGCGCCGGTCTTACCAAAGCCGGTTTAGCGTGATCGCCTTGCCGAGTGGCGGCAAGTGTCCCGTAGTCCGGTACGGGTCATAAGCTGATGTCGAAGAGGTCAGCGCAGATGTCTGCTGCGCCATAAGCCGACATTCCGGCCAAGTGGGCTCTATAGCAGGCGCACATAGAGCCAGTACGCGAAGCGCTGATCACAGCAGCAGTAGGCAGCGTTAATAACCAAGACATAAAAATGCTGCTGATAACTGCTTTGTCGACCGATCCGTTGACGGATACGCGCCGCCTTCGCAGCTATGATTATGGGGCATGAGGCTTGCTCAGAAGAGCTGAGCACCGGTTCAGTTCGCACGATCCTCCGAGGACAGCACCGACGCCTTTGAAGGAAACAGCCGCCCCACCCTCCATGTCGCTTTGAACGCAGCCCATAGCGCACGCCAGCCGAGCGTCGCCGTCACAATCCGCCGCGCACGATCGGCATGACTCCCCTTCAAGGCGTGTGGTCCTTGCTTATCGTATAGATCGAGATGCACGGCGCTGCCGATCAGCGCGAGGTGGGTGTAGGCCTGGGGAAAATTGCCGAGTAGATTTAGGTCGTAGTCCTGCTTGTTCTCGCTGATAGCCTCATCGGGCGTCAATGCCACGCCAACCACGTCAACCCGCATTACGAAAGGCCGGGTAAAGCGACATTCCGCCGTCAACGAAAATTGTGGTGCCAGTCACGTAGTCGGCTTCATCTGAGGCAAGCCAGACTGCGACCCGCGCCACATCGTCCGGCTCTCCGAGCCGGCCATAGGGCACGAGCTTCAGCAGCTTCCTGGCCTTTTCCGGATCGGACCACACCGCCTCGTTAATCGCAGTCTTAATGACTCCGGGAGCAATGCCGTTAATCCGGATTTGCTTCTCGGCGACCTCCTGCGCGAGCGTCTTCATCATCAGCATGAGCCCGCCCTTGGACGCGGCATAGTTCACGTGTCCCGCCCAGGGAATGACCTCATGCACGGAGCTCATGCAGATAATCTTGCCCCGTGCCTTCGAGATGGACGATACGTCCTGAGCGAGGAACTGCTTAATTGCCTCGCGTGCGCAGAGGAACTCGCCCGTGAGGTTCACGTCGAGTACGGAGCGCCATTGCTTCAGCGTCATCTCGGGGGCTGGCGCATCGCGCTGGACGCCGGCATTGGCGACAAGAATATCGAGCCGTCCGAAGATCTCGGTGAACGCCGCAAACATGCGGCGAACCTCGACCTCCTTTGACACGTCGGCGTGTAACGCGACGGCATCCACCCCGAACGCCCGGACATCTTCCACCATCTCATTCGCCGTCTCCGCATCATCGTGATAGTTGATGCCGACCTTCGCCCCGGCCTCGGCGAAAGCCATGGCGACGGCCGCGCCGATGCCTGAAGAGGCACCCGTAACGATGGCGGTTTGGCCCGCGAGAAGTTGAGGAGCTTTCGCGGCGGCAAGTTCGCGTAACATGGCTTCTCCGTGACGAGAAGGCGATTGCCCCTTGGGACTCAACGCTAAGACAGCCCCAAGGTTCTCAGCATGTTGAGGCTTGCTTTGCCCGCTTAAGCTTATTTTGTTGGTCATATGCCGCTTCGGAAGCATACGTCTCACCGGGTCGAACCCGCCAGCGAGACCATCGAAGCATTTGTTAGGGTGTCCAGTTCATCGGGCCCGAAAAAGCTGCGTATTGTCACCGCTCTATAAACGCGTCACCGGCCAAAGGAGATCGCCCCGCTGTGGTCCAGGATGCTCACATCGGATCAAAGCAGCGTTACGGCATTGCCGCGGCCATTGGCTGCAACGCGATCAACGCTGTTGGCCTAAGTCTCTCGCTTCCCCTTCTTAGCGTGATCCTCAACGAGCGCGGTGTCTCAGGCTTAATGATTGGGCTTATCGCGGCCATGAGCGGGATCGCGACGCTTACCATTTCACCTTTCGCGAGTGTATTCGTGCACCGGTTTGGCGTTGCAGCGACGCTGATCGGTTCGATCATTATCTCCGCTGTGAGCTTTTTGGCGTTCTACTTCGCCCAGCCCCTTTGGCTCTGGTTCGTGCTGCGTTTCGTCAACGGGGCCGGGTTGGCGCTAACCCTGGTGGCGAGCGAGTTCTGGATTAATGCTCTCGTTGCCGCGCGGCGGCGTGGACTTGTCACCGGATTGTATCTGGCAATTCAGTCTGTCGGTTTTGCTGTCGGTCCGCTGTTGCTGGCAGTGATCGGCCCCCGTGGATTGGCACCGTTCGTGGCCGGAACAGGACTCATGCTGCTTGCCATCTTCCCAGCCTTGATGGGTTCCGGTGCTGCTCCTATTACCCAGACGTATCCACGCCGCGGTATGGTCATCGCGTTTCTTCTTGCCTCACCGATCGCGACATTGGCGGCATTCGTGTTCGGCGCGATCGAGGGCGGCATGAACCTGCTGCCGGTTTATGGAATGCAAATTGGAAAGGGCGAAACGATCGCAATCCTGCTCGCGGGCGTCGTGGCACTTGGCAATTTGATCCTGCAAGTGCCGATTGGCATGTTGAGCGATAGGCTTGATAGAAGGAAGGTTCTGATTGCGTGTGCCGCCATCTCGACTGTGGGCGCGCTGCTGATGCCAGCTTCGGTCGACAATGCATGGAGCTTTTTCGCGTTGCTGTTCGTCTGGGGCGGTGTCGTTGCCGCCCTCTATTCGGTCGGACTAGCGTTGCTTGAAGGGAGCTACCGCGGAACCGAGTTAGCGAGTGCCAACGCGGCGTTCGTTATGCTCTATAGCGCCGGCAGACTTGCGGGACCGCCCCTGATCGGGGCCGGAATTGATCTTTGGCATCCGCATGGCTTTGCTGTGATGATGGCGGTGTTCCCCGCGATTTATCTCACCGCAGCCGCATTGACGTGGACTTCCACCAAGCAATGAATGAGATCGAGACGCGCCCTCACTGGCATTTGCAAGCATAGTCGCGTACTGGCCTACCCGGGAGCGCCGAAGGAGTGATCGACGTTAGGCCAACTCGCTCTCGCCCGGCTTACCAGCCTTACAGACCCGTTTCTCATTCTCGACAGGTGTGGGGAACCCATTTCCCCAACCTTCGTTCAGCATGGGGTTCAAGGGCCTAGACAAGTGCTCTTGCCCGAATCAGTATAAACTTTGGCTGCGTACTGCCTCACGTTTGTTGCTTGGTCGCGCACGAGATCGTCCCCCGGCTGGAGGGCACAACGAGACAGTGACCGTTTGCGTTATCAGCCTGGAGGTGGTTGCGGCCGGTGGTTGAGAACTAATGAGAAGCCTAATCGCTCGGCGAAAGCACGTTGACCTGTTGCAGGCAATCGCTGCGTTCTATGACCCTAATACGCCAACCCGTGACGCTGTGGTGCTGTGGCGGAAGGCCATACGCCGCGCCGATAAAAAAACGAAAGAACTGCTCCTGTCGATGATCAGGCCCGCAAGGGAACATACACGCGCGAAGCGATGAGGGCTGATGGTTCGCATTGATCCGTTTTTACCCCGCACTCACATTGCTTATTTCACGATGGAGATCGCCCTTCGCCCGGAAATGCATACGTATGCCGGTGGGTTAGGCGTTCTCGCGGGTGACACCGCCCGCTCGTGTGCAGACCTGCAACTACCGATCGTTTTCGTGACCTTGGCGAGTCGCGAAGGCTATATGCGCCAGGAAATTGATGAGGACGGGCGACAAGTCGACTTACCCGACCCCTGGGATCCATCGGCGTGGACGCACCCACTTGATGCGAAGGTAGCGCTCTCAATCGCTGGGCGCGATGTCTGGGTGCGCCCTTGGCTCTATCTAGTACGCTCACCGTTTGGCGAACGTGATCTTCCGGTGCTGCTTTTGGACACGGATCTGGAGGATAACAGTCCAGAGGACCGGACAATCACTCATAAACTGTATGGAGGTGACGAGGCCTACCGGTTGAAGCAGGAAATCGTGCTTGGCATTGGTGGCGTGCGGATACTTCAGGCGCTTGGTTTTAATGTCACGACTTTCCACCTCAATGAGGGACATGCCGCCCTGCTTACTCTAGAGCTGTTGCAAAGATTTCGGCGCGCTGCGAGGAAAAGTGTGCTCGGAGATACGGCATCCAGTTACGCGCATGTGCGCGAGCGCTCTGTCTTTACCACCCATACGCCGGTTGGCGCAGGACACGATAAGTTCAATTACGATCTGGTCAGAGACTTGCTGGATGACTTCCCGGATATCGGAGAACTCGGACGGCTTGCGGGAGATGACGTGCTCAACATGACGCAACTTGCGTTGAATCTGAGCGGGTACGTCAATGGGGTCGCGCGGCGTCATGCGGAAACCACCAGACAGGCGTTTCCCGGGTATGAAGTGCACGCTATCACCAATGGAGTTCACGCCGCTACCTGGACACACCCAAGCTTTTCTCGCCTATATCATGCAAGTTTTCCCCACTGGGGGTATGAGCCCGAAGCGTTAGCGCAGGCCGATCAACTGTCCGATGATGCGGTGTGGCAGGCCCACACAGAGTCCAAATTCGACCTAATCGCGCGTGTGCGAAATGCCTGCGGTGTGGATTTGGATCCCGAGCTGCCCATCATTGGTTTCGCCCGGCGCATGACGGGATATAAGCGTCCGGAATTGCTTTTCAGCGATGTCGACCGATTGGTGGCTCTCGCTCAGGACCAGCCGTTTCAGGTCGTGCTAGCGGGAAAGGCTCACCCAAGCGATCACGACGGAAAACTCCTCATAGAGCAAGTCAATCGTCACATCCGGAACCTTGCTAATCAGATCAGAATGGCCTTCGTTCCCAATTACGATCTCGCAATCGCTGCAAGTTTCGTGGCGGGTGCAGATATCTGGCTCAACACGCCGTTGCCCCCGCTTGAAGCATCAGGAACCAGCGGCATGAAGGCTGCGCTCAATGGGGTACTTAATCTCAGCGTCCTAGATGGCTGGTGGGCCGAAGGTTGTATCGAGGGCGTCACTGGCTGGGCCATCGGAAATGGAAATGCAAAAGACGCCGCTGCAGATCCACAAGCTCTCTACAGCAAACTATCCGAGCAGGTATTGCCGCTCTATTACCACAAGCGGCATCAGTGGATATGGATGATGAAGCAAGCGATCAGCAAGATCGGCTCCCATTTCAATACGCAGCGGATGGTGCGTCGCTACGCGACCGATGCCTATTTTCGCTGATCTGCGTCATTGTCTAGGATAGCGAAGAACGGCTGATCCTAAAGCATGCTAGCCGCCCCGTTTGCGAAGCTCCGTTTCCGCGAGGTCCGCCCGGAGTTGCCAACTCGTGATTCCGCTCAGCTGCTCAAATTGCCGCTTCGCCGCTAGTTCCGCTTCAGCAGCATTCTTAGCCTGGATAACCTCGATTTTTCCTTGAAGCGCTTTGAAGGGCTTGCCGTAGCTGTTCACGAGACGCTTATAAAACTGCACCCGATATCCCGGCATGACGGAAGGTCCTGTACTCACCTCTTGGAGAGTGGCGCTTAAACCCCACTGGGAGTCAAGCACTGAATTGGAGCGCAATAGCCGCCGGCATGTTGCATGTCTCCCTCTGAGGAGTTCATAAATTTCCTAACCGGTCCATGCTAGAAGATCGAGAACTCCGTGAAGAGGGATCGAGAGCCAGTTGGGTCGGTTGGCGGCCTCGTACGAGATCTCATAGAACACCTTTTGCATCAGGAAGATCTCGAGTTGTTTCCGGGCTGCCTCATCATTGGGATAGCTTGCCATTCCCTGGGCAGTTGCCTTGTACATCTCGAGAAAGTCATGGGTCGCCCTGTCTCGCCATCCGCTGGCCGCGTCTATGGCGCGCTGAGGCAACTCGACCGAACGGTCCGCTAGTCCCTCTAGTGCCGACCAGGCCGCATAGTCGAACGAGCGTAACATTCCAGCGAGATCACGCAATGGCGAGGTCTTCTTGCGCCGTTCAGTTGGCGTGCGGGTTGGCTCGCCTTCGAAGTCGATAATGACAATGTCCTTGTCCGAGATAAGCACCTGGCCGAGATGATAGTCACCGTGAATGCGTGTCTTTGCCCCCGAGTTGGAGGTCTCAGCCAGGGCAGCAAGTCGCTTCTCGATTGCAGGGCGAGAGTTGTGCACTAACTGTATTTTTTCTTTGATAGGGTCGTCGACACTAACTCCCAGTCTTTCGAGAGTAAGGAATCCGCGTCGAGCTTCCTCCCTTGCAGCTGCTACCCAGGCAATGATGTCCTCGCTGGTAACCGGTTCGGGGGCGAAAGCTCCGTCGGTCGTGCCAATCGCGAGAGCGCGGTGCATCTCTGCGGTGCGTTGTCCGAGCAACGCTGCGAGATCGACGGGAAAGACGTAGGGCACGCTGGGCTCCCTAGACCGCGCCAGGGCAATGTCCTCGAGAGCGTGATCGAGTGCGTCGACAATGACGTTCCAGCAATCACCTTCATTTCTTACGAAAGCAAAGAGGGCAGCCAATGTTATCGGCTCGCCCTCAACTGGCCGGTACTCAACCATCCCAAGAAGGGAAGGCGTGTTTCGGTAGCCGGCTTCACGGAGGAAACGGGCAATTTCGAGTTCGGGCTGCGGCCCCCTCCATAACCGCCGATAAATTTTGAGGACAACGCTTTGGCCAACGATGAAGCAGTTGTTTGTTTGATCACGACCCACAGAGCGTACGGTCGCGTTGTCTGAAATTGATTCCCACATACCACTTCTCGTGAATTGTAAGTAGCCGGCCGGCGCGTCAATAACCTGCCCCTGCCAAACTGCATTCACGAGGTTTCGAGCAAAAGCCCCATCGCCAGCTGCATCGAAGCGCGCGACGCCCATGCGCGATAGGTTCGGGTCGCCCCACCCCGCCGAAAGCGGCAGGAAGTACTGATGCGTCTCGCCGCTGTCGAGTGCCACATCCAGAATGTTCAATGAATACGTTTCTTCTTCGCGCTTAAGGACTCCAAGCGTGTGCATCCCGACACGCGTAATGCGGGCATTCTTGCCACCGAACCAACGCTGCTGCGGCAAGAACTCAGGCAAATAAAGATCTTCCAGATCGTGACGCTCTGGCTCCTCGATGACTGAGTGCGAGCGGTTGCTCATAGCTATCGTGATGACCTCCAAGCTCCAGTCATCAGTTCTTCCTTTTTGGCGGTATCAGGCGCCATAATGCGTAGGGGCGCTGCGCAGGATCGAGCAGCATGTGCTGAATCTTTCCGGCCCAGGCGAATCGGCTGCCATTAGTGAGGTCCTCGACCTCGATCGAAGCCTGGTCATCAAGGTCGAACTCCCAAAGCGGAACCTCGAAGTCGGCGCCCTGCGGATGGTGAGGGTCCAGATTGACGGCGATCAGGACGAAGTCCTGCCGATCTTCTGAAATTTTGCCATAGTAGATGATGTTGTCATTCCAGGCGTTGTAGAACTGGAGGTTCAAGAACCGTTGCAGTGCCGGATGCTCGCGGCGCAGCCGATTCATAAGCCGAATGTCGTCACGAATGTTTCCTTCGCGGTCCCAGTCCCAGGCCTTAAACTCGTATTTCTCGGAGTGGAGGTATTCCTCCCTGCCTGGCAGCGGCGTCGCCTCGCACAACTCGAACCCGCTATAGATCCCGTAATTGCCGGCAAGTGTCGCAGCTAGAACCAGGCGCGCCTGAAACCCAGCCCGGCCGCTGCTTTGCAAATAGACGGGATTGATGTCTGGCGTATTGGTGAAGAAGTTGGGCCGAAAATATTCGCGAGACTCCGAACGAGTGAGCTCGTTCATATAGTCCGTCAGCTCGGCCTTGGTGTTGCGCCACGTGAAATATGTGTAGGATTGCGTGAAGCCCAACTTCGCAAGTCGCTTCATCGGCTTAGGTCGCGTGAACGCTTCCGAGAGGAAGATCACGTCGGGATAGCGTGCATGCACCTCCCCGATCATCCACTCCCAAAACGGAAAGGGCTTGGTGTGTGGATTGTCGACCCGAAAAATGCGGACGCCTTTGTCGGCCCAGTAAAGGACGATGTCGCGGAGCGCAAACCAGATGGACGGCAGCGCCTCGCGATAGAAATGAACATTGACGATATCTTCGTAGGTCTTCGGCGGATTCTGGGCGAACTTGATGGTGCCGTTTGGTCGCCAATCGAACCATTCGGCGTGCTTCTTGATCCAAGGATGGTCCGGGGAGCATTGGATAGCAAAGTCGAGGGCTATCTCGAGACCGTGCTCGTGTGCTGCCGCCACCAGCCGGCGGAAGTCGTCCAAGCTACCGAGCTCGCGATGAATCGCATCATGCCCTCCCTCCGCAGATCCGATCGCATAGGGACTGCCGGGATCAGATGGCTCGGCGGTGACTGAATTGTTGCGCCCCTTGCGATTGGTGAGCCCGATTGGGTGGATTGGGGTCAGATAGAGGACATCGAAGCCGAGATCGCGCACATAGGGAAGGCGTGCAATCACGTCTGCGAAAGTGCCGTGGCGATGAACATCGCCAGACTGTGACCGCGGAAACATCTCGTACCACGCGCTGAACACTGCAGCACGCCGATCGGCCCAGAGCTCGAGCTCCTTCGGGTAGTGGGTGAGGTTTGTGCGCAGGCCCATGCGCGACATTACGGCGGCGGTATCTGCGCTCATTAAAAGCCGAATCTTCGCGCTCTCTCCTGCGGCTGTCGACAGCTTGAGCAGAATCCCCTCGAGAATGCGACGATCATTGATGGTCCCGCGGGTGCTGTCCTTTAGCGTCCTCTCTAGAAGCAGTCGGGCTTCGGACAATTCGAGCGCTAACGGTTGGCCGGCTATTTGTTTTTTGCTTACCTCATCGCGCCAAGAGGCGAAGAGGTCCCGCCATGCAATGATGGTGTAGAGATAGCGCGCATTGTGCTCCACCCTGAATTCCGCCTGCCAGCGGTCGTTATCGACGAAACGCATCGGCACCTCGCGCCAGTCCTTTTCGTCTGCCCTGCGGTAGAGAGTGGCCGCATCGATTTTGTCGTGTCCGTCGGAAAAGATGTCGGCCTCGACGGTCATGGTGTCACCGACCGCGCGCTTGGCCGCAAAACGTCCACCGTCGATTTCGGGCCGGACAGCCTCAATCACGATTCGCATCTCGGCAAGCCGTGCGATCGCCTCGAAGGAAGTTGACGAGAGCTCTCCGGCTGAAAAAGTAGCCTGGCGCGATTTTACGTGTCCCTTTACAGACACAATGAATCCCACCTTTTTTGACTCATCTCTCTAGGGGGCACAGCCCGCCTCCAGCTTCAGGACGTGGGTCGGGATCTTGTCAAGGGCGCAATCGTTTAAGACGTTGAGGACGGGATCACTTAGGAAAACCGCTTTCGGGGAAGCACGTTCCCGAAGGCCATGCCACAAGTCGCGGTCTGCTTCAAAGAAATCGCATGGCTAATCCGTCGGCAATCATCATTCCCAAAAGCGGTGTTGTCTTTACGCGTAGCCTTGGTACCAATCCGCGTGACCCAGATCAAAGTCTTTGATTCGTCTTGAAGTGAGCATGTGTCGCTTCCTAATCAGTGTTGGTGTAACCCTAGTGATTTGCGCCTCGAACTCTGCACTCGCGAGTTGGTGGCTGGTTCAGTCTTCTGACGGCAAGTGCCTTGTTGTCGATATCGAGCCTACTGATAAAGACAAGGATGTTACGAAAATTGGCAAGGAGAACTATCAGTCAGCCGACGAGGCGGAAGCGGATGCCAAAGCGCTTTGCAAAGAACCAAAGTCGTCAAATAAGCCCGCTTCCCAATCTCAGTGAGAGATCTGACGCGAGGAGTGAGTGGGCTCACTCCTCAACTCGCGCAATGATTTCGCGCAGCAGGCGAAGCTTTTCATTCCACATCATTTCCAAGTGACTTCTCTCTGAAACAAGAGGTTCACGCGCCGAGTGTTCACCTTCGAACTTATTGAGAGCTCGTTCGCGCAAACTTAGACGGCGAAGCACTCCAGTGACCGCTGCATCCCAATCTCGGAATTGCGCTGTTTCAGTGGCCAAATCGATGGGCTCCTCCGACCTCACGATGTTCCTCAGAGCTACGCCCTCGGCGAGGTAGTCGTCTAGCGCGGCAATCACTTGGGATGGAAATTGCCGACCCAAAACCGTGGCAAAACGCCGTGTTAAGTGTGGGCGCGCATCACGCCACGCCATCCAGAGCGTCAGAGCCACCGCATAAAGTAAGATCAGAGTCTCCTTGTAGCTGACAACAAATCCCAATGGACCGCGCAACGCGCCGGGCAAACCTTTGATATCGGACGGTATGTAAAATAGGCCGAGCAAGACGGTGCCAGCGACCAGCGTCCGCCAAAAAGAGGTGAGCAGCCACATAGCCTGCACTTTACCGGCTTTGGCTTAGAGTGAGGATTCATCATCAGGGATGTTCACAGCAGCGGCCGCGTTCGTTCGAGCAGGGGGCATCGCTGCGATCGACACCCAGGCGACGGCCGCGCGCGCCGGATTGGAGGCGGCAATGCCTGAGCGTCGCCCTAGTCGCTCTTTTTCTTGTCGAAAAGCTCCTTTTGAATTCGCTTCCATGCTCGCGGCCCGAAGTGCCAGCTATAGTCATTCCTGCCGCCCTGCAGTTTCTTCGCCCGCTCCAACGAATAGATCGCGGTCTGAAGCGACAGACCATCGTTCTTGTCATCGCCGCTATCGGAAATGTAGATCGTGGGCATAGGCCAATCCTCCACGAGCTTTGCCAGTCTCTTCGGAAGCTCCTCGGGCATCCCGTAGCGAAGACTTTTCAGGGCTCTGGCAACTCCGAGAAGTATTGCCCTGGTATCGCGCTTGTCGGATGGCACAAGGCAGCCTAAACGTTGACCGCCCCTCGGTCAGTCAACGAAGGCCTCGGGTAGAAGGTTTCTTTTGGCCTTTGCGACGTTCCTATGGAGGAGTGGCCGAGGACCCACGATTCCGAGACCCACTCTCTGCGACTTCACGCGGCTTGAACGGAGGTGCCCAGGACCTCAGGCACGAGGCAGTTGATAGCCGGCGTATAACGATCGCATGGACATTCGCCACTATCAGCCCGCCGCCTGACCGTGGGTTCGAATCTCCCCTCTCCCCCAATAGGACCAGGGGTCAGTGATTTATTTTGATTTGGGTGAGTGTCGCCGATGCGCGACCGAGAGGCGTTGGCCCAACAACCAGGTAGGGCACGTAAATGGCGGTTTGAGGCAAGGAAACAAGCCAGACTTCGATCTGATCGGTCTGCGACAAGAACTTGATGGCGGGATTGTCGGGCTTATATCCCCCGATTGGCACAAACTTCACTCCACAAACCGCGGCGGGGCCAGAAAGATCGGTTAAGGTCTTTTTGGGGAGGCTGTCGGTTCGTTTCGGACTCAGAACGATGTTGAACCGTAGGCGGCCGTCGAACACCGGCATGGTCTTATCGCAAACCGGATGATCTGAGCTCGAGTGTAGGAACGTCGCGCTCAATGGATCGAGAACATCCTTGAGCTGCTCTTTGGTCACGGGAACTCGGCGACGGCCCGACTTCTTTGGTGGGGTGATAGAAACTTCGCTGATGGTTCCGTCGGCAAAACTCACGCGGCGCTGCTCTTTCTTGCCGCCGCCTTCGTAGCTCACGGTGAAGGTCGAAGGCTCAGGCCCTTCCCTTGTTAGACTACCGGTACTCGTCGTAGTGCCCGTCGCACTGTAGACCCAACCAAGGAGAAGCGAAAAACGACCTTCGGCGTGCATCTCATAAGTGGGGCCTTGGAAGATAACGTTTAGATGAAACTCACCCAAATTGAGGCCAGCCAAATCGACGTTATAAGTCGCCCAGACTTGGCCTCGCGCAATGACTTCTTGGGCCGAACCTGCGTCCCTCAACGAGCCGAAGAGGAGAAGCAGTATGCCGACGACCAACGAGCAGGATCGCCTGAGGATCATTACGACCAAATAAACCAATTCGGAGGTCGAATTGTGAGGTAGGGAGCCATTTGCTCTGCTGCGAGATCCCGCAGGGGGCCTTCGCTCTCAGCGGCGCAGCGAGAACGCAAGCGGCTGACGGTGAGCCGCGTAGCCCCCTCAAGAGCGTGACTGGGACCGCTCCCACCCCCAAGTGGCGCGTTATTGACCGTGTCACTACCGTGTGACTGGGACCGCCCCACCCCCAAGTGGCGTCTATTGAACATGTCACCGCCGGCGCCGTTTATAATCTTTGCTTATCTTATGAGCCCCGATTCAAACCTACGGCCTGAGGCATCGAGAGCCGTCCTTTGCACCGCTATGATCGATCGAACCGACCGCCTTTGGTATAAGAACGCCGTCATTTACGAGCTTCATATCAAAGCTTTTTTTGATGCCGACAATGATGGTGTGGGCGATTTAGCCGGCCTCGTGCGCAAGCTCGACTATCTACAGGAGCTCGGGGTCACCGCCGTTTGGCTACTGCCCTTCTATCCCTCCCCTCTGCGCGATGACGGTTACGACATCGCCGATTACTACGACGTTAATCCGAACTACGGAACACTCGCTGATTTCCGCGCTTTTCTCGCGGAGGCCCACAAACGGGGCCTGCGTGTTATCACCGAACTCGTGATCAACCACACATCCGATCAGAA
>Ga0081455_10005542_pt1 | contig 13827 bp, 8 predicted proteins | sample TabmetS3T2R1_FD_70207 | JGI IMG/M metagenome (GOLD analysis project Ga0081455, IMG submission 70207) | Tabebuia heterophylla rhizosphere microbial communities from the University of Puerto Rico - S3T2R1 | ecosystem: Host-associated > Plants > Roots > Rhizosphere ... | reverse complement strand
CCATTGAGCCGGGCTCCTCGGCGGTCTTCGTGCTGGTGCGCAGTGTGACGGCCGATCGGGTCCTGCCCGAGCTGCAGTCCTTCGAGGGGAAGGTGTTGCGGACATCGCTGTCGAACGAGCAGGAGGCGCGTTTGCAGCAGGCGCTCCAGGGCGTGCAGGCGGCTGGACCGGCCTAGAGGGGGCCGGCGGGCCCGGGGGCCTGTCGTGCTGGAGAAATGTTGGGTGGTACGCCAGCATGCCCCCAAACGACTATACGTGCAGGCCTTCAGGCCTTCTTCAAGGCGGGGAGCATGCGGTGATTCTTACGTCCCACAGGTGCCCCCTCTATAGACCATTCATTGGTATTGAAGGACTTCCGCTGATCGAACACGGTCGACATATATGTACACTGGCGTAAACAAAGTCATGGCACGGTTTGTACCAGCGCATCCAGGAGCCAGTGCAGACTGACATCCTCAATGTCGCTGAGGACCGCTGCCCTCAGTGCACGCCACATCCACAATCGCCGTCGTGGAAAATCGGCGAGCGACAGCTCGGGAGGAACGGATGCACACAAGTTCCGACAACCATGAGAGCTTTGTATCAACCGGGCATCTGCCGACGCCCGAAATAGTGAAACGGTTGGTGTCCGAGGCCTACCAACGCTTCAAGTCAAACACCGAAGGGAAGAATTCGAACGTCTATCCGGCGCTGGCACGGGTACCAAGCGACTTGTTCGGCGTGTGTGTGGTCGGAACGAACGGGAGTGTCTACGGGGTCGGTGACACGGAGCATGCATTCTCAATTATGAGCGTGTCCAAGCCGTTCGTGTTTGCGCTGGTTTGTCAGGCGCTAGGCCCCGAGGAATGTCGCGAGAAGCTCGGGGTCAACGCCACCGGCATGCCGTTCAATTCGTTAGGCGCCGTCGAGCGCAACCCGGACGGCCGCACCAACCCGATGGTGAATGCGGGCGCGATCGCGACCACCAGCCTGGTGCCAGGTACGACTGTCGCAGCCAAATGGCAGTGCATTCACGACGGCTTGTCCAAGTTCGCCGGCCGGAAACTTCCGCTTAACGAGGAGGTCTACGCTTCCGCGTCGGAGACGAACTTCCGCAATCAGGGCATTGCCCGCCTGCTCCAGAGCTTTAACCGGATTTATTGCGACCCCGCCGACGCAACCGACCTCTACACCAAGCAATGCTCCTTGAACGTGAGCGCCAAAGATCTCGCCGTGATGGGCGCGACGTTGGCGGACGGAGGCGTCAATCCGATCACCAAGGAGCGCGTGGTTGATCCGCATGTGTGTCATTACGCCTTGGCCGTGATGACGACCGCGGGCCTCTACGAGACCTCCGGGGACTGGCTGTACGACATCGGCCTGCCGGGCAAGAGCGGCATCGGCGGAGGGATCGTGACCGTCTCTCCGGGCAAAGGCGGACTGGGAACGTTCGCGCCACCGTTGGACAGCGCGGGCAACAGCGTCAAGGGCCAGCTCGTGGCGAAATTTCTGTCGCAAAGTCTGGGAATGGACCTGTTCGTATCGAAGCCTGAGGGCTGAAGCACAGGCTACGGCGATGCGACGGTTTGGCAAACCAACACCAATCTGACGAGGTGGAAACAATGTCGACACAACCCACGCCAAGCGCGGCCGCAACGTTGACGACTTTCACCGGCGTGTGCAACAATGGCTGGCGTGCTTTCCATAACCAACAGGAGGGATGATCGACCAATGAGAAAATGCTGTTTTCTGCTTCTCTGTGTCATTTCCTTGCCGGTGACGGTGAGTGTGGCACAAATCTACCGCTGGACGGACGAAACCGGTCGGATTCATTTCACCAACAACCCCGACACCATTCCACCGGATCGTCGCCCAGACAGTCGCCAATTACCCCCTGACAGGCCAGACACATCACCTCCCGCCAGCGTTGCCCCGCCAGTGTCACCGCCCTCTGCCCCCGTCCCTGCCGGCGCTCAAAGTGCCACCCCTACGGGCATGTCGCCCCTTCAACAAAAAGCCCAGGCTGTCGAGCAACAAATTGCCGCGACGCAGCAAGAACGTCAATACCTGCTCGACGAGTTTAGAGAGGTGCGGCCTATACGTATGAATCCAGCCTTTGGTGGCCGCGAACGCCGGCGGGTTGATGAAATGGGCCGAGCACTCGCTGCGATAGAGATGCAACTCGATACGCTCTATGCCGAATTGCAAGACATCCTGCAGCAACAGATTGCAGAAGAGGAAAGCGTCAGGTCTCCCACGTCGTCCCCACCACGAGAGGTGATACAAGATAACCAGGGGCATGACCAGGACTATTGGCAACAGCGTCTGGGGACACTCCGCGAGCGCTTGCAGCAGGCCCGGCAAGAACGGCAGATCATCCTGGCGCAGTTAGGGGCGGAACTGCCGGAGGACAGGAGCTTTGGTCGTCGTGGTCAGGAAGTCTTGCAGCTGGTACGGACCCTGGAGCAACTCGACCAGGAGATTCACACAGCCGAGACAGATTTACAGGCGTTGCGGCGCCAGGCAGCAAATACTGGGGTTCCCGCTGCCTGGTTGCGATAACCCTGATGATGGTCTGCGGATACACCAATGCTACGGAAATATGCCTATGCGTATGATGACTGGGCGATGACAGAGCCTGGGTGAAGACCTCGGCGAACTCCACTTGCGCTTGAGGATACTTGTGTTAAACTCGGACACCGCATCTCTCCATGGTGATCGAAGGTCGGCCGAGTCTACCAAGGCCAAAAGGAAACAAAATTGCACCAAGTGCTTCTGTCCCACTGATGCACCAGGAGTAGGCCTATGCCCATAACTGACACGAACCCGATGCAGGCTCGGGCATCCTGGGTCTCCAGGTTGCTCCGCTGGCTGTTGGCTGGAGCTTGGTTCTTCTGTCGGTTTTTGCTCGCCATCTGGGCGAGCCTCGCCATTTATTATTCCAATCTGCCCTGGGCTTGGCTGCGCGTGGTGCTCGCGCTGGCTTTTGCCACGTTCAGCGTTTGGGCCTTATGGCTGACCCCCAAACCGCGCATGCGTGTGGCTTTTGCGGGGCTGTTCCTCATCGTGCTGCTCTGGTTTATCTCTATCCGTCCGTCGTTCGATCGTCCATGGCGGCCCGAGGTGGCGGTTATGCCGCGGGCGATCATCGACGGTGATCGCGTACGCCTCACCGGTTTTCGCAATTTTGACTACCGCAGCATCGATGACTTCACGGTGCGATGGGAAGAGCGCGAGGTCTCCCTGGCGCATCTGACCTCAGTAGACTTCTTTATCTCTTACTGGAGCGTCGGACCGGTCGGACACACGTTTCTGAGTTTTGTCTTCGACAACGCGCCGCCGGTTTGTATCTCGATCGAAACGAAGCCGGAGCTGGGCGAAGGCTTCGCGCCGATTGCGTCGCTCTTCAAGCAATTCGAGCTGATCTACGTCGTCGGTGATGAACGCGACATCGTGCGCGTGCGCACCAACTACCGCAATGAGGAGGTCTATCTCTACCGCATTCAGACGCCCCCCGAGGGGGCACGCCGCCTCTTCCTGGTCTACCTGGAGCGGATTAACGAACTCGCGGATCGGCCAGAGTTCTATCATCTGCTCAAGAACAGCTGCACGATCAACATCGTGCGCTATGCCAACGCCGCCGGCAGGATCGGCAGGTTTGATCTCCGCCATCTCCTCAACGGCTGGGTCGATGGCTATCTTTACGCCGCCGGCAGGCTGGACCCTTCATTGCCCTTCGCCGAGCTGCGCCAGCGTTCCCGGATCAACGATGCGGCGCGGGCGGCCGACAACGCCCCGGATTTCTCCTGGCGTATTCGCGAAGCGCTACCGGGGGTGCACTTAGAACGTGAGGGCAGTCGCTGATGGGATCGCCGCGGAAGGTCGTATACCCGCACCTTGCGGCTAGTTGTCTCGCCTCGAACTGGCTAAAATACCCCGTCGTGGGGAGGAGACACAGTGATGAACGCCAGAAGCTGTGGTCGCAGGAGCCTGAGTCCAAGCCTGCCGATCGCCTTGTCAATGATCTATCTTGCCGTCGGGTGCTCGCAGCAGGATACACCTCGTTCAGAGGTGGTTCGCCCCGTTAAAACGATGGTCGTGGTCGCCGGGGATGAAACGCGTATACGCTCCTTCCCCGGAAGAGTTGAAGGGTCGAAAAGCGTCGAGCTGGCCTTTCAGGTACCCGGACTGCTTGTCCAACTGCCGGTCAAAGAGGGACAGAGCGTCGCCAAAAACGACTTGATCGCTCAGCTACGGCAGGACGAATTTCAAGCCCGGCGGCAGGGCGTGCAGGGCCAACTCGACCAGGCTCGGGCGGCCCTCAACGCACTGCGGCAGGGGGAGCGACCCGAGGAGCGACAGCGGCGGGAAACGCAGGTGCGGGCGGCCGAGGCGAGGCTCGCGAACGCCCGAGCAGATTTTGAGCGCCACGCGCGTCTGGTCCAATCGAGAGCTGTCTCGCGCGCGGAATACGAACGTGCTGAAACCGCCTACCGCGTGGCCCAGGAAGACCATAGGGCCGCGCTCCAGGTCCGTGATCAGGGAACCATTGCCCGTCAGGAGGACATCGAGGCTCAGGAGGCCCAGGTGCGCACGCTGGAAGGCAGCCTCGTCGAAGCGAACATCCAACTTGAGGATGCTACCCTCCGCGCTCCCTACGACGGCGTGATCGCCCGGCGTTTCGTCGAGGAAAGGCAGAACATCAGGGCGAAGGAGCCAGTGGTACAGTTCCAGGATGTTGAAGAGGTCGACATCGTTGTGGACGTGCCGGAGACGGTCATGGACATGCGCGCGGCCGACATTGTGCAAACGGCCGCGCAGTTCAGCGGGGCGCCTGGACTTGAGTTTCCAGTGCGCGTCAAGGAGATCGCGCAAGCAGCGGACCCAGCTACGCAGACCTTTCAAGTCCGCGTCGCCATGAAGTCCCCGCCCGGCATCAATTTGCTTCCGGGTATGACGGCTACGGTCAGCCTCTCATACCGTCGCGCCAGGATACTGGAGGACCGGATTCTCGTGCCGATCTCCGCTGTCTTCAAGGACGCCAAGGGGGAGCAAGTGGCGTGGGTCGTCGGGCCGGAGCAAACCGTCTCGCGCCGCCCGGTGAAGCTCGGCGAGGCAACGGGCGGTCGGATTGAAATTGCGGAGGGGCTGCAACCGGGCGACCGCATCGCCGTGGCGGGGGTGACGTTCTTACGCGAAGGGATGAAGGTGAGGGACCTGGGCGATGCACTCGGAGGTAGCTAGCCATGAATCCTGGTGAATTCTCCGTCCGCAATAACCGTATTGTTTTCGTGGCTATGCTGCTCGTCCTCGTCGGCGGGCTCGTGGCCTATAAGAATATGGGCCGGCTCGAGGACCCGGAGTTTACCATCAAGGAAGCGCTGATCATTACACCATACCCCGGGGCCAGCGCCGAAGAGGTCGCCAAGGAGGTCACGAACCCGATCGAAAGCGCTGTGCAGCAACTCGACCAGCTCAAGCGCGTCGATTCAGAGTCCTCGCGCGGGAGGTCAGTGGTCAGCGCCGTCATCCAGGACCGCTTCCACAAGGACAGGATCCCCCAGGTTTGGGACGAGCTCCGTCGCAAGATCGCCGACGTCCAACCGCAGCTGCCGCCCTCGGTACGCGGCAGGTCGATGGTGATCGACGATTTCGGCGATGTCTACGGCATCTTCCTGGCCATTACCGGTGACGGCTTCTCGTTCGCGGAACTGCGCCGCTACGCCGAGTTCATGCGCCGCGAGCTGCTCTTGGTTCCAAACGTCAAGAAGGTCGAGCTCTTCGGCGCCCAGCAGGAAGTCGTTTTCCTCGAAATCTCGCGGCAACGACTGGCGCAGCTCGGCATCAACGAGGAGCAAATCCACAGCCACCTCCAGGCGAGGAACGTCGCCGCCGACGGCGGCCACGTGCGCGTCGGAGATCAGCACATCGCGCTCGATCCGCAAGGCGGTTTCCGCTCAGCCGATGACATGCTCGATCTGGTGATCGGATCGGACCAGACGGGCCGCCAGCTCTTTCTCAGGGACGTCGCCACGCTGGAGCGCGGCGATCAGGACCCACCGCGCCGTTTACTCCGGTTTGACGGCAAGCCGGCCATCGGCCTGGGGATCTCCACGGTGCAGGGCGGCAACGTCGTGACCATGGGCGAAGGTGTACGGCGAACGCTCGAGGAACTCAAACCCTATCAGCCGCTCGGCATCGAAATCGGCGAGATTAACTTCCAGCCCGAGGCGGTCACTCAGGCTACCAATGAATTCATGTTCAACCTGGGCAAGGCAGTCACCATCGTCTTCGTGGTGCTCCTGTTCGCGATGGGCCGTAAGACCGGGGTGATTATTGGTCTGGTGCTGCTCGTGACGATCATGGCGACGTTTGCCGTCATGTACATGAAGGGCGACCTCCTGATGGAGCGCATTTCCTTGGGCGCGCTCATCATCGCCCTGTGTATGCTCACGGACAACGCGATCATCGTCGTCGAGGGGATCAAGGTCGGAATCGAGTCCGGCCAGGACAAGCTCAAGGTGGTCCGCGAGGTGGTCGCGCAAAACCAGTGGCCACTCTTCGGAGCGACGGCCATTGGCGTTATTGCCTTCGCGGCCATTGGCCTGTCGGAGGATTCGACCGGCGAATACTGCAACTCGCTGTTCTGGGTTATCCTGATTTCCCTGAGCTTGAGCTGGATATCGTCGATTACCATCACGCCGCTCCTGAGTTATCTATTTTTCAAACCGATCGCTGATGAAGCATCCGAAAGCAGCGACCCGTATGGGGGCCTGTTCTTCCGGGCCTACCGTAACTTCTTGGCTCTGGCCCTCCGCTTCCGCTGGGCGGTGGTGGCCCTGTGCGTCGGGGCTTTTGTCGCGTCACTCTACGGCTTCACCATGGTCAAGCAGAGCTTCTTCCCACCTGCTACCCGGCCGCAATTCATGGTGGACGTCTTCCTGCCGGCCGGCACCCACATCCGCGAGACGGAGGCGTTCGCCGGTGTGGTCCAGCGGTACATCCAGGTTCAGCCTGGCGTCACCCATGTCACGTCGTTCATCGGCGGCGGCGGTCTGCGCTTCATGCTCGTCTACAGTCCGGAAGGGGAGAACCGCGCCTTTGTGCAGTTCCTCGTCGATGTCGATGACTGGAGGAAAATCGACGGGTTGATAGCCGACATCCAGAGATATTTGGACGAGCAGCACCCAAACGCCAACGCCTTTGCGAAGAAATTCCTCCTGGGCCCAGGTGCGGGCGGTCGCATTCAGGTGCGGCTCCAAGGTCCCGATACCGAGAAACTGCGCGAACTCGCCGACCAGGTGAAGCAAGTTCTCCAAGACGACGGTGGGGCGACGCTCGTGCGCAGCGACTGGCGCGAGCGTACGAAAGTCATCCGCCCCGACCTGCTCGATCTCCAGGCACGCCGCAATGGCATCACGCGCGTTGAGGTGGCCCAGGCCCTGGAAAGTAGCTTTGAAGGACGCGTGGTCGGCTTCTACCGTGAGCCAGGCAGCACCGGCACGGGAGTCTATCCGCAGGAGACGCGGCTCCTGCCGATCGTCGCGCGCCCACCTCTGGGCGAGCGCGAGGACGTCTCTGTGTTCAACAGTTTGCAGATCTGGAGCCCGGTCGCGGCGCGGATGATCCCCATGAACCAGGTCACTTCCGGTGCCGAGGTCGTCTGGGAAGACCCGGTCGTGATGCGCCGCGATCGCTTCCCGACCCTCACCGTCCATGCCGACCCACGGTCTGGTCTGCCCAGCCAGTTGTTCAACCGGGTGCGCTCGAAGATCGAGCAGATCGCGCTGCCTCCGGGCTATGCGCTCGAATGGGGCGGCGAGTACGAGGACTCCCGAGACGCCCGTGCCGCCCTGGCCAGGCCCCTCCCCTACGTACTGGCGCTGATGGTGTTCATCTGTGTGTGCCTGTTCAATTCGATCCGCGCTACGCTGCTGATGTGGCTGATCATGCCGCTGGTGATCATCGCGGTGACGGTGGGGTTGCTGCTGACCGGCATGCCGTTCGGGTTCATGGCCCTCTTAGGCGTGCTCGCCCTGGGCGGCGAGCTGATCAAGGGCCAGATCGTCGTCCTGAGCAAGATCCAAACGGAGATTAAAGAGGGCAAGACGCCCTATCAAGCGATCCTGGATGGGGGCACTAGCAAGATGCGGCCGGTGTGCATGGTCGTGTTGACCACTGTCCTCGGGTCGATCCCGCTGTTGACGGACCCGTTTTTCGGGGCCATGGCGGTGTGTATCATCTTTGGGCTAGTGTTTGCTGCCTTCCTGGCCTTGATCGTCATGCCGGTATTTTACGCCATCTTCTTTGGCGTTCGCGAGACGGCTGCCGCGGTGCCAAGCGCACAACCGATGCGGCAATCTGTAGAAGTGAAGGAGTCGTAGCTCGCAATGATCGCTTCGTGATTGGTTTTCGTCTCTGAAGACGAGGTTGACTGGGATGGCGATGGGCGTGAGGAACGAGGACGCCTGGGCGACTCTGATGCTTATCAGCCTACCAGCCCTGGGCAGTTTTTAGCTCCGACACCTTCCCCGCAATCTGCTCGGCAGTACGTCTGGCGTCGGCGTCGATGGATACGCGGAGTTCCCGCAAGACGCCGACACCCGAGGAGATCGCCGCCGAGGTCGCCACCGTGCCGGCCACAGCCCCACCCGCGACGAAAAACCCCGCCCCGGGGAGCCTGGAGCCCGTAGCCACCGTCTCGAACTGCTTGACCGGCTTCCACCCCTCCGCGGTCACCTGGAAGACCCGGACCTGCGTCCGCAGCTCAGTCGCCCCCGCGCCCAACCCGATCACGAACCGCCTCAGCCGCGATCCCTCGTCGATGCGCACGAAGTCGCCCTCGATCACCAGGTCGTTCACCTCGGGCAGGGCGGCGCCGGCGCTGCGCTCGGCGGGGAGACCGAGCGCCCGGATGTCTTCGACCAGCCTGGTCGCGAGGCTGTCCGCCACCGCCTCGGCGAGCAGGTCGGGCTGCTCCTGCGACAAGTATAGCGCGCGCTCGCCCTCCTGGCGGGGTGACGAGAGCACCTGGACGTCGGCCGGGCCGGTGGTGAAATCGAACACGACGACCCGCGCAGGCCGCGCCAGGATGAGCGAACGATCTCCCTGCACGTCCCTGACGACAGCCCTAGCGCACCCGGCGCAGACAACCGCCACCACTGCCAACCCCAGCCCCACCACAATTCGTCGATTCGCTGACCGTCCCATGTGGTTCCCCTTTCGCGGACACCCACGATTCTGGTACGGCACCAACTTGAACGAGGTGTGATTCAGTACCAGCCTGCGTGAACTGCGATAAGGCCTCTCCCTTTGTCAACCTGGCTCCGGACGCCGCACGATTCGGAACAATGGTCGCCAGAAATCAGCGTGCACACATCTCCCTTGGCGGTCACGCCCGTGGCCTCGAGGGCCGCGCTGACCACGAACAGAGACGCGAAAAGGGCTTTTATGCTTCCTATCCGTCAGAAGGCCGCTCAGGGGCCCTCACATGGCCCCCCATGTCGGTGAGGTTGATAAGCTTGCTGCAGCCAACAGAAGAACCTCCTATCGTGTCAAAGCCATATGGACACGACAGGAGGTTTTCTCATCAGGGTATAACCTCAGGGGAGAGGTTACTTTCCTGGAGACAAGGTGATTTCCACACGACGGTTTTGAGCCCGTCCCTCGGCAGTAGCATTCGAGGCTATAGGATTACGTTTGCCGAACCACTCGACCACGAAATTCTCTCGGGCCGTGGGGCTGTTCTTTATCAAGTAGTCTACTACAGACTCAGCCCGCCGCTTCGACAGTCCCATGTTGTAGGCATCTGAACCGACGCTATCCGTGTGACCAGCCACCTGCACTCGCAACGAGGGCTGCTCTTTCAACGCCTGGAGAATCGGTGCCAACTGTCTTATGGCTTCGGGTTTCAAGTTGGACTTGTTGAAGTCAAACAGTACGTTCTTGCCCTTCTCAGCCAGGACAAACTTCTGGATAGTGGTCTCCGTTCCTGTGGCAGTGCACGTCCCACCACGCCCATCGTCAGCCGTGACTCTTATTGCAAAGTTACCAACCCTGGCGTAGCTATGCGTTACGCGAGGGGAGTCAGACTTGACAGGCGGTGTGCCATCGCCAAAATCGAAGGTGAAAGTCAATCGAGCGCCATCGGGGGCAGACGACCCAGATGCATCCAGCGTCACTACCTCGCCTACCTGCGTCTGCGGTGGTGTCACAGTCAAGCGGCACACTGGGGGGCGAGGCGCCGCTGCAGGTTGCGGGCAGCCCAGGGCGTTAGCGTCTGCCGCTAAAGCCTGCGCTAACCGTATGGCCTCTGCATCATTACAGGCATAAAACACCCCCCGTGCCTGCAAATAGCGTTTTTCCAGCTCGGCAAATGGGACTGGTGCACAGTCTGCTTTACCAGCCCTCCTGGCATCATCCAGAGCCTTCCGCGCTCTGCCGATCTCAGTGATCGCCCGCGGCTCTTGAATGACGCACCCAGCAATGAACATTCCCGCACTCACTATAAGACTGAGGTAACTAAGATAACGCCACACGTGTCGCAATGCCATGCCAAACCCTCCTCTCTCTCGAAGGAACCTTTCCTCTGTGAGCATCAGCGATGCCCAATGGCCCTGCGCCATATCCTACCGGCGAGGTCGTGTTACCCTCTCTTCCTTAGATACAGCGGGAAAGGGAGGGCGTGAGGTAACAGTTGCAGTCTCCATATTGGCCTGAGACTGACAAATCCTGCACCACACGTTCCAGAAACAGACAGTGCATTACTTCAAGCTTCGTACACAGACTGAACTGACAGTTGACGCAGCACGAAGCAGTGCGTATCCTACTACCTATGTAGGCAGAAATCAAGAGTGTCAAGAGTAATTAATGATGAAAAAAGTGTGTGACCTCTGTGATCCAGGTATTTTCCGGGCGTGTCCCTCGCTTGCCAGCGTCTTAAGCCCACGTTTATATCAGGCCTGACTGGCTGAACGAGAACAGACCCAAATTCCTACGGCTACCACGGTGTACCTGCAGACGTTCCAGTGCTGTCGAGTTATCTTGGTGCTTGGGTGTATCCTCCTGCATGCTGCGTGTGCCTCGCGCCAGCCGACAGTACCGAAGACAGAGGACACACAAGTTTTTCCAGAGGTGCGCCAGATTACCTTTAAGGGCAACACCCATTTCAGTAGCGGCACTCTCCGTAAGCTCATGGCCACGAAACAACGCCCCCTGCTCCCCCCGTGGGGACGCGGGGAACCCTATAACCCGCCAACGCTCGATGCTGACCTCCTACGCCTCAAAAAACACTACTTTGATCGCGGTTTTCTCGAAACGAGTGTGCGTGTGGACGAGTTGCAAGAAGACGCTGAGAAGCAGACCGTCCGTATCGTGATTGCTATTGATGAAGGACCACGCACCCTGGTGACAGCGGTGTCGCTCGAGGGCACCATCCCCCCCACCTTGCCCTCCGCCGCTGCGTTGTTGGAGGCCTTGCCTCTCCGCCCTAAGCAGCCGATCAACAAAGAAGATTTTGATCGCAGCAAGGCATTGCTGCTCACCCGCCTGCATAATGCTGGCTATGCGCGCGCCCAAGTCATCCCACGCACCGAGGTCGATTCCGAGCAACACACCGCCACCGTGACGTTCACGCTCGTTCCTGGGTCTGAGACGGTGTTTGGCCATATTGGTATTAAGGGGGCACACCAGGTCGAGGAACAGGCTATCCGTCATCAGCTGACGATTCACGAGGGGCAGCGCGCCAGTGATAAAGCTCTCACTGCCAGTGCTGACGCCATTTACAGCCTGGGGATGTTTCAGGCTGTGACCCCACGAGCGCTTAATCCCGAGGCGGCTGACGAGCCATTGGACGTCGAGTTCGAGGTGCTCGAGCGTAAACCGCATGGTCTGCAGTTTAGCGTCGGCTATAGTACGACGGAAGGGTTCCGCGCGCAGGCGGAATGGACGCATCGCAATCTCTTTGCCGGGGCGCAGCAACTCACCCTCTCGACACGGGTCTCATCGATCGAGCAAAGGGGGGAGGTGAAATTACGTCTTCCCTATTTCCTCGCCGAGCGCACCGCCTTCACCCAAACCCTGTTCGCCCTTAACGAACCGGGGACTGGTTTCAGTGCGGGTGGGGGAGTTATTGGCGTGTCGGGAGGGGCACACCCGGCCTTCGGCCTGCTCAGCGTTGGCACTGAGTCGCGGGTTGAACATCGTTTTACCGAGACGCTCAGCGGGGTGGTGGGCTTGAGTTTTAGTCGCAACGAATTTCGCAATGTGGATCTGGCGGCTCTGACGGCTGCTGAGCAAGAGATCGCTCAAGACAACACCCTGTTCGTGCAATTTGCGGAGGCGCAGTACAATACCAGCGATAGTTTCCTCAATCCGACCCATGGAACGGTCTTACGCGGCAGAATTGACAATTCTACCACTGCCCTGATCTCCGACGTTAGCTTTGTGAAACTGGTGCTGGAAGCACGGCACTATCTCCCCCTGTCGCAGCGTTTGCTCCTCGCGACGCGCCTCAAACTGGGGGGTATCGAGCCCTATGGGGCGAGCACCGAAGTCCCTTTCAATGTACGCTTTTTTGCCGGAGGACCGGGCAGTGTGCGGGGCTTTGAGCTGAATCGGCTCGGTCCCGTGAATAGTGAGGGGGACCCGATAGGAGGCATGAGTCTTATTGAAGGCAGCGCTGAGTTGCGTTTCCCACTCTTTGGAGACTTCGGAGCCGTCCTGTTTGTCGATTTCGGCAACGTGTTTGCTTCATCCTTTACGTATCGCCTTGGGGATCTCCGCTATGCAGTGGGCCCTGGCCTCCGTTACAATACCCCAGTGGGTCCATTACGCCTCGATGTGGGCATCATTGTGGACCGCCGTCCAGGCGAAAATTTTGGCCATATTGAATTTAGCATTGGACAGGCTTTTTAGCGCGCGGGCCCACGCCAGAGGACGCGCTGTCCTGTCTATAGGAGGGAGGACATCGCATGTGGCGTAAGCTGAGGCGTATCGCCGTCTATGTGGCCTTGGTATGCGGCTTGCTGGGGCTCTGTGCCTATGTAGCCCGGGACCCGGTACGTGATGTGCTGGGACGTACTGCCAGTGCCTGGCTGTCTCACAGGCTCAATGGCACCCTAGAGATTGGCGCCCTGCGTGGTTCCTTGTTGTCTTCCCTCGTGTTGCGCGACGTGGTACTGCGTGACCGTGAGGGCATGGAGGTGGCGCACCTGGACGAAGTGCGGTTTGGGTATGACCTCACGACACTGCTCACCAAACGTCTGGTCGTCCAGTATGTCCACTTCGTGCATCCCCAGGCAACGCTGGTGCAAGATCCTGAAGGGCAGTGGAATCTCAGCCGCGTATTGTCCCCAGCGTCACCAGCAGGCCCTCCACCTGCAGCGCGTTCCGGTGCAGATGGGGGATTGCCAATTGCTCTCATCATCGAACACGTCCAGATTCAAGACGGTCATGTGGCTCTCCGTACTGCAGCATGGCCTGGCGTACAGCAGCTCACAGGATTGCAGGCCCACCTGCAGGGACAGGTAGACAGCCACGCGTTCCGCTTCCAGATGCACCAGCTGAGCGTGCGCGCCACACCCGCCGAGGTGGTGTTGCAGACGGCACAGGGGACTCTCGAAGGCGACGCTACTAACGTACGGCTTACAGATCTGCGCCTGCAGACCGCGCAAACGCTGATGACCGCTGATGGCACACTCCCAGGTGGCAGCCAGCCAGCGAGCCTCGCGCTGCAGCTGCAACCATTCGACATGACAGAGCTGGGACGCCTGCTGCAGCGTGACGATATGGCTGGTCCCGTGCATCTCACCCTGACTGCCCAGGGGCCTCCTGAGGCCCTAGCCGTGC
>Ga0081455_10005541_pt1 | contig 13827 bp, 8 predicted proteins | sample TabmetS3T2R1_FD_70207 | JGI IMG/M metagenome (GOLD analysis project Ga0081455, IMG submission 70207) | Tabebuia heterophylla rhizosphere microbial communities from the University of Puerto Rico - S3T2R1 | ecosystem: Host-associated > Plants > Roots > Rhizosphere ... | reverse complement strand
GCAAACTCCGGTGAACGCATCTCCTCCATGCTCGAGCAGCGGGGGATCATGTAATCGCCTGGAGGGATGGCGTGCGGACGGAGCGCGTCCATCACCTTGTCTTCGTTCGGCGCCTTTTGGTAGTCGCTCTTATGCCACGGCAACGCCATGTGTATGATTGAACTCGCGATGAAAACAATCACCGCGGATAGCAGGATCGGGAGCCAAAGTAAGCTCAGCCCTGTCATGACGACCTCCTTTGTTGGGGACAACCTATATCGGTTTTCAACTTCGTATACGGGTCAGCAATTGGCGCTTGCGGAAAAGAAGGCGTCGACAGAACGCGGATGACGCGGACGGGCGCGGATCATCGCGGATAAAACCAAAAATGGTCAGCGTCAATCCGCGCCCGTCCGCGTCATCCGCGTTCTATGACCCCGTACACTGATCTGAAAACGGGACAGCTGGCAAAGATGAAGGCCGATTCTAGCGCGAGATGAGCGCAACGGCCAAGAAATCAGAGCTTCTTCAGGTATTCGAGCAACGCCCGTTTGTCGTCAGGCGCGAGAGTGGCGCCATAGTTATGGCCCAGGTTGCCATTGCCGCGTTCGCGCACGTCGTGTTTCCAGCCGAGACGCTCGACTTCCGCCCCGCTGAAGCCGACCGCCTCGGCTTCAGCCCGGCTGACGATAAACCCGATATTGACCGGGTTGTAAACGTCGTAGCCGCGATAGAAAACTTTCGTGCGCTTCTCTTCCGGCTCGAGCATTTCACGGAGATTCGGCACTGAGCCGTTATGCAGGTACGGCGCGCGCAGCCAGAGGCCGTCCAGCGGCGGCGCCTGGTAGCCTTCTTGTTTCACCATATTAGGTCGGTTGATGCCCAGCTCTTTCACGCGCTGGTTGGCCTCGTCAGCCGCGGCCTGTGTCCACGTATCCATGCGCTCGCGGTCGGTCTTAATCTCCGCAATCGGGATCAAACGATTCGTTCGCGGCGCGCCCGGATCGTGACATTCGGCGCACAGGCGGGCGTAAATTGGCGCGCCGGCCTTTGCCAGGTTTTCGTCAATGGGGAAAGGATATTTCGGCGCCGGCCAGGCGCTCATGAAGTCGTCGAGTTGCTCCATCCGATGTAGAAACCAGTCGTTCGGGCGCGCGCCGAGCCCGAGCGCGGAATCAATGAGCACGGAGCGCACGGCGGGCGTGTCGCAGCTCCAGTTGAGGAAAAGGCCTTCCCCCTTACGCGCTTTGAGGTTCCACACTGAAGGAAAGTCGGCTTGGCCGGTCGTATTATCAACCGGCATCGAGGTCATGAAATACTTGGTGAGATTCATGGGATCGTCGCGGCCTTTGCCCCATGCGGGCCATCCGTGGCGATTCATCCACGCGAGCTGACGCTCCTGCTGCTGCAGCGCCCTCCGAGTGAAAGGGATGATAAGGTAGCGGTAAATCTGTCGATCAACGAAAGAAAGCCTGGTGACCTGGTCAATCTCGCCGAGAACGGTGTCGGCGTTGAAGCGCGGGTCCTTCCCGACATTGATGAAAAACCGCAAGAGTCCCTGCACGTCGGCCGTGTGCGACGGCGCGGTGGCGACCACGTGCGGCGTTTCGTCCGGCTTGCTGCGCCAGACGCCGGTGTGGCAGATCGCACAGTTGTTGGCCACACGCGGGAAGCCGATGACACGCTTGGTAAAGCCGACGGGCAATTCCTTGCCTTCCTCCCATACGAGCCCAAACGACCTGTACCCACCCGGCCCTGGCATGAGGTCTGGGAAGATTCGCGGCAGTACGATCCATATCCAATAAGGAATGCCGCGGTCGGCCTCTGCGCCGATAGAGCCATATTTGAACCGCTCGGCCTCGTTGGCGAACTGCTGTTCGGGCTCTTCGCGGAAGAACTTATCCCAGGCGAACCAGGCGATAGACCCGCCGAGGACGGCGAGCGCGACGAGGATGATGAGAAGTTTCCGTTTCTTTCGTGGGGTCAAACTCATAAGTGGATCGCTCCTGTTTCGGCGGCTGGCGCCCACGCGGTCACGAGGGGCGCGAATCGCGACCGCGTGGCGAAGCGTAGTGTTCAGAACCTTTTCAGATATTCGACGATGGCGTCCTTCTCTTCCGGGCTGAGATGCGTGCCGTATTCCGGGCCTTCATGCCCGTAGTTTCCGTTGCCAGGGAGCTTAGTGTCGTAGCGGAAAAACTTCCGCCCTCTCTCCTCCGCGACATTGCTGACGAATCCGACGCGTTGCGGGTCGTATACGTCGTAGCCGCGGTAAAACACTTTCGGGCGCTGCTCCGCCGGCTCGAGCAAATCGCGCAGCGTCGGCGCCGATCCGTTGTGCAAATACGGCGCGCGCAGCCAGACGCCGTCCAGCGGCTGGTTCGCGTAGCCGAAGGTTTTGCGGAAGTGCGAGAACCGCTCGTCGCCGTAGCCGACGTAGAGAAGATTCTGGTTCACGCAGAGGTCGAACGTGTAGCTATCGAGCCGCCAGCGGTCTGTTTTGATCTTTTCGATTGGCGTGACCCGTCCGACATACTCGCCGCTGAAGTCCGCGCCGCTCCTCCCGTGGCAGCTCGCGCAGTATTGCGCATAGAGCGGCGCGCCTCTGGCCGCGAGCGTCTCATTGATCGGGTATGGATAGGGCGGCGGCTTGGCTGTGAGCAGCCAGCCTTCGATTCGCTTGATGCTTTCGCGGTCGAGCGTCGGCGGCGTAGCGCCGGCGCCGAAGGCGGCGCTGCGATTGCGTTCCCGCACGGAGTCATTATTCCCGTCCCAATGGAGCTGCATCTTGCGCTCCTCGCGCTGGCCCTGATTCCAGATCGACGGGAAATCGCAAAGGCCGATCTTTTCTTCAGGGGACAGATTGTCCATGCGGAAGTTGAGCAGCGCCTTGGGCGGATTGAAGGTGTCGAAACGACCGGGACCGCACTCCGGCTCTTGATCCAGGAACTTGAACCGGTGGCCGAGCGTGAGCAACCGCTCGCGCATGAGGTTTACGCCGATCAAGCGTAGGCCAAGGCGGTTGATCCAATCTTCCGCGCCATCCCGGGCGAGCTCCGGCGCAAGGCGCCGGGCCGTAAATCGCTCATCCCTCACACAGTCGATCAGGAAGCGTTGGAACCCCTGCAGGTCAACCGTGTTGCTCGGCATCCCCACGACAATGCGCGGCGCGCTCTCCGGCGTGTCTCGCACCGAACCGACGTGACAGACGGCGCAGTTGACGAAGACCCGGTCAACGCCCATGACGTTGCGCTTCGAGAAGCCGATCGGAAGGTCTTTCAGATTACCGTCTTTGTCCTTCTCGTAGATGAAGCCGAACGAGTCGTAGCCTGGGCCAGGCATGTGGTCCGAAAAAACTCGCGGCAGCATCTTGAAGATCGAATACGGGATTCCGGACCCACGCTCGCCGCCGACGGAGCCGTATTTGAAATGGTCCTCGATGCTTTCGTAGGCGACAGCCCGATCACTGCTCAGTCGAACGGCGAGCCAAACACTCATTATCAATACTGCCAGACAGACCGTCGAAATGAGGCGCCGCCAAAACTTGCCCGCAGGCTGGTATTGAAAGCTGACAATGAAATCAATGAGCCTGCGGCGGCCCCACCAAACTTTGCCTAGATAGAGTCCTGGAGCGACCTCGCGGATCTCGTCGCGAATCCAGTGCGCCAGCAGCGATGTTTTCGAATAATCGAGGACGATCGCCTCTTTCTCGTCGAGCCAACTCGGCGCCTTGTAGACATTGGCCTTGATCGCCGGCAGGCTGAATGCCGTGATGCGGTTGCGCAGAGAGCCGTCCCGGGGGTCAAAGGTCTTACCTTGCCACAGAAACCATCGCGTCAGCCAGGCGAAGAATTTCGCAAGCCAGGAGCCGGGAAAGACGACGGGCGCGCCGGCGCCTTCACCTTCGGGGATGTCCCCGGGCGGGCTTTGCTTGAACAGCTCGTCGAGCTGCTCCTGCGACATCTTTAGCAGTTGTGAGCTATCCATAAACGTTATGTGTTTGCTTGCCCGGCGCAGCGATGACGGGCGCGAGATTGCTCAAGGCCCGGTTATTTCGGAAATTCGACGGCGAAATCAATCAGCCGCTTCTTGCCCCAATAGACCTTGCCGAGATAGAGGCCGGGCGCGACCTCGCGGATCTCATCGCGAATCCAGTGCGCGAGGAGCGAGGTCTCGGAGTAGTCGAGGACGATGCACTCTTTGCCGTCGAGCCAGCTCGGGCCTTTGTAGACCTTGGCGATGATCGCGTTGAAGCCGAACGGGAGAATCCTGTTTCTCAGCGCGCCTTTTTTCGCGTCGAAGTTTTTGCCCTGCCAGGCGAAGTGATTGATGAACTCGGCGATCTCGTCGGTATAAGTCGTGCCGGGCGCGATGATCGCGGTACCCTTCGCCTCGCCGTCGGGGATGGCGCCGGGCGGGCTGGTGGTGAAAAGCTCGTCTAGTTGGGCCTGTGACATCTTCAATAGATCGGGGACAGTGATAGCCATGATTTGTTCCTACTACCTTTCTTATAGAAAAATGTAGAAAGTTCCTGCTTCGTCGCATCCGGCTTAAACCGCAATCCACAATTGCGGCCCAGAGGCCAGTTGCTCCAAAGGCGTCTTTTAACGAGCCGTCGTAGCCACTACCGCGCTCGGAGCGGTTTTCGTGACGCTCACACTGGACGATATGCGCCGGCGTCTTACTACGTAAGAACTTTCGATTTCTCTACTCTACCTGCGCGTTATGCGGCTATGGCTTCCACCTTTTGCCGCATTTTTCTATGTAATCCGGAGCTAGCATTCGTCTCCTGCCATATGAATCGGTGGTTCAGAGGGTCTTGAGATATTCGATCAACGCGCGCTTGTCCGCGTCGGGCAGGCGCGCGCCGAACTCGTGACCGCGATCCTCGATCAGGTCGGGACAGTTGCTCGCCTTGAAGAGCGCGGGGGCCACTTCCCGTTTCAGCAGTTCTTTCGCCGCCGCGGCGTCGAGGCGCTTCTCCTTGATCTCGCGCAGCGCGCCTTTGACTTTGAGGCTGAGCTTGACGAATTCATCCGGCCCCATTTCAGGGCCGATGTTCGCGATCAGGTTGATCGGCGTGCCTTCCGGAATCCAGCCGAGGCGAAAATACCCGTCGGGGTCCGCGTGCGGCCTGAGTAACGCGCGCAGTGGTTCGGGAATCACCGCGAGTTGAAATTGCAGTTGGGCCTCGCGCGACGTGCGCCAGATGGAATCTTTTCCGAGGCGCTTCTCCGGCCAGAGCATTTTTGTGATGGCGTCGGTGAAGGCGGCGATTCGCCCTTTGACCGAAGGGTCGCCATTAAATGCGCCGAGCATATTGTTGTGCAGCAACGGCGCCGAAGACCAAACGCTGACGAGCGACGGGGTCCGGTAATACCCCGGGCCGCCGCCGGGGATGGTGAAATTCTCCATCTGGTCGGTGTAGGGGTTCCATACTTCGATGCCGCCGACGGGGGGCAGGTTCTTGTAGGTTTCGGACGAGAACGAGTCCCAGATATGGCCTCGCTTAGCGTTGGCGCCGCTAGTGCGGGCCGCGTTGGTTTTGATGAGTGTGACAGGGTAACGTTTGTCGTCAGAGAAGAAGTTGCTGTCGCGAAAGTCGGGCTTGAGCGCTTCTTGGCGGAACCAGTCCAATTCATTTGCGCCGGCGGGCGGGCGTTTGCTCGAATGACACTGGGCGCAGTTTTCGGCAAAGACGATCTTGCCCCGCTTCATAACAGCCTCGTCCTTGGTAATGTAATCCTTGCCGCCCGGCGCGTCTTCGAGCCGGAACGACTTCAACCGCATAAAAAACTTCGCGATGTTTTCAAACTTTTGCTGAGTGGCTAGCCAGTAGACCGAATTCTCTTGCGCCGTCTTGACGGAGAACGGCTTCTGTTTGGTCAGCCCGATGAGAGCATTGTGCTGCTGCAGCCAATGCTGGGAATAGCTGCCGATATTGACGTAGACGCGAAGCGTCGCCCCCGGCACTCCTACCGAATCAGCGCCGTCCTTAAGCACGTGCGGTACTTTCATCTGCGCTTTGACGGTCGGTAGATTCAGCGTGTCGCCGTCGAGTTTTTCCTCTTCGGCAATGTCCAGCCGATTGCCGAGAATAAAAATGGGGTTGATCGCGTTGGGGTTGTTGATGTGATCCGTCGCGATCCGCGAGGTGTCGGAAGTGCCAGGCGGCTGGGCCTTGAGCATCTCCCAAAAGAAGCCGCCTTCTCTGACCGTGTTGGCAAAGACTCGGCCTTCACGTATGTACTGGTTGCCAATCGCCGAAGCGAGGTTCTCCCATTTAGGGTTCTCGGGGTCGGCGGGTGGGCTGATCGGGTTGAACGCAATGTGGCACGAGCCGCACGAGACACCCACGCGGTACGGTCGCACAAGCTTCGGGTCGGCGGCGTAATCTAAGTCGGAGTAGTAGCGGTTGGCGTCCCATTTCTTCACCGCCTCCCCCTGGAAGTCAGGGTTCTCAAAGAGCCGAAACCCCATAACGCCGGTGGCGCGGCCGTAGACCTTCGGGTCAATCGCCGCAGGCTCCGGCTCGACCGCCTCGTCTATCCAAAGGCCATATTGATCCGGTTTCGACGCCTGCCTGTAGCCGGGCTGGTTGATAAGCCCCAGCTCTTTGAAGCGCGCGCCGTGATTGCGCGAATCAATCATCCTAAGCAGGTCGGTGAGGCCGTAAGCCTCACGTGACATTCGATCCCAGAATTGCTCATTCCCCCCGCACCAGAGGTTCCAAGTATTGCGCCCTTTGATTTCATCTGGCGCGAGATCGATACCGCCGTCCATCGGCTTGAACACGTCAAATGCGATTTCCGGCAAATCTTCCGGGTTGCGCCCACCGGCAGGGTCAGCCAATGTGTTGGCCTTCCCTCTACAGCCGGCGCTGACGAGGCTTAGCGCAATGAGAATGGTAAACCATGCAAGCAGGGAGCTAGTCTTTTTCATCTCAACATCCTCAGGTTGTTATACTGCTATGCGACAGACGCTGATGGGCTAATTTGCCAGGCAAAATGCTAAAATAGCTGGTTTAGCTTGAAGTAACGTCTTTAGAATTGATGCATGACCAATGGCTATTACTTTGGTACGCGCAAACAAACGAAGGTAAATGAATCCTGTGTAAATTAAAGCTGATGTTAAAGCTGATGGCGATCAGCAACTTGGGATGCGCCATCGAGCGCAATCCAGATGATCTTTGATACAAGTCAGCGGCTTGCCCCCACGGTAATACGTGAGAAAGCAACTTTGGTAGAGCTGGGCACTGGCCAGGACGAACGCTCCATTTCGACCTGCTCCTTTGACCTGACACTCCTTCAAGCCCAACGCCTGAGTGATCCGTCGGAAGAGCAGTTCGATGCTCTCTTTGCGATAGTCGTACAAGTAGTCCTTCCACGACCGTCGTTCTTGAGGCAGTCGCTTCGGTGAGAGGGCCCATCCGCCTGGCTCTTAACAGAGATAAGGGAAGAGGGCGCCTCCGAGTAGGGATGCTACCACGGAATCTTGTAATTCTGCAATAATTATGTTCCGCGCCTTCGGGCAAGATTGGAGCAGGAGATAGACGTGACGACCACTCGCGATTTAGCAATCACCTTTTCAGGCGGCGGAAACAAGTCGTTTTATCAACTCGGCCTGTTGCGCGGATGGGGCGCGCGTCTGCTAGGGCGCGTTGCCGCCGTCGCCGCCTGCAGCGCCGGGGCGTGCGTGGCGGCGATCTATCTGAGCGGGCGCGAGGACGAAGTCTGGTCGTTCTGGCAGGAGCGGCGTCGGGCAGTCACCCGCAATTTTGAATGGCATCGCTTGTTGCGCGGCCAACGCCCGACGCCGCATCACGAGCCGATCTATCGGGAATTACTATTAGTTGCTTTCGAGCGCGGCGGACTGGAGCGCATATGCTCGCAACCCTTCCCTCTATTCGTCCTGACTGCACTGCCTCCGCGCTGGCTCCCGATGCCAGCCGCCATGCTGCTTGGACTCGGCGCTCACAAGCTGGAGCACAGTTTGCGGCCTGACTTGATCCATTCGACTTTCGCTGCGCGCATCGGCTTTCAGGCATTGGCCTTTGACGCTCGCGAGTGCCGCACGCGGGAGGAACTCACTGATTTGATCCTTGCCTCATCGGCCACACCGCCGTTCACATCCGTCGGCTTTTATGCCGGTCGGCGGCTGCTCGACGGCGGCATTATTGATAACACACCCGCCTTCCTCGCCGAACGAGCGCCGGGGGTAACGCGCAACCTGGTTTTACTGACGCAGCCCTCTGTGAATCATCTGACACATCAGTCAGGTCCTCGCCTCTACATCGCGCCGGCTGAGCCGCTACAGGTCAAGACTTGGGACTACACGCGCCCGCACCTGCTCGAAGCCACAATTGCCAGAGGGGAACAGGACGCGGGCAGATACACGCCGCTTTTAGACCAATTCCTCGGCTCGACCTTATCAATCGAATTGAATTCGTAACCGCGCCGCCCTTCGCCAACAACTGGCAATTCTTAACCGAACCGCAATACGGCCTTCCCCGCGTTTTCGTGATCGCCTGTTTTGGATCGCCTTGGCGAGGTTCTGGCATAAATCTCCCGGATGACATTTTCGGCGCCTACAGCGACGAATTTCCATATTGAGTCGCCAAAGAATAAGATAAAATGTCAAAGTATGTCAGACCAAGCACGAACGGCAAGGATGCTGCTGAAGCGTCAAAGTGTTGGTGTGCTTTCCACACACTCAGTTGATGTTGAAGGATACCCATTCGGCTCAATCGCTCCCTACGTCCTCAATTATGATGGCGCCCCGACCATGCTCATCAGTGACATCGCTCAGCACACTCGCAATATTAAGCGCAACAATAAGGTGTCGCTCACGATTTTTGATCAATGCGCGGATGATCCGCAGGCGAGCAGTCGCCTAACCTGGATCGGAAACGCTGAATCAGTCGATCCATCGGACACGAAAATCCGCCATCGCTATTTACGATATTTTCCTTCCGCCGAATCCTACTTTGAGACCCATGATTTCTCGCTCTATTGCATTCGTTTGCGGAGAGCGCGTTTCATTGGCGGATTCGGAGAGATCTACTGGTTCGAACCGGATGCGATGCTTCTCAAGAATCCTTTCCGCGAAACGGAGAGCGGCATCGTTGAACATATGAACCAGGATCACAAGGAAGCGTTATTTCATTATTGTAAGGTATTGAAAGAGACTACGGTCAATACTGTAGAAATGATAGGGATTGATAGTGAAGGGTTCGATATGTTGGCGGATAATCGGAAATTGAGAATAGATTTTGACGTGTCGATAAGTACAGTTGAAGCGGCGCGGGCGACTTTAGTGAAATTAGCCAGGCGATAGGGTCGACATCAATATGTTAATCGCGGATCTCCAACAGTACTTTGACGCCGAAAAACAGGCCGGCTTACTTGAGGTTTCTGGAGACATGTCACTCGGCCCCAGGAACCAGGAGTGGAGTTTCGTCTCATACATATTCATAAGAGTACTTTCGCCCGCCCGGGGCCGGCGATCGACGTGAGGCGGCGGCGCGCGAGCCTGATTAGCTCATCGTGACTGCATGGCATCGCGCGATATTTCGGCAATACGCCTGTCAGAGGGGCCGCCGCGATCCTGCTCTGTTCCACCAGTACAGGAATCTCTGAATGCTCCTTGCTTGCGCGAAGATTTCCGAGCAGTGGCTCAAGCAGCGCCGGGCCGACATCGACCACCGCCAGGTCGTGCCTGTCGCCGCTGACATAAGCCCACTCCTCGGGAAACACCGCGCTGGCGACCTCGACTTCCTGCGAATCGAAGCCGGCCTGCAAATGCGGGATGCGCTCCGCCGAGTCGCTCATGATTAAAATGCGTGGCCGGCTTACGACGTCCGGCGCGCGACCCTGTCTCTTCAAATTGAGGGCCTGATCGAGCGCGAAGCGCAGTTCCTCCAGGTTGATTGGCTTGCCGATGAAATCGTCGGCGTCGCCCCGCAGCGCCGCGACCGCATTTTCGTACAACGTCTCCGCCGTGATCATGATCACGGCCGTCTGCCGGCTGCGGCGCTTGATCTCGCGCAGCAGATCGAGACCGGAGCTGTCGGGCAGATTGATGTCTAGCAACACCGCCACAGGCCGCTCGGTAACGAGGGCCGACAGCGTGGCCGCCCCCGTCTCGGCCTCGACAGTCTCGTAATTCCAGCCGCGCAGAGCCTCGGCAAGCACCCACCGGATCGTCGGCTCGTCATCTACGATTAACACTTTGTTCCGGGACAGATTATTCATATTCGATCAAGAGTTCCTTCAACATTCTCTCTAACAGATAAATGGCAATAACCGTGCCGAATGGATTTACCGCAATAATGCAGGCCGAAAACGTCATCAGCCGTTTCAATGAGCCAGACACTGGGTGTTTTTGCGCGGTAAGGTGGGTAACTTTACGCAAAGGACGCCGGGAATTGCGGCAATTGCCCGAGCGTTGCAGTCGCGTCACTACACTGCCGTCGTAATAGACCACCTTGCCAGTAACGTCATCGGTGATCTCCAATGAGCAAGGCAAATCTCCCACTGCGCCACTGGGGGCTTCGATCACCAACTCTGGCGCAAGCGAGAGCGCTCCTGTGCGCGGGGGGCCGGCGACACGACTTCCGTTTTTTTCACATTCTCTCTTCTCAGTTCGGTGAAAAGTTCATATTGTGACCGTGCGCAGAATCAAATACTTTAACCAGGAGGCTTCAGATGATGGCGACATGGCTCCGTATGTGGTCGAGGCCGTGCATAGCGCTGGCTTTATTTCTTGCCTGGTCTATCTCAGGCGATCCAAGTCTCTCCGCGACAAGGAACGAATCCGCAAAAATTGACCCGAAGCTATTTCAGGGGTTGCGCTACCGCAACATCGGCCCGCATCGCGGCGGGCGCGTGACGGCGGTGGCCGGGCATCGCAAGCAACCGCACACGTTTTATATGGGCGCGACCGGCGGCGGGGTCTGGAAGACGACTGACGCCGGACATAGCTGGCAGAACATCTCGGACGGCTTCTTCGAGACGGCCTCGATCGGCGCTATCGCCGTGGCCGAATCCGACCCGAACGTGATCTATGTCGGCACTGGCAGCGCGGCCATCCGCAGCAATGTGATCCTGGGTCGCGGCGTATACAAATCGTCAGACGCGGGCAAGACGTGGACACACGTCGGCCTGCGCGACGTCGGACAGATAGGTTCACTGCGCGTAGATCCGCGCGACGCCAACGTGGCTTTCGTCGCGGCGTTGGGGCAGCCCTTCGGCGCGAACGCCCTTCGCGGCGTCTTCCGCACCAGAGATGGCGGAAAGACGTGGCTGAAAGTCCTCTCCATCAATGACCACACCGGCGCGGTGTCGTTGGCAATGAACCCTTCCGATCCCAACGAGATTTACGCCGGAGCCTGGCGCGCCGAACGCAAGCCCTGGACGATCGTCAGCGGCGGCCCGGCCGCGGAGTGCGGCGTCTACAAAACCACTGACGGCGGCGAGACTTGGAAACATCTGGACAAAGGGTTGCCGCAGGGGTTGATCGGCAAGGTTGACGTGGACCTCAGCGCCGCCGACCCGAAGCGCGTCTACGCGATCCTGGAAGCGTCGGACGGCGCCGGCGGCGTCTACCGCTCGGACGACGCGGGCTCAAGCTGGGCGCTCGTCAACAAGACGGCGGGCCTGATCGCGCGGCCTTTCTATTACACCTACATTGACGCCGACCCGAAGAACCCCGACACGGTCTACGTCAACAACCTGCGCTTCTATAAATCCATCGATGGCGGCAAGACATTTAACACGCTGCCGACGCCGCATGGCGACAATCACGGGATGTGGATCAACCCTGACAACCCTGAGATCTTCATTCAGTCGAACGACGGCGGCGCGAACGTCACGCTGAACGGCGGGCAGAGTTGGTCAACCATCTACAACCAGCCGACGGCTGAGATTTATCAGATCGCCGTTGACAACCAGTTCCCTTACCGCGTCTACGGAGCCCAGCAGGACAACTCGACGTTGATCGTGCCGAGCCTGCCGCCGTCTGCGGAGCGACTGGATGACCCGATCCAATTGTGGCGGCAGGGTCCGGGTTGCGAGACGGGGCCGATCATCCCTCATCTGCGGAACCCCAACATCGTTTATGGCGCGTGCAAGGGAGAGTTTTATCGCACGAATTTCGAGACCGGGCAGACGTCGAGCTATTGGGTTTATCCGCAGAACCGTTACGGCCATAACCCGAAGGACATTCGCTACCGCTTTCAGCGCGTCTCTCCGATGGAGGTTTCGCCCCACGACCCGCGGGTGATCTACCATTGCTCGCACGTTGTGCATCGCTCCATGGACGAAGGCGTGACGTGGGAGGTCATCAGCCCTGACCTGACCGCAAACGAACTTGATAAACAAGTGATCTCCGGCGAACCGATCACGCGCGACATTACGGGCGAAGAGGTCTACAGCACGATCTACGCCTTCCGCGAATCGACGCTCGAACCGGGAGTGCTATGGGCGGGCGCGAACGACGGGCCGGTTCATGTCTCGCGCGACAACGGCAAAACCTGGCGGAAGGTCACACCACAGGGTTTGCCGCCAGGCGGTCGTGTGCAAAACATCGAACCGTCGCCGCATCGCAAGGGATCGGCCTATCTTGCAATCTACCGCTACCTGCTCGACGACTGGCAGCCTTACATCTATCTGACCAACGATTACGGCGCCACGTGGACGCGGCTGACCGACGGGCGAAACGGCGTCCCGGCCAACTACCCTACGCGCGTCGTGCGCGAAGACCCCGACCTTGAAGGACTGCTTTACGCCGGGACCGAATTCGGAATGTTCATCTCCTTCGACAACGGCAGGCAGTGGCAATCGTTCCAGCTCAACCTTCCGATTACGCCGGTGACCGACATCCGAGTTCACCGCCAGGATCTGGCGATTTCGACGATGGGAAGGGCTTTTTGGATTTTGGACAACGTCACGCCTCTGCATCAGATCGCCGACGCGGCGCAAGCCTCGGCGGCGCATCTCTTCAAGCCGCGCGCGGCGTATCGGATGCGCTATGCGCCGATGGGCGGCCCTGGGTCTCCTGACTATCCGCCGGCGGGCGCGCAGGTGGATTACTACTTGACGGCGGAACCGGCGGGCGAATTGAAGCTTGAAGTGTCGGACGAGAGCGGCAAGTTGGTTCGCGCCATATCCAGCCAGGCTGTGGGCCGGGTCGCTGCCCAGAGTGAACGCGGCGCAACTTCGGGCGGCGACGAAGAGATGCGGGGGCCGCGCTCCGGCCCGGCGCTGCCCCGCACGTTGCCGAAGCGGGCAGGCTCGAATCGTTTCACCTGGGATTTACGTTACGACGGCGGAGGACCGCTGGTTGCGCCGGGCAAGTATCAGCTCAAACTTTCCGGCGATGGTTGGAGCAGAACGCAAACTCTCGAAGTTCGACTCGACCCGCGATTGGAGAAAGACGGCGTGACCGTCGCCGATTTGCAGGAGCAGTTGCAACTCCTGCTCAAAATACGTGAAACAATGGTCGAGGCGCGCCACGCCGCGCAGCAGCTTGACGAAGCCATAAAACGCCTGGGTTCACAAAACGACGCTGCGGATAGGATTGCGAAACTGCAAGCCATCCGCGCCCGACTCATCACAGCGCCCGGCCCGTACCCGCAGCCAATGCTGATTGATCAACTCAGCAGCCTGTCGCAGATGGCGGGCGCCGCCGACCGCCGCGTCGGGCGCAGCGCGCTGGAATACTTCGACGTTTTGAAAGATCAACTAGCCGCGATCAAGGTTGAGGCGGCGCCGCTGTTGACCGAATGAGCGAAGAGCGATCGCATACTTACCTCGGGGTTTATAGCTGTTTGCAAATGCGTATACGGGA
>Ga0081455_10005540_pt1 | contig 13828 bp, 14 predicted proteins | sample TabmetS3T2R1_FD_70207 | JGI IMG/M metagenome (GOLD analysis project Ga0081455, IMG submission 70207) | Tabebuia heterophylla rhizosphere microbial communities from the University of Puerto Rico - S3T2R1 | ecosystem: Host-associated > Plants > Roots > Rhizosphere ... | reverse complement strand
GGGCGGCCGCCTTGACCTCGTGTGCCTGGGCGAGCGGCAGGTTCGCCTCCTCGGCGACCTCCTCGAGCGTGGGCTCGCGACCGAGCTGCGTCCAGAGCGTGCGCTCGGCGCGGTTCAGCTTCTGCATCCGCTCGACGATGTGGACCGGCATCCGGATCGTGCGCGCCTTGTCCGCGAGGGCCCGCGCGACCGCCTGGCGGATCCACCAGGTCGCGTAGGTGGAGAACTTGTAGCCGCGCCGCCAGTCGAACTTCTCGACGGCTCTGATGAGCCCCAGCGTGCCTTCCTGGATCAGGTCGAGGAACGGGAGGCCCTGGTTGCGGTAGTTCTTCGCGATCGAGACCACCAGCCGCAGGTTCGACTGGATCATCCGCGTCTTGGCCTCCATGTCGCCGCGCTCGATGCGCTTGGCGAGCTCGACCTCCTGCGCGGCCGTCAGCAGCGGGTGGCGGCCGGCGTCGCGCAGGAAGAGCTGTAGCGCGTCGGTGGTCGTCTCCTGGGGGGTGAGCTGCGGCGGCGGAGGCGGCGGAGGCGCCTCGCGCTGCTCGGCCTCGGGCTCCAGCACCTCGAGACCGCGCTGCTCGAGCTCCCTGAACACCGCGTCCGTCTCGAGCGGGTCGAGGTGCAGCGGCTCGAGGATCTCGATGAGATCCGCGTACCGCAGCGACCCGGTCTGTTCTGCCTGCTCGAAGAGCTCGTGTAGCTCGGGGGCTGCCAGGACGTTTTCGATTTCGACCGCTGTCATCCCGACACCGTGCTTCTTTTCACCGATCGCAGGCCCTGAAACCCGCTGCTCGAGCGGAACGCCAGCCGGTGCACGATAACGGGCGTTATGTCAAGTCCGAGAATTCGGGCTTCGCCGGCCACTCCACCCCGCAGCCGCCTCTGCCGGACCAAAAAAATTCGCCGAGCCGGTTTCCGTTTCGTCCACCGCTTTCGCTGACCTTTCCCTTGCGGGTAGTGCCTTCGAACTCGGCTTCGACCTACTCCGGTTCCGTGCTCGGCGCAAGAGGCAATCTAGGGCCAGGCCGCGGCCGGTTCAAGGGGTTCGGAACACGGAGAAGCCGCAATTTGCGGAAATTCAATTATCCACATTTCCACAGCAGCGCGTGCAGCTTGTGGATAACCATTCCGGGCCTCGAAGGCGTAGACTCCGGGCGTGCCGCACTTCCGTCTCCCCGCCTTCTCGCACGGCTTCTGGGCCTTCGTGTGGGGCCTCGTCTTCGGCCTCTACGTCTGGCTCGGCGGCCTCGCCGTAGGCGTCAGCGGCGGCACGGCGTTCATCTTCGGCGCCGTGACGTGCTTCCTCGTGTACCTGCTGGTGGTGGCGTTCGGCTCGGACGAGCCGCGCCGTCAGCCGCGGCGCGCCGACCGGCGCTGATTCCCGGCCAGCGCGAACACGAGCACGCGCGCGAGCCTCGACCCGATCTTGTCGCGAAGCCGCTCGAAGGCCGGCTGCCGCGGCGCCCCCGGCTCCGCGCACTGCGCGAGCAGCAAGCCCAGGCGCTTCGGACGGCGGCTCTCGAGGGCGGTGCTCATTGGCCAGGTGTATCGGAACCGGTCCAGCCCGCCTCATCCCTCCCGGGAGGGAAGAAGCGGGGGTACGAAGGAAGCTAGTCGGAGCGCGTGCGCTCGTAGTCGTCCGTGCGCCTGCGCTCGCCGTCGCGGACAGCGGTTTCGTCGTCGACGGCCCCCTCGTCCCGGGCCGCGGCCTCGCGCTCCTCGCGCGCGGTTGCCGTGTCCTCGGGCGGCGGGCCGTCCCGGTCCACCGGGACCGGCTCGGCGGGCGCAGCGCGGCGCTGCCGGCCGAACGGGCCGTACGCGGCGGGCCCGGTCGTGTCGAACGTGAAGCCGAACACGAGCCCGAGACCGAAGGCGAGCACGGAGACGTACTCACCGAGGTCCCCCACGAGACCGTTAATCCCGATCGTGTCGGTCCAGCTACGGATGTGATCACGGAACCAGTTCGGGTCGGGCTGCGTCGCGAGCAGCACCCAGCCGGCCGCGATCAGCACCGGGATGAAGGCGATCAGGAAGACGTTCACGGACAGGCGGGGCCAGCCCCACTTCGTCCAGCCGCCCAGGAGCTGCGAGAACGCCATCACGAGCCCCGCAGCGGCGATCAGGCCGTAGACGCCCCAGTAGCCGCCGTTCGAGCTGTCGCTGACCTGCGTCGCGAGCCAGATCAGGAAGCCGGCTACGGCCGCGCAGATCAGCGTGACCGTTCCACGTGTCAAGCCGTACATGGCACCACCTCCGGCCCGGTAGTACCCGGATCGCCGGATCTAAAGCGCCAGCCTGCGGCTGTCGAAGCGCGCGGAGTACAGCTCGGCGGCGAACTCCTCCACGACCCGCTCGAGGTCGGAGGCGAACACGTGTGCTACCACCCCCACCTCGCGGTCGTTGAGGAACGGCACGTCGAGGTGCTGCCTGGTGACGAGGTTGACCGAGACGCTCCCGCAGACCGGGCAGCGGACGGCCAGGCCGACCTCCTCCCCGCCCCCGCTCGGGGCGAGCACCACGAACGCGGACGGGAACACCGGCCGGGGGCGCTCCTCCGCGTAGCAGAAGAAGCTCCAGGGCCACTCCCCGGCCTGGATCCGCCGCGCGGCGAGGTCGGCGAGCTCCGGCTCGACCGGATCGACCGTCGCGGTCATCAGGTTCACGAAGGTCGCGTCGCCGCCGAGCCCCAGCGGCGCCCAGTCGAGCTCGTCGTGCGAGACCAGCCCCGGGTGCTCGTGGCCGCAGGCGCAGCCGAACTCGACCTCGAAGACCGCGGGCTGGGCCGGCCCGGGCAGCTGCTCGAGGCGACGGAACGACGAGAGCGCGACCCGCGCCTCCCCCCGCTCCGGGCACGAAAAGGTGTACCGGGTCGTGAGGGCGTCGTACATGACGCTGTTGTAATCGGCGTCCCGGACGCCAACACGTAGGGTCAGTTCGGGCTCAGTAGTGGATCAGCGAGTGCACGTCGCGGCCCTCGAGCTGCTTCGTGCCCTCGAGGAAGCCCAGCTCGATGACGAACGCGACGCCCACGATCTCGCCTCCGAGCTGCTCGGCGAGGTCGCAGATCGCCCGCGCGGTGCCGCCGGTCGCCAGGACGTCGTCGTGGACGAGCACGCGCTGTCCGCTCGTGATCGCGTCGGCGTGGAGCTCGAGTGAGTTCTCCCCGTACTCGAGCGCGTACGTGGCGCTCACGGTCTTCCAGGGCAGCTTCCCGGGGCGGCGCGCCGCGACGAAGCCGCAGCCGAGCTTGTAGGCAACCGTTGCTCCCAGGATGAACCCGCGGGCCTCCGCGCCCAGGATCACGTCCGGCTTGCGCGGCTCCGCCCAGTCCGCGATCAGGTCGGTGACCTCGTGGAAGCAGGCGGGGTCGGCGAGCAGCGGCATGATGTCCTTGAAGAGCACCCCGGGCTCCGGGAAGTCCGGGACGTCGCGGATCCGCGCCTTGAGGCCGTCGACGCCCATCAGTGGCCCGCGACCTGGCGCAGGTCGCGCCAGAAGAGGAGCTGCGAGAGCTCCTGGGCAACTTCGGCGAGAGTCTGCAGCTGCTGAACGGCCGCGTCGCGCCGCTCCTGGCTGCGCGAGCGCAGCGACGGCGCGACGAGCTGCTCCAGGAGGCCGGCCTCGCGGTCGGCGGCGGTGCGGAAAGTGCGCAGGTGGCGTGCGGAGATCCCGAAGCGCGCGAGCTTCGCGCAGGCGACCGCGACGTCCACGTCACCGGCGGGGTAGAGCTTCTCGCCGCCCTCTCGGCGCGGCGACAGGAGGCCGTACTCCTCGAGCTCCCGCGCGAGCTCCCGTGTGATGGCCGCCCGTTCGCACAGCTCGCCGAGGTCGAGCTCGTCGTCGGGCTCCGCGAGCCCGACCGCGCGCCGGCGCCGGCGCTCCTTGCCCGGGCCGGACGGCGAGGCGAGCTCCTGGCGGATCACCCGCAGCGGCAGGAACTCGTCGCGCTGCAGGCGCAGGATCGTCTCCAGCCGCTCGACGTCGTCCTCGCTGAAGAGCCGGTAGCCACTCTGCGTCCGCCGCGGCGCGAGCAGGCCCTGGTCCTCGAGGTAGCGGATCTTCGAGATCGAGATGTCCGGGAACTCCGCCTGGAGGCGGGTGCAGACGGCGCCGATCGTGAGCAGTCTGGCGCGCTCGGTTGTCGCCTCGGCCGTGCTCATTTCTCCAGGAAGCTGAGCTTGTACTTGCCGATCTGGAGCTCGTCGCCGTTCTCCAGCCGGCCGGACTCGATGCGGCGGCGGTTCAGGAACGTCCCGTTCAGGCTCCCCTGGTCCTCGATGAAGAAGGCGTCGTCCTTCTGGACGAGCACCGCGTGCTTGCGCGAGACGGTGACGTCGTCGAGGAAGATGTCGCAGTCCGGCGAGCGGCCGATCGTCGTGCGCTCGCCCTGCGGCACGAAGTGCTCGCCCGCGCGGCCGCCGCCGGAGCGGACGACGAGCGCCGGGCCCTCGGCGCCGAGGTCTTCGAGCGACACCAGGCCTCCCTCCTCCGCCTCCTCCGGGGTGTAGCTCATCGTGGTCTCGGAGCCGGGCTCGTCCTTGACGAGCAGAGCGCCGCAACGCGAGCAGTAGTTCGCGGCCTCCGGGTTCTGGAACCCGCACTCGGGGCAGTACACATGCCTCACGCGGGCCAATCCTTGGCGCGAGCGGCGCTGCGGTTGGACCTCCGCAGGCGTACCTGCGGCGAAACTGAACGCGTAGCGTGCGGCAATCAGGCCTCGCTGGGCGGGGCTGCCTTGCCGGCGAGGATGGCGGCGAGCCGGTCGACGTCGACCTGCTCGAGCACGCTCTTCCCGCCCGTCTCTCGGAGCCGCGCCTGGAGCTCGGCGCGTAGCAGGTCGATTTTCCCGTGCAGGATGCGCCTCCGGTACGAGACCTCCTGCTCCTCCTTCGTCAGCTCGTCGATGAGCTGCTTGAGGTCGTCGTCCGAGAGCGAGGCGAGATCGGGAAACGCTTCCACGTGAGCCTTTCGTCGGTGGCGGGAGCGCTCGTAGTCAAGCAGAAGGAGCCCGAAGGGTCAACCTTAGCTTGAGGCTCCGGCCGGGGCCGCGGCGCCTTCCGACTGCATGATCTCCTCGACCATTCCGCGCAGCTCGGCCTCGAGCTCTGTGGAAGCTTCCGTCGTCGCGCCCTCGGCGTAGATGTGGACCAGCGGCTCGTCGGGATCGGGCAGCAGCTGGGCCCAGCCTCGCTCGTCGAAGACCTTGATCCCGTCCAGGAGGTCGACCTCCCGGTCGCGCAGCCGCTCCGTCAGCACGCGCATGACCGTCCCCTTCAGCGACCACGGACATGGCACCTGCCGGTGGACGAGCGTGCTCGCCGGAAGCTCCGCGACGAGCTCCGAGAGTGGCTGCTCGACCGGCGCCAGCAGCTCGAGCAGCTTGCAGAGGCTCGCCACCGCGTCGTAGGCCGGCAGGAACTCCGGGAAGACGTAGCCGCCGCCGACGGCGCCCGCGAAGATGACGTCGTCCTCCGCCGCGGCCTTCGTCAGCTCGGCGAGCGAGTGCGGAGTGCGGATCACCTCGAGCCCGCTTCCGGCGACCAGCTCGTCGACGTGGCTCGTGACGGTGATCGGGAACGCGAGCTTGCCGTGCCGCCCGTCGGAGCCCATCAGGCGCAGGAAGAGCAGCAGCGCCTGCTCGACCGGGATCTCGTGCGCCTGCTCGTCGATCAGGAAGAGCCGCTCACCGGCCCGGTCGAAGACGACGCCGAGGTCGGCGCCGATCGCCGTCACCAGGCGCTTGGCCTGGCCGACGGCCTCGCGCAGCCCGGTGTGCGGCTCGCCCCCGTCCGCGGAGAACCCGTGCGCGCTGACGGCCTCGACGCCGAGCGGACCGAGCAGCAGGGGCAGCACGTACGAGGTCGCGGAGTAGCCGTAGTCGACGACGATGCGGTAGCCGCGCCCGCGGATCGCCTCCGTGTCGAGGTTCGCGAGCAGGTCGTGCGCGTAGCCCTCGCGCACGCGGGCCGGGTAGGTGACCGTGCCGACCGCGTTGAAGGCCGCACGACGCAGCTCGAGCCGCGTGTAGTGCTTCTCGATCTCCTTCTGCAGCTCGGCCGTCAGCTGGATCCCGGGCTGCTCGTAGAACCGGATCTCGAGCACCTCCGGGTCGATGTAGCTCACGCCGACGTGGAAGCCGGCGTCGTAGCCCTGGGTCTTCAGCAGGTGGCGGCTGACCGCGGCGGGCGAGACGCGCAGGTCGGCGACGTGGACGCCGGTGGAGTTCAGCCCGGAGAGCATCGCGCGCTTGATCACGCGGCAGGCAGCGGGCGACTCACGGCTCGCCACCACGCGCGCGCCGCGCTTGAGGGCGGTGCCGAGCGCCGCCGCCAGCCGAACGGCGGTCTCGGGCGTCAGGTCGACGTTGACGAGCCCGGAGACGCCGTCCTTGCCGAACAGGTTCGACGACGCGCGCGACTCCCAGATCAGGCTCTCGTGGATCTGTGCCCCGGTCTCGACCTCCTTGTACGGGTAGATCCGCACCTGCGGCTGGACGGCGCTCTGGGCGCCGAGCGTGACCTCGTCGCCGATCGCCGCGCCCTCCTGCACGTGGGCGTGCGCCCGGATGTCGCAGGCGCGCCCGACGACCGCGCCTTCCACGCGCGCGCTGCGCCCGATGTGCGTCGCGGCGTCGATCACCGACCGCTCGGTACGGGCGCGCTCCAGCAGCGTCACACTCGAGCCGAGCACCGAGTACGCGCCGACCGTCGCGTCCGGGGCGACGCGGCAGTAGTTGCCGAGGTACGCGGGCCCCTCGATCGCGTCGACGTCGTCGACCTCCACCCCCTCCCCCAGCCACACGTTGCCGCGCAGCCGGATCCCCGGGATGTTCAGCCGCACTTGCTCGTCGAGCGCGTCGAAGTTCGCCTGCCGGAACTGGTCGAGGTTCCCGATGTCCTGCCAGTAGTCGTCGAAGACGTAGCCGTAAAGCGGCCGGCCCATCTCGAGCAGCAGGGGGAACAGCTCCTTCGAGAAGTCGTACGGCCCGTCGGTCGGCACGTGCCGCAGCACCTCCGGCTCGAGGACGTAGATGCCGGTGTTGATGGTGTCCGAGAAGACCTGGCTCCAGGAAGGCTTCTCGAGGAAGCGCTCGATGCGGCCGTCCTCGTCCGTGACCACGATTCCGAACTCGAGCGGGTTCTCGACCGACTTCAGCCCGATCGTGACGGCTGCCTCCTTCTCGCGGTGGAAGCGGATCAGGTCGGTGAGGTCGACGTCGCAGAGCGCGTCGCCGGAGATGACGAGAAACGTCTCGTCGAGCCGCCCGCTTGCGAGTCGTACGGAGCCCGCCGTGCCGAGCGGCGACTCCTCGACGGAGTACTCGATCGTCAGCCCGAGCGTGTCGCCGCTGCCGAAGTAGCTGCGAATCGCCTGCGGCATGAAGGCGACGGTCACGATCACGTCCTCGAGCCCGTGCTGCTTGAGGAGCTCGAGGATGTGCTCCATGCACGGCTTGCCGACGATCGGCACCATCGGCTTCGGCTGGTTGGAGGTGAGCGGGCGAAGGCGCGTACCCTCGCCGCCGGCCATCACGACGGCTTTCACGTCCGCACCTCCCGCCGCGCCTTGAGCAGGTAGCCCGCAAGCGAGATCGAGGCGAGGATCACGCCCGCCCAGAAGATCCACAACGGCCAGCTCGTACCCTTGCTGGTGCACATCACGAAGGCCAGCGACGCGTACAGCAGCCAGGTCGCCGCCTTGCCGGTCGTGCTGACTGCGAACTCGTAGCCCCGCTCCACGACGAGCTTGTACCCCGCGATGAGCGCGAGATCACGTGCGGGGATGGCGAGCGCGATCCAGGGCAGGCGGTCGGCGTGCCAGAGCAGGATCACGGCCGCGTCGATCATCAGCCGGTCGGCGAGCGGATCGGCGACCTTGCCGAAGTTCGACTCGACGCGCCAGCGCCTCGCCAGCCAGCCGTCGATCTGGTCGGTGACGCCGGCGACGCCGAACACGACCGCTGCGGGCCAGCTGTGACCGCCCTCGGAGCTCAGCACCAGCGCGACGAAGACCGGGATCAGGGCGAGCCGGAAGATCGTCAGCGCATTCGGGATCTGCGCCAGGGGAGCAGGGACGGCTCGGGCGGCCACGGTGAAAGGATACGGCGATGGCCGAGACCCTCTCGCTCCCGGGATTCGTGAACGCCCACTCGCACGCCTTCCAGCGCGGGCTGCGAGGCCGCACCGAGGGTGACGACTTCTGGGGCTGGCGTGACGCCATGCTGGCGCTGGCCCGCGAAGTGACCGTCGAGCAGGTGCGCGCCGGGTACGTCGACGTCTACCGGGAGATGCTCGGCGCCGGCTACACGGCGGTCGGCGAGTTCCACTACCTGGGGCTTACAGACGCGCTCGCGGCCGTGGAGGCCGCCGCCGACGCCGGGATCGAGCTGGTGCTTCTGCTTTCGGCGTACGGGCGCGGCGGGATCGAGCGCTTCCGCCAGGCCTCGGTCGCGGAGTACCTCACGCAGCTGGAGGAGCTGCGCGAAACGGGCGCGCGCGTCGGCCTCGCTCCCCACTCCGTGCGCGCCTGTCCGCGTGACTGGCTCGAGGAGCTCGGCCGCTACGCCGCGGCCGAGTCGCTGCCGCTGCACGTTCACGCAGACGAGCAGCCGCGCGAGATCGAGGAATGCCTGGCCGAGCACGGCGTGCGACCGATCGAGTTGCTCGCGGACACCGGCTGCCTGGGCCCGCGAACCACGATCGTCCACGCGACCCACGCCGATGGGCACGAGCTCGATCTCGTGGCCGCTGCCGGCGCACGCGTCTGTGTCTGCCCGGTCACGGAGGCGAACCTCGGCGACGGCTACGCGCCGGTGCAGGCGCTCTGCGAGCGCGGAATCGGCATGTGCATCGGCTCGGACTCGAACGTGCGGATCGACCCGCTCGAGGAGTTGCGCGAGCTGGAAGGGATTGCCAGGCGCAGCGCCGGGAAACGCAACGTCGTGGCGCTCTCGAGCCTCCTCTGCTTCGGCTCCGACGAGGGCGCCGCCGCGCTCGGGCTCGAGCGCTGGGACGACGTCGAGGCCGACCTCGCGCACCCCTCGCTCGCGGGCGTCGAGGCGCTGGACGTCCACGCCGCGCTCGTGTTCGGCTGCTCTGCCGACGTCTTTCGCTGAGCGAGCGAACTACGGGAAGACCCTGACGCTCCTCAGCGTCGCGCCGGATGTGGCTCGGCCTCTCGCCGGCGAGCCTTCGAGCAAGGAGAGCTCGGAATGGCGACCGCCACAGCCTCGGTCCACGCGAACCAGGCACCGCCTCGGTTGCGTCTCGTCCAGCCGCAGCTCGACCTCGAATCTCTCTCCGCGAGCTGGCAGGTTGCCCTCGACGCAGCCGGACGGGCCATTGCCGCCTCGACGCCGTTGCTGAAGGCCCAGGAGGTCGCGCAGCGCCGCGAGCGGCTGCGGATTGAACGCCTGACGGTTGCCGCCGAGCTCCGAGGTTTCGCCCGCGCAACGCGTGCTCGGCGGCCCGACGTGTCCGCAAGTTGAGCCAGGCGCTCCTGGGGGAGTTGCCGCAGTGCGGACGCCTGGCTCAGCCAGTAGGAAACCGCCGCGAGAACCGGGCCAACCTGATCCGAATGGGTCAACCTGGCGTGGCGGGCAGCGAGCGGCCCGGGTTTCGGTGTGCGCCGCGTCAGGCTCGTATGTGCATCTCCTGACGTCCGACCTCGCCCGGGGGCGATCGGGCTTACGCTCACGGTGCCTGAAGTCGAGTCGGGGCTCGGGGTGGTGTTGCCCCTTTCCCCCGAACGGTGGACGTCTGCTCAGCCGCTGGGCGAGATGTCCGGGCCCCGACTCGTTCGGGCAACTGAAAACCTGCCGTTTCCAGCGGGTTCTCGCATCGGGGCGCCGAGATTTGAACTCGGGACCTCTAGTCCCCCAGACTGTTGCGGCGCTGAGTGGGGAAGTGTCAGGCAGTGGCGGCGCATCCACTCGACAAGGACGAGCGCCGGAGGGCCTACCACGTCGGCGACGACCTCGATGAGCCGGCAGAGCTTGTCTTCTATTGCCCGGACTGTGCGGAGCGGGAGTTCGGAGCTGACTGATTGCTCGAGCACGCGGACGGCTAGTGGCTGTTTCGGCCGTGGCTGTCGGTGGGCTGCGTGCATCCCGCAGCGTGTGGGTGAACGCTGACCGACCCCCAATGTCAGGACGACAGGAGATGGACTACGGTCGGCGCAACCCTCTTCTGCGCCGTTCAAGGAACTGAGCAGAAGTTCCCGCTCTTTCCGAGGATTTACTCGCCCATCCCCCAGACGAGTGATCACAGGCCGGCCGGAAGACCGTAGAGTCGCCGCTACGCGCTGCTCGAGATTACGAGCGTGCGACTGCGGTTCTACAAGCGATTTTCCACAGTTTCCACACCGAGGTGGGGAGTGAAATCTGGACCCAGCCCGCAGGGCGGATCGTCGCCTTCGCCTACGCCTGAGCTTCCGGGCGACTTCGTCTCCGAGGACTTGCGGGCTGACTGTGCTCGCTTCCTCGACGAGTTGAGGAAGCTGGTCGAGCACCGCCGAGAGCGGCCGCCAGATGGGACGGCATGGTTGCCGGAAGAACCCGTCGAGTGATCGTTCGACCTGCGTTCACGCTAGGCCTTGAGCACGCGATCGGGCCCTTGGAAGGCGCCTCGATGAGCGATACCGTGGGGGAGCGGTTTCGAGGGAACCAAGTCTGCGGCACGTGGAGCCGGAGCACCTCATTTCTCCCCCCAGTGAGGGGCACGTTTCTGAGCCGCAGTAGGGACGCGCCACGCTCCGGCTCCTCCGCTTGAGTACTGCCGCGGAAGAGGTATAACCGTGTTAGCGGTGGGTACTCGGTTTCGGAGCCGAGCGGAGATCGGGGGGAGGCTCGCCTGCGGTCGCTCGGCTCCGGTCATTGCCCTTGCGGGCTGGCACCGTTCCAAACGGCTAGTTGCGGTCCCATACGAGCGGAAGGCCCCCGCCACGTACCAGGCGAGGGCCCTCCAACATCAAACGCACAAGGGAATTGGGGGATCCCCTAATCGACGACGGGATGATCAAAGCGCATGATCCTGAGAGGAACCTAAGAGTTCGAGGCCCGCGCGTCTGCTGGCCTTAGCTCTTTGATCTCTGGCCTCTCAACTCGCCAGGGTTGGCTTACCCAGGGATCGGGCACCCTAAGGCCCATTCGGGGGATCCGAGGAAAGGAGGGGGAATGCGAAAGTTGCTCTGCGCCCTGCTGGCCTTGGCTGCGGCGACGGTCATCCTCGCAGGCGGCGCATCGGCAATCACCAACGGCCGTCCCGATGGGGGCGCGCATCCGTACGTGGGGCTGATGGTCGCCCAGGATGCCGACGGCGTACCACTGTGGCGCTGCAGTGGTTCGCTGCTCTCGCCGACGGTCTTCTTGACTGCCGGCCATTGCACCGAGGCCCCGGCGGCGCATATCGAGATCTGGTTCGAGGAGGGGCCGATTCCCTACGATCCGGACTACGCCGCTGCGCAGGACGCGAGCCCCACCGGCGTCGTCTCATGCAACGACTCGGCGGCGTTTGACGAATATCCCTGCGTAGGAGACGTCGGCGGGACGCCACACCCGAACCCCGATTTCTGCACCGGCTGTGGCAACGGCCTCCCCGGCTTCGCCCGTCGTGACGTTGGCGTCGTCACGCTTGACGAGGCGGTTCCGACGAGTCTTGTCAGCAGGTACGCCGCCTTGCCGGAGCCGCGGCAGGTCGACTCCCTGTCGCGTGGAACCGCGGTCGACGACGTCGGGTACGGCGTGCAGTTCCAGGCCCAGATCCCAGGCAGCCAGGTACCCAAGCCGCCGCCCTTCAACCGTTGGACGGGGCCGCGGCAGCGTCTGTGGGCACCGACGCACATCGTGTCGACGAACTTCGTTCACAGCAGCGAGTTCCTGCGCCTGGCGATGAACGCAGCGCAGGGCTCGGGCGGCACCTGCTTCGGTGACTCGGGCGGGCCCAACCTGCTCGGCGGAACGGACACGGTGCTCGGGGTCAACTCGTACGTGACCAACTACAACTGCAGCGGCGTCGGCTACTCGCAGCGCGTCGACGTTCCCGAGGTTCTCGCCTGGATCGAGAGCTTCCTTTAGCTGCTCGCAGTCGGACGGAAGGGGAGCGAGCGCTCCCCTTCCGTCACTGTCAGCGACGCGGTCGGTCGCGGTAACTACTCGGCGGGCGCTTGGCGATGCTCAGCCAGATGATTCCCATGGCGCTTGCCGCGATGACGACGAACGGAGTAACCATGACGTCCAGGATGGCAAGGACGACCAGATCAGCCATGCGGCGCTGCGCGGAACTGATGGGACCAACCTCCGAGGTTCTCTGAGGAGATCGTGGAAGGCGCGGCCGGCCTGGACGACGAAACCAAAGCCACACTCGAAGAACTGATGGATCCGGAACGAGACGTTTAGGCGCTTAAATGCCTGGCCATCCACAGGAGTGTGGGCGAATCCATACAAAAAGCCCCGCAAAAGCGGGGCTTTTACAACATCGGGGCGCCGAGATTTGAACTCGGGACCTCTAGTCCCCCAGACTAGCGCGCTAACCAGGCTGCGCCACGCCCCGTCCGGTTTCGCACTTTAGCTCACCGCCTGGCTAGCGGAAACGGCCGCCGGGCTGAGCCCGACGGCCTCCTCGGCGGCATCGCAAGCGATGCCTTGGCAGGCTGCGCCAGGCTTGCGGTGGGCGCTCGGGCGCAGGTGCCTGGTTCACACTCAGGTCCAGTGTCCAGGGATCCTTTTCGGACTGTTCCGACGGCTAGCGAAAACCTGGCTTCACGCCGGGAGGGAGATCCGACATACTCGCGCTCCCATGTCGGGTGCCGCCCCCGATCACGCCGTGCGAATCCTGCTTATGGACAACAAGCGCCTCTTCGCCAGCGCCCTTCACGCGAAGCTGGAGCAGGACCCCAGGTTCGAGATCGTCGCCGTCGCCTCCGACAGCGACGACGCGGTGCGCCTGGCCGACGAGGTGGAGCCCGACGTCGTCCTGCTGGACGCCGAGTCGCACACCGCCGAGACGCTCTCGGCCACGCGCCTGATCTCGGCCCACGAGCCGGCGCCGCGCGTGTTGATCCTCGCCGGCGCCGAAGACGTGTTCGACGCGGTCGAGGCGCACGACGCCGGTGCAGCCGCGTTCCTTCGCAGGCCCCGCTCGGCCGCCGACCTGATGGAGACGCTGGAACTGGCGACGGTGCTCATCGGAGCGACGGTGTCGCCCGATGAGCCCGACGACCAGTAAGTAACGCGCGCTGCTTCCGGGTTCAGCCCTCCGCCGCCAGCGATTCGACCGGCGTCGGCTCGAGCAGCCCGTGAATCTGCGCCCAGCGGCTCGCTTCGGTGCGGTTGGCGACGTCGAGCTTCCGGTAGATGTTCGACAGGTGGAACTTCACCGTCTGCTCGGTCACCCACAGCATCCGGGCGAGCTGGCTGTTGGAGTGTCCCTCGGCGACGAGCTGGAGGATCTCCCGCTCGCGCTTCGTCAGCATCTCGACCGCCGGGTGTGAGTCCGCCCCAACGGACCCGTTCGCCGACGGTGCCGGAGAGACACCTGGTAGGAACAACGACGGCGCGAATGTCTGCCGGATCGCGACGCCTACGTCGTCTGAGTGGGCGGTCTTGACGACGTACGCAACCGCTCCGGCAGCGAACGCCGCCTGAACCTGGGTCGGGTCATCCGACGACGCGAGCGCGATCGCCTTCAGTCCCGGAACACGTGCACACGCCTCGCGGATGCACGCAATGCCGCCGGCCGCTGGCTCGGCGACGAGGATCCCTGGTCGAAGCTCCTCGCACAGCGCGAGGGCCCGTTCCGCGTTGGAGGTCCGTCCGACGACCGAGACC
>Ga0081455_10005539_pt1 | contig 13828 bp, 15 predicted proteins | sample TabmetS3T2R1_FD_70207 | JGI IMG/M metagenome (GOLD analysis project Ga0081455, IMG submission 70207) | Tabebuia heterophylla rhizosphere microbial communities from the University of Puerto Rico - S3T2R1 | ecosystem: Host-associated > Plants > Roots > Rhizosphere ... | reverse complement strand
CCCCGCCACGAGCGGCCGGCCGTCTCCCCTGTCGAGGTGCGCGGCCGCGGCCGCCGGGACGGCGAGCGCGAGCAGGGCGAATGCGACGACCGACCTCATCCTCCGCTCACGAGTACGCTAGGCGCTGCCACGAGGTCCCGGACCCGGATCTCGGGCGCACGCGTATCAGCCGTGATGGACATCGCCGCAGTCGTCGCCTCCGTCTCGCTGGTGCTGCCGGCTTCCGAGCCGGGCCACCGGGTCGAGGTGCTCGGCCACTCCGTGCAGAAACGGCCGATCCGGGTGCACGAGGTGGGCGCGCTCGCGAGCTCGAAGAGGATCCTCGTCGTGGGCTGCATCCACGGCAACGAGTGCGCGGGCACGGCGGTCACACGCCGGCTCGTACGGGGTGTCCGACCGCGTGGCATCGACCTGTGGGTGGTCCACAGGCTCAATCCGGACGGGTACCGGCTCCGCGTCCGCCAGAACGCACGGGGCGTCGACCTCAACCGCAACTTCAACTCCGAGTGGATCCCGATCGGCCGGCGCTGGGATCCCCAGTACTCCGGCCCGCGACCCTGGTCCGAGCCCGAAACGCGTATCGCCCGCGACCTCGTCCGCCGCATCCGGCCGGACGTGACCATCTGGTACCACCAGCCGCAGAGGCTCGTTCGCGCCTGGGGGCAGAGCCGCGCCATGGCGCGCCGCTACGCGCGCCTCGCGCGGGCTCGCTACCGCTCGATCCGCTGGCCGCCGGGGACCGCGCCCAACTGGCAGAACCATCGCTTCCGCGGAGCCGCCTCCTTCGTGGTCGAGCTCGCGCCCGGTCCGATGACCAGCGCGGGGGCCGCGCGCCACGCACGCGCGGTGCGGCGGCTGCTGCTCGCGGGCTAGGTCTCGGCCAGCCGCCCCGGACCTCTGCGGGGCCGCCGGCCGTAGCTCTGCGGATGGACCGCTTCCAGAACCCTGCTCGTATAGTCGGCGCGCAATGGCGAGTCCCGGCCGCGACGAGCGCGCCTGGGTGCGGGGGGCTCAGGCGGGGTCGGCTTCGGACCTCGAGGCCCTGTTTCGCAACCACTGGCCGCGGGCCTACCGGGCCGCGTACCTGGTCGTGCACGACAGCGCCGCGGCCGAGGACATCGCCCAGGAAGCCTTCCTCGCCGCCGTGCGCGCACTGGATCGGTTCGACCGCGGCCGGCCCTTCGGCCCCTGGCTCCACCGCATCGTCGTCAACCGTGCGATCGACTGGTCGAGGGCGAGAGCCCTGCGCCGAGAGGTGGGCGACACCGACGCGCTCGCCCTGGCGCCGGCGCGACCGGAACGGCGGAGCCCGCACGCGCTTTCGGAGGGTGTCGTCACCGCGCTCGCCGCGCTCTCGCCGGAGCACCGCGCCGTGATCGTGCTCAGGTACCTCCTCGAGTACACGCCGGGGGAGATCGCGCGGATGCTCGAGCTGCCTCGCGGGACGGTCAACTCGCGATTGCGTCGCGGGCTCGACGCCCTCGCGGGCCGGATCGTGCCGGAGGAGCCCCGGTGAAGAACGAGCTCGGGCAGCTGCTCCTCACGGCGCGGGTACCGGACGAGATCGAGGCGCAACGCCGCGCCTGGGACGTCGTGCGCTCGGCGTACGCCGAGCGTGAGCCCGCCGGCCGCCCGCTGCGCCGCGTTCGTCCGGTGCTCGCCCTCGCCGTGATCGCCGCGCTCGTGCTGGCCGCGACCGTGACGCCGGTCGGTGGTTGGCTGCGCGAGCGGATCGGCACGGAAGAGCAGCTCGAGCCCGCGCTCGTTCGCCTCCCGGACCCGGCGAGCCAGCTCCTGGTCGTCTCCGAGCAGGGACCCTGGCTGGTCCAGGCCGACGGCTCGAAGCGTCTGCTCGGCGACTACGAGGACGCGTCGTGCTCTCCGAGCGGAAGCTTTGTCGTCGTCACCGAGGGCCAGCGAATCACGGCGGTCGAGCCGGACGGCGACGCCCGCTGGTCGCTGACGAAGGAGCGGCCCCTGACGCACCCGCGCTGGGCCCCGAGCGGCTACCGGGTCGCCTACCACGCCGGGGACACGGTGCGCGTCGTGGCCGGCGACGGGAGGCCGGACCGGCTGCTCGCACGAGGCGTTGCTCCGGTCGCCACCGCGTGGAGGCCCGGCCGGGAGGCGAACGTCCTGGCCTACGCGGACCGACGCGGTCGCGTCCACGTGGTCGACGTCGACAGCGGGAGGCAGCTGTGGCGCGCCGAGCCGGGCCCGCGGGTCCGGGAGCTCCTCTGGTCCGCCGACGGCCTCCTCCTCGCCCTCACCGCGGGGCGCCGCAGCTACCTCTACCGTGCCGGAGGGCGGCTCGTGGGGCTCGTCAACGTGCCTGTCGCCAGGGCGGCCTTCGCGCCCCGGGGTCGCGCCCTCGCATATACGACGCGAGGCGCGGACCGCACGTCCGTGCGCGTGCAGGCCGGCGGCGAGGCGCGCACGCTCTTCGAGGGCGCCGGGCAGCTCGGCGATGTCGCCTGGTCGCCGGACGGCCGCTGGCTCCTCGTCGGCTGGCCGGCCCCCGACCAGTGGCTCTTCCTGCGGCTCCCGCAGGTGGACAACATCGAGACCGTGGAAGACGTCCGGCGGGAGTTCGATCCCGGAGGCGAGGGCGTCGGCCCCTTCCCGCGCGTCGCGGGCTGGTGCCCCGTCCCCTGAGAGTTCCCAACGAGCCGGCTAGCGGTAGTTCTAGCCCGAGTCTTCCTCGGTCGTCGTATCGTCGTCGTCTTCGGTCGTCGTGTCGTCGTCCGTCGTCGTCTCGTCGGTCATCGTGCCGCCCGCCCCGGCCCCGCCGACGACGACCGTCCCCTCCATGCCCTCGTCCCTGTGGTTGCCGACCGGGCAATACATCTCGTACTCGCCGGGCTCCGAGAGGTCGACCGTGACCTCCGCCGACTCGCCGGCGTCGATCTCCTCCGTCTCCTCCTCGACCCCGTGGCCCTCGATCTCGAGGGCGTGCACGGTGCCGCCGTCGTTCACGAACCGGAACGTGTAGGTGCCCGCCTCGTCCAGCTCCACCGTCGCGGGATCGAGGGCGAACTCGGTTCCCGTGATCTCGATCGTCTCGCCACCGCCGCCGCCCTCGCCCTCAGAAGCCTCGTCGTCGTTCCCGGAGCCGCAGGCGCCACCGGTGAACGCAAGGAACGAAGCCACGAGGGCGAGGAGCAGGTAGCGGCTCATCGCCCTCCAATACGCGTCGCCCGTCCGGCCGGTTTCCGGCCGTGCCTTCCCTGCGAACCGCCACTCCCCCTCACGCGAATCACCTCCGACCGAGACACGCTACCGGGAGGCACGATGAGAAAACAGACGCTCCCGGCGCTGCTCGCCCTCCTCCTCGCCGTGGCCATCGGGGTCTCGGCGTGCGGGGGAGACGGCGAGGGCGCCGAGCCGACAGGGAACGCGCCGGCGCAGGCCGGCGAGATGGAGATGAGCATGGCGGGCGCGTCGAGCGCGCCCGACGTGCAGAGCCCCGCGGCCGACCTGCGGGCGACGCTCGACACGCTGCTCGGCGAGCACGCGACGCTCGCCATGACGGCGACGCAGAAGGGGTTCGACGGGGACGAGGACTTCGAGGCCATCGCAGCGGCGCTCGACGAGAACAGCGTCGAGCTCTCGCAGGCGATCGGCTCCGTCTACGGCGACGAGGCGGCCAAGGAGTTCCTGGACGGGAACAACATGTGGCGCGACCACATCGGCTTCTTCGTCGACTACACCGTCGGCCTCGCCGAGAAGGACAAGGCCGCGCAGCAGCAGGCCGTCGACAACCTGACGGTCTACATCGAGACGGTCTCGAGCTTCCTCGCGACGGCCACCGACCTGCCCCAGACGGCCCTGCGCGAGTCGGTCACGGAACACGTCATGCAGCTCAAGGGCCAGATCGACGCCTACGCGGCCGGGGAATACGAGAAGGCGTACAGCCTCTTCCGCCAGGCATACGACCACATGGTCATGACCGGCGACACGTTGGCGGAGGCGATCGTGAAGCAGAACCCGGAGATGTTCTCGAGCTAGATGGTTGGCCGAGAACCCTCACGCCCCCGGGCGGCCTCCTCCGCCCGGGGGCGCATCGTTTAATGACCGGATGCGCGTCTACACGATCGGACACGGAACGCGGCCGGCCGCAGAGCTCGTTGAGACGCTCAGGGGGGCCGGCGCGGCGACACTCGTGGACGTACGCCGCTTTCCCGGCTCGCGCCGGAACCCGCAGTTCAACCAGGCTGCGCTGGCCGCGACGCTCGCGGAGGCCGGGATCGGCTACCTGCACGCGGTCGAGCTCGGCGGGCGGCGAAGCGGCGAGCCCGGCGAGGAGCGCTTCACCTGCGTCCGGGACGCAGCGTTCCGGAGCTACGCCGCCCGCATGGGCACGGCCGAGTGGCAGCAGGCGCTCGCGGACGCCCTCGCCGCGCCCGCGCCGTGCTTCATGTGCGCCGAGACCGCCTGGTGGCGCTGCCATCGCCGTTTCGTCGCCGAGCTCCTCATCGTGCGTGGGCACGAGGTCCTGCATCTCCTCCGCCCGCACGAGGTTCAGCGCCACCGCGTGCTGGAGGAGGCCGAGGCGCGCGACGGGAAGCTCTATCTTTGCGGGGAGCTCGTCGCATGATCCTCGAGAACGGCGTCATCCGGACACTCGACCCCGCCCTCCCGACGGCGCGGGCGCTGGCCGTCGCCGGCAACCGCGTGGCCGGGGGCGTCGGGACGCACGAGCGGCAGCTGGCGAGCCCCGAGCGCGTCGACCTCGGCGGACGCTGCGTCGTTCCGGGCTTCACGGACGCGCACGTTCACTTCCCGAGCTGGGCGATCGCGCAGCGGCAGGTGCGGCTCGAGGGCGCCCGCTCACTCGACGAGGCGCTCCAGCGGGTGGCGGGAGCCGTAGACGACGTTCCGTCCGGGGCCTGGCTGCGCGGGCTCGGCTGGCGGAGCGGTGACTGGTCGCCGTCCGTCGAGCCGACGAAGGAGGCGCTCGACGCGGTCAGCGGCGACGTGCCCGTCGCGCTCATGGCGAAGGACTACCACTCCCTCTGGCTCAACTCGGCAGCGCTCGCACGCGCCGACGGCGACCTGCAGGTGGCCGGCGGCGTCGTCGAGCGCGACGAGCGCGGCGAGCCGACCGGCGTCCTCCGGGAAACCTGTGCCTGGCACTTCCGTGACGCCTACTCGCGCCCGGGAGAGGACGAGCTGCTCGAGGCGTGCCGCGAGGGCGTCCGCATCGCGAGCGCGCGCGGCGTCACGGCCGTCCACGACAAGGACGGCTGGCTCGGAGCGCTCCGCATCTTCCAGCGCCTCCACCGTGAGGAAGGGCTCACCCTGCGCGTGTGGCAGTCGCTGCCGCACGAGCAGCTCGACGGCGTCGAGGAGCTCGGGCTCGTCTCCGGACTGGGCGACGACCTCGTGCGCCTGGGCTACGTCAAGGCGTTCCTGGACGGCACGCTCGGGTCGCAGACGGCGCTCCTGCTCGACGGCGGCGGTGTCGAGATCACCCCCTACGACGAGTTCGTCGAGATCGTGCGCCGGAGCGCCCAGGCCGGCTTCCCGGTCGCCGTCCACGCGATCGGCGATCTGGCCAACCGCCGCGCCCTCGACGCGTTCGAGGAGACCCGCGCCGAGTGGGAGCCGCGGCGGCTGCGCCAGCGGATCGAGCACGCGCAGCTCCTCGCCCCCGAGGACGTCCCCCGCTTCGCGCACCTGGGCGTGGCGGCATCGGTGCAGTTCAGCCACGCCCCGTCCGACCGCGACATCGCCGACCGCTTCTGGGCCGGCAAGACGGAGGGCGCGTACGCCTTCCGCTCGCTCCTCGACTCGGGCGCTCTGGTCGCGAACGGCTCCGATGCCCCGATCGAGGAGCTCGACCCGCTTCACGGCATCCGTTGCGGCGTGCTCCGCTCGCTGGACGAACGCGGGCCGTGGCACCCCGAGCAGCGTGTCGGCGTGGAGGAAGCCCTCCATGCGACCTGCGTGGCTCCCGCCTGGCTGACCGGCGACGAGCGCCGGCGCGGCAAGCTCGTCCCGGCCTACCTCGCCGACCTGGTCGTCCTCGACCGCGACCCGGTCGCGTGCCCGCCGGAGGAGCTCGCGGAGGTCACGGTCGTCGCCACGATGCTCGGCGGCCGCTGGGTGCACAACCCGCCTCCGTGGGAGGGCGTCTAGACCGTCGCGATCAGCGTCGCGATGACGCCGAGGAGCCCCGCGACGGTCGCTCCGGCGAAGATGGTCAAGCCGTTCTGGACGGTCGTCACCTGGACGCGGAGGTCGCGGAGGTCCTCTCGGAGCTCTCTCCGCGTGCGATCCAGCTCGGCGGCCAGCTGCAGCTGGCCCTGCTCGAGCCCGACCTGCCCTCGCTGCACCGCGGACACGCTCTCTCGAATCGCGGCCTGTCCCTCGCGAAGCGCGGCAAGCTCGTGCTGGAGGCTCCACTCCTCGGCAGCCATCTCTCCAAGGATGCCGTGGGCGCCCCGGCGCGTGCAAGTGGCCGTTCGGGCCGGGTACTACAATGAGGCCATGCGCACGATGAGGCCGGTCCACGACGAGCAGTGCTCGGTCGCGTGCACGGCGGACATCATCGGCTCCAAGTGGACGGCCGTCATCCTGCACGACCTGTCCGAGGGGTCGCGCCGCTTCTCCGAGCTCGAGCGGTCGTGCCCCGGAATCAGCCCCCGGACGCTCTCCGAGCGCCTCCGGGCGCTCGAGGAGGAGGGCATCCTGTCGCGCCGGAGCGCGCGCCGCCGGGTCGAATACGAGCTGACCGAGAAGGGCGAGGCCCTCCTGCCGATCATCGACGAGATGCGCCGCTTCGGGCACGAGTGGCTCGTGCCCGAGCACGGTCACACGCACGACCGCCCCACGGCCGCGCCGGCCGCGTAACTAGCCGGACAGGCCCTCGAAGGCGAGCAGGGTCTCGCGGGCGGCGGCGACCCCGAGGGGGATGTACTCCGCGAGCAGTCGCTCGTTCGGCGAGTGGATGTTGTGCCCCGGAACGGCGAAGCCGGTGACGATCGTCGGGACCCCCTTCTCGGCGAGAGCGGGGACGACGGGCAACGTGCCCCCCGACCGCTCGAGCAGCGGCCGGCGCCCGACCACGCGCTCGAATGCGTCCTGGGCGAGCACGACGGCCGGAGCGTCGGGCGAGATGAGGCCCGCCCGGGCCGACGACCAGAGGTCCACCTCGAGGTCCGCTTCCGGGGGCGCGGCCTCGCGCAGGAGACGTTCGAAGACCGGCGCCAGCTCGGCAACGTCCTGGCCCGGGGCGAGGCGGATCGAGACGTTCGCGTGAGCGCTCACCGGCAGCACGGTCTTCTGCAGGTCGGGCTCGCCGCCGTGGATGCCGTTCACGTCCACCGCCGTGCGCGCGAACGTCCGGAGGTAGAGCTCCTCCGCCGCCCGCTCGTCGAGCGGCCGCGCCCCGGCCTCCGCGAGCACGGCGGGCCCGGGCTCGAGCTCTCCCCACGAGGCCAGCTCCTCGTCCGTCGGAGGGACGGCGCCGGCGCGCAGCTCGTCCGGCACGGCCACCACGGCGTCCAGCGTTTGCATCAACGCGTGCACGGCGTTCAGGGCGGCGCCGCCGAAGAGGCCGGAGTGGAGGTCGCGCTCGCCGGTCCGCAGGGTGACGTGGAAGTACGCGAGGCCGCGCGTGGAGAGCGCGAACGACGGGACGCCCTTCTTCGGCATGCCGTGGTCGAAGATCAGGCAGGCGTCCGCACCGCGCTCGTCCTCGGCAAGGAAGTCCACGATCGAGTGGCCGCCGGTCTCCTCCTCGCCGTCGAAGGCGACCCGGACGTTGACCGGCAGCGCAGCCTCGCGCGCGAGGAGCGCGGCGGCCTTGAGGGGCAGGTACGCGTTGCCCTTGTCGTCCACCGCCCCGCGCGCGTAGAGGTAGCCGTCGCGCAGGTCGGGCTCGAACGGCGGCGACTCCCACAGCTCGAGTGGCGCGGGAGGCTGCACGTCGAAGTGGCCGTAGAGGAGGATCGTGGGCGCATCCGAGGCGCCGTTCGACGCGGGGATCTCGCCGACCGCGAGCGGCTGCGCCGCGGTTGACACGAGCTCGGCCTCCCCGCCCGCGGCACGAACGAAGTCGCACACCCATTCGCCCGCGCGGCGCACGTCGTCGGCGTGGGCGGGGTCCGCGCTGACGCTGGGGATGCGGAGCCACTCGAAGAGCTCCTCGAGCCAGGCGGCGTCGGGAACGGTCGCGGGCACGGACGCGGAGTCTAGGGGCACTCGGGCGGCTCGGCGGCGCTGCGCCGACCCAAGTAACAGTCTGTTACTTGGCTTCCGGGCCGCTCAGGCGACGTCGCGGAGCTTCTGCGACTCGGCCAGGGCCTGCAGCTTCTTCAGGCTCTGGTTCTCGATCTGGCGTACGCGCTCGCGCGTGACGTTGAACGTGCGCCCCACCTCGTCGAGCGTGCGCGGGTGCTGTCCGTCGAGCCCGTAGCGGAGCTCGAGCACGCGCCGCTCGCGCCAGGCGAGCGTCCCCAGGATGTGCTTCAGAGCTTCCTTCCGGAGCGTCGTCTCCGCCGCGTCGTCCGGGAGGAGGACGTTGTCGTCCGCGAGGAAGTGGCCGAACTCCGACTCCTCCTCGTCTCCGACCGGCTTCTCGAGGGAGACCGGCGCCTGCGCGCTGCGCCGGATCTGCTCCACCTCGACTTCATCGAGATCGAGCTCGAGGGCGATCTCCTCCGCCGTGGGCTCCCGTCCCAGCTCGCCGAGCAGCTTGCGCTCGGTGCGTCCGATCTTGTTCAGCTTCTCGACAACGTGCACGGGCATGCGAATCGTGCGGGCCTTGTCGGCCAGCGCGCGCGCGACCGCCTGCCGGATCCACCAGGTCGCGTACGTGGAGAACTTGAAGCCCTTGCGGTGGTCGAACTTCTCGGCGGCGCGGTCGAGGCCGAGCGTCCCCTCCTGGATGAGGTCCAGGAAGGGCAGGCCCTGATTCCGGTAGTTCTTCGCGATCGAGACGACGAGGCGCAGGTTCGACTCGACCATCTTCCGCTTGGCTCCGCGGTCTCCGCGCTCGATCCGCTTGGCGAGCTCGACCTCCTGGGCCGCCGTGAGGAGCGGCACGCGCCCGATGTCCTTGAGGAAGAGCTGCAGCGCGTCCGTCGACATCTCGCGCGTCTCCGGCTCGAGGTTGAGATCCTCGTCCGCGTCGTCGATGACGTCGATGTGGAGCTGCTCGAGCGCGGCGTAGAACTCGTCCAGCTGGAGCTGCTCGACGTCGAGCTCTGCGAGGGCCTGTGCGATCTCCTCGTGCGTGAGGTACCCGGCTTCGCGCCCCTGCCGCACGAGCGCCTTGACGTCGTCGTGCTCCAGCATCAGCCCCGGTCCCGCACCCCTCTGCTCCTCCATGGCCGCGTCCTCCGTTGTCTTCTGACCGTAGTGGCGGTTTCGCACTCCGTCAACGGACGATCTGATTCGAGTCTGCTTCGTGTGCGCCGCGACTTTTGCATGCCTATCGGACGTTCGCCATGGGCCGAGCGGCCCATTTTTTCTGCGTCAGGGTCCTACGGCTTCAAGACGGGAAAGTAGGCGTTTCGCTTCCCTCCCGTAGAAGCTTCCAGCAGCCTCCTCGGAAGCGAGGCGAAGCTGCCGTCTTGCCTCGTCGACCGCTCCGATCCACGACAGCGCCAACCCGAGGTGGTAGCGAACGACGCCCGCGCCCCGGTCTTCGTCCGCGAGCGGGCCGAGCCGCGAGAAGGTCTCCGCGGGGTCGTCCTTGTCGAAGCGCCCCACCGCAGCCGCGACGCGGACGTCCAGGTCGCGGGGAGCGAGCTCGGCCGCGCGCGCGAACGCCTTCTCCGCGGAGACCGGCCGCCCGACTCGCTGGAGCGCGACCCCGAGCAGGACCCAGTCCGGCGCCTCCCCGTTCCGCGCGCGGCGCTCGAGCTCGGCGAGCTGCCGAGCGGGCGACAGGTCGCGCAGTCCGCTGGGAGGCGCGAGTTGCGCCACGAACGGCGGCCGGCCGGGGGCCATGCGGGGGTGCAGCAGATCCTCGGCGCGAAGGGCGGCGAGCGTGTCCGGGTCGCGCTCCTCGGCCGCACGCCACTCACGCGCGGCCGCTTCGTCCTCGCCGGCGGCGATGAGCGCGAGCCCGAGGTGGAGGCGCACGACGCCGCTGGCGGGATGCTCCTCGGCGAGCTTCTCCAGGCGCTCGACCGTCCCGTCCGGCCAGGCGGCGATCGCGGCGCCTACCGCGGCCTCGACCGAATCTGGGTCGTCACGAAGCACTGCCGCGAACTGCGACCGCGCTTCCTCCGCCTCGCCGCTGTCGTAGGCCCGTTCGGCCGAGCGCAGAGCCTCGGCTTCGGCATCGTCGCCGAGGAGAACGCTCAGCTCGAGGACGGGAGGCTTCCGTTCCGGGCTCGAGTCTCCGCGGCCGATGAGCGCGACGCCGGCCACGACGGAAGCCGCGACGAGGGCGGAAACCCCGACGATCAGCCGGACTCGGGTGCGGGCGGACACGTGCCGAGCGTAGCCCGCGGGAGCCTGGCGGCAGTGCCCAAGTTGCTATATTTGGTGAAGTTATGCCGACCTACCGCGAGCTGCTCCAGCAGACCAAGTCCGAGATCGGCGAGGTCGACGCTTCCGCCGCGCAGGAGCTCCTCTCCGGGAACTCCGTCGCCGTCGTGGACGTGCGCGAGCGCGACGAGTGGGACGAGGGCCACCTCCCGCGCGCCGTTCATGTGCCGCGCGGCAATCTCGAGTCCCGGATCGAGGGCGCGGTTCCGGACAAGTCGGTCAAGGTGCTTGTCTACTGCGCCGGCGGAAACCGCTCCGCCTTCGCGGCGAAGACCCTCGAGGAGCTGGGCTACGAGGATGTCGTCTCGCTCGCGGGGGGCTTCACCGACTGGAAGCGAAACGGCCTTCCCTACGAGGTCCCGGAAGCGCTCGACGCCGCGAAGCGCCGCCGCTACAGCCGCCACCTCCTCATCCCGGAGGTCGGCGAAGAAGGGCAGCTCAAGCTCCTCGAGTCGCGCATCCTCCTGATCGGCGCCGGCGGGCTTGGCTCGCCAGCCTCGCTCTACCTCGCCGCCGCGGGCGTCGGCACCCTCGGAATCGTCGACGACGACGCGGTCGACGAGACCAACCTTCAGCGCCAGATCGTCCACTCGACCGACCGACTCGGCGAGTCCAAGGCCGACTCGGCCAAGCGGACGATCGAGGCGCTGAACCCTGACGTCACCGTCAAGGTCTTCAAGGAGCGGCTGACGTCGGAGAACGTCGACCGCATCCTCGGCGAGGGCTGGGACGTGATCGTCGACGGCGCCGACAACTTCCCCACGCGCTACCTCCTGAACGACGCGTCGGTCTGGCATGGCATTCCCGTCGTGCACGGCTCGATCTTCCGCTTCGAGGGCCAGGTGACGGTCTTCAAGCCGCACGAAGGCCCGTGCTACCGCTGCCTCTTCCCCCAGCCGCCTCCGCCGGAGCTCGCCCCCAGCTGTGCCGAAGGCGGCGTGCTCGGCGTCCTCCCGGGCGTCGTCGGCTCCCTACAGGCGAACGAGGCGCTGAAGCTCGCGCTCGGCATCGGCGACCCGCTCATCGGCCGCCTGCAGATGTTCGACGCGCTCGAGGGCACGTTCACCGAGATCTCCCTGCGCCGCGACCCGGATTGCCCGGTCTGCGGCGAGAACCCCACCATCACGAGCTACATCGACTACGTCGAGTTCTGCCAGGGCGGAAGGACGCACGTAGCGTCGTGACCCGCGTTCGCATTCCGCCCACCCTCCGCGACGCGGTCGGCGGCGCACGGGAGGTCGACGCCTCCGGCTCCACCGTCCGCGAGCTGCTCGCGGACCTTGCGGATCGCTTTCCAGGGCTCGGCAGCCAGGTGCTCGAGAATGGGCATGAGATCGCCCCATTCGTGAACGTCTACGTGAACAACGAGGACGTCCGCACGCTCGAGGGACTCGACACGCCCGTCGGCGATGGGACGTCGGTGATCCTCCTGCCGGCGATGGCCGGTGGCGAGCAGACCCTCACGCCGTCCCTCCTGCAGGCGATCGGCCGCACCCCGCTCGTCGAGCTTGCCCGCCTCTCCCCCGAAGGCGGTGCACGCCTCTACGCGAAGCTCGAGGGCCAGAACCCGACCGGGTCGATCAAGGACCGGATCGCCAAGACCATGGTCGAGGCCGCGGAAGCGTCCGGTGAGCTCGAGCTGGGCCGCGAGCTTCTCGAGCCAACAAGCGGCAACACCGGGATCTCGCTCGCGATGGTCGCCAAGGTCAAGGGCTACCCCCTCACCTGCGTCCTCCCGGAAAACTCGACGCCCGAGCGCGTGCGCATGCTCGAGCTCTACGGGGCGAAGATCGTCTTCTCGCCCGGGAGCGAGGGCTCCAACGGAGCCGTCCGCAAAGCGCTCCGCCTGGCCGAGAGCGACTCCCGCCACTTCATGCTCAACCAGTACGCGAACGAGGCAAACCCGCGCGCCCACTACGAGGGCACCGGCGCGGAGATCGCCGAGGCACTGCCGCGTGTCGATGCGTTCGTGGCCGGGCTGGGCACGGGCGGCACGCTGATGGGCGCCGGCGAGCGCCTGCGCGAGTCGTTCCCCGACGTCCTCGTTGCAGCGGCCGAGCCTTTCCAGGGCGATCTCGTCTACGGCCTCCGCTCCCTCGCGGACGGATACGTCCCGCCGATCCTCGACGTGTCACGGCTCGACCGGAAGATCCTCGTCTCCAACGACGAGTCGCTGACAGGCCTCCGCGCCCTGCTCGACCGCGAAGGCATCTTCGCCGGCGTCTCGTCCGGAGCAGTCGTCCACGTCGCCCGCGGCATCGCAGCCGAGCTGGACGAGGACGCCGTGGTAGTCGCCGTGCTGGCCGACGCAGGCTGGAAGTACCTCTCCGCCGACTTCTGGACGGAAGGCGCGCGGACGATGGAAGACCACCTCTGGTGGTAGTCCCGCCGGCGGTGCGCTCGGCGCTCGTCGAGCACGCCGAGGCGGAGAGTCCGAACGAGGCGTGCGGGGTCGTCGTCTTCAAGCACGGCGAGGCCGAGCGCTATATCCGAGGCACGAACCTCTCCGAAAGCCCGTACCGGTACGAGCTCCAGGTTCCGCCGGATACCTGGTTCCTGGAAGACGAAGGCTACGAGCTCGCCGTCTTCCACTCCCACGTCTCGAGCCCGCCGCGCCCGTCCCGCACGGACGTCGAGAACATCGGCCTCTGGGAGGGCAAGCCCTACCTGATCCTCTCGATGCACACAGGCGAGCTCGCCGGCTGGAGAATCGTCGACGGGCGAGTCGAGCCGGAGGACGTCTTCTAGGAGACCGTGAAGCTACCGCGCATCTTCTTCGGATGCGCGTCACAGCGGAACTTGTAGGTGCCGACGCTGAGCGTCACTTTCCACGTGCGGCTCACGACGGCATCGATGCCAGTCTTCTTGCTCACACCTGGCCCGAGCAGATGAAAGTTGTGGAACGAGCTCTGGTCGGAGATGACGAACTTGCGCGTCCCCGCGCTCGCATGTTTGACGGTGGTGCCGTTGGCACGCTTGAGCGTGATCGTCGAGGGCGCGGCGACTGTGCCGTAGAACGGCCGGGCGGCGGCAACTGCCGGGAGTGCGAGCGCGGCGGCGAGCACGAGGCTCGTGCGCGGCGTGACCATCCGCACCTGGGACCCGTCGGTGAGCCCGTGGCGATCGGCGTCCCACGGGTTGATCGAGACGCGGGCACCGCGGGCCAGGTTGGCGAGCGCCGGCGAGTGCACGGTGAACACCGCGGCGTCGTAGAGATCGCGGTCGACCACGAGCCGGAAGTCGTAGCTGTTCGGAGCGGCGGGCGCCAGACCCGAATCCTCGACGTTGAACGTGGAACCGGCACCGGCGAACACCATGCCGT
>Ga0081455_10005538_pt1 | contig 13829 bp, 13 predicted proteins | sample TabmetS3T2R1_FD_70207 | JGI IMG/M metagenome (GOLD analysis project Ga0081455, IMG submission 70207) | Tabebuia heterophylla rhizosphere microbial communities from the University of Puerto Rico - S3T2R1 | ecosystem: Host-associated > Plants > Roots > Rhizosphere ... | reverse complement strand
CGGATCGAGCGCCAGCGCCCGCGCGATTCCGATGCGCTGCCGCTGTCCGCCGGAAAACTCATGCGGAAACCGTTCCATCGCGCTCGCGCTGAGGCCGACGAGGCTGAGCAATTCGCTGGCGCGCTTTCGCGCCGCCGCCGGATCGACGCCATGCGCAATCGGCCCGTCGGTGATGATGTTGCCGACCTTCCGGCGCGGGTTGAGGGAGGCAAACGGATCCTGAAATACCATCTGGATGCGGCGGCGCTGCTCGCGCAAAGCCTTGCCGCCGATCCGGGTGAGATCGATATCGCCGATGCGGACGGTGCCGGCGTCGGGTTCGATCAAACGCATGACTAGCCGTGCGACGGAAGATTTTCCGGAACCGGATTCGCCGACGAGACCGAGCGTCTCGCCGCGAAAAATGTCGAAGCTGACGTCCTTTGCCGCCTGCACGCGGCGCTCGCTGCGAAACCAGCCGCCGCCGCTGACATAGGTCTTGCCGAGACCGACCACTTCCACCGCCTTGTCGCGGTCGAGCAGGGACGCGCGCTGCGGTGGTTGCAGGGTCGGAACAGCGGCCAACAATGCGCGGGTATAGGGATGTTGTGCGCGCCGCAGCACGTCGTCGGCGGTGCCTTGCTCGACCACCTTGCCATGCTGAAGCACGACCACGCGATCGGCGATCTCGGCGACGACGCCGAAATCATGGGTGATGAACATCACCGCCATGTTGCGGCGGCGCTGCAGGTCGCGGATCAGTTTCAGGATTTGCGCCTGCGTCGTGACGTCGAGCGCGGTGGTCGGTTCGTCCGCCACCAGAACCGCGGGCTCGAGCGCCAGCGCCATCGCGATCATGGCGCGCTGACGCTGGCCGCCGGATAGTTGATGGGGATAGGCGCGCACCGCGCGTTCGGGATCGGGCAGGCCGACCTCGCGGATCAAGGCGAGGGCTTTCTGCTGCCGCTCCTTCGGCGTCAGCAGGCCGTGGGCCTCGAACATCTCGGCGATCTGCTCGCCGATCCGCATCAACGGATTAAGCGCGGTCATCGGCTCCTGGAACACCATCGCAATGCCGCGGCCGCGCAGTGCCAGCCATTCCGCCGGGCTCAGCGACACCAGATTGTTTCCCTCGAAGAGAATCTCGCCGGATTCGGCCGTCACCGCTTCCGGCAGCAGCCCCATCAGCGCATGGGCGCACATCGACTTGCCGGACCCGGATTCGCCGACCACGCAGAGGATTTTTCCGGCTGACAGCTCGAACGAAACATCGTCCACGGCGTAAGTGCGGTCGCCGCCCGGCGGCAGCGCGAGCTTCAGGTTCTTGACGACGACGGTCATGCTCAGCGTCCTCCCTTGGCGAGGCGAGGGTTAAGCGCGTCGTTGAGGCCTTCGCCGATCAGGTTCAGCGCCAGCACCGAGACGAGGATGGCGATGCCGGGGAATACGGTGATCCACCAGGCCTGGCGGATCACGGTGCGCCCGGCGCCGACCATGTAGCCCCACGACATCAAATTGGGATCGCCGAGGCCGAGGAAGGAAAGGGAGGATTCCAGGAGGATCGCGGTCGCGACCATCAGTGACGCCAGCACGATGACGGGCGACAACGCGTTCGGCAGGATCTCGCGCCAGATGATCCACCAATTGGTCTGTCCGGTGACGACCGCCGCCTGGACATATTCGCGCGTGCGCAGCGACAGCACCTCGCCGCGCACCAGCCGGGCCACTGGCGGCCAACTCACGATGGCAATGGCGGCGACGATCGAGACGATGGACGGCTGCATGATGGCGACGAGGACGATGGCGAGCGCAAAGCTCGGCACGGTCTGGAAGAACTCGGTGAAGCGCATCAGGGCATCGTCGACCTTGCCGCCGAAATAGCCGGCTGTCGCGCCGAGCGGGATGCCGACGGCGAGCGAAGCCAGCGTCGAGATCAGGCCGACCAGCAGCGAGACGCGGGCGCCGTAGATGATGCCGGCCATAACGTCGCGGCCGAGCGCGTCGGTGCCGAGCGGAAAGCCTGATAGCGTGAACGGCGGCAGGAACGGTCGCTGCACCATGCGCCAGGGCGAGGTTGGAAACAGCAGGGGACCGAACAGGGCGACGGCGACCGCGATGACGAGGATCGCGATGCCGATCATGCCGCCGGGGTTGCGCAACAGCACGCGCGAGGCCTGTTTCATGACGCGAACTCGATGCGGGGATCGACGGAGCGATAGACGAGGTCCGTGATCAGGTTGAAGGCCAGCACCATCGCCGAGCAGACGACGAAGACGCCGAGCAGGAGATTGTAGTCGCGCTGCAGCAGCGCCTCGTACATCAGCCGGCCGATGCCGGGCCAGGCGAACACGGTCTCGGTCAGCACCGCGCCGCCGACCAGCGTGCCGGCCTGCAGGCCGGCGAGGGTGACCACCGGCAACAGCGCGTTGCGCAGCACGTGGCGGCGCTGGATGACGGTATCCGACAGGCCCTTGGCGCGCGCGGTCTTGACGAAGTCGAGCCGGTTGACCTCCAGCATCGAGGCGCGGGTCATGCGGGCATAGGTCGCCATGAAGAACAGCCCGATGGTGGTGGCCGGCAGGATCAGATGCGCGGCGACATCGAGCACATGGGGGAGCCCGGTGTAGCCTGCGCCGACCGTTTCGTAGCCAAAACTCGGCAGCCAATCCATCGTGACGGAAAACAACAGGATCGCCATCAGCGCGACCCAGAACAGCGGCGTGGCATAGAAGATCAGGGCGGCGATCGTAATCGCGGTGTCGGCCCAGGTGCCGGCAAAGCGCGCCGCCAATGCGCCGAACAGGATGCCGAAGGCCAGCGAGATCGCGAAGGCCGTCCCAGTCAGCAACAGCGTCGCCGGCAGGCGATCGAGGATCAGCTTCGAGACCGGCATCTGCTGGCGAAACGAGAATCCGAGATCGAGGCTGAGAATGCCTTTGACGTAGAGGAACAGTTGCACCGGCAGCGGCTGGTCGAGCCCGAACTTCTCGCGCAGTTGCGCGATGAAGAGCTGGTCGCCCGCGCCGGCTTCGCCTGCCATCACCACCGCGGGATCGCCGGGCGCCATCCGGATCAGGAAGAAGTTGAGCACGACAAGGGCGAGAAGGACGATGATGGCCTTCGCGATCCGCTGGGCGATGAAGGAAATCATGAGCTGTCGATGGCGTTGGAGGCGCGGGTCACCGGGCGTCAGACTTGTGGCCTGACGCCCGATAAGCGGGGGATTACTTTTCGATCCAGGCGTCGCGGAAGCCGTCGTTCACGCCGATGCCGGTCGTGATCAGGTTCTTGACGCTGCAGCGGGTAATCGTCGGGAATTGCAGTTCGAGCATCCACGCGACAGGCACGTCCTCGACCAGGATCTTCTGCGCCTTGGCGTAGATCTCCTCACGCGCAGAATCCGGGAAGGCGACGGCGCCGTCGGCGAACAGCCTGTCGATTTCGGGATTCGAGTAGCCTTCGACGTTGTTGAACGGCGAGCCCTTGGCGATCTGGCTGGAAACATAGTTGCGGCCGACGCCGAGCGCGGGATCGCCGTACTGATAGAGATAAGTAAAGGCGATGTCGTAGTCCCACTCGCTGACCTTCTGATTCCAGCCGGGCACGTCGGTCGCGATCATCTCGACGTTGATACCGACGTCCTGCAGGTTCTGGCGAACCATCTCGGCCCAGCGCTGCCACGTCTCGCCATAGGGCAAGGGCAGCATGCGCACCTTCTCGCCGTTGTAGCCGGCTTCCTTGAGCAGGGCCTTCGCCTTGGCCGGATCGTAGTCGTATTTCGGCACGGCGCTGGTGTAGTACTTGATCGACGAGCCGGACGGGCCGGTCGCGACCTTGCCGAGGCCGTTCCAGACCACGTCCTTGGCCATGTTGCGATCGATCGCAAACATCAGCGCCTGGCGGAATTTCTTGTTGGCGGTGGGACCCGAGCGGTTGTTGAGCCAGAGCCAGGAATGCGGGCTGAAGAATTCCCAGCCCGCGCCGGTGACGCAGGTGTTCTTCAGCTTGCTCAGCCGCGGCACGTCGAAATTCTCCACCGAGCCGCCCGGCAGCACGTCGACCTTGCCGGTCTCATAGGCGACCGAGCGCGCGGCGGCGTCCGGAATCACGTGCCAATAGATCTCGTCGATATTCGGCTTGCCCTTGACGTGGTAGTTCGGATTCTTGACGAGGCGGATGAACGAGCCCTTCTGCCATTCCTTGAACATGAACGGGCCGGTGCCGACCGGTGTGTTGTTGGCCGGGTTGGTCTTGAAATCGGTGCCTTCATAGATGTGCTTCGGAATCATCGGCAGCGAGCCGACCTCGAAGATGCCGATGAACGGGCCGAACGGCTGTTTCAGGGTGAAGACAACGGTGGATTCGTCCGGCGCTTCCACCTTGTCGAGCTGCACCAGATTGCCGCGGGCGCGGGCGTGCGTCTGCTTGAGGAACTCAATCGAGAACAGGACGTCGGCTGACGTGAACGGCTTGCCGTCGTGCCAGGTCACGCCCTTCAGGAGCTTGAACGTGTAGACCTTGCCGTCCTCGCTGACCGACCAGCTTTCGGCGAGACCGGGGAGGGGATCGAGCTTGGGGCTGTAGCGCAGCAGGCCTTCGTAAATGTTGCCGGCCACCATCTGCGTCGGACCGTTCTGCACCAGACCGATCATCAGGCTCGGCGGCTCGGGCTGGATGACGGCGTTGACGACGCCGCCTGCTTTCGGCCCCTGGGCCATTGCCGCGGTGCTCAGCATGCACATCGTGGCGAGGCTCATCAAAATCTTACGCTTGGACATTCCATACCTCGTTTAAAGAAAATGGGCTTCGCGTTCTCACATCGCCGAGAGCGTCGTCAGTTCGCAAAATCGGGATCGGTGCGCTCGAGCATTCGCTTGAAGGCGGCCCACTCGCTGTCGGGCACGCCGTTGAGTTCGATCGCGTCGTAGAAGGTTGCGTATTGGCCGGCCGTCTTGCGGGCGACCGCATCGGAAAGCGGGATGAACTCGGCACCCGATGACTGCACGGCGAGCTGGGCGCGGCAGGAGCGCTCCAGATTGTGCATCAGCTTGAAGGCTTCGGCGACCGAGCGGCCGCAGGTCAGCATGCCGTGATTACGCAACACCATCACGAACTTGTCGCCGAGATCGGCGACAAGACGTTCACGCTCATCCAGATCGAGCGCGATGCCCTCATAGTCGTGATAGGCGAGGCAGCCGGTAAACTGCAGCGACCATTGATTGAGCGGCAATAGCCCCTGCTTCTGGCAGGCAACGGCGATGCCGGCCACCGTGTGCGTGTGCAGGACGCAGATCGCGTCATGCCGCGCGGCATGGATGGCGCTGTGAATGGTGAAGCCGGCCGGGTTGATGCCGAGCCCCATGGGATCGTCGATGACGTTTCCGTCGAGATCGACGGTCACCAGGTTGGATGCCGTCACTTCCTCAAAACGCAGGCCGTAGGGATTGATCAGGAAGCGGTCGTTCCGGCCCGGAAGCCGCACCGAGATGTGGGTGTAGATGCTGTCGTCGAGACCGAGCCGGTGAATGAGCCGGTAGGCCGCCGCAAGGTCGATCCGGATTTGGAGGGTCTGGTCATCAGCCGCAGGCCATGCCGTTGCGGTGTTTTGCGCTGCGCTTGTCATTTCCGCCTTTGTCCACGTTCCAACGTTTTCAGCTTGCGTGGGGCATGACATTAGGGCAAGACTAAACTGTCGACAATCGACGATTAAAAAATATACACAGACTGACGCGGGTTTAGCCAATGCGGCCTATGTCTCTTCCTGTTGGATTGCCGGCTGTTGCGGACAGCGATCTGGTCGGCCAGGTCGCGCGCATCCTGACCCAGGCGATCGTTCAGGGCCGCCTGCCACCCGGCTCCAAAGTGGTCGAAGCGGGGATTGCCCGGGAACTAGGCGTCAGCCGTGCGCCGGTACGTGAAGCGGCCCGGCTTCTGGAAAAACAGGGGCTGTTGGTGGCGAAGCCGCGCCGTGGCTTTTTCGTGCGCAAGCTCGAAATCAGGAACATCGACGAGATCTACGATCTACGGCTCTGCATCGAACGGCACGCCAGCGTGCTGGCGGCGCGCAACCTGACGACGCAATCGCGCGACGCGTTGCGTCGGCAGATCGATGTCCTGCACAAGACCGCCGATCTCGACGATCCGGCGCGGCAGGTGGAAGAGGACTATCGCTTTCACCGGCTGATCTTCGAGATCGCCGATAACCGCCGCCTGCTGCGGCTGTTCGATGATCTCGCGGCAGAACTGCGCATGGTGATCGGCCTGATTGGCCGTCTCTACGACGACCCGCACGAGATCGCGCGGACGCATGAGCCACTGCTCGCGGCCATCGAAGCCGGTCATCCCGAGCGCATCACCGCGCATGTCGATTACCATATCGGTCACGCATGGCGCGAAGTCGGAAAATTGGCGCGCGAACTTGCGTTGCCGGCCGGCGATGCCGCTGAACCACCGAGCGGGATTCTCATTCCAACCAACGGAGTAACCGTGTGAAGGCCGTCTACACCGAGCTGCATCGCAGCCACGATCCGCAATTCTTTCTGGTGCGCGGCGTTGTCAAGCGCACCACCGAGCAGCCCGAACGCGCCGACCGGCTGCTGGCGGGGCTGAAGGCCGGCAAGCACACCCTCGTCGAGCCGACGGTGTTCGGCCAGGGCCCGCGCGCCCGCGTCCACAGCGCCGAATATCTGCGGTTCATGGAAGAAGCCTGGGACGCCTGGGTTGCGCTCGGCGATTCCGGTGCGGAGATGATCGCCAACATCCACCCGGTTCGCTATGGCGCGACGTATCCAACCCATATCGTCGGCCGCCTCGGCTGGCACGCGGCGGATACGGCGGCGCCGATCAGCAAGGGCACCTATGCCGCCGCCTGCGCCGCCACCGATGTTGCCACGACCGCGGCGCAACTCGTGATGGACGGCGAGGACGCCGCGTATGCGCTGTGCCGGCCGCCGGGCCATCATGCCTATGCCGACATGTCGGGCGGCTTCTGTTTCTTCAACAACAGCGCGGTGGCGGCGGCGCAGCTTCGGCTCAGGCATGAGCGCGTCGCAATCCTCGATGTTGACGTGCACCACGGCAACGGCACGCAGGGCATCTTCTATGAACGATCCGACGTTCTCACCGTGTCGATCCACGCCGATCCCGTCTTCTTCTATCCGTTCGTGTGGGGATATGCGCATGAGCGCGGCGCCGGCCTGGGCCTTGGCGCGAATCTCAACATCCCGTTGCCGAAGGGCACTGGGGATGACGATTATATAAAGGCGATCGGGGAAGCGGAAAAAACCATCCGCGCGTTTGCGCCCGGCGCGCTGGTGGTGGCGCTCGGTCTCGATGCCTCCGAGCACGATCCGCTTGCCGGGCTAGCGGTGACGACCGCCGGCTTTAAGCGCATCGGCGCGGCGATCGCGCGGCTCGGCCTGCCGACGGTCTTCGTTCAGGAGGGCGGTTATCTCTCGGATATCCTCGGCGCCAATCTCACCGCAGTACTCGGCGGCTTCGAAGAAACCCGCTAGCCTGCGCGTCGGCTCTCGCCACGCCTGCTTGCAGGTGTGGCACGATGTCCTGATGTCCAAATCTCGACATTGGCCAGGGCCCGATCTAGGCTCGGGGCGCGATGCAGCGAAGAACGGTCCGAATGCTCAGTGCTTTGCGGGCTCTGCTGGCTCCGTTCTGGAGCCATTCCCGGGAGCGGGCGGCTGCGCAGCGCGATGCGGCCGACAGTTCGGCCTCGCCGCTTCTGATCTACGTCGCCGCCGCGCTTTTCCTGCTGCTGTCGATTCTCATGATCGATCTGCATCGCGACGAATTGCAGGCACTCGGCCTTGTCGACGGAATAGAGCAGGTCAATCCGGTCTTTTTGAGCCCGTGAATCACCAACGCGCGTCTATTCGATGACGATGCGCGGTGGCGGCCGGTGCGCTGCGCCAGTGACAATCGAAGTCCAGATCTCGCGCGCGATGGCGATATAATGCTTCGCATGGACGCCGTCGGGCTCGACCGCGACGATGGGACGGCCGTCGTCGGAGGTCTGGCGGATCTGCATGTCAAGCGGGATTTCGCCGAGATAGGGAATGCCGCGGCTCTCGGCTTCCGTCCGCGCGCCGCCATGGCCGAAGATCGGCGTGACGTGGTTGCAGGTCGGGCAGCAGAAGCTCGACATGTTTTCGATCACGCCCAGGATCGGGATGCTCACCTTCTGAAACATCGCGATGCCGCGCCGCGCGTCGATCAGCGCGAGGTCCTGTGGCGTCGAAACGATGACGGCGCCGGCGAGCGGCGCCTGTTGCGCCATGGTGAGCTGCGCATCGCCGGTGCCGGGCGGCAGATCGACGACGAGAATATCGAGATCGTTCCACGCGACTTCGCGCAGCAGCTGCGTAATCGCCGAGATCACCATCGGCCCGCGCCAGATCATGGCGTTGTCTTCCTCGACCAGAAAGCCGATCGACATCACCTTGACGCCGAACCGCTCCAACGGCTCCAGCATGCGCGGGCCGAGCTGGCGCGGCTTGCCGCGCAGGCCGAACAGTTTTTGTTGCGACGGACCGTAGATGTCGGCATCGAGAATGCCGGTCTTCAGTCCGAGCGCGGCAAAGCCGAGCGCGAGGTTGCAGGAGGTGGTGGACTTGCCGACGCCGCCCTTGCCGGAGGCAACCGCGATGACGTGCTTGACGCCGGGAATGCCTGCCGCTTTCGACGTCGCACGGGCCTTGAGATCTGGCGGTGTGGCGGACACTGGCGGCTCACGATCCAAGCGGATCGTCCTTCTTTGCTTCGCGCGCGCGCAGATAATCTTCGGTCGACATCACAGGCGGGCGCTGCGGCACCGCATGCGGGTCGAAACTTTCGTTCACCACCGCTTCGACGCGACAATCCGCGCACATCTTGATGACGTCGAGACGTCTGGCATTGGGGCCCTGGAACATCCAGTGCCGCTCGCCACCGAGCTTGGCCAGCACGCGATCGATCGAGCTCTTGGTGCCGAAGGGCTTTCCGCAGGCGATGCAGTTGAACGGCTCTTCTTCCTTCAGCACGCGCTGCGGCGTGTTCCAGGCCTGGAAGTCGAGACGCGGCTCGATGCTGATGACCTTCTCGGGGCAGGTGGATTGGCACAGCCCGCATTGCACGCAGAGGCTTTCGGTGAAGCGCAGCATCGCGCGGTCGGGATTATCAGATAACGCGCCGGTCGGGCAGGCGGTGACGCAGGCGTGGCACAGCGTGCAGCCATCGACATTCAGGTTCACGGTGCCGAACGGCGCGCCTGGGGCGAGCGGCACGACGTCGACCGGCGTGGGAGCGGCGAGATGAAGCTCGCGAAACGTCGTCTCCAGCACGCCGCGCTTCGCGCCCCGCGGCATGAAGCTGGCCGGCTTTTGCGTTGCGATCCCGCGAGGGGCGGCATCCAGCGCGGCGCGCAATTGGTCGGGATCGTCGGTCTCGATGATCCGAACCAAACCAGTGCCGAAGCCGAGCGCCGAGATGATGGTGTCGGATGTTTCGACCGCGCGGCGAAGGGCCGTGATGTCGTGGCGCGGTTTTCCGCGCGTCAGCAGCGCGGCGCCGCTGCCGCCATAGGCGAAGACGGACGCGATGATCTCAGGTCCGATCTGGGTCACTTCGTTGACGCGCAGCGGCAATACGTTGGCCGGCAAGCCGTCGCCGAACCGCGCCAGCGCATCGATGATGTCCTCGCCGTGCTCGCCATCGTGAAACAACACGGCGGCATCGCTGCCGCCGGCCTTGCGATAGGTCTGCAGCAGCGTGCGCAGCCGCCGCATCAGGGCGTCCGCGCTCGGCAATGCGTAGGACGCAGCACCCGTCGGACATACGGACGCGCAGGAGCCGCAGCCGGCGCAGACATTGGCGTCGATCGCAACCGCGTTGCCGTTCGGCGTGATCGCGCCGGTCGGACACAAATCGAGACAGCGCGTGCATCCGGTAATGGACGAGCGCGAATGCGCGCAGAGCGACGGCTCGAAATTGACAAAGCGCGGCTTGTCGAAAGTGCCGACCATGTTGCCGGCATCCGCGATCGCGCGCTCGACGGCGGCCTTGTCGCGCGGATCGGCGCGCAAATAGCCGGGGCGCAATTCATGCGCGGGAAACAGCGGCGTGCCGCCGGAGAGATCTAGGATCAGGTCGCAGGTCGACGTTGCGCCATCGCGCGACGATCCGAACACGAGTTTTGCGCGCGAGGAGGGAGATGGCAGCGCGTAGTCGTCGATCGCAAGCTCGAATTGTCCGAGATGCCCGCGGGCATTGCGGATCGTGCCTTTGAGCACGGGAAATTCGTTGGTGCGCCGCGGGGGCACGTCGCCGGGTTTGGTCAGAAGCACGGTGATGTCGAGCCGGTCGGCGAGACGCTGCGCCGCTTCGATTGCGATTTCATCCCGGCCATAGATCAGCGCAACGCCGCTGCTCTCCAGCGTCACCAGCTGTAGCGGCGGCATCTCTTCGCCGGCAGCGGCAATCAGCGCGGCGGCTTTCGGGCCGGCGGAAGCGGCATCCTTCGACCAGCCCCCGGTCTCGCGGATGTTGACGAAGGTGAGCTCGGCTTGCGGGGAATTTTCCGCAACCTCCCGAAACAACGGCGCTTCCTGGGTGCAGGCAACCGTGATCGGCGCGCCTGCGGCGAGCGCCTCCTTGAAGCGGTCGAGGTCGAGCCCGCAAAGCTGGTTCGCCTGCGTGATCTTGCCCGTGCAGCCACGGCCGATCGCTTCCGCATCGAGCGGCATGGTCTTCTCGCAACTGCAAATCAGGAGGCGAGACTTCGCCGCATTCATGTTGAACTACCTTGAACCCGATGCACCATACCGGGCGGTTGCTTCACCCCGTCGTTCTGCGGTAACCGCTCGGGCGGATATCTGCAAGATATAAGGCCGCTCGCGCTGCCAACCAGTGCGGGGTAGCATACACAGGCGGCCTTTGAAGCCATGAGGGAATAGTTCTTCGTGATCGGTCGTGTCGGAGATACGGAACAGACGCTCGATCTGCCGCCCGGTTATACTTTGGTCGCGTTGCGCGAACTCGGCGACGCGTTTGCCCATGCGCGCGAGATCGCGGCGGAGGCGGGCGCCGGGACGCTGGTATGGGTACGCCGCTACGACCTGGTCGAATTCGCGGTGGTGCTTGAACCGGACGAGCCGCTCGCCTCGGCGCGCCGGGCGTTCTTTGCCGGCATGAATGCGCTGGCGGACGCGATTGCCGCCCATTGTCCGCCGGAGCGGGAGGTCGCGTTCGACTGGCCGGACGCCATCAGGTTCGACGCCGGCTTGCTCGGTGGCGGACGACTGGCCTGGCCCGCAGATTGCGCCGAAGACGAGGTGCCGGGGTGGCTCGTGTTCGGCGTCATCCTGCGCGCGGCGGCGATGGCGCATATCCCGGAGGTGCAGGCGGCCTCCGGCGTGTCCCTGCTGAGCGAAGGTTTCGAGATGGTCGAGACCGATGCGATCATCGAAAGCTTCAGCCGCCATTTGATGACCGCGTTCGACCGCTGGAAGGAGCGCGGTTTTGAGGCGATCGCGCGGGACTACCTGGAGCGGCTTCCCAAGAACAAGGCCGGTGAACGGCGGGGCATCGATGTCAACGGCGATCTTCTGGTGCGGCTGCCTGCCGGCAACGTAGCACCGGAGCGGAGCAGCCTCGTGGATGCGCTGGCGAGGGCCAGTTGGTATGATCCGCAGGCGCGGGGTCCGAAGTTCGAATGAGGCGGACATGTTGAAGTTTCCGCGAACCATCAGGCTGGACCCATCCGATACCTTTGTTTTCGAACGGGCGGCGGAACCCGGCGAATGGGCGGTTTCCGGCGCGTTCGTGTTCTGGAACCGGGATCCGGCGACGCTTGGTCAGAAGCAGCGCGTGGCGCTGCGTTCGGGCTTTCTCGGGATCGACAGTTTTGGGTGGTCGACCCTTGCCGTTGTCACCGAAGCAACCGAAGCGGAACGGCAGGCGATGATCGAGCGGCTTGCCGGGCATTTGATGGATAAATTCGGCGCGCCGGATGCGAATGCCGCGCGTCTTGCGGCCGAGGAGGAGGTCGCGTTCGCCGGCTCGCTCTGCGATCATCCGCCGCAGACCCTGCTGGCCGTGCAGCGTAGCGTCGAGAACGGCGAAATCCGCGAACGCTTTCGCACGCTCAAGCCGCGCCCTGCTGCCGCAGATGCTGACCGGTTGCACGCCCATGCCAGCGCCTTTACCTTCCATGAAGTCGAAGGCGATGATGAACCTGCTGATGAGGTCGATCTTCGCGGGTTGATCAGAACCGACGGCAAGACGACGGATCGTACATGAGAGAATTCTGGGTCGCTTCGGGCCATCACCTTACGCGCCGCGCCGATCACGGCGGGCTGGTGGCGACGCCTGAACTCATCATGGCCTATCTGGCGCGGCCCGAATTGCTGCCGCCGGCCGATGCCTGCGAGGCCGAGCGCCGCCTGCATGAGAGCCTGATGGCCGATCCGCTGCGCCCGGTGTCGGGCGCGGACATCGCCGCGCTCGCCGATGCGGATGCGCGCGAAAACTGGTCCTTCATGATGAATTTCCGCGACCGGCTGATGGCGGCGCCGTCGCTGGAGGCGGTCTATGTCGCGCTGGCCCGCAAGGGGGCCGGCGATCTGCCGCCGATCTTCCTGTCGCAATTGTGTCACCTGATCCTGCGCAACGCGCTCGAAGGCTGCGACGACCCCTATATCCTGCGGGCGGCCGAATTGTTCTATCGCAGCCAGCTCGCGGCCGTTCACGAAGGCACGCTGCTGCTGGCCGATGCCGAGGTGATCGAGGCCGAGCAGCATGCCCAGCACGATCTGCATTCATCGCCGCTGACGGCCATGCTGCAGCAGCCGAAGTCCTTTGGCGAGATGGACGTCATGGACGATGAAAACGCCTGGACCTATTGGTCGCGGTCGGATGCGCATGCGATGGTCATGAATCTCGGTGGCAACAAGAAAGCGCGCGCCGCCCTGTGCCGGGTCATCGAGCGCTGGATCGCTCATTTGCTCGGGATTACCGTCAACGTCGAAACAATTGCCTCGATCGAGGATCGCGACTGGCGCTGGTTCATCGGCCTCGACAGCGAGGCGACGCGGATCGGCAATGCGCTGTGGCGCGGCGAGCGGCTGGAAGGCGGCGTCGCCGAACGCATCGTGGCCTTGATGCGCCTGACGTTCGAAGATGCGCGGCTGGTGGATGAGCGGGTCGGAGACAAGCCGGTCTATCTCATCCTCGCCATGGGCGCGGACAAGGTGGTGCGGCTGAAGCCGCAAAATCTGATCGCGGGGTTGCCGCTTGCGGCGACCGCGAACGCCACATGATCCGCCGAAGGAAGGGGCTGACATGACCGAAACATCGCGGGAAGTCGGTGTGGTGGTGCGACGCCGTTCGATCGACAATCCCTGGGTCGACCAGTTGTGGTCGCCGGCGATGATCCTGGACGAGGTGCCCGCGACCGCGCCGTGGACCGCACTGTCCACCGAGGCCGACGCGACGACCTATTACGCCGGCGCGGCCAGCATCGATCTGTTCAGTGCGGAGACGGCGAATTATCGCGACAATCTCGCCGACGGCGAGCCGCGCATCTGGGTCGCGTTGCGGCGCCAGGACGGCGGCGCTGAACTCGAGCTGACGAAAGTCACCGCCGACCCGACCGAAGGGGAGGCGATGTTCGAAAGCGGCTGCGACGTGATCGGCACCGTGCCGATGCCGCCGGAAATCGCCGCCTGGATTGCTGCCTTCGTCGATGAATTTCATGTCGAGCGCGTGTTCCACAAGCGCAAGCGGGATCGCGCCAGCGGCGATCGGCCGCGCGTGCCCGGCGGCGGGCCGGATGAAAGGACGGGTCGCAAATGAGTGGT
>Ga0081455_10005537_pt1 | contig 13829 bp, 11 predicted proteins | sample TabmetS3T2R1_FD_70207 | JGI IMG/M metagenome (GOLD analysis project Ga0081455, IMG submission 70207) | Tabebuia heterophylla rhizosphere microbial communities from the University of Puerto Rico - S3T2R1 | ecosystem: Host-associated > Plants > Roots > Rhizosphere ... | reverse complement strand
GCACCGGCGAGCGAAGCAATCTCGCTTGCGCGTTGCGGCGGGATCACATTAGCCACGTCAGCCTTGTGGCGGCCGAATTCGGTGACCAGCACCTTCTCCTTGACGTCGACCTCGGTGACCTTGCCCCCTGACGACAGCGACACCCATTCGAGGTTGGGATAGAGCGCCTTCCACGCCGCCTGAAACAGTCCCTGTTTCGAAAACGTGTCCTTGGCATCGAGCACGATGAGCTTGGCGCGCGGCTTTTGCGTCTTGAGATAATAGGCGATCAGGCTCGCGCGCTCATATGGCCCCGGCGGACAGCGATAGGGATTGGCCGGCGCCGCGATCACCACGATGCCGCCATCCGGCATCGCTTCGAGCTGGCTGCGCAACAGCGAGGTCTGCTCGCCGGCCTTCCAGGCGTGCGGCATGATCTGCGCGGCGTCTTCCGTGTAACCGGGCAGCGCGTCGAAACGCAGATCGATGCCCGGCGCAAGCACCAGCCGGTCGTAATCCAGCGTCGCCCCGTCGGCCAGCGTGACGCGCCTGGCCTGCGCATCGATAGCCTTCGCCCGCTGTGCGGCGATTGCGAGCCCCTCCTTCTTCAGCGCGTCGTAAGTGAACTGCTGCGCCGATAGCGGCCGCAAGCCCGCCAGCACCCCGTTGCTGAACGGACAGGAGGTATAGGTGGTCGAGGGTTCGACGAGCGTCACGTTGAACCCGCCGCGCTTCAGTTCGCGCGCGCAGCTTGCGCCGGCAAAGCCGCCGCCGATCACCACCACGCGGCCGGGCGACTGCGCAAGTGCCGGGCCGGCAAGCAACGCCGATGCGGTGAAGGCCGCACCGGACGAAAGGACCGCGCGGCGATTGACCGGAGCCTGCGTCATTTGCCCGTCCTCTCTCCGCCCCGGGCCAGCCATTCCGCGATGGCCCGCATCTCGTCGTCGGTAAATCCCTTGGCGATGCGGCCCATCACGGTGGCCTCGCGCTTGCCGCCGCGGAAGGCCTGCACCGCCTCGAGAATATCGGACGCGGACCGACCCTGCAGCGAGGGGATCGACTGGCTGGTGGCGGCAGGCCCATGGCAGCCGGAGCAGGACGATGCGCCCGGCGGCGCATCGAGCAATGACTGCGCCACCGCAGGAGCCGACAGCAGCAAAAGGCCAGTGGCCGCTGAAGCAGCCCACAGGCGCGGCACGCACGGCATCGAAGACATCAATTGATCCCCGATGACGCGCTCACGCCTTCTTCAGACTGGTTTTCGACAGCGGAATCTGCCGCACGCGCTTGCCTGTTGCGGCAAAGATCGCGTTCAGCACCGCCGGCGCCGCGACGAATATCGTCGGCTCGCCGACGCCGCCCCAGAATCCGCCGGACGGCTTGATGATCGTCTCGACGTCGAACATCTCGTCCATGCGCAGCATCTGATAGGTGTCGAAATTCGTCTGCTCGATCCGGCCGTCTGCCACGGTGATCTCGCCATAGAGCGCCGCGGTGAGTCCGTAGACGAAGGATCCTTCGATCTGCGCTGCGATCTGTTGCGGATTGACGGCATGGCCGCAATCGGTTGCCGCGATGATGCGATGGACCTTGAGGATGCCGGCGTCGCTCACCGAGACTTCAGCGCAGGCCGCGACGTAGCTGCCATAGCCCATATGCTGGGCGAGACCGCGATAGACGCCGGCCGGCGCAGGTGTTCCCCAGCCGGCCTTCTCGGCCACGGCATTGAGCACCGCGAGATGCTTCGGATGGTTCGCCATCAGCTTGCGGCGAAACTCCAGCGGATCCTGCTTCGCCGAATGGGCGAGCTCATCCATGAAGCATTCCAGGTAGATCGCGTTGGTGTTGTTGTTGACGCCCCGCCAGTAGCCGGACGGCACATGCGGATTACGCATCGCGTGGTCGATCAGCAGGTTGGGAATGGTGTAGCCGAACTGACCTTCGGGGCCCTGCGGATTGAGACCCTGGAACGTCACGGCGTCGCGGCCATTCTGCATGGCGTTCGGATTGAGGCCCGCAAGAATCGACTGGCCGGAGATCCGCATGTGCAGCGCGGTCAGGTTGTCCTGCTCGTCAAAGCCCGCAACCAGCCGACACTGCGTGGTCGGGTGATACCAGCCATGGGTCATGTCTTCTTCGCGCGACCAGATCACCTTGATCGGCGTGCCCGGCATCTCTTTGGCGATCAAGACGGCATAGCGCACGTAATCGTGGCTCGTTCCGCTGCGGCCAAATCCGCCGCCGAGATGCCGCCGGTAAACCTCGTTTTTCTCGGTCGGCAGTCCCGACGCCGTGGCCGCCGTTGCGAGCGCTGCCTCGGCGTTCTGCGTGCCGGTCCAGACCTCGCACTTGTCCGGCGTCCAGAGCGCGGTCGCGTTGATCGGCTCCATCGTGGCATGGTGCTGGAACGGAATCGCGTAGACGGCTTCGACCGTGCGCTTGGCCTTTGCCAGAGCCGCCGGCGCATCGCCGTTCTTGCTGCCGAGAATGGCTTCGGCCGCCGTCAGGCCTTCCTTTTGGGCGGCGAGAATATCGGCCTGCTGGATTTTGCCGTTCGGGCCCTCATCCCATTCGATCGGCAGGGCGTCGAGCGCGGTCTTGGCGCGCCACCAGGTGTCGGCGATCACGGCGACGCCGATGTCGGCCACCTTCACCGCTTTCTTGACGCCGGGCATCTTCTCGACCTTGGCGGCGTCGAAGCTCTTGAGCTTGCCGCCGAACACCGGACAAACCTTCAACGCGGCATTCAGCATGCCTGGCAGCTTCATATCGATGCTGTAGATCTGGCTGCCGTCCAGTTTGCCCGCGGTGTCCAGGCGCTTCACGGGCTGGCCCGCGATCGTCCAGGTCTTCGGATCCTTCAGCACGATGCTGTCGGCGTCAGGCGGCGTCAGTTTCGCTGCCGCTTCGGCAACCTTGCCATAGCTGATCGAGCGCTTCGACGCTGAATGGGTGATGACACCCTTGGCGACCGTGCATTCGCTCGCCGGCACTTTCCACTCATTCGCCGCGGCCTGCACCAGCATGATGCGCGCCGCCGCCCCGCCCTTGCGGACGTAATCGTTGGACTGGCGGATGCCCTGGCTGCCGCCGGTGCCGAAATTCCGCCAGACCCGGTTGCGCCTGACGTTCTCGCCGGGGGTGGGATACTCCCAGGTGACATTGTTCCAGTCGCATTCGAGTTCTTCGGCCACGAGCTGACAAAGCCCGGTGAGCGTGCCCTGGCCCATTTCGGCGCGCGCGACGCGCACCACCACGGTCTCGTCGGGCTTGATGACGACCCAGGCGTTGATTTCGGGCGTGACGGTTTGCGCCGACGCTTCGCGGGCAAACGGAACGTGAAAGCCGAGCGTGAGGCCCGCGGCGGCGGCAGTGCCGCTGGCCAGGAAGCTGCGGCGGGAGACAGTGAGCGTTGTCATGATGCGTGCTCCCTCAGCCGGCCATCGTGCTGGCGGCGAGCTTGATCGCGGCCTTGATCCGATTGTAGGTGCCACAGCGGCAGATGTTGGTCATCTCGCTGCGGATCTGCTCGTCGGTCGGCTTGGGAGTGGCCTGCAGCAGAGCCGCGGCGGCCATGATCTGGCCCGACTGACAGTAGCCGCATTGCGGCACGTCGAGTTCAAGCCACGCCTTCTGGATCGGATGCGTCACCCCCGGCGACAGGCCTTCAATGGTGACGATCTTCTGCTGTTCGGTGACGCTGGAGAGCGGAACGCTGCAGGAGCGCGTGGGTGCGCCGTCGATATGCACCGTGCAGGCACCGCATTGCGCAACGCCGCAGCCATATTTGGTGCCGGTCAATCCGAGCTGTTCCCGGATCACCCAGAGCAGCGGCGTATCAGGCTCGGCCTCAACATCCCGCACGACACCGTTGATCGAAAGCCGAACCATGAACGTCTCCCATATGGAGTTGCCAACACCGCCGGTGCCTCAGGACACCGGCCAAAACTGAACGCGACATGTTCGCGAGTCACAGGAATCAATCTTAAATTGATTAGTGTTGCAAAAGCTACACAGATTTGTCACGAGCTCGCGGGGCCCGGCGCCGGGACCGCAGCACCACGCCAAAGGATGCCATCGACGCTTCCCTCAATTTCGAGCAGCGCGAGGATCGCCCTGCTGCTTAAAGGTTGAGCGTCAGCGAATCCGTCTTCGCGCGGGAACAGCAGACCATCATCACCTTGTTCTCCGCCCGTCGGCGCTTGGTCAACACCGTGTCCCGGTGATCGGGAATGCCCTCGACCACTGCCGTCACGCACTCCCCGCACGTACCTTCCAGGCATGAGAACGGCACGTCGAGGCCGGCGGCCAGGATGGCGTCCAGAATGGATTGATCGGCTCCGACCTCAAGCGTCAGGCCGGACTTTCGCAAATGCACCTTGCACGGCTTGCCGCCGGTCGGCTGGTCGTTGGTGAAATGCTCCACATGCACCCGGTCGGGATCTCGTTCGCGACATATTTCCTCGAATGCGGCCAGCATCGGCGCTGGACCGCAGCAATAGAGGTGCGCGTCCGCCGCGGACTGTTCAATGATCGCGCCAAGATCGAGCACCGCCTGCTTCTCGTCGTCATAATGAAGGTGGACACGGTCGCCATAGGCGGACAGCTCCTTCGCGAACGCAGCATGCGCACGGCTGCGGCTTGCATAGACAAGCCGCCAGTCGGCACCTTTCGCCTCGAGCGCGCCGAGCATGGCCATCATCGGCGTGATCCCGATCCCTCCCCCGATCAGAAGGTTCGTCGTCGAGTCCGCGGCAAGCGGAAAGTTGTTACGCGGCAGGCCGATGATGACCTGATCGCCTTGATGCCAATTGTCGTGGATGAAGGCCGATCCGCCCCGCCCCTTGTCGTCGCGCGCCACGGCGATCGCATAATGGAAGCGATCACGCGGGTCGTTGCAGAGCGAGTACCTTCTGATCAGGCCATTGCTCAAATGACAGTCGATGTGGGCTCCCGCGGTAAATTGCGGCAGCTCGTAACCCTGGGGGTCCTTCAGGATATAGGATCGAATTCCAATGGCTTCGTCCCGCACGCGATCGATCGTCAACAACTGCGTTTGCATGCTCACGGCGTCACCTGCAGCGGCTCAATGATGTACGGCCGGCGTCGGATGCTCCGGCGCGCCGGATCGTTCGCCGAGCATCTTCCAGTTCTCGATGATCAGCCGCTTCACATCGGGATCGGACATCCATTTGTTGTCGCCGACGAGATTGTGCATCCTCTCGCAATTCACGACAAAATTCGGCTGGATGGAGCCGAGCGCCAAGGCACGCTCCCGATAGGCCAATTCGGCCCGCTCCGGCGGATCGATGCCGATCACGCCTTCGATCACGGCGTCGCTGTTGGTCGACAGGCTCCAGGCGAAATCTCCGACCGCGACGATTTTCTCCTGAACCGGACGCGCGAAGCCGGCGAGATCCGGCCCCTTTTGTTCGAGCCAGGTCTTCAGTTCGCGCGCGACCTCCTTGGCTTCCAGCGCTGCGCAGGAAATGCCCTGCGCGTAGACCGGATTGAAGGCCGCAACGGCGTCGCCGATCACCAGGAAATTATCGGGGCTCTTCTTCAGCCTGTCGTACCGCCGCCACCTGTTCGCGGTCGAGCGCGAGACGGTGATCGGGCTGATCGGCTTCGTCGACTTGATGAAGTTGGCGATGTCTTGCGAGACGAGGGACTCGGCGAAAGCGAGATAGCCCTGATCATCCCGCGGCGGGATGTCTCCGGAATTGCCGACGAGCGTGACGATGCATTTGCCGCCCTCCAGCGGCGACAACACGCCGCCGCGCGTCCGCTGCTTGTCGGTGCGGCGGAGCTGCGGCCACATGATGATGTTCTGAAAGTCGTACGGCCAGTTGTCGGGATAGGCGTAGAACCGGCTCGCATATCCCCATTTGGCGTCGACGATCATTTCTTCCACTGTGCCGAAACCCAACGTCTCCAGCCATTCCGGCGCGTTGGAGCTGCGGCCCGACGCGTCGACGACGATGTCGCCAAGGATCTGTCGCGACTCCTCCGCCTCGCCCTCGGTCAAGGCGACGCCGATGACCTTTCCGCCGTCGGCGAGAAGCTCTTCCACGCGCGCGTCCTGCACGAGCGACACGTTCGGGATCGCGAGAACCCGGCGACGCACATAGAGCTCCAGCGTTGCGCGCGAGACCAGCAGCATCCGCAATTCGGATGGGAAACGCGGCTGCCAGCCATAGGACACGAGACGCTTGCGGTCGTTGACATGGTCGATCACGCGCGCGCCGGTGGACGTGATCTCTGAAATAATGCCCGGCAACAGCTCTTCGAACAGTTGCTGACCCCGCGTCAGCAGCGCATGCACATGGGAGCCCTGTGGCACGCCCGGCCGCAACACCGGCGCGTCGGTGAAACGGTCACGCTCGATGATCGTCACGCTGTTGCAGTGTTCGGACAGGACACGCGCGACCAGGAGACCGGCCATGCCGCCTCCGACAATGACGGCCGCGTTCAACTTCTGAGACATTCTTCTTCACTCCCTTATTCGTAACGTCCAGAGCCTCGTTCGCGGAGGTCTTGTTGGAAGAGAGGCGATCACGCACTCCCTTCAAGATAGGCCGGCGTCAGACCTCCGCGACCCTTGCGCGAGTCATCGGATCGGCAGAGCCGGCGCATTGGCAGGTCGCTTCAATCGCGGCGTGCCAAATAATCTTGCCCGCGCGAGGCGGGAACTTTGCGGAGAGCGGGAATTTTGCGGAGAGGTCGTCGCCTTCCGCGCAAGGACCGCGGCCGCGATGGTCGAGCAAATCTTGGTGAACACGCGCGCTCCTCCGCTGAGCTTTCAATCCTGCCCCGCCGGTCGTTTCGAACTGCCGGTTTGTGCGACGACGCCCTCACCTTCGCCCGCGATGCGGGACCGGAGAACGAGTCGATGCGATGCGATCAACTGAAGTTTTCTTAGCGCGATCCAACTGCGCGCGAAAGTCCCGCGACGCTTGCGGAGCGTCGCGTTATTTATTTTCTGCGCATCAGCGTCACTCGAATCCCATAAAGCGGAATTGGAGTCATGGATCGACAAGCTTTCACGCGCGTCCTGGCCGACGAGATCACTTGCCGCGGAAAACCGGCTTGCGCTTTTCCATGAAGGCCCGCGTCGATTCCTTGAAGTCCTCGCTGTTCGCGGCCTCATCGATCATCCGCTGAATGGCTGCGTGATCGCGTGCGGCATCATCCAGACCGAGCTGATCGATGCAGACCTTCGAGGCGCGAATTGACAGCGGCGCGTTCGCCGCGACACCCCGCGCATAAGCCAGCGTCTGCTGTTCCAGATCGTCCGGCGAATGGACCGCATTGAGCAGGCCGATACGCAGCGCCTCCTCCGATTTGAGCCGTCGCCCGGACATCATCATGTCCTTCGCCACGCTCGGCCCGACGAGATCGACCAGCAGCTTCAATCCGGGCAACGGATAAGCGATCCCTCGCAGCGCCGCCGGAATGCCGAGCTCGCTCGTGGTCGAGCCGAAGCGCAGGTCGGCGGCGAGCGCGATGCCCATGCCGCCGCCGAGACAATAGCCGTGGATCATCGCGATCACGGGCTTGTCCAACGCGATCAATTTTTTGCGAACATCGTCGGCGCTGCGCCGCGTCGCCGCCGCGGCCGGATCAAACCGGGTCTTCTCGAATTTTGAAATGTCGCCGCCCGAGATGAAGGCCTTGTCGCCGGCGCCGCGCAGGATCACCACGCGCACCGCCGGATCGGCCGCGTAATCGCTGAGGATTTGCAGCGCCTGGTCGACCATCTGTTCCGATATGGCGTTGAGCCTGGCGGAGTTCTCGAAGATCAGCCAGCCGATCGCGCCGTCGCGGACGGCTGTCGCACGTTCCGTTTGTGTATCCATGATCCGCATCCGCGTGAGAGGCCGATCAGGCTATCACCGGCGTTCGACCATGCCGAGTCGACCCGCATGATGGGCGTCGCGCGGCGGCAAGAACGGCGGCAAGAACGGCGCCTCGGCCGAGACGCGTGGCTTGCCTGTCGGCGGTATCGCGTTCGCCGTGATGTCGATCGCCGCAAGCCGCGACATTGTCGCGCACCTGTTGCAGTGCGCGCATGAGGAGGTTGGCGACGTCGGTGACGGGATGGGAGGCTCGGCCCGAAGGCGAAGACGTCCCGCACGCCGGCCACGGCCGCGCCGGCAACCGGCGGCCCGACGCGATCGGTGCCGGAATTCGCGCCATAAGGACCACCCGGCCACCGGCCGCATCATGTCGAGCGCGGATCAGTCCCGTCGACAACTCGACAATGGCCGGCTCTGCCGCTTGCACATTCGGATGCCACCAGGCCCGGCAAAATTGATCGCGCCGTCAGGCTATTCCTTTGGCACAACACCCGCACCGGGATCGGCCCGAAATCGACTAGCAGTTGCGGCAGATTCATGCTTCAGTTATAAAAACTGAAAAGGATCGCGAGCCAGTACCGGAATGTCGGGAAGAACTTGCGGCGGGGGAGTTGTTCGCGTTGCTATCCGCTCGCGGGCTGAAATTTACCAAGGGAGGAAGTTTAATGCGTTCAGATTCGCTTCTTGCGTTCGCACTTGTTGTACCCGCCTCGTTAGGAATGGTCAGCGCCGCATCGGCAGAACCGGTCAAGGTCGCCCTGATCGAGACCCTGTCCGGACCATCATCGCTCACCGGCAAGATGTTCCAGACGGCGGTGAAGTTCGCGTTGCAGAAGCTGGCGGACGAAAAAGCCTGGCCGGACGGCGTGCAGCTGCTTGAATACGACAATCAGTCCGGACCATCAGAGGCGGCGGACAAGCTGCGGACCGCGATCAATGACGGCGCCAGGATCGTTGTGCAGGGCGCCTCGTCGGCGATCGCCGGACAGATCACCTCCGACGTTCAGAAATGGAACGCCCGCAATCCCGGCAAGGAAGTCATCTTCCTCAATGTCGGCGGCCAGGCGATGGAGTTCACCGGCACCAAGTGCCACTTCTATCACTTCCGCTGGAACACCTATGGTGAAAGCCGATTCCGCGCGGAGTTGGCTGCCGCCAAGCAGACCGGCGCGCTCGGCGCCAAGGTTTACTTCATCGGCCAGAACTACAGCTGGGGCCAGGACAACCAGAAATTCGTCAAGGACTACGCCAAGGAATACAACTACACCGTCGTCGGTGACGTGCTCCATGACGTGAACAAGATCCAGGACTTCGCTCCCTATGTGGCGAAGATGAAGGAAGCCGCGCCGGACACCGTGATCTCGAGCAACTGGGGTAACGACCTCCTGCTCCTCATCAAGGCGATGGCGGACTCCGGCGTGAAGGCGCCGTTGCTGTCGTCGGCGCTCGACGCGCCCGGTTACGTGGCTTCGGTCGGCGATGCGGCGCTGGGCGATCTCACCTCGGAGCACTTCTTCCCCGACGCGAACGGCGAGAAGAGCGCGAAGTTTGCCGAGGAATACAAGGCCAAGACCGGCCAATATCCCTACAACGTCCAGGCCGACGCCGTGAACGGCATCTGGGGTCTCGGCGAGGCCTTGAAAGCTCTCAAGGGCAAGGCCGGCGATCCCGTCAGTGCCGAGAAGATCGCGCTCGCCATGGAGAAGGTCACGGTCGAGTCCGCCATGGGCCCGGTCACGATCCGGCAGGAGGATCACCAGGCGATCACCCCGGTGGCCGTTGCCGAAGTGTCGAAGCACGCGAAGTTCAAGGTCGACGGCACCGACAAGGGTTTCCGGACCATCAAGCTGTTGAGCGGCCAGGAAGCCATCGGGCCCGTGCAGCCCGAGTGCAAGATGGAACGGCCGAAGAGCTGACCTCTTAAGCGCCGGCCCGGGGCGCCGTTTTCACGGCACTCCGGGCCGGTTTTTCTTTCCCATGGCCGCGCGCCCGCGCTAACGTCGTCCTTGAAGGCGGCGGTGCCGTCTTGACCAATTTTCCGCTTGCCGAGGGCTCGCATGGAGTATTTCGTCGTCTCGCTGTTGAACGGCACCGTTCACGGCCTGTTGTTGTTCATGGTGTCAGCCGGGCTCACGCTGATCTTCGGCATGATGGGCGTGCTCAATTTCGCCCACGCCTGGTTCTACATGCTGGGGGCCTATGTCGGCTTCACGGTGTCGCGGCTCACCGGCTTCTGGTTCGGGCTGCTGCTTGCTCCGATTGTGGCAGGCCTCCTGGGCGCGCTTATCGAGCGCTTCATGCTGCGCCGCGTGCACCATCATGGCCACGCCCATGAGCTGCTGCTGACCTTCGGCCTCGCCTTCATCATCGAGGAGGTGCTGAAGCTGTTCTACGGCGACGGGCTCATTGCCTATCAGATGCCGAGCTACATGCGGTTTGCGGCCTTCAACATCTATGACACGAACTATCCGTTCTATCGCCTGTTCATGGGCGCGGTCGCGATCGGCATGTTCGTGGTGCTTTACCTGCTGCTGACCCGCACGCGGATCGGCATCATCGTCCGCGCGGCGACCTATCGCCCGTACACGGTCGAGGCCCTTGGACACAACCTTCCCGTCATCTTCCAGGGCGTGTTCGCCGTCGGCACCGCCCTCGCCGGCCTCGCCGGCGCCGTCGCCGGCGCCTTCTTTCCGACCGGCCCCAACATGGCCGTCGATTTCGGCACGCTGGTGTTCGTCGTGGTGGCCGTCGGCGGTCTGGGTTCGGTGGTCGGCGCGCTGATCGCCTCGCTGATGATCGGCATTTTCATCTCCTTCGCGGTCGGCCTCGACGTGTCGCTCGCCTCCTTGCTGGGGCTGGTCGGCCTTGGCAGTTGGGCCCGCAGCGTCGGCGGCCTGCTGACGCTGCAGCTGTCGACGATCGCGAACGGCGTGCCGTTCCTGTTGATGATGCTGGTGTTGCTGCTCCGACCTGCCGGCCTGATGGGAGACCGGACATGAAGCGATCGGTTACCGTCGCGCTGCTGCTCCTGGCTGTTGCCGGGCTGATCATGCTGCCGCTGTTCGTCTCGCCCAACTTCATCAATGCGTCGCTGAAGATGATGATTGCGGCGCTGTTTGCGCTGGCCTTCGCGCTCGCGATGGGACAGGCCGGCATGCTGTCGTTCGGTCATGCGGCCTATTACGGCCTCGGTGCGTTCGCGGCCCTCCACCTGATGCGCGCGGTCGAGATGAAGCTGTTCTACTTTCCGACGCCGCTCATTCCACTCGCCGGCGGCGCCGCCGGCGCACTGGCGGGTCTCGCCTTCGGCTGGCTCGCCACGCAACGCACCGGCACCTATTTCGCGATGTTGACCTTCGCGTTCTCGGAGCTGCTGTTCACCATTGCGCCGGGATTGAACGCGATCTTCGGCGCGGAATCCGGCATCTCGACGATGCGCATGCCGTCCTGGGGCTTCAGCTTCGGCCCGGACATCCAGGTCTACTATCTGACACTTGGCTGGTTCGTGTTTTGCACCCTGTGCATGTGGGCGTTCACCAAGACTCCGCTCGGACGGCTGGGACTTGCGATGCGCGAGAACGAGCACCGCGCGCGCTTCCTGGGTTTCGATACCCACGTCGCCCGCACCGTCATCTTCGCGATCTCCTGCATGTTCGCCGGCGTGGCCGGCGGCCTGCTCGCGGTCGCCAACGAGGCGGCCAACTACACCACCTTCTCGGCGCAGAATTCCGCCAATGTGGTGCTGCAGACCTTCATTGGCGGCGTCGGCACGTTCTTCGGCCCTGCCCTTGGCGCCGCTGCGATGACGTATTTCGGGCGCGTGGCGTCGGATCTCACGCGGTCCTGGCTGCTCTATCAGGGTCTGTTGTTCGTGCTGCTGATGCTGTTCGCGCCGGGAGGCCTTGGCGGAATCATCTCGCTGCACGTCCGCAAGGTTCGCGCGCACGGATGGCGGCATCTGGTGGCGCCCTATCTGCTGTGTCTGGTGAGCGGCGAGTTGTTGATCGCGGGCACCGTGTTCACGATCGAGAGCATCCACGCGGTCATGAACGACGCCTATCGCGGGGCGCGGGCCGCAGCGGGCGGCGCCTGGGTGCCTTATCAGGCGTTGGGCTATAGTTTTGAGCCGCTCGGGCTTGTCACCTGGGCGATCCCGATCGTCCTTCTCGGCGTGGGCGCGCTGCTGCTGCCGGTGGCGCGCCGGCACACCATCGCAGCCTGGAAGCTCGCCACCACGGAGCAGCCTCCTCAGGATGCTCCCGCCTCAGTCATCGCGCTTCGGGATGGAGCAGTATGAGCCAGAACGCTTCAGCCGTCGCAGACGCGACCATCCCCGGTTCGGAGCCGGCCGACGCCGTGCTTGAGTTGCGCGGCCTCACCAAGTCGTTCGGCGCGATCCGGATCATCCGGGGCGTCGATCTCGCAGTCAAACGCGGCCATCGCCACGCCTTGATCGGGCCGAACGGCGCCGGCAAGTCCACGCTGTTCAATCTCATTTCGGGCCACTATGTGCCGACCTCCGGCGAGATCCTGCTCAACGGCAAATCGATTGCGGGGTTGCCGCCTCATGTGATCAACCGGCGCGGCCTGTCGCGCTCCTTCCAGATCACCAATGTGTTTCCGCGCATGAGCGTTGCGGAAAATTTGCGCATCTCCGTGATGGGACGCCATGGCTACCGGCTGACCCTGTTCCGGCCGGTGCGGAGCCTGAAGGCGGTCAACGACGAGGTCGACGAGCTGCTCGAGCGGCTGCGCCTGGTGCGGCGGCGTGACGACTTCGCGGGCGACCTCGCCTATTCCGAGCAGCGCATTCTCGAGATGGGCATGGCGCTCGCCGTCGATCCATCCGTGCTGATCCTGGACGAGCCGACCGCGGGCATGTCGCGCGAGGAGACCGCCTATATCGTCGAAATCATTCGCCAGGTGACCGAAGGGCGCACGCTCCTCGTCGTGGAACACGACATGAGCGTGGTGTTCGCGCTCGCCGACCAGGTCTCGGTGCTGGTCTATGGCGAAGTCATCGCCACAGGCGATCCGGCCGCTGTGCGCGCCAACAAGAAAGTTCAGGAAGCCTACCTTGGCGAAGAGGTCCATCAATGACGCCCGTGCTCGAACTCGATAGCGTGCACGCCCACTACGACAAGAGTCATGTGCTGCAGGGCGTCTCGATGAACGTCGGACGCGGCGAGATCGTCAGCCTGCTCGGCCGCAACGGCTCTGGCCGCTCGACGACGCTCAAATCGATCATGGGACTGGTGCGGCCGACCGGCGGTCGCGTCGTGCTGGACGGCAAGGATGTCGCGGGCAAGCGTGCGTTCCGCATCGCCTGTTCCGGTATCGCCTATGTGCCGGAGGAGCGCGAGATCTTCGCCAACATCACCGTTGCCGAGAACATGCGGATCGGCATGCAGCCGCCCCGCCAGGGCGCGCCAAGCTGGACCGTCGAGCAGATGTACGGCTTCTTTCCGCAACTGAGGGAGCGCTGCAACACCGCCGCCGGCATGCTGTCCGGTGGCGAACAGCAGATGCTGACGATGTGCCGCGCGCTGTTGGGCAATCCCCGCGTCATCCTGATCGACGAGCCGACCGAGGGGCTCGCGCCGAAGATCGTCGAGGTGGTGACGGAGATGATCCGCGAGATCCGCAAGTGCGGCGTCTCGGTGCTGCTGGTCGAACAGAAGCTGACGGTGGCGATGCGCGTGTCCGACCGGGTCTATGTCATGGGCCACGGCCAGATCGTGTTCGAGGGAACGCCGGAGGCGCTGCGCAACGCGCCTGAAGTGCGCGGCAACTGGCTCGAGGTGAACTAGCGAACCGTCGCCCTTCGAACGGCTACGCGCGTATCACCATGACATTTCATATGTTCGTCATCAAGTCAGTTGCGGCTGCTTGAGGACGGCGTTGGCGATGGTGACGAGTTTTCGTGCGATAGCGGCAAGGACCAGGCGCTTGGCTTTTCCGGCGGCGACGAGACGTTGGTAGAAGACG
>Ga0081455_10005536_pt1 | contig 13830 bp, 11 predicted proteins | sample TabmetS3T2R1_FD_70207 | JGI IMG/M metagenome (GOLD analysis project Ga0081455, IMG submission 70207) | Tabebuia heterophylla rhizosphere microbial communities from the University of Puerto Rico - S3T2R1 | ecosystem: Host-associated > Plants > Roots > Rhizosphere ... | reverse complement strand
CCGGCGCGTAGGTGTTGACCTCGAAGGTCCCGGGCCGGGCGCCGTCCGCGCCGGGGGGAAGGTAGTAGCCGAGCACCGCGTCCTTGGCCTCGACCGGGTCGGTGGCCTCGACCCGGCAGGGGACGATGTCGTAGGCGAGGAAGGCCTCGGGCAGCGCCTCCTCGGCGCGCCGCAGCGCGTCGCCGGCGGCGGCCAGGATCTCCTCTCCGGTCCCGAAGCGCAGCGCCGGGTCGTCGCGCAGGCGGGCGAGCAGCTCGGGCACGCTGCCGGTGCCGAGCGCGCGGCCGCCGAGGTCGGCGAACTCGGCGCGCAGGCCGGCCAGCAGGTCCAGGCCGATCCGGTGGACCATCTCCGGCGCCAGGTCGGTGGTGGTGTGGGCGCGCACCGCGGCGTCGTAGGCGCCCGCACCGCCCTCGACATTGCCGATGCCGACGTGGTCGTCGTCGCGGGCGACCGGCGCGAGCTCGTCGGCCAGCGCGGTGCGGTAGCGGGCCATGGCCGGCCGCACCACCGTCCGGACGATCTCGGCCGCCTCGGCCCGCCAGGCGAGCGCGTCGGTGCCGTCGGGCGGCTCCGGGCGCAGCAGCGGGTCGTCCTTCAGGTCGGAGGCCAGGTAGTCGTCGAGCTGGGCGACCGCCTGGGCCACCCCTCTGGCCGTCGGGAAGCGGCCCTCGCGCTTGGCCTCCAGGTGCCTGGCGAGCACGCCGTCCAGATAGCGGCCGAGCTTGCGGCAGCGCGCCAGATAGTCGCGGGCGCGCTGGACGTCGGTCAACGGCGCGCGGGGCACCAGCGCCAGCACGCGGGTCTGCGCGCCGACCGAGGTGGCGGTGACGGCCAGCTCGTCGAGGCGACCGCCGAGCGCCTCGCGCTCGTCGGCGGCCAGGCGCAGCAGCATCGAGCGGCTGACGCGCTCGTCGGGCGCCAGCGTGGCCGGGTCGACCCTGGCGACCTCGGCGCCGAGACGCTCCAGCTCGGCCACGCGCGCCCGGTCGGCGTCGCGGCTCGGGTCGGGCACCTCGGCGTCGTAGCCGGCCACGCCGTACTCGGTGGCGCTGAAGGGGTCCGACGCCATCGAGGAGCGGAAATACTCGTCACAGAGCCGGGCCAGCTGGGAGTCCATGACGCGTACCCTACCAGCCGGCGAGCTCCGCGGACCGAGCCGACGCCGGTGCCCGGTCCGATCTCACGTTCCGCGGGTCCCGGGCGTCCACAGGGTGTGATGCTGAAGCCATTCGAAGAGGTCGTCGCCGAGTACGGCCCGATGGTGCTGCGGGTCTGCCGGGCCGTGCTGGGCCCGGTGGAAGCCGAGGACGCCTGGTCGGAGACCTTCCTGGCGGCGTTGCGGGCCTATCCGGAGCTCCGGCCGGACAGCAACGTCGAGGCGTGGCTGGTCACGATCGCCCACCGCAAGGCGCTCGACCAGCACCGCGCCCGGGCCCGCAACCCGGTCGCCGTCGACGCGCTGCCCGAGCGGCCCACCAGCCAGGGCGTTCCCGGCTCCAGGGACACCGAGCTGTGGGACGCGCTCAGGTCGCTGCCGCGCAAGCAGCGGCAGGCGGTCGCCTACCACTACCTCGCGGGCATGCCGTACGCCCTGATCGCCCCGATCCTCGGCAACAGCGAGGTCGCCGCCCGCAGAGCCGCGGCGGACGGGATCAAGACCCTGCGAGCCATCTACCGGCAAGGAGCATCCAGATGAACCGCACGAACCAGACCCCAGGCGCCGAAGGCCTGTTCGACGCCCTGCCGGTCCTCGACGAGGACGCCAACCGGCGCCTGCACCGCCGGCTGGTCGACGCCGCCGAGGCCGCGGGCATCCTCGACGTCGCCTACCGCACGATCGACACGCCCGTCGGGTCGCTGCTGCTGGCAGCGACCGACCAGGGCCTGGTGCGGATCGCCTACCCCAACCAGGGCCACGACCAGGTGCTGGCGAAGCTGGCCGAGCAGGTCAGCCCGCGCGTCCTGCTGGCGCCGCGGCGGCTGGACCCGGTCGCGCTGCAGCTCGACGAGTACTTCGCCGGCCACCGCAGCGCCTTCGACGTGATGCTGGACTGGCGCCTGTCGCACGGCTTCCGCCGCCAGGTGCTCGCCCAGCTGCCGCGGATCGCCTACGGGCACACCGCCAGCTACGCGGCCGTGGCCGCGGCGGCGGGCAGCCCGAGGGCGGTGCGCGCCGTGGGGACGGCGTGCGCGACCAACCCGCTGCCGATCGTCGTCCCCTGCCACCGCGTCGTGCGATCGGACGGGGCCGTCGGCGGCTACGCCGGCGGGCCCGAAGCCAAGCGGACGCTGCTCACCCTGGAGGCGGCGGCCTGAGCACCCGGCCGTCACCACTCCCGCTGGCGATCTCCGAGCTTCACGGGGCAACGTAGCCGTCAGGCGGCCTACTGCTAAGATCCAATCTCATGTCGATCCAGTGGGCCGGTTTGGGACCTGAGCTGCTGCTGCGGCTCGAGCGGAGGCTGCCCGAGCCACTCGGCTCCCAGCTGGAGCGGGAACTGCGCGAGGCGATCCGCTCCGCCCGCCTGCGGGCGGGCGAGCGGCTTCCGTCCACTCGCGAGCTGGCCCGCCAGCTGGGCGTGTCACGCGGTCTGGTGCAGGAGTGCTACGACCAGCTCCACGCGGAGGGCTACCTGAGCACCCGGGTCGGCTCCGCCACCCGTGTGGCGACCGTGGGCGCGCACACGACCCCCGCGGCCGCCCCGCCGGCCACCACGCCGACCAGGTTGCTGGCCGACTTCGCCTCCGGCGTGCCCGACCTGGCCAGCTTCCCGCGAGCCGACTGGCTCTGGGCGCAGCGCGAGCTGTGCCGCCACGCGCCGACCGCGGCATTCGACTACGGCGACCCGCGCGGCAGCGCGGTGCTCCGGCAGGTCCTCGCCGGCTACCTGCGCCGCGTCCGCGCGGCCGCGGCCGACCCGGAACGCCTCGTGGTGTGCACCGGGTTCGCCCAGGGGCTCCACCTCGTGCTGCGCGTCCTGGTCCAGGGCGGAGTGCGACGGGTGGCCTTCGAGGACCCCGGATACGGTGGTGGCGGCGCCACCAGCGCCGCCGCCGCCCGGACCGGCGTCGAAGCCGTGCCCGTCCCCGTCGACCACGGCGGCGTCGACGTCGACGCGCTCGCCGCGAGCGGCGCCCAGGCCGTGGTCCTGACCCCTGCCCACCAGTGGCCCACCGGGGTCGTGCTGGCCCCCGAGCGGCGCCGCGCGCTGATCGCCTGGGCCGTCGCCGAGGACGCGATCATCATCGAAGACGACTACGACGCCGAGTTCCGCTACGACCGGGAACCGATCGGAGCGTTGCAGGGTCTGGCCCCCGACCGCGTCGTCGCCCTCGGCACCGCGAGCAAGTCGCTCGCGCCGGCCGTCCGGCTCGGATGGATCCTCTGCCCACCGGCCCTGGCGGCGGCGATCGGCGACGAGAAGAAGCTCAACGACCGCGGTTCGCCCGTGCTCGACCAGCTCGCTGTGGCGACCCTGATCGAATCCGGTCGCTACGACCGGCACCTGCGCCGGATGCGGACCACCTACGCCAGCCGGCGCGGCGCGCTCGTCGACGCCCTCAGCGCGCACGCGCCCGCCGTCGAGCTCAGCGGCCTCGCCGCCGGCTTCCACGCCGTCGCCCACCTGCCCGAGTCATCCGATGAGCAGACCGTCGTCGCCACCGCACGAGCCCGCTCGGTCGGCTTGTACGGCATGAGCGCCTACCGCTCGACCCATGCGACCACCCCGCCGCAACTGGTCCTCGGCTTCGGCAACCTCACCGAACGCGCCATCCAGAACGGCATCGCCGCCGTCGGCGACCTCCTCCAGGGACGAGCCCACCGGCAGCCGGCCCACAAGCGGAACCGACAACCCCGCGGCGCATAGGCGCACCGACCGCCGGACCACCACGGGCGCAGCGTCCGCCCCGTGGCCATCGTCCAGTCGGAGCTGTCGCTGTGGACCCGCGAGCCACTGGCGGAGGTGCTGCCCCACTGCCAGGCGCGGGGCATCGGCTTCCTGGCGTCTCGCCGCTGGGCGGGCGCCGGCGCGCTGGCCCTGGAGCCCGAGGACCTGGCCGCCCTCGACGGGCTGCCCACGGCGGTGGGCAGCCGCTACTCGAGCTTCCGGGCCTCAGACGCAGGAGCTTCCCTGGACCGGGGCGCCGGCCTGCGGCAAGGCGGGCGCGTGGCTGGGGTGCAGCGCCTGCTGGACGCCCGCGCGGATCTGTGGGATCAGGGGAATCGGGTAGCCCTTGGCGTCGCGCCCCGAGTACCGCGGCGGGCCGAGGCCCAGCGTGGTGACCTGGGCGCCGCGCATCTGGGTCGCCAGGGTGGCGAGCCGCGGCAGCTCGCGCGCGGGGATGTTGGTGGACACGCTCCGGCGGGCGACCTGCAGCAGCCGGGGCAGCGCCCGCAACACGGTGGGCAGGTTCGCCTGCGAGGCGAGGCCGGCCAGCAGGCAGCGCTGCCTGCGCATGCGGTGGTAGTCGTCGTCGGCGCTGCGGGAGCGGACGTAGGCGAGCGCGCGGCGGCCGTCGAAATGGTAGCGGCCGGGGCCGACGTTCACGCTCGGCGCGGGCTGCCCGCCCTCGGGGGCCGACACCCGGTCCTTGACGTGGTCGGTGACCCGCACGGTGACGCCCCCGAGCGCGTTGACCACGTCGACGAAGCCTTCCAGGTCGACCAGCGCGTAGTAGTCGATCTTCAGGCCGGTGAGCTTCTCAGCCGCCCTGGTGACTGCCATGGCGCCACGGTCGGGGCCCTCCCGGAAGAAGCGCGGGTTGCCCTCGGCGTAGCGGTACAGGGCGTTCAGCAGGTCGGGGAAGCAATGACACGGGAAGGCGGCGGCCGCCCGGCCGGGCAGCGGCACGCGGGTGATGTTGCGCGGCAGGCCGATCAGCGCCACCCGCCTGGTCGCCGGGTCGAGGCTGGCCATGATCATGGTGTCGGTGCGCAGCCCCACCCGGCCGGCTCCGGCGTCGCCGCCGAGCAGCAGCACCGTCAGCCGCCCGGACCAGCCCGGCTGGTTGGGCGACGCCTTCGCCCTGGAGTCGGACCACCCGGGGAGCTGGCTGGCGAGGCTCGGGCCGCCGCCGAAGACCGAGGTGACCGTCTTGTACGCCTGGGCGTTGTAGTAGCCGGCGATGGCGTGCGGCGCCACCGTGATGGCGGCCAGGCCGAGCAGCGCGGCGCAGGTCAGCGGCACCCGCGCCCAGGCAGGGAGCCCCGAGGCCTGCCCCTCCCCGCCGAGCTGGTAGGCGTCGAACACGGCGAACAGCCGGAAGGCGGCCACCAGCGCGTTGCCGATCAGCAGGGCTGCCAGCACCGAGGGCCGCAGCACCAGGCTCACCATCGACCCGCCGCCGCGGACCAGCAGCGTGCCGACGAACACCAGCGGGAGCAGGCCGAGCGCAAGCAGCACCAGCCCGCGGCGCCTGTGCCCAAGGTAGAGCTGGCCCGCACCCGGGAGCAGGGCGGACAAAACCCCAGCACGGATCGCTCTGTGCAGCACTCCCACCCCCTCATGAGTCGCCCAATGGAATCGACAGGCCTACATCGGGCGAAGCCCTCGGGGGCTTGAGATCACCTGGCTGGTGCCGTGGCCGGCAGGTGTCGTGTCCGTGGCCGGCTGGTGCCGGCGCCGTGGCCGACCGGTGCCCTGGCCGGCGCGGGCTCAGCCCTTGACGGCGCCGGCGGTCAGGCCGGAGACCAGCCGGCGCTGGACGATCAGGAAGAACACCACCACCGGCAGGGTGAACGGGCTGGAGGCCGCCATGGTCCCGCCCCAGTCGGTCCCGAAGACCGTCTGGAAGGTGCTGAGCCAGATCGGCAGGGTGTACCTGGTGGCGTCACGCATCATCACGAACGCGTACAGGAACTCGTTCCACGCGGTCACGAAGGCGAAGATCGAGGTCGCCACCATTCCCGGGGCCAGCAGCGGGAACACCACGCGCATGAAGGCCTGCGGCCGGGAGGCGCCGTCGACCATGGCCGCCTCCTCCAGCTCGCGCGGGATCGCCATGACGAAGCCCCGCAGGGTCCAGATGGTGAACGGCATGGTGAAGATGAAGTAGATGAGGATCAGCGCCGGCAGCTGGTTCAGCAGGTTGAGCCCGCGCAGCATGATGAAGAACGGGATCAGCAGCGCCTCGAACGGGGCCGTCTGCACGATCAGCACCATCAGCATGTAGGCCTTGCGGCCGCGGAAGTCGAAGCGCCCCACCGCCAGCGCGGCCAGGACCGCGAACAGCAGCGAGGCCAGCACCGCCGACAGCGTCACCAGCAGGCTGTTGCGCAGGTAGTAGCCGAAGTTGGGGCGGTGGACGGCGGCGCTGAAGTGCTCCAGCGTGAACGGCACCGGCAGCCAGTGGGGCGTGTAGCTCAGGATGTCGTTGGTCGGCTTGAAGGCCGTGGCGAACATCCAGTAGACGGGGAAGGCGAAGAACACCAGCGCCACCACCCCGCCCAGGTTGGTCAGCACGCGAGCACCGCGGCGGCGGCTCACAGGTCCTCCTGTGTACGGAGCATGTAGCGGATGTAGAAGGTCAGGGCCAGCACCAGCATGACCACCATCACCATGGAGATCGCCGCCGCCCTGCCGAAATGGCTGGAGGCGATCCCCTCCTGGTAGGCGTAGAGCGACAGGGTGATGGTCTGGCGGTCGGGGCCGCCGTGCCGCACCAGGAAGACCTGTGTAAAGACCTTGAAGTCCCAGATGATGGACAGGAACGTGGTGATCAGGAAGAGCGGCCGGAGCACCGGCAGGATCAGCGACCGGAAGGTCTGCCACGCGCCCGCGCCGTCGACCCGGATGGCCTCGTACAGCTCGCGCGGGATCGCCGTGAGCCCGGCGTACAGCGTCAGGGCGACGAACGGGATCGCCTGCCAGACGATGATCAGCGCGATGATCGCGAAGGTCGACAGGCCGGTGTCGAACCAGCTGTGGTTGGAGAAGTCGCCGAACCCGGCCGCGCCCAGCACCCAGTTGACCACGCCGAACTGCGTGTCGAACAGCCACTGCCAGACGACCGTCGCGGTCAGCGGCGGCGTCGCCCAGGCCAGCACCAGCGCGATCGACAGCGCCAGCCGCATCGCCCCGCCGAGCCGCTCCAGCAGCAGCGCCAGCAGCGTGGCCAGCACCATCGTCAGCGCCACGCAGGACGCGGTGAACACCACCGTGCGGACGGTCACCGACCAGAAGAACGGGTCGGTGAAGATCGCCCGGTAGTTGGCCAGCCCGACGAACACGGTGGTGCGCTGGATCAGCTCGGCCAGGTCGAGCTTCAGCAGCGAGATCCTGACGACCTGGTAGAGCGGGTAGCCGAGCAGCGCGACGAACGCCACGACGCTCGGAAGGATCAGCAGGTACGGCACGACCCGGGCGCGACGCCCGGGCCCCGCCGCCGCTGTGGACGCCGCGTCGGACGCGACCTCCCGGGGGCCTGTCGCCGGCGCCCCGCGGGCGCCGGCGAGCAGGTCTTCGTTGCCGATGGACACAGGACTCCTTCGAGCCGCCTCGGACCGGCTACGAGGAGGAGGCCATCTTCTGGGTGATGAGCCCGCTGGCCTCCCTGGCGGCCTGGTCGACGCTGGCCTTGCCGGACAGGATCTTGGTCATCATGTCCTTGAGCGGGTTGGCGCCGGCCTCCACAGCGGCCCAGGTCGGGTCGTTGGGGGTGATCTCGCCGTTGGCCGACGACTTCACCATGGAGCCCAGCAGCGGGTCGTTGCCGAGCACGCTCTGGCCGAGGTTGGCGGACGCCGGGATGGCGCCGTTCTCCTTGGCGAGCCGCGTCTGGTACTTCTCGCTGAGCATCAGCTTGACCCAGTCGTAGGCAAGGCCCTTGTTGGCGCTGCCCGCGGGGATCGCCAGGTCCGAGCCGCCGAGGAACACCGGGGCGGTCTGGCCGGCGGTGTGGCTCGGGATCGGGAAGGTGCCGATCTTGCCGGTGAGCTTCTTGTTGGCCGCCAGCGCGCCGTTGGCCTCCCACGGCAGGGCGATCATCATGCCCACGTCACCCTTGGCGAAGACCTCGTTCTGCTGCGGCGTCGCCTCGTCGGTGTCGGCGGGAGCCTTGGACATCGCCTTGTAGATCTGCTCGTAGGTGCGGATGCCGGCGAGCGCCTGCGGGGTGTCGACCGCTCCCTGCCACTTGTCGCCGTTCTTGACGGCGAGGTTGCCGCCCTGGTCCCAGATCAGCGAGGCGAGCACGTACCATGCCTGGCCAGGCAGGTACAGCGCGGTGAACCTGGGGTTGCTCCTGTTGGCGGCCGCGAGCTTCTGGCCGTCCTGGATCCACTGGTCGATCGAGGTCGGCGGCTGGTTGATGCCGGCGGCCTTGAACAGGTCGGTGCGGTACACGACGAAGCGGTTGGCCGAGTAGAACGGCACCGCGAACTGCTTGCCGTCCCATTGGCCGGACTCGGTCATGCCCTTGAGCCAGTTCTGGTTGCCGAGGTCGGCGACCTTGCCGGTGAGGTCGAGCAGCCCGCCCGAGGCGGCGAACTTCGCGCTCTGGGTGTTGCCCAGCTCGATCACGTCCGGGGTGGAGTTGCCGGCCAGGGCGGTGGTGAGCTTGTCCTGGATGCCGTTCCACTGCTGGATCTGGTAGTTGACCGTCACGCCCGGGTGGCTGGACTGGAACTCGGCGTTCAGGTCCGCGACCAGCTGCTTGGGCGCGGAGCCGTCCATCAGCCACACCGTGAGGGTCCTGTTCCTGCTCCCACCGCCTGCCTGCTGCTTCGAGCCACCGCCGGAGCTGGAGCAGCCGGCGATGATCAGCGCCGCGATCACCGCGATCGCGGCAACGTAGCGTCGTTTCACGGAGTCCTCCTCAAAGGCCCGTTCGCCGGGACGGCACCGGGGCCGACCTACCAAGGGCGCCCTCGACCAGGGCTGGTCCCGTGCAGGGGACCACCCGAGATCCGAGGATTGCCGGTGACAGCGCGGGGCTCCCCGACCCCTCCGGGACGGCCGGTGGAAACCTGCTCGTAGCGATGTATCCGATCGGAATTGGCGCCACGTCTCCCGATCGCGCACAGATTGGCATAGTCCACTTTCCCTGTCAATGGCTCCAGCAGGGCGAGTTCAGGGAGGATGGGGCATGCTCGTCGAGCCGACCATCAATCAGGCGGTGGTGACCGAGGCCCTGGAACGCCGGTACGGGCGGGCCGGGAGCGCCATCCGCTTCATCCCGGCTGGTGAGAGCGCCTGGTGCTACGTGGCGACCGACAGGTCGCCACGCTGGTCGCCGACGTCCACGCCTGCGTGCCGCGGCTTGCGGTCACGCTCCCGGATGAGACGTTCGAGGTCCCGGTGGATGGGCTGCACCGCTGCCTTGCGTCGCTGGAGGCGGGCCGCGCCACCGACTGGCTGGCGCGGGAGGCGCGGGAACTGGTCCTGCCGGAGCGAGCGGTGCTGCTCGGCAGGCTGGAGGCGCTGCTGGCGGGCGGGGAGCTCGCCTCGGTCCTCGATGGGTACCGGCGCCGCGCCGGCCGCTGCGACCTCGACCCGGACGTGATCGCCTTCGTGCTGCTGCGCCGCAACCTGGAGGACCTGGTCGACTGGCTGCAGTCGGTCCTGGAGGGCGCGCGGCCCGAGGCGCAGCGCGAGGCGGATCTGGATGGCGTCCGGTGGTGCCAGGCCCGCTGGAGCGAGCTGGACGAGCGCGTCCGGGCCGTCCGCGCGATGCTGGCTCGCCGTCCGTGACGACCTCACGGGCTCGAGCGCGCCGATCAGGGGGTGGCGGCGCCGGAGGAGGCGCGGGGGATCAGGCGGGTGGCGAGCAGCACGCCCCGGGGCGGCGTCGAGCGGTCGTCGATGGTGCGCAGCAGCAGGCGGGTCATCTCGCGGGCCATCTCGTCGAGGGGCCAGCGCACGCTCGAGAGCGGCGGCTCGGCCGAGGCGGCCGCGGGCGAGTCGTCGAACCCGACCACGGCGACGTCGTCGGGAACGCGGCAGTCGGCCTCGCGCAGGGCGCGCATGGCGCCGAGGGCCATCTGGTCCGAGGCGGCGAAGACCGCGTCCAGGTCGGGGCGCCGCTCCAGCAGGGCGTGCATGGCGGCACGCCCGCTCTCCTGGGTGAAGTCCCCCGGCTCCTCCAGCGCCTGGTCCAGCAGGCCGGCGTCGCTCATCGCCTGGCGGTAGCCCGCCAGACGGTCCTGGCCGGCGACCATGTCCTGGGGGCCGGTGATGGTGGCGATCTCCCGCCGCCCGGCGGCGAGCAGGTGGCGGGTGGCGATCGCGCCGCCGCGAAGGTTGTCGACGTCGACGTAGGTGATCTCGACCGCGCCGAGCGGCCGGCCGCTCACCACCACCGGGACGCTCTGGCCGGCCAGGCGCGCCGGCAGGGGATCGGCGCCGTGCAGCGAGACGAACAGCACTCCGTCGACGAGGTGCCCACTGGCCAGGTGTCCCTCCAGCCGCTGCTCGTCCAGCTTCGACTGGGGGATGAACAGCACCAGCTGAAGGTCCGTGCCCGCCAGCTCCTGGTTGACGCCGCGGATCAGGCGCGAGAAGTGCGGGTCGCCGAACAGCCGGCTGGTCGGCTCGGGGATCACCAGACCGATCAGGTCGGTCCGGCGCGTCACCAGGCTGCGGGCCGCCCGGTTCGGGCTGTAGTTGAGGCGCCTGGCCGCGCGCTCGACGGCGGCGCGCGCCTCCTCGCTCACCCCGGGTGCACCGGTGATGGCGCGCGAGGCGGTCGAGCGTGAGACGCGGGCCAGCCTGGCCACGTCCTCGAGCCTGGCTTTGCCGTCGATCGGTGGGGTGCTCATGCATCTCCCCTTTGGGCAAGCGTTCTGGGAGCGCTCCCAAACCGGGCCATCAGGGACATGTATCACTTCACCGCTGGCAATGTCAACGCCGGCCAGAGAGGCCTCGTTCGGCGACGGTGGAGTTGAGCCGCCAGTTCTTGGGAGCGCTCCCAAAGCAGCGAGCGGAACGGTCCTCGCGGATCGAGGCCGGGTCCTCGGGGTGGCGTCAGGCGGTGGCGAGCCGCAGGCGCTCCAGGGCGGTGAGGTGGCCCTCGGACCAGGTCGGGAACTGGGCGACGCCGTCGAGCAGCACCTCGATGGGGATCTCGGCGCGCACCGCCATGGCGGCCTGGTGGATCCACTCGCTCGCGAGCGGCGCGACCGCCCAGGCGCCGAGCAGCACCCGCCGCGTCCGGTCGGCGATCAGGCCCAGCTCGCCCGCCGGCTCGCGCTCGTACGTCCACGGCCTGGTGATCTCGGCGGCCAGGTCGACGGTTGCCGTGGCCACGTCGTAGCCCTGCTCGCGCGCCTGCGCCTCGGTCAGGCCCACCGCGGCAAGCTCCGGATCGGTGAAGACCACCCGCGGCACGCCGCGGTAACTGGCCACTCGCGAGCCGCCGAGCAGGTTGCCGGCCACCACCCTTGCCTGGTACTTGGCGACGTGGGTGAACAGCGCCACGCCGGTCACGTCGCCGACCGCCCACAGCCCGTCGGCGACGCGGCAGCGCTCGTCGACCGCGACGCCGCGCCTGCCCGGCTGGACGCCGACGGTCTCCAGGCCCAGGCCGGCCGCGCGGGGCGTGCGGCCGGCGCCGACCACCACCCCGTCGGTGGCGATCCGCGAGCCGTCGTCCAGCTCCACCGAGCGTTCGCCGTCACGCACCGAGGCGCCCACCGCCCGCCGGCCGGCGCGCACCTGGACGCCGTCTCGCTCCAACGCCCGCAGCGCCAGCTCGCCGACGCGCGGGCCCTCGCGGTTGATGAGCCTGTCCGCCGACTGCACCAGGGTCACGCGGCAGCCGAAGCGCGCCAGGAACTGGCCCAGCTCCAGCCCGACGGGCCCACCGCCGAGCACCACCGCCCGCTCCGGGATCTCGCGGAGCTGGGTCGCCTCGCGGTTGGTCCACACCGTTTCCCGGTCAAGGCCCTCCAGCGCGGGCACCACCGGGTCGGAGCCCGTCGCCAGGACCACGTCCGCGGCGGTCAGCGTGCGGTCGCCGACCTCCACCCGGCCGGCGCCCGCCAGCCGGCCGCTGCCGCGCAGCACCTCGGCGCCCCGGTCCTGGTACTCCCTGACCTGCTTGGCGTCGTCGAGGTGGCGGGTCATCTCGTCGCGCCAGGCGGCCGTGGCCGGCCAGTCCAGGGCCGGCACGCCCACCCCCGCCGCCTTGGCGGCCTCGGCCCGCGTCTCCGGCGGGCGCAGCAGCGTCTTGGAGGGCACGCACGCCCAGTAGCCGCACTCGCCGCCGATCAGCTCCCGCTCGACCACGGCGACCCGCCTGCCGGCGTCCAGCAGCCTGGAGGCGACCACCTCGCCACCGGGCCCCATGCCGATCACGATCGCGTCGAAGCTGTCGGCCATCTGGCTCTCCTTGATCGAGGTCGTGCTCCCGGGTACCTCGCGGCGGCGCAGTGTACGCCTCGCCGGCGTGTAATCTTCGCCCCAAGCGGCCCCGAGGGAAGGAGCGCGCGTGGAGACCACGCCCGAGGGCGGCCGGGTCCCCTGGCCCTCTGGGCCCCGCCCACAGCCCTCCCGCCGCGGCTCGATCAGGACGACACGTCGCTGGAGCTGAAGCGTGCCCAGGCCAGGGCCGCGCACACGCCGGCCCAGGCCGCCTGGGTGGCGATGCCGAGCCACAGCTCCCCGCCGGGGACGGGGTCGCGCAGCAGGTCGCCGAAGGCCAGCCAGCGGTGCGTGAACAGGTAGGGGTGGATGACCCCGACCTGCGGGATCGAATCCAGCACCTGACTGACGATGCTGAGCGTCAGCGTGGCCGCCATCGCCCCCACCGGGACCTCGGTGAGCGTCGAAGCCAGCAGGCCGATCGCGGCGAGCCCGGCCATCGAGACGCCCACGTACAGGGCGACCAGCAGCGTCCGCAGCATCGCCTCCGAGAGCGCGATGGTGCTGCCCGACAGCAGCGTGACGCGACCGATCGGGAACAGCGCCGCGCCGGTGATCACCCCGGCGGCCGCCACGACCAGCACCGCCACCAGGCAGAACGCGATCACCGCCGTGTACTTGACCGCCAGCAGCCGCCCGCGGCGCACCGGCGCCACCAGCAGGTAGCGCAGGGTGCCGAGGTTGGCCTCCCCCGCGATCGAGTCGCCGGCCACCACCGACACCGCCATCGGCAGGAACAGCGGCAGCACCACCACCATGGCGGTCAGCGACAGGAACAGCCCGTTGCCCGCGATCCGATCGATGAACTGCGGGCCCTCGCCAGGGTTGGGCGAGCTCGACGACAGCTTGATCGCCGTGCCGATCAGCACCGGGACCAGCGCGAGCACGGCCAGCAGCACCAGGTTGCGCCGGCGCCGGAAGACCATGCCGAGCTCCGAGCGCAGGAGCCGCCCGACCGTCCGGCGCCCCGCCGTGGCCGGCGCCGGCGCCTCGGCCGCCGGGGCAGGGCGGTCCAGCGGCGGGCTACTCGTCGACATCGAACCCCTCCCCGGTCAGCGCCACGTAGGTCTCCTCCAGCGAGGGGCGCTGCACGCTCAGCCCGCGCACCGGTACGCCGGCCTCGACCAGCGCGACGGTGGCGCGCTCCGGCGCGACCCCGTTCAGGACCGCCTCGGCGCCCTGCCCGCTCGCCCCAGCGCCGTGGAGGCCGAGCCGCTCCAGCACGGCGGCGGCACGCTCCGCCTCGGGAGTCTCCACGCGCAGCCGCGGCTCCGCGCCGGCGCCCAGCTCCGCCAGCGTGCCGTGGGCGACCAGGTGGCCGCCGCGCATGATGCCCGCGTGGCTGCACACCTGCTCCACCTCGCTGAGCAGGTGCGACGACAGGAACACGGTGGCGCCCTCCTCGGCGAGCGAGCGCACCAGCGCGCGCACCTCCCTGGTGCCCTGCGGGTCCAGCCCGTTGGTC
>Ga0081455_10005535_pt1 | contig 13838 bp, 12 predicted proteins | sample TabmetS3T2R1_FD_70207 | JGI IMG/M metagenome (GOLD analysis project Ga0081455, IMG submission 70207) | Tabebuia heterophylla rhizosphere microbial communities from the University of Puerto Rico - S3T2R1 | ecosystem: Host-associated > Plants > Roots > Rhizosphere ... | reverse complement strand
TTCTTTCGCCCGAGCAACACGCGCATTTGCCAGATCCGATTCACATCGGACTACTTTCAACAGGCGTTGCTCCACTTCCATTCTTGCCAGTACGCCAATTTTATAGAGACGTTCCGCGCCTGCCGCGTTTTGTTTTGCCCGTGCCAATTGTTTTTCCAAACGTGCCATGTCGCCATTTGGCAACGGCTCGTCAGAAAGGTTTTGTTTCAATATCGGAGGCTCGACATCGAATGAATCGGGTTCCTCGGATTTGTTGTCCGTGGGTTGGTCCGCTGCCCAAACCGGCACCGTCAGAGCGAAAAGCGCGACCGGCAGGACGAAAATGCGGGCCATTTCATCAGTTTATCACGAATTCGTCGCACCGGCATAGGTCCATGTTCCGCTCTCCGCCGTCAGATCCCTTGCGCGATCTAGTTTTTCACTTCTTTAATCAAACCCGAAAGCCAAACAGGCGCTTCCACCTCCAGATGGCGCTTTAGAATGTCTCGAACGAAACAACGAAAATCTCCGCCACAATCTGTGCAAAATTTCTCCATGGTGTACGTGCCAAGCATGCGATAACTCTCGAACTGCGACTCGGAGAAAAACTGATCGCCCGTGCTCTCGTGCGGAAACGTTGGATTAGTCTTGAAATATTCGTAGATATCGCGCGGTTCGTCGCCGTAACAAGCCGGCTTGACGTATACGACGATGCCATCCGGAGCATCGGGACCGTCCACCGCCGAGTAGCGAATGCGCCCCACGGCGCAATTATGGCCAGGTGTTTTAAGGGTATCGATTGCGCTGCGAGGATAGATGGTCATTGTGCCGAACTCGATGGGGATTCCAAAATCGATACGGATTTTGCGCACCGCTTCGCCTAGATCGGCATAGGCACACTCGGGATCCTCACCGCCATCGCTCACCACAATGAAATGGCAGCGACGCAGCACCATTTCGTACAGTCCAAGATTTTCGAAATGGCCGCCGTCGGAGAGGTTCACATATTTGTAGTGATCGGTCGTATTTCCGATCGCTTCAGAAAATAGTGGTCCGACGGAATACCGAGGCCCCTTGCGGCGCCACGTCTTAGCGCCGGGCGATCCAGGATTACCCAGCCACCATCCGAGACGCACATTGAAAAGCGTCATCAAAAGGCCGAGCACCGGCGAAGAATGATAGCCCATATTCGGATTGGCCGCCGCGCCCGAGATAGCCATTGCGGTTCCGAGCGTAATCGATTCACCGTATTGGCCGGCTGGCCGATAGCCAACCTTGTAAGAACCGCAGTGTAGTCGGCTCATGGTAAAGGATTCAGCCTTTCGCTCCTGCCACGCCAACTGCTGGCCTCGGATCATATTCAGCGCGCCGTTGAGTATATGAAGAGGCTTTTCAGCAGCCAGGTCTCCGAGCTTAATATTGTCATCAGGGTCGAACCCTGTGAACAAATTGGGACTGCGCAGCGTGCGCGACGCGGCGAGATAGGCGCGAATCAGCCGGTTCCGATAGGTTGCGTGAAGTGAGAACTTGTTCGCATTAATGAAGAACCCGATCACGATTCCGAAAAGCAGCATGACGCCAGTGAGAAACGCGACAACAAAGAGCTGAACGCGCCAGGAATTCGGATCTGCGAGTTGATCTTGTTGTCCGCCTAAAAGCCACGCAGTCGCGTGTTGCGCCCAAGGCTGAGAACCAACGATTACCAAAATCCACGAAATTACGATTGAGAGAAGCACAAAGAAAACGACCGCCACCACCACAAGAATCCATTGAAAACCTGCTTTCTCACCAAACCTGCTGCTTAGCTTGGATCGGACAGCGAGCAATGCACTGACGAGGCCGGTCACTCCGCCAAAAGCCCCAAGGAGACCCTTTGCTGCCGGTGTCGTCTTGATATCTCCGAGGAAAACGCCGAGGCGGTTTGGCGTTGCGGAAATCGCCTGGGCGCCCCAAAGAACGACCGCGTTGATCGCCATCCATCCAAACATCGTGATGAGAATCCAAGCCGCCGATCGGCCCCACCATTCGCGATCTTCATCCTCTGTCATCCAGCTCGTTAGACCGGTGAAGAGAAAGTTGACGAGCAGCAGCACGGCCAGGATCAATGCAGGCGCGAAACAGACATACTTCACCGCGTTTTTCGCGGGCGCGGGCAATGGAAAACGATCGGGGAGTTTCTCATTTGTTTTCAGTTGTAGTGCATCGACATCCTTGTCACTCAGACGCGCGCGACCTTGAGGGGTTTCGATGACGTAAATCTTCTGAATTTGCGTGATGAGGACCTGGCTGCCCGCTGCCAACTTCATCTTTTGCCGGCTCCAGGGAATCGGAATGGCCTCACACTCATGCTCCAGGGGGTATTGAACCGGAGGCTTTTCGTCCGGTTTCAGTTTCAAGAGACCGAAATCGCTCTCAATGATACGTCCCTCCCGTCCTTCGGTCTCGATGGTATAACTCCGGTCGATTTGCGTAATGACGCCGTGAGTGTCTTTCGGGATCACGATTTTTTGTTTACTCCAGGGAATTGGAGTGGCCTCGCAATCGCGGCTTAATGTAAACTGGAGAGGAGGCTCCAAAAACATCCGGGTTGCAATGACCCAGAGAGAAACACCGGCAAATGCCGCAGCGAGCGCGATGATACCAAATCGCCAAAGCGAATTGAACACGCGGCGCTCCCTTTTTTGTTTGCGAAATGCAAGAACAACCGTCGCAAACAAACCGCCGGTTAAGTAGCTGGCAACGGTAAACGTTACGAATTTGAACAACCATGTCTTCGCCTCAAACGGTTCATTACCGTGAACGTTGCGGACCAACGCCCACCATTCAGCCAAAACAAGAGACGCGAGCATCAACGGTAATTGACGAAATTGCAGAAAGCGGCGTTGTGACAATCGCGCGTTGCCGGTGGAAGGGACATCGATAATTGCGTAAGCCATTGCCATGGCGATCAACGCAAACCCAAGTGCAGCCAGAATGTAGATCCAGACATCCCAGAAGTGCATTACCTGGTCCGCCAACTGGGTGTACCTCGTCATATCCATTTCCGGGCTCCAGGCGGGCCAGTTCGGCTGCAGGTTGACCGCGGCCAGATATAGCCTCGGGATCATCATTGCGGCGGCAAGCCATGAGATCAGTACCAGCCAATTGAGGAACATGTTGCGAATGAACGTGGTAATCAGGGTCCAAAAATCGACCGAGGTGAGGCCCGTTCGTGGTGCCAGGTAATTGCTGAATTCTCTGAGATGGCGGATCGGCTGCGGTTCGGGTTCAAGAGCCGAATCAGGCCTGCTCTTCAACTCGTCCGCGACACCGCGAACGCCGTTTGGATCATGCTTGATCCAGGCGCTGAGCCAGCTGCCAATGTATCCGCCGCCCGAGACCGTGGAAAGGTAATGAAATTTCTCGAGCAATCCGCAGCGTGCCAGGCCCTGCAAAATCCCCAATCCAAACGTGGCACTCCGGATGCCACCGCCTGAGATGCAGAGCGCCGCGCGTTTTTCCTTTAGTGCATGGATTGTGGCCCAAAGCGCCTGGAGGCGTGTTTTCGGTTCATTGGCGCTCGGATAACCTGGTGGGAGTTCTCCATGAAGAGCGACGAACTCGGCTTCTAAGACTTCGTGCAGTGGCAACGAAGAATCAGCCGATGAAGTTTCTTTCGCCATGGCGCGCAAACGGGGCCGTTTGCGCATCAGCGTTTAGCAAGACGCGGATCATCGGTCAATCTCGTTGAACCATGGATTACCGAACGACCTGTTACGCGACCACAGGATGATTCTCCCACTCCGCATAACCCGTCGGGACTCCGTCGTCGGTTCAAATGATACCGCTGGCGACTAGGAATAAATTCGCGATCTACTCGATCTCCGCAGTGATCTTACCGTTCACATCCTTTAGCGTCACTGTGTTAACGCCTGCCAGGTCTACCCTCTTAAAGGTTACGAAAAGTCCCTCGTCGTCCACCAGGTTGAAGTCCCAAAATTCTGACGTTGCGTCACTCTTGAAGCGCACGCGAATCTTTTCCCCGGCACGGAGCACTTTTCCGTCGCGAAGTAGATTTGCGTCCCAATCCTTGTTTCCGAAGTCGGTGATGTAGAGACCTTCAAAGCTCCGCCCGGTCTGGTTCACCAGCGTAAAATCCAGATCGGACGCGAACGCATTCGCGACGCTTAAAAGGAGGATGAAGAGAAACAAACGAAATTTCATAAGTGAGGGATTACCTCTTCTTCTTGTGAGAGGTGGTCTTTTTATAAATCGTGTTGCCGTATTGATCCTTCACCTTTGTAGTCTTAAACACTTTGTTGCCTTTGGTCTTCTTGCTTACTGATTCGTAGTAGCGCGGGTGCCGGTAAATCTTAGGCTGGTTGTAAAAAGGATCGAAGTCCGTTGGATAGGACCAGTCCTCCACATAAACGACCGGCTCGTCGGGGGCGAGCAAGACATCACCGAGTTCGGCGCAGCCCGTGACAAGAAAAGCCACGATCGCGATCAGTGGAAGGGAGCGAAAAATCACCGTCCTCGTTTATCAGACGCGTTTCGACGAGTCAAAGAAATCATGTTTTTTCCTCACGGCGGTAAAAACATATTCCCGGGTTTGAATTGGTTCAGTAAGCCATCAACAAGCAAGGCGTGGCATTTTACCTGAGAAGTCACGGAAATGTTTCTTTTGTTGGCCTTCAAAGAATTGGATTTTGAGCGTTATGAAAGCCATGCGTACCGAACAGAGCAGCCTTGGTCTAGTCGAGTCTTCTCCGACCAGGATTTTGGGGAACGCAAGCAGCAGAATGGAAATGTCCTCCACTCCTGCGCAGGACGTTTACGAGATCCGCCCTCGCAGTGGACGGGACGGCGTTGATCTAATTAGCGATCGCTTCAAGCGAGGACCAATCTGGTACGCCGGACCCGATGCGGTTCGAAACGCGGTCGCGTTCGCGAAGTACCGCTCTCGATCTCGTTCACGTTGGGCGATCATCCGGGTGTTCAACGAATTCGGTAAGGTGACCGAGACTCACGAACAATAGGCGGTTTCGAGAGAGTATTGGTGCGCCAGCAATCGCCGTGCGCTGTTGAAATTCAAGGAGACAGGTCTTTTCATTTAAAGTGATCTTCGTGCGGCCGTGCGAGTGGAAGTGTCACACCTCAATTCGCGTGTGTCGCTGAGTCGTTCCGCAAATCGAGGTCGCCATAGCGTCTCTTAAGCGCTTATTTTGGTTCCTTTTGCAGGTTCATGAGTACGGAGACGACACAGGCTGCCCCGCGCTTGGTACGCGTCCTCAAGCTCCGCGATCTTATCCTGTTCAATCTGGTGGCCGTTCTAGGTCTCAGGCATCTGGGGACGACAGCAAGATTCGGTCCCGGATCTTTGCTGATGTGGTTGCTCGCCGCCGTCTTTTTCTTCATCCCGCAGGGATTGGCCGTGATGGAGTTGTCATCGCGGTTCCCGAAAGAGGGGGGCATCTATTTCTGGACCAAACGCGCGTTGGGCGAAGGTCATGGGTTTTTGTGCGGCTGGTGCTACTGGGTCAACAACGTCCTCTATTACCCGAACCTGTTAATCTCGGCGGCGGTCATCGCGACTTTTATCTTCGAAAAAAGTGGAAGCGGGCTGAGCGATAGTTGGGGCTACGTACTGCCGATGACGCTCGGCACACTGTGGATCGCCGTCCTGATAAACATCGTCGGCCTGGGGACGGGCAAATGGTTGCAAAATGCCGGCGGTGTCGGCACCTACATTCCCGGGCTTATTCTGATTTTTTTCGGCGTTTATGGCGCCATCACCGGACCGCCGGCAAGTGAAATCAGTTTGGCCACTCTGAAGCCTGACCTGAACAACTTTCCGGCGTTAAACCTGCTGGCTTCGATCGCGTTCGCATTCGCTGGACTGGAGTTGGCCTCGACGATGGCTGACGAAGTTGAAAATCCACGACGCAATCTGCCTCGCTCGATCTTCATTTCCGCACCATTGATCGCCATTGTCTACATTCTCGGAACAGCAGCGGTGCTGTGGCGCCTGCCTAACAAGGATGTCAATGTAGTCTCAGGGTTCCTGCAGGCCATCAAGACCGGCGCCGATAACATGTCTCCATCGCTGGCCTGGATTGCTCCCTTGTGCGCGGCGCTTTACTCCATCGGTAATCTGGGCAGCGTGGGTGCCTGGCTCATCGGGCCTGCGCGCGTCGCATTCGTGATCGGACTGGACCGGTATTTCCCGAAAGCTTTTGGAGCCGTGCATCCGCGCTGGCACACGCCGTATGTCGCCATCCTGGTCCAGGCAACGCTGGCCACGGTATTTCTGCTACTTTCGATTCTCGGAAAAGGCACCAAGGTCGAGGATGTTTATCTGATCCTGCTCGACACTCAGATTCTAATTTATTTCATTCCGTACCTTTATTTATTCATCATCTTTTTGATTCATCGCCGACGTGGCGAGAGCTCCAGTGAGGTGGTCCTGGCGCCTGGCGGTTGGATTGGCGGGTGGCTCACCGGGTTGAGTGGTCTGATCGTCACTTTGTTTGCGATGATTATCGCCACCATTCCCCCGCCGGACATGGGAGACTCTCTGCTCTTTCGGTTAAAGGTCATTGGTGGGGCGCTTGGATTTGTTCTGGTCGGCGGATCAATCTATTGGTACGCTCGGTTGAAAAAGAAATAGAACGAAAAATCAGCAGGCTACTCCGTTTCGGAAGGTTGTAGTCACCCGGGTCCTGCAACTTCGACCGCGCTGCGTTCGGCGAAAGAAATAGCGGTCCAGTAGCCCTAAAGTCCAATAGGCGCCGCGCCTGCTCTTGATATCCTCACCGACCGATCTCAACGAACCCAATTTATGCGGTGGTTCGAAGTGCGGGGGCAAACTCAAAAACAAGGAAGCAAAGGTGAAAACAAAAATTACATTACGCTACCTGGCATTTGCTCTTTTGATTGCGGCATGCTCCCGGTCGGGTTCTACGACGGAAACGTCAACGCTCAAGCCATTTGATCAGGCTGCGCTGCAGAGCATGGTAGACAAAACCGCGAAGGAACTCCTGATCCCCGGTGTCTTGATTCTTTTGCGCAACCCCAAGGCGAGTTCACGGTCAGCTTCGGCTACAAGGTGCCCCCACTTGCGCCGTCCCCATCGCCTGGCAATTGAGCAAAGTCGATCGGAGATGTGAAGAATTGACAGCCTGTCGATCACGCCAACTTTGTTACACTGATTTTCTGGCAAATGCGCCCGTAGCTCAGCCGGACAGAGCAACGGATTTCTAATCCGTGGGTCGGGTGTTCGAGTCACCCCGGGCGCGTAGCAACTCTTAAACAGCCGGCCGATAGACGGGATGCTTCTAGCGACAAGGTTTCTGATCTTCAGCGTCGCTATGCTCTTTGCTCGTCTGTTTCCTTTTTCCGCGGAGTTTCCCCTGCGCGCCGAATGATTTGATTGAACCATCGACTGTCGCGGACTTCGAGTGGTTCGGTTTGTTTGTTTCAGATAGAGCAAAAATCTCGCGAAAAATCTCCGCCAAACGTTCCGCTCCTTCTCCTGGAACAGTCATCATTTTCCAGACGTCGCCGGCGCCAAATTTTGTCTGCTCTTGCCTTTTTTCTTTCAGGCTTTCCGTTCGCACATGCTTAAGCGCCCGCCTGATTGCCGTGACAATGCCCAAAGTAATGTCAAAGCGACCTGGCTTGCTGCGACTCGGCGCATCAGCTATTCGAATCACCCAGGCACGCTCCTACCAGATAAAAGGGATCAGGCGATACCGGACTTTTTGAGTGTAGGTGTTGTAGCCTATCAATCCACGCTTCAAGAATCGCTCCTCGAATACGCTTCGCACTGCCAGTACCCCGATGGGAACGATCGCCAGCAAAGCCGCAACATACGATTGCAGCCAAAGCGCCGAGCCTACGGCCATCGGAATAAACCCCGTATACATGGGATGTCGCACAACCGCGTAGATACCGGTATCGATGACTCGCTGATGTCGTTCCTCCTGCAGCCTGACGACTGGGACTGCAAATGGGTTGGATTTCATTGCAAGAGTCATGATCCACCACCCCGCTATATAGAGCGCAAGCCCCAAAACTGAAACTACATCGCCGGGTTTTGGTGTAAGATGGAATCGGAACACATCCAGCGAAATAAAGACGATTTGCCCGACATACGAGATCACCAGCAGGATTACGAGAACTCTATCCCAGCTCGGCTGTCCTTTCTGGATGATTCCCCTGGCCCGTTGAGAGAAGAGGTCAGCGTTATCGGGCAAAATGCTGAACACTGCCGCGGCCATCACGACCACGGTAACGGCCAGAAACACCCATGCTCGCCACCAGTGCAGGGTGCAGGCCGGCACAAAAAGCAGGACAGCGAAAAACGCGACATTGAAGACAATACCAGCAATGACCTTGGGAACCGACATCGTGCGCTTAGAAAGCGACCTATCGTCAGCTTTTAGAATGCTATGACAAAAGCTAGCGTCAACCGATCACTAATTACCCGCTAATCACTTCGCCGCGCGACGCTCGTGGTCCAACAACCATTTCTTGCGCCATAACCCGCCGCCGTACCCGCATAGCGTGCCGTCAGCGCGGATCACGCGGTGACATGGAATAACGATGCAGATCATGTTTGTGCCATTTGCCCGGCCGACAGCCCGGCGCGCGTTTTCGTCTCCCAAACGTTTCGCCATCCAGGAATACGAGCGTGTTTCGCCTACGGGAATTGATTGCAAAATTTTCCAGGCCTTCAGCTGAAATGGCGAACCAACTGGCGCCAGGGTAAGATCGAATTGGAGACTTTCACCCGAAAAATAGTCGGCCAACTGCGCACGGACGGCTTCCAGGATTGGATGCTGGCCCGGGACTACATTTGTTCGCAATCGCTTGCGTAAAAGCGATAATTCACGTTCCGTGGCGCGGCGGTCGATAAACTCGAGCAGCCGTAAACCCTCGTCATCTGCTACAGCGATCATCGCTCCGAGCGGTGTATCGATCCGTTCCGCGAGAAGCGGTGCGCTTGCTTTCGCATTCGAAGGTGGTTCGCCAAAAATTTTCGTAAACGCTTCTCGAAAACCGCTTTCAGATTCAAAACCACTCCCGTTTCGTGCTTCGTCAACACGGCTACCCTGTCGCACCTGGCCCAAGGCAAGACCCATCCGGCGCGCGCGATGATACGCTTGAAACGTCATTCCATAGTGGCGCTTGAATTGGCGTCGCGCAGTCGAAGGATCAATCGCCAGCGCAGCCAGTTCTTTGTCTGTGAGCCGTCCACCTGGAGCGCGGTCCACTTCTGCGCGTAGACGCTCAATCAATTTCGGCGCGTGCCCATTCGGATCCATAGGATGACAGCGCAAACAGGGCCGGTAACCGCGTTCCACCGCCTCGTTCGGTGTGGCAAAGAAATCGACATTCTCAGGTGCCGGCTTTTTTGCGGCGCAGGTCGGCCGGCAGAAGATTCCGGTCGTGCGCACTCCGACAAAAAAGATGCCTTCGAAACTCGAATCGCGGTCCAGCAATGCGCGATACATTGTTTGGGTCGGAGGAAGAAGGTCCATTGTTTTCATGCTACCAAGCTAAACGGTGGCGTGAATTGACGCATCGACGAAATTCGGGCAACGAATCTCCACTACCAATCCTCACGCCCGTCGAACTCGGAAAGTGAAACAGCCGCGAGTGATGCTGTGCGCATCCACGAATTCCGTTCTCGGATTTTGGAGCAACTTTTCGATGACTGCTTCCGGATCATCTTCATCCGCGATTTCGGCATCGATCATGTTGTAATTCGCATCGTAAGCGCGAAACACACGACCGTTGCGGAAATCGATCGGATATTCTCCGGTTGCGCTGTAACGTTCGCACTGCTCAGCATGAACAAAAATCGGCCCGGTTTCGAAATACGGATGACCGGACGGAATCGAAACATGGGGAAATAGAATGACTTGCTCACCCGGCTTCGCCCAACGGAGACAATGTCGACAGGGATAACCGGTTGGCGAATCCACTTTAACAACAGCGTGATCTTCGGCCCCTGACTTTGCTGCGTGCCGCGCCTTCTCAGCAAGTTCTGTCGGAAGTGGAACAATAAAAAAAGTCGAAGATTTCATGGACCGAAACTGAATCAGGTCCTGCGAATTGCGCACCGACGAATTTCGGGCAGCAAATTCTGGAGGTCAGCGAAGGATGGCTGACATCCTACGAGCCAGCGAATTCTCAGCGAGCCTGACCTTTCGGCAACGAACTGGGAAGGATCGGCACGCGGCGCAGGTTGATGCGCTTCGCCAGCCAATCGTAACGATCTTCTAACGCTTGTGGATCGTTCAGGTCGTGCCCCGTGTCGTAATAAAGTACCTTTTTTGGATCACTGGCGGCGGCAGCGTAATGCTCCATGGAAGTCTTATCGAAATATTGTTCGAAGTTGCCGAATTGAAGCAGAAGAGAAATCGGTGCCGCGTGGCCAACGAAATGAATTGCGTCAATGCCACCGGTGACCTGTGCGTATCGTTCAAACTGGCCCGAAGGCCGACTCTTTTTCAACTCAACTATACCGGGATCATTTCCTCGCAGAAAGATGTCCCCAACTTCTGCGACGCCTGCCATTAGCACCGACGTTTGCATGCGCTTATCGACGGCGGACAGAATTGAACCCCATTGCGCTCCGTAACTGTGTCCGACGTAAGCTAGCCGCTTGGGATCGACATCGGACCGGGCAAGGAGTAGATCGATTCCGCGACGAAGCTCCACAACGGTCTGAATCTCGATCTCACGATCCAATTCTGGTTTGTCGTAGTGGTTCGGGGTTTTGCGCCAGGGTTGTAGGCGGTCCCAGGGATAATCGGGAATAAGCGATACCGCGCCCGCTCGTGCGTAGAGCTTGGCTTCCGGAATAAATTCCGCGCGCGTGCCGTTTCCCCAATGGCCGAAAAGAATGGCGGCGAATGGGCCTTTACCCTTTGGAAGAATCAGGTATGCCGAGACCGGCCCACCCTTCGGACTGGTGTAGGTTATGTCGTGAAGACTCCCTCCGTCGAACTCTTCGATGATCTTATCTTGGATATCGAGCTGCGTCCTTGCGTCATAATCGAAAATCTGCACTGCGGACTGGTAATCTGTTGCGACGTCGCCAGTGCTCTGAGCAGGATTTGCAAACGATTCGACCACAGTCTTCGCGGTTTCGGCGATGACGCTCGCACGATCCTCGGCAGTCGCCGTCGATCCCACAGAATAAATGGCAAGCACAATTGGCGGACGGCCCGGAGGACGCAGAATGGCAATATCATTCGTCGCCCCATTCGCACCGCGCCCGGTTTTGTCGCCGACGCTCCAGTTTTTTGGAACTCCGGCACGTATCATTGACCCTCCAGTTTCATTGCGCTTCAACCAATCGTCCAGCTGACCACGCGATGTTTGTGATAACGTGTCGCCGAGTAACAGCTTCTGCATGTCCGCAGAAATCGCCGCAGGTGTCGTTGTATCGCGCTCGTCGCCAGGTATGGCGCTGTTTAATTCCGGCTCAATTCGGTCGAGACGTGTGACTCGGTCGCCGAGGGTACGCGCAAAATTCGTCAGACCAGCGGGCCCCCCAATGGCCTGCAGGAGGAGATTGCCAGCTGTGTTGTCGCTTTGTTCAATCGCGGCCGCGCACAACGCGCCCAGGGTCATCCCGCCCTCTTTGAGATGTTCTTTCGTCACCGGCGCATATTCCAGGATGTCCTTCGCGCCATACGGCACGAAACGTTCCAGTTTCTCTTTTCCCTCATCGACTCGCTTCAACACGGCCGCGGCTGCAAGAAATTTGAATGTGCTGCACATTGGGAATCTGTCGTCCTCCCGATAATCGAGGCGCTTGCCACTGGATGTATCCAGAGCGGCAACCCCGATCCGGCCGCCAGTACGGGTCTCTACCGCTGCAATCCGGGTTGGCAGATCATTTTCTGCAAATGCTGCGCTTCCTGCGAGGAAGGCTAAAACTACAAAACCTTTTACCATCGATGATATGCAGGATGACCTTCTTTCACCGCGACAAAAACTCCGCGGCAGAGGGCGCAGACTTTCCCGCCGGCTGTGAGGGTTCCTTCTATAGTTGCACGGTCATCTGTTAGTTCGACAACCTTCGCGGAAAGAAACACCGGATCATTTGTCGGTGTTGGCCGAAGTAATTTGATCGAATATTCCGCCGTAACAGTGCACGGCGGGTGATCCTCCTTTGCATTTTTCATCAAATGATAGGCCGCCGTCCAATTGCAGTGGCAATCGAGCAATGTGCCAATGACGCCGCCATTCAAAACCCCCTCAAACGCTTCGTATTTTTTCTCAGGTTTCCATTCCGCGACGACTTCGCCGTTCTTTGGAGAACTCCGGATATGTAATCCGTCCGGATTAGCCGGGCCACAACCCCAGCAGGCGTTATTCGGGGCGTACTTTTCCTGCAAAGACTTGTCACTCATTGTCGAGACTATTCAGGCGGACGTAATCTTTTGCCAACGCGTTGAGGACAACGCGTTCCACCTTCGAATTCGCGAGGTGGATCGGCTTCTCCGAAGACGATGCCAAGCCAATCGCCGAAGGCGCCGTATTCTTCCGTTTTGCGACTCAAGCCGTCGATTTACTCTCCGCGTATGCCGAGCCCGGATATGCACGTAATGCATGCCCAACGTAGAGTGAGCGTGGCCTGATCAGGCGATTGTGGTCGTGTTGCTCAGTCACATGCGCGCACCAGCCGGCTACCCGCGACGCAGCGAACAAAGGTGTGTTTAGCTCCGCGGGAAAACCGAGCATCCAGAATACAGGCGCTGCGTAGAGATCCACATTGGCGCAAAGCTGTTTCTCGCGATCCATCACTTCCTCGAGCTTTTCGCAAATTGGAACCCAGTTTTCTTTGCCGGTGCGCTTGCCCAGATCTCGCGCGATCTCCCGCATTACCGGCACGCGTGAGTCCCCTTTTTTGTAAACGCGATGACCGAACCCCATGATTTTGTCTTTGGTCCCCAATTTTTTCATTAACCAGGCTTCTGCGCGATCGGGTGTCCCGATCTCCTCGAGCATTTTCATCGATTCCTCATTGGCGCCGCCGTGCAGCGGGCCTTTGAGCGTGGCGACGGCTGAGGTGACTGCGGCGTAGATTCCGGCCAGGGTTGAGGCGGTCACACGCGCGGCAAATGTGGACGCGTTGAACTCGTGATCGGCGTAAAGATTGAAAATTGTGTCCAGCATTCGGATTTGCCAATCCTGCGGAACCTTGCCCTCCAATTTGTAAAAGAAGCTGCCGGCCTGAGTGAGGTCAGGCTTTTCTGGGATGGGCTGTTCTCCGTGTGAAATGCGCCAGCCATCAGTGATCAGCGTGGAGACGCGCGCGATCAGGCGGATTGATTTGCGGATGTTGGCGTCGTGGGAATTGTCGCCCAGGTCCTTGTCGAAGGCGCTCAGCATCGACACGCCGGTGCGTAACATATCCATCGGGTGAGTTTTGCTCGGAAGAAGCCGCAGCATTTCGGTCACCGGACCTGGCAGCGACCGTTCCGCGGCGATTTGCTGCGTGAACTCGACCAATTGTTTCCCGTTAGGTAGCTCTCCATTGAGCAGCAGGTAGGCAACTTCTTCAAAGCTCGCCTTTTTCGCCATTTCATGAATGTCGTAGCCGCGGTACATCAGGCCCGCATTGGGATCGACCCAGCAGATCGCCGTCTCCCCTGCAATCACGCCCGCTAGTCCCGGGCTGTATTCTGGTTTGTTTTCAGTAGGCATTGGTTTCTCTTTACTTGCGAATCACAATCGTTCAACTCACTGGACTTAACCAGTTAAAGATTCAAAATCCACCCTTCCAACTTTCCGCTGCAGGGTCATAATCGAGCAATTCGTAAAGCTGTTTCCGCGTTTGCATTTTCTCGATCCAC
>Ga0081455_10005534_pt1 | contig 13838 bp, 11 predicted proteins | sample TabmetS3T2R1_FD_70207 | JGI IMG/M metagenome (GOLD analysis project Ga0081455, IMG submission 70207) | Tabebuia heterophylla rhizosphere microbial communities from the University of Puerto Rico - S3T2R1 | ecosystem: Host-associated > Plants > Roots > Rhizosphere ... | reverse complement strand
CGCCCTCGGCGGGAACGCCCGCCTCTGGGCGCGGATCACGGCCGAGGGCGACCTCGTGGCCGGGCGAGGCGTGGTCGGCGTCGAGTTCGTGCTTAGCGCGTACCAGCTCACCTTCGATCGCGACGTGAGGGGCTGCATCCTCCTCGCCGCGAACAACGACCCGAGGCCCGCGGCGCTCGTCCGGCCGGGGCGCCCGGTCCCGCAGCCGCTCCCGGCAGACACGGTCGAGATCGGAGCGACCGACCTCGCCGACCCGCTCACGCCGGTGCGGCGGGCGCTGACGGTGCGGATGGTCTGCTGAGGGCCTTTCCAGGAGGGGCCGGCTTTGCCGGCCCTGCTGACGTTCAGAAGAACCTCGAAGGAGGGGGGCTCATGGGGGAACCATGGGTTCACTCACGGTCACGGAATCGTTCTCGAAATGCACGAGCGGCCCGGTTGAGCGGCTTCCGGAGAGGCACGGCCCGCGTCCCAGGGCATGTGTCCTGATACGGCAGCCCGTTCCGACGTCGGCCCGCCCAGAGCAGGTGCTGCGGCGCGCCGGCTGCCGTACTTTCATGGTCGCCTACCCCGAGGGCATGCCGGAGCCTGCGCCTGACTCAGCAGCTTCATCGTCGGCCTGGCTATCCGCTTTCGGCCGTCGTAATCTTGTGACGATCACCACGAAGCGAGGGGGCAGAGATGAAGACGGCATTCATCGCAGCCATCGTGTCGGCGGTCATCGCAGCGAGTGCGGCCACGGCCACAACGGCGGTCGTGATCACGAGCGCGCAGATCAAGAACGGCACGATTCAGACCGTGGACATCAGCGCCAAGGCGAAGCGGGCGCTGAAGGGAAACCGAGGTGCGCCTGGCCGTGCTGGTGCACCAGGTGTAGCCGGCCCAGCCGGAGCGGTAGGTCCGTCTGGAGCGCGCGGTCCATCTGGGCCAGGTATGACGGATCTGGAGTGGGTCGCGGGCAACGCAACCGGAGCTGGCGAAGTTGCCGCACAGGTCCAGTGCCCTGCCGGCAAGGTTGTCATCTCAGGGGGCGGTACAAGCGATACTGGACTCCTAGACGAGAGCAGGCTTGCCGCCCCACAGGGCTGGACGGTGCAAGCGTTTTCCGGCCCGGACACCCAGGTGGTGACCGTCCAAGCCCTATGTGTCAGGTTTGTCGCTGGTGGAGCGACAGCGGCCGCGTCCGCAAAGCGGTGATGCGCTGGAAGTCGGGCAGCAACACGACCTTGCTACCCGAACGGGTGATTCAGGAATCTCCCTGCAAATCCGAGGAATGCGGATGAGAGGACTTGAACCTCCACGAGCTTTCGCTCACACGGACCTGAACCGTGCGCGTCTACCAATTCCGCCACATCCGCGCGTGGAGGCGCCATTGTAGCCGGGGCCCAACGCCAACTTTCCCCGTCGCCAGACGTACCATTCCGTATCTGAGACGGCTGTTTCTCTTCGGGGTCTGCATGCTTGCGGCGCTGCCTGCGCTGGCTGCTGCGCGCCCATTGCAGACCGCCCCCGAGCCTCTCTCCGAGGTCGTCCTCGAGCTCCGGGAGCCCGGCGTGGCGAACGCCCTCGGCCATCAGCGCAGGCAGCTCGATCTCTACACGCGAACGAGCACCGAGAGCCTGGCGCGGATCGCCACGCAGCAGAAGCTCGTCGAGCAGCGCATCCACGCTGCAGTGCCCGACGCGAGGATCAGCTGGCGATACCGGGTCGTTCTCAACGCCCTCGCAGTCGTCGCTCCTCAACGCTCGGTCAAGCGGCTGGAACGCATTCCCGGCGTCCGTGAGGTCTACTCGAGCGTCCAGTTCGCGCCAAGCCTCGACCGGAGCGTTCCCGCCATCCACGCGCCGGCACTCTGGGGCCCAACTCTCGCCACGAGCGGACAAGGGATGAAGATCGCGATCATCGACGACGGCATCGACCAGCGCCATCCGTTCTTCGATCCGACCGGCTACACGATGCCGCCGGGCTTCCCCAAGGGGCAGACGGCTTACACCACGGCCAAGGTGATAGTTGCCCGATCGTTCCAGCCTCCGTCCCCGAAGGCGAGGTACTCGGACCTGCCCTTCGACCCGGAGAACTCCGAGCACGGCACTCATGTGGCCGGCATAGCGGCGGGCAACGCCGGCACGCAGGCGTCCGTCGGCGGCGGCAAGGTGACGCTCTCCGGCGTCGCGCCGAAGGCCTACCTCGGGAACTACCGCGTCATGACGGTGCCGACGATCTCCAACGTCGGGCTGGATGGGAATTCGCCGGAGATTGCCGCGGGCATCGAAGCGGCTGTGCGCGACGGGATGGACGTGATCAATCTCTCCCTCGGCGAGCCCGAGATCGCGCCGAGCCGCGACCTTGTCACCAGAGCGCTCAACGGGGCAGCCGCGGCCGGGGTCGTTCCGGTCGTCTCCGCGGGCAATGAGTTCCAGGCATTCGGCCGGGGAACGGTGAGCTCGCCGGCAAGCGCCGACCGCGCAATCGCAGTCGCGGCCTCGTCCGTGACCGGGCGACTGGCCGATTTTTCCTCGTCAGGCCCGACGCCCGTGTCGCTGAGGCTCAAGCCCGAAGTGACGGCGCCGGGGGTCGGCATCCTGTCGTCCGTTCCAGCCCGGCTGGGAACGTGGGACAGCTTTTCGGGGACGAGCATGGCCGCACCCCACGTCGCCGGGGGCGCAGCGTTGCTCGGCCAGCGCCATCCGACCTGGACAGTTGCCCAGACGAAGTCGGCGCTTGCATCGACCGCTCGGCCGGCGCAGGACGACGGCTCAGGCTCCAATGAGGCATCGGTGGCACGCGAGGGAGCAGGCTTCATCGACCTGGCCGAAGCCGACCAGCCGCTCATCTTCACCGCTCCGGCGACGGTCTCGATGGGCTACCTGCGCCCAGGCCGAATCGCCCGGCGCACCGTCACGGTCACCGACGCCGGCGGCGGTGCCGGCGAATGGAGCGTCTCCGTGAGACCGCAGGAGCCCACGCCCGGGATCACGGTCTCGGGCCCGGCGGCCCTCACCGTTCCCGGCACCCTTACGCTCACCGCATCCGCGGCCCGATCGGCGACGCAGCGTGATGTCGGCGGCTTCCTCGTGCTCACCCGGGCCGGGAAGACGAGACGGGTGCCCTTCTGGCTCCGGGTCACGACACCGCGATTGAGCCGCCAGCCCGCCCGCGTCCTGCGTCGCCCTGGGATCTACAACGGAAACACCCGTGGGCGGAAGGCGCTCGTCTCCCGGTACCGCTACCCGGAAGACCCGACCGGAGTGGGACTTCCACGCGTCCTCGCAGGACCGGAGCAGGTCTTCCGTGTCCGCCTCCGCGGACCGGCTGCAAATCTCGGCGTCGCGCTGCTCACTCCCTCCCACGTCCAGCCGCGCATCGTGCTGGGAGGAGACGAGAACCGGCAGGCCGGTACGACGGCGCTCCCGCTCAACGTCAATCCGTATCTGCCCACCTTGGGGGATCCGGTTCCAGTCTCGGGCGTCATCAGGCCGGCGGCCGGGGTCTACGCCGTCGTCTTCGACAGCCCGACGAGAGGCGGAGCTGGAAAGTTCCGCTTCCGCTTCTGGATCAACGACACCACTCCGCCGAGCGTGCGTCTTCGCACGTCGTCGGTTCGCCGCGGTGGACTACTCGTTGCCTCGGCCTCCGACCGCGGCGCGGGCGTCGATCCGCGCGCTGTCTTCGTCAAGATCGATAACGGGCCGCTGCTGGAAGCGTCCTACCAGGGCGGCCGCATCCGCGTGCCCATCGGCCCGCTGGCGCTCGGCCGCCACCGCGTGACGCTCCAGGTCTCGGACTACCAGGAGTGCAAGAACATGGAGAACGCGCTGCGGATACTGCCGAACACGACGGTCGTGTCGGCCGCCTTCACCGTTCGCTAGGTGTTTCGGTCGCGTTCCTTCGTGGTCGGTAGCTGAGCCAGATCGCGCTCGACGCTCGCGGCAAAGTCGTCGTCTTCTGGGTGCAGGACGCGGAGGTTCGACTTTCGACGTCGACGTGCCCGCTGACGGCGGCCTTCCAGGCCAAACCGTTCTGAGAGCCTCGGCCATTCGGCCGCCACGAGAACGGCGACCGCGCAGGCGAGCAATGCCAACCAAACCCAGCCCACGTGTGCATCTTAGCCTCCTCGCGCGGGCTTCCCGGCTATCCCGGAAGGATTGGGACGTCCCAGAGGACGATGATCACGATGTACGCCACTACAGCCAACACTCCGGCGGAAAGCAAAGCGACGCGTTTTGCGGGGCTGCTCTGCCGGACCTCCTCCGCCGCCTGCTCGACCCTGTCCACGATCCGTTCGAGCCAGCGCTCGGCCCAGGCGAACTCCAGTGCGAGCATGGCCAGGCCGAGGACGATGGCGGGGATCCCTGGCCCTGGGGTGACGAGCATGACGATTCCGGCAGCAAGAACGAGGAAGCCGAGCGCGGCGAAGCCGATCCGGTAGAGACGATGGCGCTGACGGTGGCGCTCCTGGCGCGCGCGGACGCGGTCCATGATCGGTGGACGCTTGCGCGGCTCGTCGACGACCGGCGGGCGGCTGCCCGTCTCCTGACCCACGTTGGACAGGTTATTGGCCCTAGCCGGCCCAGTGAGTCGCGCAGAAGGCGTCGCGTGCGGCGCTCCCGCCGGAAAGCGGGAGGTACGCCGTTCCGGCCCGGATCGCCCGCGCCTGCGTGGCGGCATAACTCTCGATCTCCTGCCCGACCAAATCGCGCGCCTGCGGCGTCGGCGCCGCGGCAAGGAGCTCCGCGTGCCTCCACGCCGACTCACGCCAGCTCACCACGGTCTGGAACAGCGCGAAGTCGTCAAAGGTCGTCGGCAGGTTGTTGTCGTCGATCGTAGGATCGAAGCGGCGGGCGATCTCGGCGATCAGGTCGTCGGTCACACGGTTGAGGATCTGGTTCACGCGATCGTGGTCGGGCTTTCGGCTGCTGCCGTCGGGTGTGACCATCCCGAGGCTGTACAAGACGAACGGCAGATCGCGCTGGACATGGGCGTTGATGCCAAGCAGCAGGTCTCCATATGAAGAAACGGCGCGATCTCTCGAGGCATCGAACGCGACCCGCCACGCCGGCGGAACGGCGGCGATCCGTCCGGCTCTCCAGGCGTCGTAGGCAGCGAAGTAGTAGTTCGCAAACACCACATCCTCGTGATTCACGAACGGCGTGTCGTCGAAGAACGTGGGCGATTCGATCGTCCGCCTGTACTCCTGGGTCACACGCAAGTAGGTGAGAGAGAAGATCGCGTCGTGGTCACAGGAAGATGCTAGGGGGGCGAACCGCTTGGTCATCTCGCGCACGGTCTTGTCCACACACTGCACTCGCCCGGCCACACAATCGTCCGAGCTCGTCGCGTCGTACGGGATGGAGAGACCGGGCAGAAGTGCGGTCCAACCCACGAACGGCGGATCCTCTGCAGCGGCCGCGGCCGGCCACGCGAGCGCAAGAACAAGGAGCGCCAGAGGCGCCAGCCGCGAGATAAGTCTGCGCCGCATCTCTTACATCCGGTCTTCCCCGATTGGGGCGAAACCCTAAACCTCGAGCGGCGATGGTTTGCAAACCGCCGATTGTGGAGAATTAGTATTCGCCGGCCTCGTCCGCGGAGAGGGAGTTCAAGTCTGTGGCAACGCCCGACCTCGTACGTACACGGGAGCGACTCGCAGGGGCCGGCGCCGCCATTGGAGTCCGAGCACCGTTCGAGGCCGTGGAGTCGGCGGTCGATGCACTCGGCCGCAAGCCGGGTCTCGTGCTGTTCTTCCCTTCCGGCCCGCTCGAGCCGCAGGAGGCAGCAGCTCAGGCCCAGGCTGCGGCAGGAAGTGCTCGTGTGGCCGGAATGACCGGGACCGGAACGATTACGCAAGGCGGTGCGATCGAGAGCGGCTGCTCGGCGGTCGCCTTCGACTCGTCTATTCCGGCCGGAGTGGGCACGAGCACCTTGTCCGACCCGCGCGCCGCCGGCCGAAGTGCCGCTGCCCAGGCGCTGTTCGGCGTCCGTCACGACGGAGCTCACGCTGTCCTCCTCCTCTTCGTGGACTCGGAATCAGGCGACCAGGCCGAGATCGTGGCCGGCGCCTACGAGATCGCGGGCGGTCGCATCCCGCTTGCAGGAGGCGCCGCGGGGGGATCGGTCAGAGCCCAGTTCGCAGACGGTGAGCCGTTCTCGGGGAGCGTGGTCGCCGTGGCTCTCGTGAGCCCCGCGCCGATCGGAGTCGGCATTTCGCACGGCTGTGTCCCACGCGGCGCGCCGTCGATCGTCACCCGTTCGCGCGACAACGTCGTGCTGCAGCTCGACGGCCGTCCGGCTGAGGCTGTCTACCTCGAGAAGCTCGGGATGGGCGACGTCCCGCTGAGTGACGCCGATTTCGAGGCGATCGCGATGGCGCATCCGCTTGCCCAACCAGATCTCCACGGCGATGTCCGCCCCAGGTACGTGCGCGGCCGCATGCCGGGCGGCGGTCTGGTCTGCGCGACGAGCATCGAGGCCAACGCTGCCGTGGACGTCTGCGAACAGAAGCCCGACGAGACCGTTCGGAGCGCCATCGCGGCCGTGGAAGGAGCGCAACGGGACCTGTCTGGCCCGGCCGAGGCTGTGCTCATCTTCGACTGCGCAGCAAGAAGCGCCTGGTTCGGCAATCCCCTCGCTTCGCGCGAAGTGGAGTCGATCATCTCCTCCTTCGGTGACCCACCGCCTGCATTCGCGGGCGCCTACACGCGCGGCGAGATCGGGCGCGTCCGCGGTGCGAAAGGAGACCGCAACTATAGCCTGGTCGTCGTTGCACTCGGCTCGACGCGCTGACGGCCGTCAAGAGCTCCTTCGGCGCTTCGTCGAGGCGGCTCGGCGGGCTCAGATCGTCACGATCGTCAACCTCGCCCAGTCGGAAGCCGAACTGGGGGAGCTCTTCACCGCGGAGCTCTGCGAGGCCTTCGAGGCAGAGGTCGCCTTCGTCATCGCCGAGGGTGGCGGTGGGAAGCCCCAAACCCTCGTCGGGGCGAACGGCCTGACGCCCGACCAACGTGCCGACTTGCTCGATGACGAGCTGTGTGCCCGCGACTTCAAAGCTGAGGAGCCGGAGCGGCACCAGGGCGATCTGCTCGGCATCGGAATCCGCGAGCTCGTGCTCGCACCGTTCGCGGGCGAGATCGCGCGCGGCGTCGTCGGGGTCGGACGTCTCTACGACGAGCGCTTCGACGACGGGGAAGTCGCCCTGCTCGAGGCCGTCGTCGAAAGCCTCAAACACGCGCTGGAACGGATTCGCCTCGGCGAGGAGCGCGACGTCCTCCTCGCGCGGGAGCGTGCTGCGCGGCGCGAGGCCGAGTCGACCGCCGAGAGGCTCGTTCGCCTACAGAGCATCACCACGGGGACGATCCTTTCTGAGCTGCCGCTCGAAGGCATGCTCCGCGAGCTCCTCGAGCGAATTCGCGAGATCCTCGCCGTCGACACGGCCGCCATCCTCCTCGCCGAGGATCCCAACGCCGGACTCGTCCTCCGCGCGGCGGCCGGCGCCGGCGCGCACACCGACGAGGCCGTCACGCTTGCACAACGTGAAGGACTCGCCCAACGGGTTCTCGACGAACACCGGGACATCGACCTCGGCGATGCACACATCGATGGGAATCGTCTGAGCGAGGACACGATCCGTTCGCTCATCGGCGTGCCGATGACTGTCGAGTGCAGAGTGGTCGGCGTCCTCTTGGCCGGCGCGCTCGTGCCTCGCGACTTCTCACGCGAAGACACCGGTCTGCTTCAGCTCGCCGCAGATCGGGCAGCGATCGCGATCGAGAACGCACGGCTCTACTGGGAGGCCGAGGAGCGCGGCCAAGCCGCCCGTGTGCTCGGTTACGTGGCCGACGGAGTCTTCCTGGTCGATGCACAGGGAGTGGTTCAGCTCTGGAACCCTGCCGCCGAGGCGATCACGGGCATCCCGGCCGATGCGGTGCTCGGGCGCTCCGTCGAGGAAGCAATCCCCGGCTGGGATGCGCTGGCGCAGGCAATCAACGTCGCGAGCGCTCCCGCCGCGTCCACCGCGCCTTCCACGACGCTCCCTGTCGAGATCGACGGTCGCGAGCTCTGGTTGTCGGTCGCCGGCGTCAGCTTCGCCGAGGGAACCGTCTATGCCTTTCGCGACCGCACGGATGAGCGGCGGCTGGAGGAGCTCAAGGAGGACTTCGTCGCCACTGTCTCCCACGAGCTGCGAACGCCGATTGCAGCCGTGTACGGCGCGGTGCAGACGCTCGAGCGCGAGGACGTCGACTTCACGAACGACCTGCGCCGCAGCCTTCTCTCAGTCATCTCCGACCAATCCGAGCGGCTTGCTCACGTCGTCAACGACATCCTCCTGACGAGCCAAGTCGAGTCCGGCCGACTGGTTCTCGCACGCGAGCGCGCGAACGTCCTGGACGTCGCGCGGAGAGTCATCGACGCCGCGCGGGCGCACGCTCCGAGTGAGCTCTCGCTCGAGCTGAAAGCACCGCCTGCCCTTCCCCCGCTCGCCACGGACACCGACAAGTTCCGCCAAGTCCTTTCGAACCTGGTGTCGAACGCGGTCAAGTACTCGCGAGGCGCCGGTTGCGTCGAGGTGCAGCTGGAGCCGCGTCGAGCTCGCCTGCGAATAGCCGTCCGAGACGATGGCGTGGGTATCCCACGCGCCGAGCAGCAACGGATCTTCGAGAAGTTCTACAGACTCCCTGACCGGGACCGCGCGATCGGCGGCACCGGCCTCGGCCTCTACATCTGCCGCGAGCTCGTTCGACGCATGGACGGCAGGATCTGGGTCGAATCGAATGAGGGAGTCGGTTCCACGTTTTTCGTGGAGCTCCCCGGGTTGGGCCCGAGCCCGCAACCCTCCGGTTAGCGCTGGTTCACTGGCCGCCGCGCGGTGTGAACATGAAATACGCGGTGAACCACACGTCCGGCACATTCGGCAGGGTGAAGTCGCACGCGGTCAGCTCTTGGCCGTTCGTGTGAGCTCCGAAGAATCCAGGCTGACGGAAGAACGCGACCGGATCACCCAATCGTTCAGGGTTGTCCCAGGCGTCGTAGCCGAACGTCGTGCCGATGCTCCCGGCTCGAATCGCCGGCGACTCCGACGAGACGACGTGGAACGACGGCGAGTGGCTCTGCAGGATTCCCGCTGCAACGACGCCAACGCCACCGCAGTCGAGGTCTACGAGGATTGCGTTCTCGTTCGTGTCGGGGTCGGGGGCGGCTGATGCCGACGACGCGAGCCCGATCGAAAGCAGCAGAGCGGCGCAGAGCACGATGCCGACCTTCGTATGCCGCATGGAAGTACCTCCGCGGTCGTTGACCGACCGAAGCTAGCACTGTTTGCGGGCAGCTCCAAGCAGGCGGCAGTGCGGATGGCTGACCATTCTTACCAGTCTCTTAAGCCGCCCGCGCACACTCGAAGCATGCTGCGAAGACAGCCGCTCCTCTCCGCGACGGCCGCGATCGCGCTCGCCGCAGCGGGCGCAGGAGTCGTCCTCGTGACGCACGGCGGCAGCACCCGGACAGGTACCACGGGCGGCAAGCCGGGAAAGGCACTACAGGCTTCCGGCAAGAAGACGTACGCGCAGCTCGTCGCCGCGAACTACAGGGTCCTGAACCCGCAGCAGTCCACCCGGTTGCTGCGGTATGCAGATGCCGCGTTCGCTTGCATGTCGCCGGACCTCGAGCTCGGCGAGCCGCGCACCTCGCCGACGAAGATCGTGATGACCTTGCCGCCCGGAACGAAGACGTCCGCGGTTCTTCGCAGCATGGGCAGGTGCGCGAAAAAGATCGGCGATCCGCCGTCGGACTCCTCGTTCCAGCTCCGCGGGAGCTCCGTGATCGTCTACCTGCCGAAGTACTGCATTCTCGACAAGAAGACGATCACCCGCGCGACCCCGTCGCATCAGTAGTCGCTCGCCGGCCTCTGCCTCACAGAGATTTTGCGGCGGGCTGGGCCCGCTCGTTGGGCGAGGTTTCACCTGCTCGAATGCCGCGAAACTGGTCGAGCGGGGGTGCTTAGGTGGTCCCGGCTGCCCTATCGTTGGTGCGGGGCCTGGATAGAGAGAGGGATGATGCCGATCGACGTACTGGTAGTCGCGCTGGTGGGAGGCACTGTGTTCCTTCTCGCCGTTTTGCGCGACATCCGTCGATCGGTCGAGACGGATGGTTCACGCCCGGTCGCGACCGATTCCGCCCTCGAGGCCGAGCAGAAGCGACTGGCCGACCTGAAGGCGGAGCTGGCCGCGGCCGAGACGAGAACCGCAAAGCGCGAACGGCAGATCTCGGTGAAGCTCCGCGAGTTGACGGCGGCGGAGCGCGAGCGCGCCGAGGCGGCCACGGAGCTCGCCAAGCAGAAGGCGGCCCTGGCGTGGCGTGAGCGCAACCTGGAACGGTCGCAGGCCGACGCGGAGAGGAGCGCCGCGGAGGCGACGGCGCGGATCGAGGCGCGCGAGGCGGATTTCGCGACCCAGGAGGCCGACCTACAGCAGCAGGAGGGCGAGCTGGCGGACCGACACCGGTTGGTCGCCGAGCACGAGCGCGAGTTGGTCAGGGCCAGAGCCCGTGTCAGGGCGCGTAAGCAAGGCCTCGGCGCGGCCGAGGCCGACCTGGAGGCGAGGACGGACCGGGTCGCCGCTGATCACGAGCGGCTCGCGAAAAAGCGTTCGGGTGCCGGCGAGGAAGTCGCGACGCTGGGAACGCTGCGGACCGCTCTGTCGGCCGAGGAAAGCGACCTCGCCCAGCACGCCGGCCAGCCGCAGACGCAGCTGGATCGGCTCATGTCCGACTGGTGGGAGAAGCAGCTCGGCCGCCCGCTCTCGGCGAAGAAGTCCGCGGGCGCGCCTACCGCCACGACAGCGCCGTAAGAGTCGCGCTTCCTGATCCGGCGGTCCCCACGCCGGAGCTTCGCGATCCTCATGAGCAAGCTCGCTTCCCGAGAGTCGCTTGCTCTCGATTTAGGGCTGAAACAGCTTCCAATGCCCCTCGGAGACAACGTCAACGGTGCCATCCGCAACCTTGATAGCTGTCTCGTCGTCGATCGCATACGCGGGATTCGATAGACCTGCGGCCCACCGTTCAGCCTCGGCCATCGTGTTCCACGGCAGATCCGGGCTCTCGACGTGGGGGAAGATCGAGAAGTCGACTACGCCGAGCGTGGCGTCGCCGGCCGGCGCATGCCAGTTGACGAAGTCCGCGCCGATCCGAGGGGTCATCACCATGCTTCCGGCGCTCACGCCCACCCAGACCGTGTCGCGGAGCGACGGCAGGAGGTTTGCCAGGCCGGAGATTCGCATCCAGTGACAGAGGTACGCGGCGTCGCCACCATCGACGAGCAAGACGTCCGTCTCGCGGAGCACGGGAACCCAGCGCTCCTCGTCGAGGCTCGGAAGCGCCGTGAGCTCCAAAACTCCGAGCGACTTCCAGCCGAGGCCGACCATGGGCGAGCCTGGTTCCTGTCCGCTGATGAACCGCCACGCCTGGCGCGGCCCTGCCATCGGGTGCCCGTACAGCCCCGTGGGAATGCATAGGGCAGCGGAATCAGCGATCGGCTTCCCGAGCAGTTCGACGAGCGCCTCGTGGATGCTCGCGTTCTTGATGCCGGCGGAAGTAAGAAGAAGTTTCATGCTGTCTCCCCGTCATGGTTTGGACTCCAGGCTGACTCAGAGACTCAGCGATCGCGCAGGAATCATCGACGGAACTGGAAGGGGCGAAGTGTGAGTGCTGATTCGGGCCGTTTCGTCAGGCGTCCGACATAGAGTGAGAACCCGGAAGTCCTTACGCGAGCCGAGCTTCCCCGATCTCGCGTCCCCGGCGCACATAGCCTGAGACGAGCCGAATCAGGAAAAGGCCAAACCTCGGGTTCTCGTAGTAGAGCTCGAGGACCTTGTCGCCGGTGATCGTCGCAAGGCGGCAGTCGTCCGCGCAGACCGCTGTCACCGTGCGTACGTGCTGAGGGGCGAAGAGCCCGATCTCGCCGAAAACGTCCCCCGGCGAGAGGCGCTTCCGAAGCTCGGGAAAATCGACGTGACCGCTATGAATCACATACAGCTTGTCGGGCGCGTCGCCAGCTCTGAACAGCACGTCGCCCTCGGGATGACCCTCACCCTTCATGTACGGGACGAGCGCGTCGAGCGCGTCCGCGTCGCTGGCGCCTCGCACCGCCGCGATGAGCCTCCGGAGCTCGCGTAGGCGGAGAACGTTGAGCGGGAGCAGGCAGGAATGGAGAACCAGGATCGGGTAGAGCCTCCCGAAGACGCCGTAGTGCAGGCCGAGAAGGGCGTAGGTGATGAAGGCGAGGTTGCTCGCGATCGCAACGATCCGCAGCGGGATCATCGTCTTCATGAAGAACGTGCAGAAGACGAGAGTCGAAGCGACCCAAGCGGCAACGACGATCCACATTTCGCACCTCGAGGAAGAAGGCCAGACGTTCGGGATTGTGACGGCTTCGCTTTCGGCCCAGGATTTGTCGGCGAAGCGACCAGCGCTCACCCGGCAGCGGGCGCCGGCGTTCCGTCGGCCTGCTCGAGCCTGATGGTGAACGTCATTCCGGCTCCCTTGCGCTGTCAGCTGGGAACCGGACGCCGAACTCGACCTGATCCGACTTCATGAGTGTTGCCTCGCCCGACAATATGTCGAGGCAGCACCGGGATAAAACCATCTCGCAGAAACGGCGCACTCGCACACATCGTTTGGGTTAGCTATGCGGTTTCCGCATGGCTAGAAAGGCCGAAACTCCCCGGGTTGGACTCGAACCAACAACCCTCCGGTTAACAGCCGGATGCTCTGCCAATTGAGCTACCGGGGAACGCGGTAGCGGCCGGGGCATGATAGCGACGTTCCGGCTCAGGCTAAGGCGGCGACGGCCTCCCTGATCTCGAGGAGTTTCTGCTGCAGTTCGGCGGTTTCTTCGAGGTCGGCGCTCGCAAGCTGTCGCCGCAGGTGACGTTCACGCAGGCGCAGGATGAGCTCCTTGGCCGTCGTCTCGTCGATCGCCTCCGTGGCAGCCACGGCATCGAGCTCGGCCAGAGCTCCGCCCCGCTCGCCGCCAAGGAGCGCCGCACGGAGCCGGCGGTACTCGTCGTTGTCGAAGTGCTCAGGCGAGAGCTTCTCCAGGCTCCCGAGCAGCTCCGGAAAGGCGAAGCACGCCGCGAGCACGTCGCGCTCGAGCCTGTCGCCCGCCTCGAGCATGCGTCGGGAGACGGCGCCTGAGCTCGTCGCCGAGGCTCGAGCTTGCAGCTGCACGGTCATCCCGAGCCGGTCGCTGACGTACCGCCAGGCGTGGTGGCGCTCCGGTGAGTCTGGAATCCCGTTGAGGAACCGCTGCGCCCACGCGTGATAGCTCTGTCGATCCGGCGTGCGCTCATCTTCGAGCCCAACCCGGTACATGACGTAGCTCTCGGCGCCGGGAAGGCGCTCCTCGAATCGCTCCGGCTCGTCGGCGGGATCGGTCCCGGCCGGCATCGTCACGACTCGGACCTCGAAGCCACGTTTGTCGGCGAGCTCCATCCCGCGGAGGGTCGCGTCCTCGCCGGCGGCGTCGGCGTCGAAGCAGAGGTAGAGCCGCCGTGTCAGCCGCTGAAGCTCTTTCAGCTGCTGCTCGGTGAGGGCTGTACCCATCGACGCGACCACGGGCTCGAGGCCGGCATGACGGAGCGCGATCACGTCCGTGTTGCCCTCGACGACGACCGCACGTTCCTGCTTGGCGATCGCGGGACGCGCGAGGTGGAGCCCGTAGAGAATCGCCGACTTGTGGAAGAGCTCGCCCTCCGGGGAGTTCACGTACTTGCCACGCAGGGGATCGTCCTCACGCAGCTTCCGTGCCTGGAACCCCACGATTCGGCCGCGTGCATCCGCGAGCGGGAACATCAGCC
>Ga0081455_10005533_pt1 | contig 13838 bp, 12 predicted proteins | sample TabmetS3T2R1_FD_70207 | JGI IMG/M metagenome (GOLD analysis project Ga0081455, IMG submission 70207) | Tabebuia heterophylla rhizosphere microbial communities from the University of Puerto Rico - S3T2R1 | ecosystem: Host-associated > Plants > Roots > Rhizosphere ... | reverse complement strand
TTGGTCCTCTCAAGCTTGGTACTCTTCTGTCGTACATTGCTACAAATCCCCAACCTAATGGAAGGGCAACAAAGTGGCTGTATAACCACCAGTGAGCAGGAGTGAATGCACTGTCTCTAATTGATGTTTGATGCAAAGATCCATCAACGAAGTTGTCTACCTCGACTGATGCTGCGATTGAACCCAACAAAATAACCATTATGTAAATCTTCTTTAGTCTCTGGATTTCCACTTCTTTTGGTATTAGTGCTGGTATTTGGGCCATTGCTCAATCGTTGTTTCGATTATCTCATATATTAATTGAGCGTACCTTTTAGTTGGATCTTCTTCCAATTCCTTGTTGGATTCTTCAAATCTGTGCAAAGATCCAGATAGTTTCAGACCATTCTATATAATATTCGCTCCCCGAGCAATGCTTAGCACTATTGCTTCGCTGGTTTGCTCGGCATAGTAAGGGCAGGCTTCGAAGGTAGCAAAATATATATCTTTGTATGTTTAGGGATTTGTAGATACTATATATGGTAAAGAGCAAGATGTTGATAGTGACGACTCTTGCAGCGGTGACACTTCTTTCTGCAATTGCTGCCTACATGCCAATTATCCCCGAGGCGGATGCACATGGTGTTCAGGCACAACTTCAAAGTAGATTCGTAAGAATCGAAGATGAAACATGGTCCGCTCAGACAATAAACACAGGGGACGAATTAACGGTGACAGGTACACTACAGAGCCTAGTAAACAGACCCCTCAGAGCATGGTTATCTGTATTTAGCGAATCTACTAATGCTGGCAACAGATGGGAGTTCATGTCAAGAGATCCACCAGGTAATGTGTTCGAAATACCCCCACAAGCAACTGTGCCTTATGAGCTGACTGTAAGAGCACTCGAGCCCGGAATATATCATATGCATACCCAACTTAACATAGCAAGTGTAGGTCCAGGTTTAGGACCAGGTCAAACAGTCCAGGTATCAGGTGAAGCAATACTAAAGCCTGTCCCTTGGGGTAACGTTATGTATCAGGTAATCCTTATCGGTGCCGGACTTGGAGTAACTTTTGCTACAAGGCCGTGGCAAGTCATATAAGGATATAAAGAAAGAAGAAAAGAACTATCCAACCGTCAAAGCAAAGCAAATCTCTACTCTTTTTTTATTTGTTCTCCAATCCTCTACTTCTATATAGTACCCGAACTGATCAAATCCAATCAGCCAAGCGCTAGGAATGATTTGTGGTACCACTGAGTTCTCTGGAGAAGGATTCATAGCTATTCATAAAAAACTAAAAAAGTTAGAAAAAAATAAACAAAGGAAGCGTTAAAGGTTGGTACGGGTTGTGTCTACCTACCAATGGTGTTTTTCGTCTGGAATTAGACCTATTTGCTCCCGTTCGAAATACCTTTCCAATTCTTGAGTCCATTTCTCTTTTGCAGAACCGCCACCAAGCCCCTTTCTTCTCAGCCAATATGCTATGACGCTAAGAAGAAACACTGCGAACAGCATAGTTCCGAAAATATATACCATGACGTCGTAGAACAAAGGGTCGTAGGCGGGACCAATCTGTGCTATAAGATTTTTGAACGGCGTTATTACCATTGCCACAGCTCCTAGAATAGCATCCATTATTATATTACGTCAGACTAAATCTATGATATATACATTTTGGTTGTTATGAGTTTTCAATCTCACAAGCTAAATCATGGCATGCCTTGAATCAGAACGGTCACATAGAATCGGGAAACGGAAGAATTCCATTAAAGGTGAGTGATCACAAATTATCAAGCCCTTTAGTACAAATCGAATATGCAGCTCTCTATGCAATATTAGAATGTTAACCTTGGACAAGTAATAAATAAAAAACAAAAAAGTGGTGAAGTATTTGACTAGGCTGTTGCTTTTCTAGTAGTTCTACTCCTGTAAAAGAATGCTCCCGCCACTGCTCCAAATATAGCTACCATGATAATGATGAAGATTACAGTATCGCTAATATTAGTTCCTAACATAGGTGTTCCCGACCCATAAGCTCCGGCCTGCTTCGCGTTAGATATTTTTTCTTTTGCTAAATTTAATTGCTCTTCGATGCTGCCAGGGGTAGTGTCGCCAGCTGATCCGTACTGTGCTGAAGCAAATTGCAGCACTGTTGGTAGTATAAGTGAAGAGCCTGCTAAAATGACTAATGTCGACAGAGCCATCCTACTTGGCTTTTCCATACTGATCATTCTTCCCGGATTCGATTATTTAACTTTTGTGTAATTTAATTCTGAGCTCAACAGGATTTAAGATATATATCTAGTTCCCATTATAAAGAAAAAGAAATGGCAAGAATTCACGCTCACACACGCGGAAAATCACATTCAACTCGACCTGCATCTCCCAGTCCTCCAACGTGGTTAACCATGACACCTGGTGAGGTTTCCTCCCTAGTAATATCACTATCAAAGGAGGGATTATCTCCAAGTGAGATCGGTCTTAATCTCAGGGACCACCACGCAATACCTCTGGTCAAACCTATCACTGGTAAGACAATTACTCAATTGCTTTCAGAGGGGGAGGTGAAAAAAGAGCTCCCCGAGGACTTGGGAAATCTTGTGGAAAAAGCAATCGGGCTCCAAAAACACATAAAAAATCACAATACCGATCATAGGAATGTCCGTTCATTGGAACTGATAGAAGCAAAGATCCACAGACTTTCTAAGTATTATAAGCGAAGCGGAAGGCTCGCTAAAAACTGGAAATACTCTGCCATGATTGCTCAGCTGGAATAAGATAACATGGGAAGGCAGGACCTTTACCAGCCTCTAAAACTCATCTCTGAAAGAATTAGTACCGTAATTGAGACAGGAAACGAAATCTCGGTTGTTACGTGCCTTGACCCAGACGGAATCGCTTCGGGTAGTATTGCCTTAATGACCCTTTCACGAATGGGTGCTAGATGTGTACTTAGAATAGTACCATCTCTTGATTTGGAAGTGATTCAGGAAATAAAGTCTGAAGGGCGTGATTTCTATATGATCCTCGGACTCGGGAGCAAAATGGTTGACGTTTTGTTTCGCCTGTTTGGTGAAAATTGGGTAGTAATTGATCACGGGGAACTTGCAGAAGATAGTGAAGATAGTACGCATCGAGACTACGACAGTCAAATAATCAATGCGTGGAAATGCGGTCTTGACGGTGAGAGAGAGATTTCTGCAGGTGGCCTATGCTATACCCTTGCAACAATGTTAGATAAGAGAAATCAGGACCTATCTGCACTGGCAGTGATCGCTGCATTAGGAGATAGACAAGATTCTGGAGAAAAGAGAGCGCTAGTAGGAATGAATCATGAGATCTTGAAGAAGGCACAGTCACTTCACTTAGTTGAAGTTGAACTGGATCTCTTGATTAATGCTCGTGAGATGGTTCCTTTGCATGAATCACTTGCACTGACTTCGTATCCATATATCCATGGACTCACTTGGAATGAACAGAATGCATACTCAATAATCGAGAATACGGGAATAAAGATGAAAGATAATGGCGCATGGCGGGTACTTTCAGATTTTACGCCTGAGGAGAAGAACATTGTCCGTGATGCAATTGCGAAATACATAATTACAACAACTAATACCAAATCTGCAGAAATAGCAGATAATCTTCTAGGATACAATTACAGGCTTTCTAGGGAAGATGCTCGAAGCATCTTAAAAGATGCGCGAGAATTTGGTACACTACTTGAAGCATGCGGACTGCTCGATAAGGCAGGAATAGGGGTTGCATTATGCATTGGAGACCGAAGCAAGGCATTAACAGAAGCTGAACAATTGATCGAAAATTATTCTTCAACTTTGAAAAAATGTATTTCTGCAATTTTCAATGATAAATGGCGATATCTTGATGATGGTAAATATACTGTCTTTGTAAATGGTGAAGGTCTTATATCAGAAGGTATACTTGAAACAGTGTCAACTATCCTATCTGGATCACCATCACTATTCGGACGGCTCCTTTTCATAAGAACCCTAAATCAAGAAGATAGAGGAAATAGCTATACCTTTTCCGCTCGAAAATGTGTGGGTAGCACATCTCAGTTAAATGTGGGTGCTTTGATTAACGATTGTTCAAAAGCAGTAGGAGGAAGTGGAGGGGGAAATGACAACAATGCTGTATGTAGCATCCCGTCATCTAAATTGGATATCTTTATGTCCAATGCTAGGAGTGTAATTGCAAATAGTAAGGTTGCGGAATCCTCTACCAAAACCAGTTGAGGTTAAGGTACGCATTGAGATAATGCTTTCAGGTAAATCTGAGCTGCGGGCAATCATGAGTGCTTTAGTACCTGACAATGTTAACTTTCCAAAAGGGTTGTCCATGAAAATGTCTTCACGAGATAATATTCTAGTACTCGAATTTCTTAGTAAAGCTGGCATTAACACACTCTTGAATACGGTAGACGAAGTATTGGAGCACATGTCAATTGCAAGGAAAGTGATAGACAATGCTTGATTCAAAGTTACTGAGAGAGAATCCGAATATTATTGAAAGTATGCTAAATAAACGTGGTGTGAATTTTCCGCTGGACAAACTTATTAGCTTGGACAAGAAGCGTCGTCAACTGATTGTTGAGCTGCAAGATTCTAAACATAGGAAAAATGTACTAGCCCAATCAATAGCCCAAAAGAAAAAAGGTTCAAAAAATATCGACCGTATAGATAATGAAATAAATGAAATGAAGAATCTAGCCGTCAAAATCTCAGATCTGGAAAAAGAACAAAATGAAACTCAAGAAAAGTATCAAGACCTCATGATGTCTATTCCCAACATCCTGCACGACTCTGTGCCTGTGGGAAGAAGCGAAAATGAAAACGTTGTTATCCGGGAGTACGGGGATAGGAAGACCAGAACGATTGTGGCCCCAAGGGACCATATTGATATTTCTACATCACTTGATTTAATAGATCTTGAAAGGGCTGCAAAAATTTCGGGTGCGAGATTCTATTTCCTAAAAAATCAGCTCGTGAAATTGAATCAGGCTCTCTTGAATTTCGGATTAGATTATTTGTTAGAGAGTGGTTACACCCTCACGCAGCCACCCTTTATGATCAGAAGAGAAGCAATGGAAGGTGCACTGATTTTAGGAGACTTTGAACAGGTGATCTACAAGATCGATGGAGAGGATCTCTACCTAGTAGGAACTTCTGAACACGCGGTTGTTTCAATGCACATGGATGAGATCTTGGAGGGTAAGAACCTACCGCTGAGATATTCCTGCATAAGTCCTTGTTTTCGAAGAGAAGCAGGTGCACATGGCAGGGATATGAAGGGGATCTTCAGAGTCCATCAGTTCGAAAAAGTAGAGCAAGTGGTATTTTCTCGTCCAGAAGATTCTTGGAAGGAACATGAGAAAATGCTACAGTTGACTGAGAAATTCTATGAAAAACTAGGTCTTCCTTTTCGAACTACTTTATTGTGTTCGGCAGACGTCGGTAAGGTTTCAGCCAAGACTTATGATATAGAAGCTTGGTTTCCAGGACAAAACAACTATCGAGAGTTGGTATCCTGCTCTAATTGTTTGGATTACCAGGCGCGCAGACTCAGGACAAGGTTTAAAGACAATGTCAATGACGAATCAAGATTCGTTCATACTTTGAACAGTACGCTAGTAGCGACTGAGAGAACCATGGTTTCTATAATCGAAAACTACCAAACCGATGGTGGATCTGTAGAAATACCTCAGGCGTTACAAAAATATATGTGTGATATGCGGGAATTAAAATTATCAAGCTAAAATAGATCATGGAACACTAAATGAACAGACAGACTAGTTAAAACCAAAACCGATAATTTCGAGTTCCGCAGATTCTGCAATATATTTGACAGATGGCTGACTCGTACTGCATTAAGAAAATTAATAAGCAGATACGCAAGTCTTGTCTTTAGTTTCGATTAATGAACAAGAAACCAAGACTCCTGGATCCAAGGATTAGGCCTCTACTCGAACATTTGGGATACTCTTCTCTATATCCTCCTCAAGAGCAGGCATTATCTAAAGGGCTTTTGGATGGAAGAAATTTGTTAATCACTACTCCGACTGCAAGCGGAAAGACATTGGTAGCCCTGATTGCAGCGATGAATATCGTGCTGAAAGGGTTGAGGGTCATCTATCTTACCCCCCTTCGTGCCCTAGCTACAGAAAAATTTCAAGACTTTCGCATTATGGAGGACTTGAATCTTTTCGATAGGGCTATCAAGGTAAAGGTCGCAGGTAGTGACTATAGTTCAGCTGGGGGAGAATTGGCGAGGGCTGATGTCATTGTATTAACAAACGAAAAAATGGATTCCCTGATGCGGCATCGATGTGAGTGGATCCATGAGGTCGGTCTTTTTGTGGCAGATGAAATCCATTTGATAGGAGAACGCGAAAGAGGACCGACTCTTGAAATGATATTAACCAAGATACGCAAGATGTATTCCCAAGCACAAGTTTTAGCTCTGAGCGCAACCGTAAATAACTCCGAAGAAATAGCAAAATGGCTTGGTTGTGAGCTCATAGAAAGTAATTGGAGACCTACAAAATTAGTTGAAGGAGTATATGATCAAGGTTCACTTCGTATGAATGAAGGTAAAGGGTCAGGAATAAAAAAAGTTACCAAGTACGCTGGAACCCCCACTAATGCTGCAATTGATCTCGCGGTAAAGTGTATCGAGGATGGTGGCCAGGTGATGATTTTTGGTGAAACTCGAAAGCGTGCGATTTCGTTGGCACAAAAGGCTGCGTCCCCCATCTTCAGTAAGCTCGACAAACTAGAAAGAAAATCAGCTGCCGATGCAGCTTTTCAGATTTCCGAGAAAGGAGAAGATACTGAAATTACAATGGTTCTGTCAGAATTAGTATCGAAGGGGGTTGGTTTTCATCACGCCGGTTTGGGAGCTGTAACGAGGAATTTAGTTGAAACTTCGTTTAAGAGAGGCGTAATCAAATTACTAACTGCAACCCCAACCTTGGCAGCTGGCGTTAATCTCCCTGCTAGACGGGTAATTCTTGCTAGCGTTTTTAGGTACGACGCGGAATACGGGGGGAATATGCCTATTAGCGTCTTGGAATATAAGCAGATTTGTGGTCGCGCAGGAAGACCAAAATATGATACCATTGGTGAAGCAATAATCATTTCTGACGCTCGCGCGAATGCGGAGGAAATTTATGATCATTACATTCTCGGTACCCCAGAGCCTATCTGCTCTCAACTTACAAACGATCGAGCACTACGAATTCATCTTCTAAGTACCATTTCCAGCATGCCAGGGATTAAGAAATCTGAGATCTATGATCTGTTCGGAAGTACATTGATTGCGCAGAACCAAGGTAAGGCAAGTATTACATCCGGGGTTGATTCTGCAATTTCCTATCTTGAATCTGAATCATGTATAAAATCCAAGAACAATAGATATATCTCTACGGAGTTTGGGAGGCAAATTTCGTTGCTCTATATTGATCCTTTGACAGGAGTACAATTTAGGAACGCAATCGAGTCTGTAGAAGATAAGATCGGTGCCGACATAAAACCTATTCGTGATTTCAGTAACAATACTGATCGCAGTCATGAAGCCCTAATCCATGCCTCTAATGAAATGGGAAATTTTGCCCATATCAACAACGATAAAAAAAGTCACAATCTCACATTTGGCTTTTTGCATCTCATCTCTGAGACCCCGGACTTTTACCCCAAGTTCACATTAAGGAAGAAGGATATAGAGGAATTTTGCACCGACATAGAGGAAAATAGGAACGAGTTTATCCTTCCAGTAAATGAATTTGAATGCTCTCGTAGTCTTTGGGCATTATACAAATGGATCAACGAATCGACAGATAAAATATTAAGCGACAAGTTAGGAGTGGAACCCGGTGATATGCACAGAATAGTCGAGATAGCTGATTGGCTGGCGTATTCATTGTATGAGGTGGCAAAAATAATGAGGCGTAGAGATTTGCTATTGGAGATTCATAGACTACGCCTTCGCATAAAGTATGGGGTAAAGGAGGAACTATTGAATCTAGTGGGACTGAAGGGGATTGGTAGGGTCAGAGCCAGGTCATTGTATGACACTGGATTCACAGAACTTGCCAAGATAGCAATTGCGTCAGAAGTACAGCTCTCTTCTGTGTCTAATATCGGTCCTACGATTGCAAAGAATATAAAAGAACAGCTTGAGAACAGAAATTAGTGTAAGACAGGCGATTGACCTTTTATTACAATTGAAGTAAAATGCTCAATTTCAATTTTTTAAGCGACATCATATTGTATGGAGTCGTTGTATCCGTAGTATCTTTCTTTTCCGTTTTAGTTCTGACACCTAGATTAATCAAGATTTTGACTATTAAAGGCGAGGTGGTACAAGACTATCACAAGGCTGAAAGACCAAGAATACCAAGGCCAGCTGGACCAGTGCTGGTGGCAGGAATAGGGATAGCTGAAATTATCCTGTATATGTTCACTGCGGATCTGAGAATTGTTGCGATCCTGTTAACCTCCGTGATTGCTTTTATTATTGGATATATCGACGACAAGAGAGTAATGCCCGGGTGGTTCAAGCCTTCGGCATTAGTGCTTGCTGCGATTCCTCTAGTAGTGCTGGGGGCTCACGACAGCTATCTGAACTTGATTTTTGGAACCGCTTACATTCCACTTCTATATATCCCACTTATACTAATCGCAGTTCCTGTAGTTGGGAATACAATAAATTCGATAGATGTCTTAAATGGAGCGGTAAGTGGATTTGTTATAATTACTTCCATTCCCCTGTTGATCGGTATTGCCATCTTTGGTGATAATACAATATTCTTATCGGCGTTACCCCTTTTTTTTGTATCTCTTGCCTTCTATAAATTTCACAAATTTCCAAGTCGAATATTTCCTGGGGATTCTGGGACTCTACTACTTGGAGCGATGTACGGCTCAGTTGCAATCGCAGGTAGTTCAGAGATCGTGGGAGTCATAGCCCTTCTTCCAGCAGTCATGAATTCTTTTCTATTTCTCTCGAGTGTTAAACGAATTGTCGAGCACAGAGAAGTCAAATCCCGTCCGACAATATTGACAGAAGATTACAAATTGGCTGCGTCATCAGAACAAGGCGCTCCTGTAACCCTGTTGAGGCTCATCCTTACTGGTGGTCCACTTTCAGAGGATAGGATTGTGCATCAAATATTCATGTTGGCAGCGTTCTCATCAATCCTTTCGTTTGTATCAATCTTCATCCAATACTATTTTCTGGAGATGCACTGACTTGTCTCAGACTGCACTCTTGTCATTTTTCTCACTCATATGGCTAATGGTACTAGCGGTCTGTGCTTTTTTAATAATTTTTGTTGCTCCCATTCACTTTATATTCCTAGAGGATCCCTACGATAGATTGATAATTTCATTCATTCAGGCATCTCTGGCTGTGTTTACTGTAATAATACTCGTTCTGGCCCTCTCCAAATTAAAAAAGATGTACTTGCGGAGACAACTAAGAATAAGATAAGTAATAAAAATAGAGTAACTGCATCTAAAATCGATGCGTAAAATAGTAACGGTAGCCAAGCGCGTAGATTCTACCTCGATGATCATATACCAAAGAATAGATATTCTTTATAATGTTCCGTGTAAGTAGGCTTTTTTACCTTATGACAGTGGAACACATGATAGTTGAAGTAGTTCGCTTTACCTCCAGGCAACTGCAAGCTCATAACTATTTGCTTGAGGTATGTTAGCCGAGTACAAAGGCACGTCAAATGTTGCATTTTCCCCTGACGGTAGGTCTTTTGGCTCTGTAAATGCCCTGGTGGTTCTGACAACCTTACCATTTGTATCGTAAAAAGTTGCAATAACCTGAACGTCCATTGCTGTTTTTAGCGGCATTTCGTTATACACTTCTCCATCTATGCGTAAATTTCCAGAAGAATCAGTGTATGAACTATTACTAATTATGCTTACAGTCCCTGACGGCTCTTCCATTTGTTGCGGGATTTGAATTTCAATGTGTTCCTGAGCCTTTCCTTCATTGTCCTCGGGGGATGCCTGTTCTTGGGCTTGGGCCTGAGCTGAGAGAATTTGCAAAGATGACAAAAATGCGCATGTCGATATTAATATCGCATATAAGTAAGCCTTATTTCTCTCCAACTGCAAATTAAGAGAATCATGCTAGGATATAGGATTTACTGAATGACGATGATTCGTTATCCAAGAAGTGCTTGACGAGCAAAACTCCATTTCACAAAACACTTCCAATCCTTAGAATCCTGCGCTGGTTCATTCTATTGGGGTAGACCATCAATAGCTATCATTTCTAATTCACATATCAAAATACTGGATACAATTACTGAACGTATCTCTGTCCATATTCAAAAATAAATAAAGTTTTTTGAGTCTCTATTTTTGTTGCTGGCTTTTTTTGTACTGTATTACTGTGGACTATTCTGGGCAGCCTCTAGATGCATCTTTGCGCCTTGGACATCGCCAGCTTGTAAGGACTTAATTGCTTCTCCTAGGTGGAACTTTGCCTGTCCTTCGGGCAGGGCCTTGTCTGCTTCTGTCATATCCCCTTCTGCCGCCGCATTATCCCCTGAATCTAAGGCCTTCATGGCCTCGTCCATTTGCTTGTTTGCTGTCTCTCGCGTTTGCGCAAGTGCTTCAGGTCCTACATTTGAAATTATTAGCCCGGTAACTCCAAATAATAGAGCCATAGCAATAGCTATATTATAAATCTGAGCCATTATTACCATTGTGAATCACATATATATAATGATTTTATCCACTGATTTGATAGGACAAGCTATTTTTTTGTAAAATATTAGCTCCTGTTCATAATTCTTTTCTATTAAATGAATACTTTCGAATTGAGCAAGTATATGCTGGCCTAACATTAACAAGCCCACGGCTAACTAAAACAGCACTAGAGCGGACCCATTAACACTATGTTGGGTCCTAACTATATCTAGAGCAGTGAGTTGATTCACGAATAAAGATATGAGAGTGTTGTCACTTCCAGGTAATATGGGTACTCTCTAGAATAACCGGGTATTATAATAAGCATATATATCCTCGAATTTTTTCAAAGTTAATGAAATCCAAAACAGAATATCTCACATTTAATATTCCCACAAGGCGTGCTTTTGTCAATATTACCCCAAATGTAAGAAAGACCGTCGAACTGAGTGGAATAAAGGAAGGACTTTGCTTGGTAAATGCTATGCACATCACGGCTAGTGTTTTCATAAATGATAACGAGAGTGGACTGCATCATGACTATGATAAATGGCTTGAACGGCTGGCGCCTCATGCACCTACTGATCAGTACAAGCACAATGATACCGGAGAAGATAATGCTGATGCACACTTGAAGCGTCAAGTTATGGGACGGGAAGTAATTGTTGCCATAACTGGTGGAAAATTGGACTTCGGTCCCTGGGAGCAGATTTTTTACGGCGAGTTCGATGGTCGGAGAAACAAGAGGGTACTGATAAAAGTAATCGGTGAATAGATGATTTTAATAAGTGTAATCTAGAGAAAGTTTGGCATTAAGTCGACAAATTCCCCATCTACTTCACTTCACAATGCTTTCATTCGTTTCGAGTTTAGGACTACAAGAAAGTATCGGGTCTGTTTTCATGTGTCAACTCATGAAAATGAAAAGTGCATATCAATTTTTGCCAAGTGGTTCTCGACGCATTTCTATAATGAAAATGGATCGGAAAAATTGATTTATATGGACTCTGCACGGCATTCTTTAATGTTCTTGGATCTATTTCAGTACACCATACAGTCTTGCGTTCTCATGACGCAATTAGGGGTCACAATATTTTCAGCTTGGTGGGGGCCTCTTCTTCCAGGCAAACATCATAAACACAAATGGTATCATCATCAGGCCCGTTGCGATTAATACGGGTTGCATGATTCTAAAGTCCACGGGAACTCCTATTGCAAGAAGGTAAGGGAAAGGATACAGACCTGAGACAAAAAACCAAATCGCGATGAACATCAGAATGTATCTGAAATTGGATTTGAGAAAGTGCGATGGAAGTTTTTTTAATGCATTGCATTTTATGCATTTTGTTTTGCTATCGTTTACACATGACGAACAAACTGACCTGCGACAATAGACGCATTCAAGGCTTCCAAAATGTGAGTTGCATATTTGACATTGAGTCAATACCCATTATACCAGATGCCTACTTATAAAATGTAAATAGCGATTTAGCTATCAGGTACAATGACCGATAAAGTTCTGGTATTCATGTGTATGTGTATCCAGACATCAGTTAGAAGCAAAATAGTTCTGGCCTCTTAAAAGGGATACGTTACAGCTGATGATTTAATAGTGCAGAGGGTGATTGGCCCGGATGTAAATCTTGTGACAAATCTTACCCTTACTGATTTTGTTCAATGGCATTCTTGACATCTTCGTTATAGGTTTGAACCAATGGAATTTCCTTCTCGATTATATTCTCTGAGTTTTCTTCCAAATCATCATGACCTCCTTCCAGCATGTCTCTCGTATCGTCACCATCATTTTGATTACCCGTTATAATCGAGTATATGTCTTCGGAACCCTCTTCTTTGTTGTCGTTGGTATTAATTATTTGTTGCTCGTCAACTTCAGATCCCTCTTCCGAACTGTCAGAATCAAAGAATTGTAGTGGAGGTTGGATATCCGTTTCTACGTCGTCTTGAAGTGATAAAGACTCTTCATCCTCAGACTTGATATCATTGAAATCATCTTCATTATCCGTTGATTGGCTTCCTAGTTGACCGCCGTTTGGCAACTCATATATTTCCGCTGGTGATTCTGTCCGCTCCCCTTGATCTACCTGCAATTGAGATTCATGTTCATCTTGCGTAGATAATGACTCTTCACTTTCGTGGTTGATATCGCTGAAATCCTCTTCACCATCCATTACTTGGGTTCCTACCTGATCCTCATCGGATATATCATAAGTTTGTGTGAATTGGGGATCTAATCTTTCTCGCTCCTTGCCTGCACTTAGTTCGCCATTAGACGATACCCCATCTTCTTCAACAGGGTACGAAGGTAAGCCTGACTCGACATCGCGTACGTCCTCTTCTTGTTCATTTTGCGGGCTGATATTGTCCAACGACTCTATTTCTGCATCTGTAACCTTTGTAGAAGATTCGGTTTCAGGTGCAACTTCTTTTATAGATTTTGGGGTCTCTTCTGGAGGAGTGGTCAATTCTTTGTCATTTAAAGCGGCAATTTTTTGTTCTTGAGTGCTACTTGCAGGCTGTTTTCCGTCCAACGTCTCTATTTCAGCATCTGTAACCTTTGTAGAAGATTCGGTTTCAGGTGCAACTTCTTTTATAGATTTTGGGCTCTCTTCCGGAGGAGTGGTCAATTCTTTGTCATTTAAAGCGGCAAGCTTTTGTTTTTGTTCTTGGGTGTTACTTGCAGGCTGTATTTGATTTTGGGTTTGATTTTGGGTTTGATTTTGATTAATTTTGACTGGTGCCTGGACCCCAATGCCTGTTACGTTGATACTATACCATTTCGATTTTTCGCTTGCAATATTACCTGTCCCATTATTATTCGCCAAATCATTTCCATTACAAGTTAGTTTTGCAGTCAATTCATTTTTTCCTTCTGTTATCAGTCTATACTTCTCGGTGTACGTAAACGTCCAATTAGAGTAATCACTTTTTCCTCCTATTCCTGTGGCAGTCGCATTCTGGAAGGGCTTGACATCATTTAAGTCTACAAGTACGTTACAGTCCTCTGAAGCTGTATCAGTAGAACTCCCAGAAACGTTGAGCTTTCCGACAGGGATCTCCTGGTTTGCAATGGGATAGTTAATTTTTACACCCATTGACTTTG